>Ga0181612_101293_pt1 | contig 11336 bp, 9 predicted proteins | sample HoacroProtozoa21_FD_119630 | JGI IMG/M metagenome (GOLD analysis project Ga0181612, IMG submission 119630) | Hoatzin crop microbial communities from Cojedes, Venezuel. Combined Assembly of Gp0051906, Gp0051904, Gp0051908
AAAAAAATACAAGCAGGTGTCCAAAACGTTGAAAATAATCCTCACGGCAAAGGTGCGGATCGATGTCGGCCCGGCGGAGCAAGCACTGCTGGACGAGACGATGGAGAGGTACAGGGAGGCCTGCAACCACGTCAGCGACTACGTCTTCCGGACGCACGACCTGAAGATGGCTTCGCTCAACGACAAGCTGTATTACCAGCTGAGGAGACGTTTCGGCCTGAAGTCCCAGATGGCGCAGTCCGTCATCAAGACCGTGGTCGCGAGGTACAAGGCCATCCTTGAGGACAAGAAGAAGTGGAACCGTGCCAAATTCAAGCGACCGCAGTACGACCTCGTGTGGAACAGGGACTACTCCCTGACGCAGGAGATGTTTTCCGTGAACACGCTTTCGGGGAGGGTGAAGCTCCCTTATTTCGCCAAGGGGATGGAAAAGTATTTCGACACGGAGAAGTACAGGTTCGGCACCGCCAAGCTTGTCTCGAAGAAGGGGAAGTATTTCCTGCACATTCCAGTCACGACGGAAGTCGAGGCGGTCAGCGACTCGGAAATAATCCAGGTCGTGGGCGTAGACAGGGGAATCATAAACATTATCACAACATATGACGGAGAGAAAAAGACAATTTTTGTAAGCGGCCGCGATGTCAAGCGCAAGAGGGCCAATTTCAAGCGGGTCCGCAGGGAACTGCAGCGGAGGCAGACACCGTCTTCGAGGCGAAGGCTGACAGCTATCGGTCATCGAGAAAACCGTTGGATACAGGACAAGAACCACTGTATCAGTAAGGCACTCGTTGAGAGCTACCCGGAGCATACGCTCTTCGTCCTGGAAGACCTTACCGGCATCCGCTCGGCCACCGAGAAGGTCCGCCTGGAGGACAGGTACGAAATCGTCAGTTGGCCCTACTACGACCTTGAACAGAAGCTGATATACAAGGCTGCGCTGCACAACGACAAGGTGATAAAAGTCGACCCCCGCTACACGAGCCAGACGTGTCCCGTGTGCGGCCACGTCGCGAAAGGCAATCGCGACAAGAAGAATCACCAGTTCTGCTGCCAGAAGTGCGGATACAAATCCAATGACGACAGGATCGGTGCGATGAATCTGTATCGCAAGGGAATAAGCTATCTTGAAGAAGGGAAGGATAGCCAAGTACCGGATGCAGTTGCGGGAGGGTAGATCCCTTCCGTAAGGGGCGCATGTCAACCGTCCCACGATGTAACGTCAGCGGACTGACGGTCCGTAAAAAAGGTAGGAGACCTTCGGTCGTTTTGACTACTGGACAGTTACAAGCTCACACCCTTTAGGGAGTGGGTAGTTGACCGAGTCAGTCTAGGATGCTTTCGCAAAGGAGGGTCGGTAGGGGAGACGCTGACCTAGGTAGAATAAAGTCCCTATACAAAAGGTCGTTCCCCATATTGGAGCGGCACCCCATGGGGCTGGTCCTCCTCCTGTGCCGGAATGAGGATAACGGGGAAATGCTCGCCTTCTACGACGAGGGGACTTTCGTGGGATTCACGGTGAGCCTTTTCTCGGGCAAGGCGGCGTATCTTCTCTACCTTGCGGTGGATGGCTCCCTTCGCTCCAGGGGATACGGATCTGCGATACTTTCGTTCCTGAAGGAAAGATACCGGGGAAAGTTCCTGTGCCTTAGCGTGGAACCTCCAGAGGAAGATGCTCCGAACAATGCCCAGAGACTTTCAAGGATGGCTTTCTACAGAAGGAACGGCATAGTGGAGACGGGTTACTCGGTAAGGGACCTCAGCGGGAGGTACCTTCTTCTGTCCACCGAAGGATTTTCTCCGGACGAGTGCTCCAAGGCTCTTGGAAGGATGACATGCGGGCTCTTCAATCCAAGACCTTCGAAGGTGTGAAAACCGAAGTGCTCGGGGCCGTCCTTATCGGAGGTTATTTTGCTATTGACCGGGATTTTAGCTAAATTTGGCTTATCCTTGAAAAATTCGGCCGTATGAAAGAGATAAGCACATCAATATACACGTTTGCAGACCTTGTCAGCTATGGATGCCTGTATGTTGACAAGACCATGTACATACACAGGATGGTCACTGCTTCGAAAGGGCAGTTCTTCCTCTCCCGTCCCCGCAGGTTCGGTAAGAGTCTCACAGTATCAACCTTGGACGCCCTGTTCAGGGGGAGAAAAGATCTTTTCAAGGGGCTCTATATAGATTCGACAGACTACTCCTGGGAAGAGTTTCCAGTAATACATATTGATTTCGGAAGGATACCGGACAGCACGCTCGGGAAACTTTCAACAATGTTGACACAGGAACTTTTGAAGATCGCCTCTTCGTATGGTGTCGAAGTGAAAGAGAATGATCCTGAAGTAGTTTTTCTCAATCTTATTGAGGCGTTACACAAAAAGTTCGGGAAAGGCGTCGTAATACTGGTTGACGAGTACGACAAGCCTCTTCTGGACCACATCGGGAACAAGAAAAAATCTGAAGCATTTCAAAAGTTCCTAAGCGGATTCTACCAGGTCATAAAGGGAAGTGAGCCAAAGCTAAGATTCGTCTTCCTGACCGGCATAACGAGATTCTCTAAGGTGTCGGTCTTCAGCGTCCTCAACAATCTCACTGACATCAGCATGGATGAGCGGTACGCCTGCATGCTGGGCTATACCCAGGATGAGCTTGAGGAGAACTTCCGGGAATGGATAGACTACGCAGTGGAGAAAGGGGTTTCCGACGGCATGGGCAACAGGTTTGACAGGGAGGGCCTGCTCCAGGAGCTGAAAAAATGGTATGACGGATTCAGGTTCTGCCCAGGGGCCGATAGCGTATACAATCCCGTGTCGGTCGGGAAGTTCTTTGAACAGGGATGCAGATTCAGGAACTACTGGTTCTCGACCGCCAACCCATCATATGTAATTGAACTGCTAAAGCTCAATGACATAACGGCCGTAGACGTAGAAGGCGCCACCCTTTCCGAAAGTTCATTCGACACATTCGATGTCACAGGACTCTCCGAGCCGAATATAGGTGAGTTGAAGGTGCTCCAGATTCTCTTCCAAAGCGGATACCTGACCATAGCTCCGGGAGAGGACCCGGATGCGAATGATTTCATGGTTACATTCCCGAACTACGAAATAAGGCGTTCTTTCATGGAGAGCCTGTTCTCATCGGTTACAAACGGCAATGCGTCAAGCTACGCAACAGCCATCAGGAAGGCCGCCATGGATGGGGATACCGATGGACTCATCGATGCAATCAAGCATTGCATCGCAAATATCTCCTACATCCTGCATGAAAATAGCGAGAGGTACTACCATTCCCTTGTAATGGCCATACTGCTCGCTGCAGGGCTGGACGTGAGCATGGAGCAGACGACAAACGTAGGAAGGATAGATGGCGTCATCAATACCGCAAAGCATCTCTACATAATCGAGTTCAAGCTTGACAGGACTGCAGACGAGGCCGTACGCCAGATAGACGAAAAGAAGTATCTGCAGAAGTACATGGTCCCCGCCCGGAGCAAGGGAAAGACAATACACAAGCTCGGAATCAACTTCTCCTACAAGGACGGAGTGAAGAATATATACGACTGGAAGGAGGAAATCGTAAAGTAGGAGACAACACACTCCAGGACGGAAGTCCAGGGCAATCAGACGCAAAAGAGACTTCCACTCCTTTCATTGCCACTTCACCCTTGAACATGATATAAAGATGTCCTGGATATATGGCTTTTCAACCGTACAGGTCTTTTTTTCGTCTCCGAATAAAGAAATCTCTTGAAATAGGAGCGGAAAATCGCTAAATTTGTAGGCTATATGGCACAGAGTATGCACTCTGCCTCAAATGACGAGAGATTTTAAGTAAAACGTACGTTCATACACAAGAAAATGTTGTCACTTCTACTACAATCCACAGTAGCCGACAGCGCCGCAAATGCCGTGAAGGCTGTTTCTGGCGCACCCCAGCAGCAGGAGATGTCCTATTCACTTATCGAGATGGCGGCCAAGGGCGGCTGGCTCATGATAGTGCTGCTAATCCTTTCGGTAATCGCAATCTACCTGTTCGGCAAGAAATGGTGGATGATCCACAAGGCCGGAGTCATCGACAAGAACTTCATGCAGGACATAAGGGACTACATAAGGGAGGGAAAGATAAAGTCCGCCCTCAGTCTCTGCGAAAAGTACGACTCCCCTATCGCCAGACTCGTGCAGAAGGGAATCGAGAGGCTCGGACGCCCTCTCTCTGACATCCAGACAGCTGTCGAGAACACCGGCAACGCCGAGATCGCACGCCTTGAAAAGGGCCTTCCGATCCTGGCTACCATAGCCGGAGGCGCCCCTATGATCGGATTCCTTGGAACCGTGATGGGAATGGTGCAGGCCTTCTTCAACATGTCCCAGGCCGGCAACAACATCGACATCACTCTGCTCTCCAGCGGAATATACACCGCCATGATCACTACGGTCGGCGGTCTTATCGTAGGTATCATCGCATACTTCGGATACAACTACCTCACATCGAACATCTCCGATCTGATGTTCAAGATGGAGAACGCCACCATCGAGTTCATGGACCTTCTCCACGAACCTGCCGACAAGGAATAGGATAGGAAATGGCACTGAAGAGACAGACAAAGCCCCTGGCCGAGACCGCGATGTCCTCGATGACGGACATTGTGTTCCTTCTGCTCATATTCTTCCTTATCACATCAACGCTGGTAAACCCCAACGCACTCAAGCTCCTGCTTCCCAAGAGCACCGGACAGGTGAGCGCCAAGGCCACGGTCAGCGTGTCGATAAAGGACTGGCACGAAGACGACAAGTACACCTACCACATAAACGGGGACGAGACACCCGTTCCATTTTCCCAGGTTGAGGACGAAATAGTGGCCCTCCTCCAGAATGACGAGGACCCCACGTTCTCAATCTATGCCGACGAGACCGTTCCCGTAAGGGAGATCGTCTCGGTGATGAACATTGCAAAGAGAAACCATTACAAGGTGATTCTGGCTACGCAGCCGGAATGATCCCGCGCACTTGACAATGGAGGAGTTCAGAAAGGTCCGCTCGAGGAATGAGAAGATAGCCAGCACGGCAGGAATAGTCCTGACGGTGGCCGCGCATATACTTCTCATAGTATTCGGCGTATTCACCGGACTGAAGTACATGTACCCACCTCCACAGGAGCAGACCTTCGTAATCGACTTCACGGAGCCTGAACCGGAACCTGTCGTTCAGCAGTTCAACGGCAAGGAGCCGGTGGCCGAGGAAGTTGATGTGCAGAAACCGAAGAAGGTCGTCCAGGCATCCAAGGCCCAGGAAAAGGGCAAAAAGGAGAACAAGGCCCCCAAGGCCACTATGGGAGACAAGGGTGACGTGGAGAAGTACGAGCCTAAGAGGGAGGAGAAGATCGACAACCGCGCCCTTTTCCACGCAGCCAACAACAAATCCGACAAGGACACCCTCGCGGCGCAGACTGCAAGCCGCGTAAGCGACGCCCTGAAGGCAGGGCACGCCAAGGGCAACTCCACATCGGCACGCACCGACGGTACGCCCAACGCCCACCTAAAGGGACGCAGGGTAGACGGGGTCCTTCCACGTCCATCCTACAATGTGCAGGAGTCCGGAAAGGTAGTTGTCACCATCTGGGTCGACCAGTACGGAGTCGTACAGAAGGCCCAGGCCGGAGCCGACGGGACTACCGTCACAGACAAGAACCTGTGGGCAGCCGCCCGCAAGGCCGCCCTCGGGGCGCATTTCAACATGAGTGCAGACGCTCCTGCCCTGCAGCAGGGCACGATAACATACATATTCAATCTTAAGTAAATCTAAGTAGCGCTACCGCTCCCCTGGCGTGAGCCAGGAGGGCGAAGAAATTAAAACAAAGTATTACAGGTCAATTTCAAACAATCAAAACGACTACCGAAAGGTAGAAAGATCATGGAAGAAGAGAAAAAGGGCGGTTACACCGCAGAAGGGAGGAAGCTCAGACCGAGACGGCCAAGGGTTTCCGAAAGGGTCTATGACGCAAACCAGACTGAAGGACACCACGAAGGTGGACATCAGAGAGACTATGACAACCATCAGGGCGGCTACCAGGGCCGTCAGGGAGGCTACAATGGAGGCGGACGCGAAGGCGGATACAACCGCCAGGGACGCCAGGGTGGCTACCAGGGCGGTGGACGCAGCTATGGCAATGGCGGCGGAGGCCGTGACGGAGGATATTCCCGTCAGGGACGCCAGGGCGGATACCAGGGCGGTGGACGCAACTACGGCAACAACGAAAACCGCGAAGGCGGCTACTCATCCGACAGGGAAGGATCCCGCCAGGGAGGATACCAGGGCGGCGGACGCCAGGGAGGATACAACCGTCAGGGCCGTCAGGGAAGCTACAATGGAGGCGGACGCAGCTACGGCAATGGTGGCGGAAGCTACTCCCAGGGAAGAGGCCCCTCACGCGGAGGCTACAACGGTGGCAAGGGTGGACAGAAAGGCGGATACGGCTCCCGTCCCCAGGGACCGGGCAGAGGCCCCAAGCCCTACGGAAAGCCCCGCCAGGACAATGCATCCGAAGGAATATCAAGGATGGTCAACCGCAACCCCCAGGTTGACAACACCCACATCACAGACGCGGATATCGTAAAGGTTCCCGTAAAGGAGGAGGTTCGCCTCAACAAGTTCATCGCCAATTCCGGCGTATGCTCCAGGAGGGAGGCAGACCTTTACATCCAGGCCGGTGTCGTCACCGTAAACGGAGAGGTCGTGACCGAACTTGGTACCAAGATAAACACCAATACCGATGACGTCCGTTTCAACGGCGAAAGGATCCAGGGCGAGGAAAAGGTATACCTGGTGATGAACAAGCCCAAGGGATTCGTGACGACAGTAGGAGACCCCCATGCAGAAAGGACCATCATGGACCTTCTGAGGGGCTGCAAGTACAGGGTGTTCCCCGTCGGACGCCTTGACAAGAACACTACCGGAGTCATCCTTCTTACCAATGACGGGGAGATAGCCGAAAGGCTCACCCACCCCTCATACAGCAAGAAAAAGATATACCAGGTAACCCTCGACCGTCCCCTCGAGCAGGCCGACTACGAAAAGGTCCTCTCGGGAATCACCCTTAACGATGGCGACATCAAGGCCGACGAGCTGGAGTACATCGACCCCGAAGACCACCGCAAGCTCGGAATCGAGATCCATTCTGGACGCAACCGCATCGTACGCAGGATATTCGAGTCCCTCGGATACGACGTGAAGGCCCTTGACAGGGTATACTTCGCAGGACTCACGAAGAAGGGCCTCAAGAAAGGCGAATGGAGGTTCCTCACCAAGGGAGAGGCCAACGTCCTGAAAATGGGAGCCTACGTATAATGGCTGAAAAGGAAGTGAAAGCTGGACACCGCGCTGGGTTTGTCAACATAATCGGCAATCCCAACGTGGGAAAGTCCACGCTGATGAACGCCCTTGTGGGTGAGCGGCTGTCCATAGTGACGGCAAAGGCCCAGACTACGCGCCACCGCATAATGGGTATCGTGAACACGGACGACTACCAGATCGTCTATTCCGACACCCCCGGAATCGTGAAGCCAGCCTACCGCCTCCACAGGAACATGATGAACTATGTCGACACGGCAATCGGAGACGCGGACATAATCCTCTACGTCACCGACACCATCGAAAAGGGAGACAAGAACGCCGAGTACGTGGAGAAGCTCTCCCGCGTGCAGTGTCCCGTGGTTGTCGTCATAAACAAGATAGACATATCCGACCAGAAAAGCGTCGTGGACCTGATGGGATGGTGGCAGGAGAAGCTCCCCGCCTCACAGGTCATACCCGTATCGGCAAAGGAGAAGTTCAACCTGGAGTCCGTCATGGACTCGATCGTGGAAAAGCTTCCCCTCTCGCCCCCCTGGTTTGACAAGGACGCATTCACGGACAGGAACCTGCGGTTCTTCGCTTCGGAGATCATCCGCGAAAAGATCCTTCTTAACTACTCCGAGGAGGTTCCCTACTGCTGCGAAGTGGCGATAGAGTCCTTCAAGGAAGGGAAGGAGAGATATGATATCGGAGCGGTGATCTACGTCATGAGGGACTCCCAGAAAGGAATCCTCATAGGCAAGGGCGGAGCCGCCCTAAAGAAGCTGGGCACCCAGGCCCGCATCGAGATGGAGGACTTCTTCCAGAAGAAGGTCTTCCTGAGCCTTTTTGTGAAGGTGGACCCCGACTGGAGGGAGAGCCGAAAGGAGCTCAGGCGCTTCGGATACGAAGACTAGCGAAAAACAGACAAAAAACACATAGGAGAAGAAAAGATGGCAGATGATTGGGACGACATCCAGGACGAACCCCTGGAAGGAGACGATTCAATAGAGGAAGAAGGCGAAGGGGACGGCAAGTTCGAGAAACTGCTCGGAGAGGACAGCAAGCGCTACAAGCTTTCCGGCATGTTCAAGGACTGGTTCCTTGACTATTCCTCATACGTAATCCTGCACAGGGCGGTTCCGAACATAGTGGACGGTCTGAAACCCGTCCAGAGGAGGGTCCTGCATGCAATGTACCGCATGGATGACGGCGCCTACACCAAGGTTGCCAACATCGTCGGCCAGGCCATGCAGTTCCACCCCCACGGAGACGCATCAATCCTGGGAGCCCTCGTCCAGATAGGACAGAAGGGCTACATGGTCGACTGCCAGGGAAACTGGGGCAACATATTCACCGGTGACGCAAATGCGGCGCCAAGGTACATCGAGGCGAGGCTTTCCAAGTTCGCCAAGGAAGTCGTGTTCGACCCCAAGATAACCGAGTGGATGAAGTCCTACGACGGACGAAGCGACGAGCCTATAGAGCTGCCAGTCCGCTTCCCCATCCTGCTGGCCCACGGCACGGAGGGAATCGCCGTCGGAATGGCTTCCCGCATTCTTCCCCACAACTTCAACGAGCTAATAGACGCTTCGGTAGCCTACCTCAAGGGACGCTCCTACGAACTCTATCCCGACTTCCCCACCGGCGGATACGCCGACTGCTCGAAGTACATGTGCGGAAAGAGGGGCGGAATCGTAAAGGTGAGGGCAAAGATCGAGAAGGTCGACAAGAACACCATAGTGATAAGGGAGATCCCCTACGGAAAGACCACCGGCGTGCTCATTGAGTCCATACTCAAGGCAAAAGACAAGGGAAAGATCAAGATAAAGAAAGTGGAGGACCTCACAACTGACAAGGTCGAGATCGTCATCCACCTTCCCAACGACGTTTCTCCAGACAAGACCATAGACGCCCTGTACGCATTCACCGACTGTGAATGCACGATAGCGCCCAACGCCTGCGTAATCGTAGACGACAAGCCTCAGTTCCTCAGCGTAAACGACATCCTTGAGTACAGCGCCAACCATACCCGCGAGCTCCTTGGAAAGCAGCTGGAGATAAAGCTGGGCGAGCTTGCAAACGACTGGCACTACAACTCCCTTGAGAAGATCTTCTTCGAAAACAGGGTCTACAAGATCCTCGAGCAGGACCAGAAGACCTGGGAGGACCAGCTTTCCGACGTGTTCGCAAAGATGAAGGAGTTCCAGGGCGAAGTGCGAAGGGAGATCGTCATGGAGGATATCCTGAAACTCGTTGAAAAGCCCGTAAGGAAGATTTCGAAGTTCGATGCCAAGGCCGTCGAGGAGAAGATCCGCTCCATCGAGGAGCAGATGGCCCTCATCCAGAGCGAGCTTGACAACCTTACAGACTACACCATCGAGTGGTTCAAGAACCTTAAGAAGAAGTACGGTGCCGCCTTCCCCAGGAAAACCGAGATAACATCCCTTGAGAGCATAACCGCCACAAAGGTCATCAACAACAACGCCAAGCTCTCTGCCAACATGGCTGCCGGCTTCGTTGGAATAGGCCTGAAGAACTCCGACGGAGGCCAGTTCATAGATGAGTGCTCGGAGCTTTCCGAAGTGCTCGTAATAGCAAGGAGCGGAAAGTGGAAGGTCACCAAGGTAAGCGACAAGGCCTTTTTCTGGGAGGACCTCGTCTACGTAGGCGTATTCAACAGGGGTGACGACCGCACGATATACAATGTGATATACCGTGACGGAAAGACCAGTGTCTACTACGCAAAGCGCTTTGCAATCACATCAGTGTCGAGGGACAAGGAATACGACATCACAACCGGAAAGCCCGGAAGCGAGATTTCCTACATAACGGCGAACCATAACGGCGAGGCCGAGACCGTAAGGGTGTACCTGAGGCGCAAGCCAAAGCTCAAGAAAACGACCTTCGACTACGACTTCTCCACCCTTGCCATAAAGGGAAAGGGCTCCAGGGGCAACCTTGTGACGAAGAACGCCGTCCTGAGAGTTGAGCTAAAGAGCCAGGGCGTATCCACAATCAGCGGAAAGGACATCTACTACGATGCCGACGTGCAGAGGCTCAACGAGGACGGAAGGGGAATCCACCTTGGAGAGTTCTCGGGAGACGACAAGATACTGTGCGTATTCAAGAACGGAACCTTCTACACGACAAGCTACGACCTGTCAAACCGCTACCAGGGTGACGTGCTCCTTATTGAGAAGTACTCCCCCACCAAGACTTTCACGGCCCTCTATTATGACGGAGCCGCCAAGAGCTTCTATGTAAAAAGGTTCTCATTCCCCATATGCGACAATACACCCACTTCCTTCATTTCTGACGGGAAGGGGTCATACCTTGTGGAGATAAGCTCCCACGCCCATCCACGCTTCAGGGTCATCTTCGGAAAGAAGTACGCCCAGAGGGAGCCCGAGGAGTTCGAGGCCGACGAGTTCATAGCAAAGAAGGGCATAGCCGCAAAGGGAAAGAAGTGCCACTCCTACGACCTCAAGAAGGTGCTCTTCGTAGAGCCCACAAAGGAGGACGAGCCCGAAGATGTTCCGGACATCGAGGATGAGGATGTGGATATCGAAATGGATGATGTGCAGGAAACATCCCCTGTCGCAGACCCTGAGGTTGAAAGCGGATCCAATGAGGAGACTTCCATGGAGAGTGCCTCTGCAGAAAGTGAATCCCCTGACCAGGGCCCTTCCCCAGCCCCTTCCTCCGATAGCGAAGCTCCGGCAGCAAAGGAAGAGAAGATCGAGGAAAACAATGACGACGAGCCCGTAGACCTTTTCCTTGGCGCCGAGATTCCGGAGAACATTCCGCCAAAACCAAGGAAGAAGGCCCCTTCCAAGCCCAAGGGCCCGGGAGCGAAGCCCGGAGACGTTATCGACCTTGGCGCAGACGACATCCCCGACGATGAACCAACCCTTTTTGACGGCATATGATAGTAAGCCTGGCCGGATTCATGGGATGCGGGAAAAGCAGTGTGGGAAAGATCCTTTCCGAAATGCTGCGCTGCCCCCT
>Ga0181612_132416_pt1 | contig 11336 bp, 7 predicted proteins | sample HoacroProtozoa21_FD_119630 | JGI IMG/M metagenome (GOLD analysis project Ga0181612, IMG submission 119630) | Hoatzin crop microbial communities from Cojedes, Venezuel. Combined Assembly of Gp0051906, Gp0051904, Gp0051908
ATGCTTGGCAACTTGCTTAATCTCTGAGCCTGCACTACCCTGCTTATAATGCTTCCCTTCTTGTACTTGGAGAGCTTGGCAGATTGAGAGCACCGCTGTGGTGTTGGTCCATCTTTGTGCGCTGACTAAGGAGAGGGAACTAGAAGCAGGGAAAGAAATAATGAAAGTTTCTGACTGCAGCAGGTAAAAATGTAGATAAGTCATTCTCCGGTCTTTTCTCTAATGCTTTTGTGCTCCTTGAAGATATCAGCCGTCACTCGGAAGACTTACCGTGTGAGTCCAGACAGGGTTGGAGTGAACTCAGGAAATGGAGACATCAGAAGCTACCTACATTAGGGCTGCTTCCCTTCTGTGGGGGGAAGGCAGACCGAACACTTTCATGTTTTCACAGACTGATGTCTGGCATAACAATTCCCATAGCAGTGGAACTTGCTTTGCTGTTGAAGTTTTAACACCTTTGCAGTGTTATAGAGGCGTTAAAGACCTACTCATTTCCCATCAGGAGGCTTGTGAGTATGCCAGTTTGGCCTTGAAAGGAAGAGCGATCGTTGAGAGCACACATGTGGGCTCATCTGTTCTGTAGAGGAAAACAGATAAGAGCTGATTCTGAAAATATTTCTTCCTAGAACTTCTTCCTAGTGTTGTTAATTCATACCCCAGTTACTATGGGTCACTTGGTGTATCCTGACACAGAAGTGATGGCTGCCTGCTGCTGAGGAAGTAGCAGAGTGGAAGGAAAAAATGGATGGCTGACTGTCTCCTGAATCATTTATAGCTGTGGTGTTTCTGAACAGCTTCCAAAGGCTGCATGGGTACTGTTACATCTGGTAACCTTTTAAGATCCTAAAGCTCTCTATGACCAGGTGATACTCAGTGAGCAGAACAACTGGTTTGTAGTCATTTCCTTGCTCAAGGAGTAAAGTACCTGCTGAAAGTCAAAGGTTCCTATTCTCAGGCAGCAACATAATGGAATCCTGTATCTCGCCTCTTGCTGAGTAGTCAGCCCTTGGGGCATCTCTCTCTGATCCACCTCTTACTCCTGCCTTTTAGACAGCTTCATTTCTGCTTCAGACAAGACTCCAGTTAATTAGGTTCTCACATACATGATACTTTTTAAATGTCCCCATTACAGCTGACATCATATACTGTAAACAGCCTTAGAAACTGTAGCTCCTAACATATCTATGGAGTGAGTTCAGCTCAGTCTGTTTGGGGATTAATTTCACTCGCTGGCCTTCAATCCTGTTCTGCAGGAGTTTAGAAATACTTTAGGTTTTGAGTTCCCTATGGAGATGAATCCAGAGTTGTGAGCCTTGTCCATGAGGCTTTATGGATCTCATACCTCTGCCTGCGTCCCAGTGCCCTTTGTGACTTAGGTTTAAGTGACGTTGTAAATTATCTTTCTGATTTTTCTGCCTTGTGTGCTCTGCAGATATAATGGCAGAAGTTAGTCAGGCTTTTCTAGTTAGACTCTGCCCACACCCCCAGCTGGTTATGGGAGTGTTCCCTTTTGCAGCAAACTTAAATTCAGGCTGATGGAATTGCTTTCCTAAAGACAGGCAATTCGTCCTGCAGCTTACGTCCCTTAGACTCTTCTGAGCAGCATTCAGTTGCAGTTGGAGCAGTAGTCACCATTCTCCTGTCCTGTCTTCCCAGTCTACATTCCCAGCAGAGGGATTGAGAAGAGGGTCAGGCTGGTGAAAAAGAGTTCTTATCATCCTCTGTTTTGGCAATTTCTGCTCGCTCCCTTTCCTTTGTCCTCCAAAGTAGAAAGATTCACCAGCTTCCTATGGCCTGATTTGGACTGTAGGCAGGATCATAGGTCTTGGGGGGAATTTGAATGTCCTCGACTGACCACCTCTGCCCCCAGTTTTGCTTAAGTTGTATCATCTAGGAATGGAAGCACCAGTTGCACGTTTTGGGTGATGTGTCAGGAAGCTCACCAGTAGCACTGAAGCAGCTCGGAGATCTGAGGTCTTGCAGTTGATTCTGAACATTACAAATCACTCTTAACCTGTTGCTTCATACAGCAGTAAGCTGTCACAGCTGCTTTTATGTCTTCATTGAGTGCTGTAGCAAGAATTCCCCTTGGAGATCAACCAAGGCTGTCCTATGATTTTGTCCTGCTTCAAAACCCTAAGATACTAGGTTGACCACAGCTGAGACCGATTCGCTAGTAGCATGAATAGAATTTGACTTTATAAATGTACATATGCATACCTGTCTACTTTGGGCTGAGTGGGTGTGGGTTTATTTAAAATAATACCTAATAAACGGATTTGAAGGATTTTATTGAACAGGAGCTTGTGTTCCTTTCAATGAATGATGTTGCTTAAGGTTAGTATTTGGTGACAGGATTTTTGTTGGCAATGCTTGTGGTTAGTTTTTTCTCTCCTCATTTTTCTTCAGAGTTCTAGCCCCATTACTGAAGCTTTGAACAGACATCAGAGTATTGCCATTCCTCTAAACACATGAGGGAATCTCACAGCTTAGTTGAAGGCAATAAATATAGCTTTTTCTCTGTTTCTGCTGTTTCTAGTTCGAGGTGATGGATGTTGCTGTTAGTGGATTGTGGATTTTTTTTCCTTGCAGTAGAGAAAATGAGCTGGTATTGTCTTGCCCAGTTTGGATGGAATCCTCTAAAAGGCAGCTTTTCAAGACAGCCACATTCATTTCTTTCCTGCTGTCAATACAGAGAACAAGTACTTACTTTTTTGAAACCTCTGGAACTTTTACTGCAACAGATTTCTCTCCCTTTCTCCTCAATTTTTGAACCCTCTTGAAGGACACTGAGGATTGGTGTTTTAATGCTTTTAAAGGTTTTGCACTCTTATTTTATGAGAACTTGGAAGATGAGCAAAATCTGCTGTTTCCTGTCTATAACCCCTTGCTGCTTTCTTCCTACATGTTGAAACGGTTTGATCCTTTGGCAGCAAGACAACCTTATTAGGTGGACTTTGTAAATACTGTCAGTGTTCCCTGTGAGCAGAGGCAGCTGATGTCTATGCCCAGTATTGCATGCCAGCCAGCTGAAGGAGCATGTGGATGTAATATTTCTTTACCAAAAAAATTGCTGATATTCTGAACTGGGAACCAGGCACCTTCTAGAGATAGAAATGAAGACTGGGTTTCACTCTGGAACTGGAAGTAAGCTAATTTCTGGTAACAAAGACTGGTTGGTATTAGACTGTGCACGTTTATGGGGTGTTAGCTTTCTTGGACTTGTGTGTCTCAGTCTAGTCCTGGTCAGTCTAGGACAGGATGTAGTCCTTCTTGGCTCTTGGGCATGTATTAAGCTGAATAAAGTAGAATTGTATCGTTTTGGCGTGGAAGTCTTTATATCCGGAAGAATTATTTCAAGCCTGAGTCTGGGAAGTCAGCACTTTCAGAAGCTTTTTTTCTGAAGGAGGGCAGTTTAAATGCCTAAGGCATTGTCTTCAAACCAGCATACAAGGAAGGAATTGGTGTGCGTAAGGCAGTAGTGGTTAGTGGTGCATGTCAACTTGCAGGAACAAATGCTGAAGTTCACTGATCCTGTGATTCAGATCTTTTTCCAGAGTGTCACCAGACCATCAACTCTGCCTGATCTAAGCTGTGTCTGTTTTGTGTGCGTTTGTTGGAAGGAGGAGGACAAGACCAGGGACCCTTTCCAGGCCTCGCACAATTCAGTAATGGAAAGAGCTGAATCTTGTTGCAAAATGGTGATGAGAATAACGAATATTAGGAAACCCCACACACACACTTTCCAAGACTTCAGCCAGGTTTTTGTCTTCAATGGCAAGGAAGCAGGCAGGCTCTGTGAACAGCTAGCTGGAGTAGGAGGAGTGAACTTGCTGCTTCCATTTTATATTTACTAATCTCTGAAACAAAAAGCCTGCTAGAAGGCTTCCTTGTGGCTGAAGTGTTTGCTGTGTGTGTTATATCCAGCATCACTATAGTTCCAACTAGAGTTGGAGTTCCAATTAGAGTTGCAACTCTAATTCCGTTTGGGTAGGAACTTGGGAGATTTTGGTCTCCTCAAGGCTAGAGAGGCCTCTGCAAGTGTTCCTGTATACAGCCTTTTACTAAGCTGTGTACAGGGTGTGTTGGTGATGGCACCACGAAGCCCTTTCACCCTTGGAGTCTCTAGAAGTATATAGCCTATCAACTGGAGTATTTTCTATTACTTTGTGTGGCTTTCAAGCTTATGGAATCAAAGACAGTCCAATAGAGATGTTTTCTGCTTACTTGACTGGATCTGAGCTGTGGAGGGCAGGGCAGAGGGAAGATCAGGTAATGCGGGAAGAACAGGGTCAGGAGACCCCCCACTGGTCTTGCACAATACCTCTGCTGCATTATTTATTTTTTTTTATCCATTTATAGAAGTCATCTTCACGTTGTTTTGCAGCTTTTTTTTTTTCCCCTATGAAAGTGGGATGTGTGACTTGCCCCTATGAGAGATGGTTTCCTGATATGTTTTTTTCTAATTTGCATGATCTGCAGCTTTGAAGAGGATTCCAGTCTTGTGACCCACAGCATTCAGTCTCCTGAAGAAAGTCCAGTCTACTGTGCCGTCATCTTCACCAAAAAACATGGAGAAGTTGATACTGGAAAGGCCTGTTTCTGTGTCTAAGGTACCCATTGGTCTTTGGGGAATACTGTTTGCTTGTCTTTCTGTCACCAGAGTTTGGGAAAGCCCTGTCTGTTTTCCGAGGGATTTCTAGGGCTTTTTAGCTGGGATGCTGTGGAGGTAGGTGCTATTGAAACCAGTGGCCCTTTTGGAAAATTTCTCCTTTGTTACTACAAGTAGCAATGAAGAGTCTTTTGGTACCATTTTCTAATTAGTCACCAAGCAGTCTTACTCTGTTCCTCTCTGCTTGGAATGGGGAGGTTTTCTTTTTTGTTATGAGAGGGGTGTCTCCCATGAGACTAGTCCTGTTTTCCTAATATTTATGGAGACTAGTTACAACAAGCACATCCTTTAGGGTACCTAAGTTATCTTCATGTAGGGCACTGTATCGAGCTTTTGCAAAGAGCATTGCAGTGTAAGATTCTTGTTTCATTGGTGAGGATCTGGCAGATCAAAATTATGCTGAAATGCTTTCCCATCTTCACAGTGATGGAAACATCAACTGACCATTAAAATACCCATATGTTGTGACCTTTTTCATATAAGGGCAAAAGAAAACTGGGTCACTTGAGGATGGGATTTGTCTAACTGAGGCATATTATGCTCTCTCCCCTAATGCCTGGGTCTTGCGTATAGTGACAAGATCCCTTGTAGTCAGTGGCAGAATCTGTTCCTGGGTGCTAAAAGCTACTTGTTGCCATTGCCTCTCTTTGGCTTACAGGCAATACTGCTCCCTTGAAAATTGCCACCAGGGTAGTTTCTGTTCAGGCTTACCTCAGAAGAACTGCAAGCGGAAACACTAGAAGGGAAATAGATACGTTGGTGGAGGGACAGAGACAAGAATAAGGACTTACCAGTAATATGGTTTCTAGCTATTGTAGGGGGCAGTAATGACGTGAGTGGGTGGTTTTCTGTGGTGTAGAACTTGAATAAGTTAGATAGTCTCAAAAAATGTTCTGACCTTGTTACAGCAGGGCATACAAATCACTCTCTCTGGGGTTTGGGGTGTTTTTTTCCCCTCTTTTCTTTTTTTCTTTTTCCATTCCCCTTTCGCCAAGGATGAAATGCCTACACTTCCTTTGCAGGAGAATCCAGATACAAACTCATGCCCTTATGCACCTGGCAAATATTTTCTCCCTGGTGGGATGGACAAGGAGAACTGCAAGGCTAATGAGAAGGAGAGGGAGTGGATTAGCCCTGATACACCTAGCAAATGCACGTGGAAGCTTGGGAAACCCCCCTCTGCCTCCCCCCATCATCATATCACTCCGTAAGTATTACTTTTATTTGCTGATTTGCAGTACAGCACTGATCCAGGTTCCATCAGATCCATGTGAATTTAACAAAATGACTGATTTAAATTGATGCTTGTTTCACGTGTAGATATGGTGGTGTTTCTTAATTTCCATTTGTAAGCAAGCTAAGCACCCAGATTAAGCATAAAAGGGGCATTGCACCAAAGATGTGAAACTACATGGACTGGAACTAACTTATTTTAAGTAACCTGGCAAGCAGTTCCCTGACTAGATGAAAGATTGCACTGTTAAATGCCTTTTGCTTGTAAAAGAGCTGACTCTGAGCTGTGCTGAGCTACTTCATGCCAGGAGGAGTGCAGAGCACTTCATTCTTGCCTCAGCACTTGTCTTGATGTCTGATTAATCCTTGTTTTGGATCAAGGACTTGAGGTTTTGTGACTTTGTATCCTATGGGTATTCTTTTAAACTGAAATATCTAAAATAACTAGCCTGGTAAAGGGGAGGGAGAAAGCTGGTTGAAATAAAAAGTATCAGAAATGCTGTGTTGTTTTGTGTGACTTGCCTGTGGCCCCTTCTGTGAATACGCTGACTTTGCTTGCATGTGTACCAGGTCAGAGCCCCCGAAAATCCTGCCAAACATCCTGGATAAAGTTGGCAATACACCTATGGTGCGAATCAACAAGATTGGGAAGCATTATGGGCTCAAGTGTGAACTCTGTGAGTACTGCTGCAGGCAGAAAATCAAAATAAGAAACACTGTTTCAGAAACTTGGGTAGTGCTGGTTAGTAGTGTCATGTAACCTGGGCGTAGCAGGAGTGCAAGTACCCTGCAGAAAAAGGTGAGGAAAACTTCCTCCTCTTCTTTGGCAGATTTTCAGGTTTTTAGGATTTGATCATCTAAAACATCATTCAGTTTGTCCATCATGAGGACATTTCCTGCATCTTTTCCATTTTTGTAGAAGTAGTGTAACTTTTTTCATAGAAAATAATTTTTCAATTTTAAAAAGTTATATGAAGTTTTTGAATGCTTCTCATTATTCAGAGTATTCATCAGTGTGTGTAAAAAGCAAATCTGCATTTGTCACTGAAGATCACTGAAAATGATTAAAGGGAAGAAATTGTCAGTGGATATTTTGGTGGTTTTTTTTTAAACCCAACTGTACTGGAGATACCTGGAGGCTCTGATCAGATTCCTGAAAGGTGGTGTTTAACACCATTCAAGGGATTAATGCTGGGAGTACTGAGGTGAAAGTGTAGGCTGAACAAGGGGAGAAACTTCCAGTTTGATCAGAAACCCTTTGGCTGGAGAATGTAGCAGGGAAGAGGCAAGGCATGTTTGTAGAGTTCTCTTGCCCCGTGCTATTGCCCTGGAAGAGCCCCGGGGCTTTTTATCCTAATGACTGGGCTGTAATAAAGAAGAAAGATGAAAGGAGAGGTCATATTTTGAGGAGACTGACAAAGTATGGGTTCCTCGCTTCTGTGGCCAGCATCGAGTACCAGCCTTGCTATGTTGTTGTGACCCATAACAGTGGAGATGCTGTGAACACTGGTCTCTGGTGTTGTAAAGCAGGGAGGTGAACTGGGCAGACAAGTTAACAGAGTTGCTCTCGCAGATACCTGAGGAATCAGCAGCCTGTTTAGCATATGAGTGCTTTTTAAGAATTCTGCTTGGTTTCTTTGTTTCCAGTGGCAAAATGTGAGTACTTCAATGCGGGGGGCAGTGTGAAGGACCGCATCTGCCTGAGGATGGTAGAGGAAGCTGAGAAGGCTGGGATTTTGAAGCCTGGGCACACGATCATAGAGCCAACCTCTGGAAACACAGGTAGGGGATGGAGAGACCCTAGAAAAGCATGGGGGAAAATGCTGTGGTGGTTTTCCTGGAAGAGGTGGGCTGGAGATTGGAGCATGGAGACTACCTATGCATAGGGAATCTCTTTCTGCCTGCATGGTGTAGGGAGCAGTGCCTCTTCCATCTCGCACAAGGAACCAGTTCTGCACTGTCCTATGCTAACCAGAACAGCTGGGAAGGAGGTTTGCTAAATTTCCGGGGGCTGTTTGCTTTGAAAGAAAAGAAGCATTAGGCCAGGTTCACTAGGGTCTTTAGGTCCTATTCGGAATTAAAGTCTGTCTGAAATTATTGGAAATCAAGCACCAAAAGACTGGTGTGAATCTGGATCTTCCCCTTCTGTTTGGGAAGTCCCATGGTCCTCGTTCCTACATGCTTGTCAGGTGAGGTGGGCTTGGTTTGAGAAACAGCCTTTCCCGTGTGGTGCAGCTGAGACGGGAGATAAGCTGCATCCCTACAGCACTGTCTCCTAACACAGCCCTTGCACAACTAGATCTTGAACAGATTCCACTTGGGCCACCATCCCTTCCTTGAAGGGCTGGAGGAAGGAACAGTCCTGTTAGTCAGGGGTGAGGGCAGAGTATCTGATGAGCCGAGGAGACTGGAGTTAACTCTGGGCTTCTGTGACACAGCTGCTGTGGTTCTGTTAAGCTGCTCTACTGTAGTGGAGTAAATACAGCTGCAATGTTCCCCCTTGAGCTAGTTAAATATAAAATAAACTGCCTCCTCTGAGGAAGTTCTTGAGCTGTGCTACAAGCTACTTCCCTGCCTGATGTGTTCTGGAGAGGTGTCTTGTCCTGTTTGTAAACTCTTTCCTGGGCATCCATCCACTGTTGCCTTCTGATAGACACAGGCCAGGCAGATCTTTCTGTTGTTCTTTTGGTCCAGTCCAGCCTTTGTTAATGGAGGGACTGGGATGATGAGCTGATCTGTGACCCATTCCCCTGCCTTCAGCAGGAAACTGGGAAGTCATACCTGTTGCCGTTTGCCCAGCAGGTGCTCTGGGAGGGATCAGTGGAAAATATCCGTATATTGCATTCCTCCAGTATTTCAGGTCATACTATGATGTACTGCTTTCTGGGTCAGTACCTGATAAATGGTTCTTCTTGCCACAGAATTCAAAAGGTAGAAGGCAGAACTGAATGAGATACAGGACAATTAGTTCAGAAAGCTGTGGTTTTTTTTCATTTCAAAGCAAAGGCCAGGGCAGACAGTAACCTGAGAGAACTGGCTTTTGCTCTAGGCTACTGCTCAGAGCTACTACGTATGTTACATGTGACACCTAATGTGCTATATTTTTGTCCTCTCTGCATCCCACTTCTTTCTCAGCCAAAGTTCTGTTTTGATGTTTGCTGCATTTCCAGGTTAGTTGCAGAAAGTACAAAGTGTTAAGAGTACAGGTCTCAAAACGCTTTCTTCATCACAGACCATAAGGGAGGATGCTGGATGGCTTCTCTTCAGTCTTTGGCCTTAGTGAGGCCTTCGCTGTCTTTTTTTGTTGTTGTTTTTTGGTCATCCATATTTATCTATAGTATACTGGGAAAAGTTGGTTTTTTTTCCCACTCTCCCAAATGTTTAAACACTACTTGAATTACTTGAGGTGTGAGTTATGCTTCTCTTACAGGAACAGTTAAAGACTTTTTTTTTCACCCCTATACAATCTGGCACCATGTAGAAACAGTGCCAGCTCTGAACAAGCAAGTGTCTGTGTAGGGTAAACTGCCTGTGAGACATTGTCATATGCATGTGTTGGTGTTGTGCCTGGTACCCAAAACAGCAGGGGAGGTGCCACGCAGCCTGACCTCAAACACATATCAACTAACTTGATCTGTTTAGCTTATCCAGCAGAGAGGTGATCTGATAACAAGTGTAAGCTTCTCTTCTATGGGGAAGGCACTTCTCAGCTTAGCTCTTCAAGTAGGCAGACAATGACAAGCTGGAAGGCAGAAATCAGGCTGGAGGTGCAGATTTTTAAAGTAGAACTGAGATGTCTGTCTCTAACAGTCAAGGTACTTCACTGTGGTAGCAAGTTGATGTAGTGCATTAGAACCTCAGTCACAAGCAGCATCTAAATCCTGTCTTTTCAGCAAGGACTTGGGTTTGGCACATTACAAACTAGGGATTTAATGCAGAAGTGAGTCAATAGAGTCTATAATGCCCTTCTGACTATCAAAATAATTGCTCTAGTTTTCCTTAGCTTAAAGCTTATTCATTTCCCTAATTACTTCTGTAAAAATGAAGTGGGTGAGACAGGAGGAAGGTGATGTGTATGTGGTAAAGCTAGCAGTTTGCACATGTCACGTTTTCCCACCCTTGCCTAAACTTTGTTGGCTGTGATCCTCAAAGAGCTAGCAGCATCTGTAAATCCAGTTCTCCCCAGCAGCCAGAAACATTCCCTTTGCCACCCCTCTATAAACACTGTACTGAAGCTTCTGGTGAAAATCTGACTAAAGCCAGGGCATGCCAAAACTAGTGTTGTGGGTTTTGCTCTTTGTTGCTCCTCGCTGTGTGCTCTACGTGTCTTTGCTTGCTTGCAGGAATTGGGCTGGCCTTGGCTGCAGCAGTGAAGGGTTACCGTTGTATCATTGTGATGCCAGAGAAAATGAGCATGGAGAAGGTCAGATCTGCTTTTATTTTCAATAATTTAAAAATAACCATGTTCACACTTGCAAAGTTCCTAGTGCAGATGAGTGCTGTGGCTTTAGCAATGAAGGTGTAGGTTCTTGGTCTCCAAGCCTTTGGCCAGGCAGAACTCTGCTGAGGGGCTGTAGCTGGCTAGCCGTGGACAGAAAATGTCTTTAAGACCCATCCCCACAGCATTGTCACTTGGAAAACTGTCACAGCTGTTTTAAACACAAATGTCAAGAGAACTTGAGATTTACCTAGCTCATTGAAGTGTCTACCTGTCCCTGGTTTAGCTGACCCTTACTGAGCAAAGGAGGACAAAGGAAGGCAATGCTGAGGCTTTGAATATTTTTCTGTTCTGCACTGGGCTGATCAAGGCCATGAGGGAGCCTGTTGAGCTCCTCAAGTTACACCAGACGGTACTGGCAAGCATCTGAGTTCTGTCACTGTAACAGCAAAGGGGAAGGATAAGCCACCTGGGTAATGTCCACTTTCCTTCACTGTGGAAAGCACAAAGCATCCAGCTCTGGAGCAAGCCCTGTCCTGTGGTGCTGCACCTGCAGCCAAAAGAAGATAAGAAAGTAGAGAAGAAATCCCCTGTATTTCACAGCTGAGGCAACAAATCGCTATCAGCAAAACCACTTGCCTCAGTTCAAACACTTCCAGTCACCAGGTTTGGACTGGACCCCCTTGCTTTCTCAACTCCTTCTCAGAGAGGAACCTAGGTGTGGCTGGATCCAGAACCGGCCTTAGACCACAACGGTTTATGACTAAGAAATATGCTTAGCAGCAATTCAGGATGTATTTACAGTTTAAAGAGAATCACAGGAATTTAGCAGCTATTAATCACTGTTTAACTTAGCATTTACTGAGCGATTAGAAAGAATTTGCTATTACAATCAAAATAATAGAATATTAAGTTTCGAATTGATTCACACATAGGCATACAATCATCTGAAGATGATTGACTTTAGGCATAATTTTCCATCCTGGTCAAAAT
>Ga0181612_137850_pt1 | contig 11336 bp, 5 predicted proteins | sample HoacroProtozoa21_FD_119630 | JGI IMG/M metagenome (GOLD analysis project Ga0181612, IMG submission 119630) | Hoatzin crop microbial communities from Cojedes, Venezuel. Combined Assembly of Gp0051906, Gp0051904, Gp0051908
AAACCACCCAGATATGAGTTTTCAGAGGAAGATTCCCAGGATGTGGTGGTGCTTGTTATATCCTGTTGCCTCAGAACTGCAGACAGCAAAAAAATTATGCACAGGAATTAACAACTACATTTTTGAAGCTGCTTCTAACAACTGGAACAAGACATCTCAGAGCAAGTCTTTAAATAAACCAGGGCACACTGACATACCCAGCTCCCCTCCTCTACCGAGCATCACTGACGTATAGTTACATGCCAAGTGGCATTTCTCCCAAGCAAAGCCAGCTTCTCTCTTGATGGAGCTATATTAGCAAGGTTTCCACCATGTTTCAACACATGTACTGGACACAAGGAAGAGGCAGAAAAAAATCTCTGCCAGTTTGGTTTTTTGATCCCAAACATGGGGTAACCTATGAATCCAATGGTGTTTGCACTGAATGGATCAGCTCTTCAGTTTATTAACCAAGCCTGTACAAGCACTCCGATCTACCATACTTTTTTGCATGCTTTATTTCAAAACAAAGTATTTTCTCATCTCAAAATGACACAAACACATCGCGATGCCTGTCAGGCAGCTAAAATGACACAAATCCAATGACAGTAAACAGCAACCTGGCACATTGCTGAGCCTTCAGACTTGAAACAGATTTAAATTAACACAAAGATAGCAGGACAGAGTTTAGTAACAAAGTGAAGAAACCAAGGGAGAAGAAATAAGATTATTTCAGTCATCATTTCAAGCAGACCAAGCAAGTTAAAAGCCAGCTACAGGATGGCATTTACGTCTGCCCCTCAGACTGGGATGAGGGCCAGAATCACCCTGCTTGGGCTGACGGGTATATATACGCCATGATGACACTTCAGTTAGCAATGATAAAGGTCCAAAGGTCAAAGCACTTAAAGAAAAAGACCCATCTACGCAGAGCGCGTCCCTCTGCGCCTTACGGCTGGGGTGGGGAGGGCAGGGGCAGGCAGCGTTATTCCTTGCACGCACTCCCCAGCCCCACAAGCCACCGTGAAACCGCTGCAGCCGTGCTCATTCCAAAGCTTCCCAAGTTCACAAAGGAGGTTGACGTAGCCCAGAGACCACCCCCACACCCCCAAAAGCTCTCCGAAAACTCCCTAAAAAACCTGGGGGAAGGAGCAGAAACGACGGCAGAACGCAGCATTTTTGACACTTCTGTCAGTCTCTTAACCAGGACTTCTTCCAGCTCTATCTTCTTCCCAATTACTTCAATAATATTCACCTATTTAAATTTTGGAATTTTAAAAACTAAACTATGGGTTTCACTTTTTGAGAATGATCCTAAAACTTTAATTACCAATCAGGCTCAAATTCTCTGTTTGGGGATATCAAGCCTTTTGTTTCCACTACACAAATGTTTTAACAGACAGTCTCTCAAAGTCATGGAAATTTGGAATTCCAAGACTTCCTGCATTAATGACAGAAGCCTGCTGAAGACTGCAGGACATGATCGAACCACCAGCTAGCATAGAATTCTCACTAACCTCTGATTTGGGGGGGGGGAGTAGAAAGAAAGATGATATCTTTGAATTTCTTTGTCGTAGGAACCTGGGGCCTTCATCCAACTGCAGGATCTAGGCAGGCTGACTAGACTGAAGCAGGGACTTGGATGGCTGTAAATGGGAGTCTGTTCTAAGCAAGACCTAAGTCATGGAAGATGAGATGACAAGAAACAGGGACAGGCTGTCTTTAGGGTAGAAAGAAAAAGCTGGAAAGACACAATAAGGCGATAATTCATATCCTACCGATACTCCTGCCAAACCCTTCTATTTATTGGATAGTACAAAAACTCCAGAAACTACACAGCATTTTTAATCGAGGACTGTTCTGGGTTTTTATTGCTGCACTCAACTTTGATACCCCACAGCCCAGCAGAAGCGTCAGGCCTCCAAGGGCTGTACTGCAACAAGCAGAACAGAAAACATGCCCTGCTACAACGGCTCCTTCAGAAAAGGCAGCCAGACAACCCAGAAGACATGAAAGCAAGTTTTTTCTGAACAAGACGACCATTTTCCAGTAACTGGAAAAGTTTCTGGGTGCCCAGGAATCACAACAAACAGTAAGATGGGAAAGCTGGGTCCAATTCGCGTATAACCAGCCCTAAGGCCTTCAACTAAGAGCTCACACGTGTACCAAAAAAAGTCTTTGGATCTGGTGTATCAGTTAACAGGGCTACCGAAGAGGTCAGACCACTTCATACTGGTGTTCCTACACGAGGGTGCGTACAAGAGCATGCAGGTGACAGAAGAAGCTGTCTCCCTTCAAGAATGACAGGGCTACTGAACCTCAAGCAATTGAGTACCTTTATTTAAAGGTGTTTTCTTTAGCAGACCAGCTACCAGGGGAGCTGTCCTTTCCACCTTGCCAGGCAGAGCGCTTTGCTCTGCCCCATGCCCCAGTGACAATACTCACATCACCAGCTACGACTGCGTTTTGCAAAAAACTTTAAGAGTTCAATCTACTGGTTAATTTTTATTTAAAAAGAAAAATAAGTTATTTCAAATTATTATGAACTTCTAGGAAAGAAAATCTCCATGCTTGTAGCTAACCTACAAGAGTTGGTGTCTGGCATTTCCTCCACGGTTCGGAAGCATCAGCGATGCATCTGCTTCCTAAACACGGTTTCTCATCCCCCATTTCAGACAACGAGCAATCTGTGGTCAGACAGTCTCTCTCAAGGTTCTTAGCTTTTCCAGTACATGTATCTGTCTTTACTTGCTTTCCTTCTGACTTTTACAAGAATGCAGTATTAACTTCATAGCAATTAAATCACTGAACCAAAAAAGCTCTAAAAAAACGCCAGCCTATGTAACTACCAACACTTGGTTCAGCTGGGGCTTTTGAAAAGGGAGGAGAAAGTAAAAAAAGCAAATCACCACCCTTAAAGCAAGCACTTTTTTTTGTGTCAGTCCACGCAGTGTTTCCAAAACTCACCTAACACAACTGTTCAACAGTTAAATTACACACATGGAATTTTCTGTGCAGAGTGAGGTCTGCTGTACTTTTGTATTAGCTCTCAGATATTATGATGAACTTTTAGCCAGCTGAGAAGAAAGCCACCTTCAGGGTAAGATAACACAGATGTCGTTTGCTTCAGACAATAAGGGATACAAACCGCGTGGAAAGATTTTCCATGATTTAACAAAGACAATAAATTGCCACCAACAGCAGACTAATGAGTCACGGACAACAGCTTAATACTTGAAGCTTATCTCTAAAGAAAAAATATTTATGCAATTTCAAAGTATTAAAAACAACACAGAAAATGAGTTTTGAATAGATCCCATGGTCTCCAACCAGCATAGCTGTATGCATCCAAGTGAAATCCGAATCGGACACTCTGCACAGCCAGGCTTGAATTCCACCAGGAAAGCCGGACTGAAAACATCGGTCATTGCCTCTCATTCAAAAGGCAAATGCTGGCCCTGCCCTGCTTTAACAGAGGCCTGCCCAGGGCCCGAGAGCTTCACCAGGCAAATTCAAACTGCTAAGCAAAGTGACCTCCACATTCCTCCTGTAAAACATCCCAAGCAATGGCATTTGTGCCTCACTCATTTTTAACGTGTTGTTGTAGAGGGACAAGCGATCTAGCGCGAGAGGAAATCGTTGTTGGCAGAGCCCCCAAACCGGGGAAAGGTTGCTGCTGGAAGAAACAGGAAAGAAGCAGAAGTAGCTTCAGAAAAAGTGTATTTGCTGTAAAAACATTTCTTAACACAGCTTTAAGTGGAAGTCAGAACTATCCCAACTTGGCTGGTAACTCCCACAACTGAAAGTAAGAATAAGAGCTGCCGAACACGCGCACATTCATCAGTCCCATGAGCAACTCTGCCAGGGAGGGAAGGCAAAAATCCTTCAAAACAGGCCCAGACCCTTTCCTAAGCATCAAAAGCTTTATATTCAGAATGTTTTCCTGAAACAAAACAGGGCTAGCTCCAGATAACCTGGAAGAAACCACAGTCCTCATTTCTGCAGTGTTTTGCAAACTCTTGACATTAGTTCCAACTCCTGCAGGTTTCCAGCAAGCTCTTCCAGCTGAAGCAGACCCCGGGAGCACAGCACCCTGCAGCAGCTGCCTCATCTCTCACAGCGTCAGCGTGTCCCAGCGGACACTCCGTGGCCTGCTGGGAAGGACATTCCTCATTGCACAGTCCCAGGTGATCCCACACAGCTGCCAAGACCCTGCAGGGCTTTACACAAAACCAAGCCGCACCACGTTTTCATACAAAAGGTGACCTCGGACACTCGGCGGTATCTTTTGGGTTGCTTTGTAGATTAGCCTTTAAGAGGAGTATGAAGATCTTGGATAAAAACACTGCAGAAGTGCAAAGAATTATAAAGTTAATCCAACTGGAATAATGCCTAGAAGTGGTTTGATGATTTGAAAAGTCAGTCTACATAAAGAACACAGTTATACAGACTCTGGTTATCCCTACTCCTTCCAATGACACAACCCTTGCAAGCTGATGCAAGACTCAGCAGTCCAGAGAACTGTTTTTTACTATTATCTGACGATCACAGCCCAAACTCACCCTACTATTACTCATACGAGGATGCTTTGGCTGTTTTGCTGCTCTCCAGTCCCACGCTTCGCAACTGCCTTTGCCCCACACAAGCAGGACAGCAGCCGCTGGGCATCAAACCCCTTGGCCACTGTCAGCAAGAGGATCTTCCAGGACTGCACGTGCAGGCAACTCCCTCGGCATCACTCCCTGTCTCACAAGGAAAAAGGCGAGGAAAAGGGAAGATGAAGAATGCCGCAAACTCAAAAGCGAGTTCAGAGATGGGATCCCAGACTACAGATCATCTTGCAGCTTGATTTGGAATCAGGTAATGAAAGCTGCGATCATCAAGGACCACGTTAAGTGCGAGGAACATCACACCGCAGGCACAGAGCATTTCATCTTTGAGTGCTGAACATCCTATTTTTTTCCCATTGCAGTGTGCTATCTTGTTGCAATAGCCGTGCATCTTACAAAACGCTCAGGTCCCTTCACCCCCAGAACAGGGTTACGGATACTTTCAGATCGGTCTCTTCTCCGCTGCTCAGACCTCTAAGACTCGAATTAGGCACGTCACCCCTCCAGCCAACCCAGAAAGCAGAACTCACCCAGTTTCTGGCAGCATGTTGCCCCTAGAACAAACCCTAATACTGGTAGCGGTCACGCTACTACAGGAATGTCTGGGAAAGCAGCTTGTGCCCAAAGCACACAACTACAAGGCTCCCTAGACTCAGATCTGAAGTAAACTGCAGTAAATTACAGGGTTTAGACACCCACATCAGTCCTAACATAACTAGGCGGGACCCTGAAGCTGTACAGCTACTGACATCGGCTGGTTCTACAAGAAGCAAGACGGGAAAAGAGACATGCTTGTCAGGCTCGTAACGCAGTATCACGGAGTACACATGGCCTTCAAACTACGTTTTCAGAGATCCTTCTCTAGAGGCCTCACATGTCCCCAGCCCTATGGCTGTGACACTGCTTAAATACTGCTGACGGCTACAAACCCACACACCTCTCTGTAGCCCTGCTACATTTCCCCAGGAGTCACAACATGCTGTCAACCCTGAAAAGTGCATTAAGTTATTTTAAAATGCAGTTACTGGGCACACAGAGATGAGATCCAGAGAGAGGGGAAGAAAAACATACAAACCATTTCCTGAATGTAGAAAGAACGTGGAGCCTCAGGTAGTAAAATCTGCAGTGAGAGGCTGGAGGACTTATTTTTCCTGAAGGTAGCTCTAGAGCTAAAACTCTTTCAAGAAGCTCTCTTTTGCACACACATTTCCAACTTCAAGAAGCCACTTTTCAAAATTTAAGCTAATGATAAAGTGCAGGTTATGAAATAAACCCTGCTTAGAGCGTCTAAAGATGCTTGTGTATCCTTCATTGAAAAACCTGGTACTAATTTTCAGTCTCCGAGAACTGGTTGGTTTCCAAACCAGTGAATGTGAAGTGTGTTGTATGTAAGTAATCTGATACCTGAAATGAATATTGAAGGAACAAGTGGCTTTTACAACGTGGTAAAAAATGCCAAGCATTAGTGATGCCAGATACTAATACAAACTGCTGACAGTCCTAGTGAGAGCTCCGATAAGACAGTTTTAGCAGTTGGAAACTAATTGCACTCAGTCACTAATTGCATACATCAGGCCAGCATGGAGTGCACGGCTTTATTCACTTTAATTAAGATAAGTATAGACCTCTCATGTCGTGCAGTTACTTTCAGGGGAGTACTTTGGAAATTTAAAATGCATCTATTCACCACTGTATTTGGACACGGAGAAGACAAGCAACTGCTGACTGCTTTTTCCACATAATTTTGCTGTGTTCTTTAAGAACCTTAAAAAACCACCTTAACTGACTCCACACACCTAGATATACAGGAGGCGAAGCTCAGTGGTCAAGAAACAAGGGTGTCCCCTGCCACAGAGTCTGATGAGAATCCCAAGGATAAAGTGATATTTCGTGCTTCATTCCTTTTACTTGTCCTCCTCCCTCCCTCCTGTGCATTACACCAACAGCTTTACTCTGCACCTAAAGTGCTGACCTAAAAATGAAAACCCTGTTTACAAATTCTATATTTAACATCCACTACAGAGTTACCCATGTAAGCACACAAAACAGATGTGGTGGAATGAGGAAGCACCCGAACTCCATCCGGTGTAGTTTACAAGACAGACGCTCACCTTCAGGTGTGTCACAAGGGACACGCAGTAACGTAGACCGTGCCCACGGAGCAGGCAGGTCAGCCCTGAAGGAGTACAACGCCACACGGGATGGCTGCTGGGGAACCAAACCAGCCCACGGCAAGGATGTGCCCTCACAAACGTCAGCAGGTGTTCACTCCAAATCGAAAGGAGCTCTGCTCCAGACCGCAGTCCATACGAACACACCCCGAGAAGCACACATACCCGTGTGACTCAGCATCTAGTGGCTACACTCACTAGGTGTGTGTAGCCAGCAAACCTTGCCATAAATCTCTTAATCACAGGTCAAAGAGTTCTCAAAGCCTCCATTGATGGGATCAGGAAAACGCTGAAGCGTTTGGGATTTTTTAACAAGAACCATCAGCTCCTGTGGAAGTGCAAAAGCACTCGGAGAAACCGCATGAGTGGCTCACAGCGTCAAAGACACCTCTCGGACCTGCATCCTAAAAAAATAGGCTCAAAATTCACTTTAGAAGTTTCCCGGTTTTACAGCATACTGGGAAACGTGAGGCCACAGCTCATGTTTGCTGTGCTGGGTCAGCACAGTGCTGGGGGTCCTGTTCTGGGCTCCCCAGTACAAGAGAGACACGGACATACTGGAGAGAGTCCAGTGAAGGGCCATGGAGATGATGAAGGGACTGGAGCATCTCTCTTGTGGGGAGAGGCTGAGAGAGCTGGCACTGTTCAGCCTGGAGAAGAGAAGGCTCAAGGAGGGGACCTTATAAACGTATATAAACACCTGAAGGGAGGGTGCAAAGAGGATGGAGCCAGGCTCTACTCAGTGGTGCCCAGGGAGAGGACCAGAAGCAATGGGCACAGACTGAAACACAGGAGGTTCCCTCTGAACATCAGGAAACATCTTTTCATTGTGCGGGTGACCGAGCACTGGCACAGGTTGCCCAGGGAGGCTGTGGAGTCCCCAGCCTTGGAGATACCCAAAAGCCATCTGGCCATGGCCCTGCTTGAGCAGGGGGTTGGGCCAGATGAGCTCCAGAGGTCCCTCCCAACCTCAACCATTACATGATTCTACGAAATTAAAAGACTAGTTCTCCTTGGTCACTGACGAGACACCTAGAACAAGTAAGCTCGATGCGTTCCCGTTAATATGTATCTAGAACAGGCGATGTGCTCTTCACAGACCATCACAAAGAACTTGCTGCATTAACTCGGGATTTGTAAGAAGCTGCAACTTCACAGAATTTCAGTTTCTATTAAGATGCAGATGTAGCTTTTAAACTAAAAGAGACAATTTTAAATATTCTCAAGGCATGTTTAGAAAATACTGCCAGCATTTTTCTTCCTCATTAACACAGGCAAGTATTAAACACATATGTCGACCCAAGATGCAAATAAAAAGGATTTTTCAAACACAACTGAACACATCAGGAATCTCTACCTTTCACTATTCTCAGAAGCAAAAAAAACGCATCTCCAGTCATTTCAGTACCTGTGAAGATCTGGTCTTGTAAGTCATGAAATTAAATATACTGCTACCAGAGTGTGCACCAGGAGAAAGGACTGGGTGTTAACAAGAGGAGGGGAAAACCAGCAAGAGAACTCCTAACCACAAATACAGTTTTTTTGGTTTGCCTCCGATAACTGCTCTTTCAGTTTAGTTATAGCAATGAGATTTACTGTGTAAAAGAGACTGTACCATTAAGGTGAAGAAAAACATCCAGAACTTACTCGCTGTGAAGACTGCAGAGTCTGTTAATATTTACGAAGTCTGAAGTGGCTTCAAAGACTCCTTACTTCATTTTCTTATGCCATAACAAAAAGCAGCACTAACATCAAATTTTAAGGCGAGTTCACCACTAATCTATAACTGTTTTAATAAATTCTGACCTCCTAGGAAAAGGGCTGACTTCTTTGTTTTGTGTGTGTGTGTGCTTGTGTCCCCCATATCAATGGCATGGACCACAAGACGAAAGCAGAAAAATTGCATTTGTTCAGAAACTTGCAAGATCAAAACACACAAACCCTGGAAGTACCCAACATGATGACCCAAAAGCTACATTTGACAGCTGTATTTCTGTGCACAGATTACTTCATGGATTAACCTGCCACCATGCAAGGCCAGGGCAGCGGGCAGAGAGAGAACCTTCTCAACAAGACCCTGATTATGCACTTACTGTCCAAAGCTTTCCCTCCGATCAAACTCTGTGTAATGAAAATAACACATTAGAGGAAGTCACCTCTCCTCCTAGCATGGATGCTGCCACACAGATACTATTTAGCTCAGAAAAATCTATCTAGGAAAGAAGAGGACACAGTGGTACAGGATAAAGCTAGAAAATTGTGTACTTTGGGCTTGACGCAGTCAAGTTTGGACAAGAGAGACTCCAGCTCAGGATGGCAGATTTTTCTGCACATAATACTGGAGTACTCTGGTAATGGCCAGGGCTTTAGGGACTTCAACGTTAGAGAGTATCACTGCTATGCCTGATAAATACTGGGGCTAAGGAGAGGGAGGAAGAGACCGGGACAAGCCATTGAAGAGCTACATAGCTTTAACCCCAAAAATTCAGCAAGGTACAATGTTGCCCTTGACTCAACCATTCCTGAATAGTATTTATTTTCTAAACCTGTAAGAAACAAAACATCAAGAAGCATGACTTATTACTCCTTAAATAAAATGATATTCACCATAAAACTGTTAACAGGACTATACGTTACACAAAACGGTCTCTTATCTTCAATAATCCCTATGGATTTGGTGGTGACCGAGTCCAAAAACAAAGCACAACTTTCCAGCAGACAAAACGAGATGAAATGGGGTCTTTGTTAATTTTCCAACAGATCTGTCATTGCTCTGGGGGTTGAACAGCTAATGCTCCTCCCTAGCTTTGAAGTCTCTGCATTAAGGAGTGAATACTCCAGTATCAGAATGATGCTGCAGACACTACACATATATGTACATCACATGTACGCACGTCATATGTATCCACAATGTCCCATGCCCCAGAAGCGTACCCGACCTTTAACAGCAGCGCTAATCACTTCTCAGGCACTGCAGAAGTTCCCTTACCAAAATAAAATATTAAAGTTGGGGGTTTTTTTCCCCAGGTCTCAAGCAATATTGAATCTCTTTGGCACGTGATCCTGCCCAGCCATTCACTCTCATAACGAACTTCAGTTCCTACAAGCTCCGAGTACCACACGCTGGGCAGAGGAGAAGGACTGGTGCCAGGGAGCTGCCTCTGTATTGGCTACTTGCTGTATATCACGAGGAATTCGTTTCCAGCCAGGAAAACAGCAGGGCTCCGTGTCAGGCCCCTGATTTTGCCTCCTCAAATGGGATCTCCCCTCTGCCAGCCTCTCTGAAACCCAGTCCCGCCGAAGAGCGGAGCCAGGACAGGATTTTCCCAGCTGCCGCCCTCAGTTCCTCCCTCCTCGACATCAGGTCACCAGGCCACGGCGATGCTGGCAAGGCGGGCAGGTGGGAGGTCAAAGTCTGGGTGATGCCTTCACCCCGAGCAGACGTCATACCACGCCAAGGAGTGGCACATGTACGTTCAAGCAGCAGCAGCACCCTTCCCGTGCCGCTCGACAGTCACCCCCTGACCCAGGGCGTGCTGAGCAGACCAGGCTTCACTAGTGCCGCAGTTAAAAGAGAAAAAACCCCAAGCCCACCAGTCTGCCACTTTAGCTTAGGTTAGTCCCACCTGGCACCGGCCAAAACCATCTCCGAGAGCTCACCTGCAGAGCTGGAAGCACGACATGGCTCATCATCTTCAATTCCGTCTGGCATCTCAGCCCAAAACTACCTTTATTACGGCAGAGGGGTGAGCCAAACATACTTGTGGACACCACATGAAAAACAGTGAAACATAACTCAGGCTTCAGGGATTTCTGCCAAATCTGGTATCGTAACACCATCGATCTTATACTTTATCAGCTGCGCAGCTAGTAACTTAAATGTCAGCTTCAGAAGGACACAGATTGGGACTACAAAAGCCCTCCCTTTTTTAATAACTAGATACGGCACTTAAAAAAAATAAAGGTCTGAAACAGCTCACACCTCTAATGCTGAGGAATGAAACTGCTTATCACACGTTCAAAGCTAAGGATGCTGTCAGACGGCTGGGATCCCTGTTTTCCACACGCTTCTCCTCTCCGGCCAGACCGCAGCCACCGCCGGGCACGCCATGCCCCAGCGCCCGTCCATCGCTCGCCCTGCGCTCACACGAGCCCAGCCGTGCCACGTCCACGCCATCCAAAACTCTGCAGCAGCAAAGCACGGCCCGAAGACACGGCGACCCGCTGTCCCTTCCCCGCTCGCTCCACGCGCGCTCCAGCCCGGCGACGACCCACGGCGCCAGGCAGCAGGCCCACACGCACCGGCCCCGCTCCGCAGGGCTCCAGGCTGGCCGCTGGGGCCGTGCAGCGGCCATTTACCCGGCGCCACGGCCCTGCCACACGCTCCCTCTCCTCGGGGCACGCGTTCCTGCGCCTCACTCCCCCGGCCCTGCTGCCCCTAGCTCCCCGCACCACCACGCACCCAGACCCGCACCTCGCTGGCTGCTATCGACCGTCAACACGCAGCCACCCCCACACAAAGCGGTACGCACCGCGTTGCCATCAGGCATGCTTGACAATGCGGTACCGCGCTGTG
>Ga0181612_159676_pt1 | contig 11335 bp, 7 predicted proteins | sample HoacroProtozoa21_FD_119630 | JGI IMG/M metagenome (GOLD analysis project Ga0181612, IMG submission 119630) | Hoatzin crop microbial communities from Cojedes, Venezuel. Combined Assembly of Gp0051906, Gp0051904, Gp0051908
AGAATTACAGAACACGGGCACCTGTCACTGAAATCCCAACTGCCAGTTATCCCCTCTCCTGTAGGCATGCTCAGCAGACACAAACATTTTCGGAGGTAGGGGTGAAGAAGCAGAGGTACAAAATGCCACGCTGCTGCTTCTCTGTAGCACCAGGGAGACAGAAACAGCAGCACTATCTCCCCAACGCCGAGACAGAAACCTCCTCCTTGCCACTGGCACAGTAAACCTTACAAAAAGTCACTAGTGGGCTACTGAGCACCACACATGTGAGCTACCCAAACACCAAAGCAAATAAAAAAAAATTCACATGGCTTTCAGCTCTACAAAACGAAGTCACATCAGGATCAAGCCCTGCAGCGAAGGCTCCAGCCAGCCCCTCCAAGCGCTGGATAAAGCGCCCAGAAGAGAAGGGTCCAGCGATCTGATATTCAGTCTGCCTGAGCAGTCTCACTAACCCCGACTCCAAAGTCTGGCTTGCTTCAAAATAACCTGTGCCACCACACGTCACAGTGACGCCCTTAGCTGCAGCCCTCTGCTCCCCAGGAGCAGTCACCGTTGGCGGCTTTGCCGCTCGCTTGCAGATCGGCAGTAGGGAAATCCCGCTGTCTGACGTCACGCGTTTTCGCTGGAAGCCGCTGGAATGTCGAGTGGTTGGGCTGCTGGTCTCTCAAACTTTATATCCTGCTTCCGTGGAAAATGAAATCCTTCAAGTGGAAGACGGTCAGTACTTCTAATCAAAACCAACACATGTAGCTCTCCAAAGACAGAGCAACTGATTAATAAAGCACTGATAAAGAGGAAATGGACAATGGTAAACAGAAAATTAACAATTAGCAGCTTTTCCACATACCAGGCAGTCCCCGCATACGTTCTGTTCAGCAATCAACAGACAGCCCCCCCAAAAAACAGAAGATGTTTTATTGTCTAAAGTGTTGCAATACAACAAATACGTGATCTGTACAAAGGGCACAACAGAGCCAGTTTAAATACAATCAGGAGAAAGAAGTCCTCATATTCACAGTCCTCATACAACATCTTATACCAGAACGTGAACCAACAATTTAAAGATTTCACTAAAAAAACCCAAACAATTTGTTAAAAAAATGTCAAGGTCTCCACAGAGTCTATGGGTGTCTTACAGCAGAGATCATGGGGTGTTCTGGGAAGGGTCACAATGGCATCTTATTACCCTCAATGCTGATTTTCACTGCATGGGCCGATCTGCTTTTTTTCCTGATATCTGTGAATTTCCGCATCTGTTTGTCCAGTCGACTCACCCCTTTCTTAGAGGTCCCCTGGAACTTAAAAAATAAAACTAATAATTACCGCTGAAAAAAAAGCAGACGTCCCAGAGGTTGAAGAAAAGCGATGCATGCAAGGTTAAGCCTGCAGGAGGGAGCTGACAAAGCCACCGGTTCCAGCTGGGGGTGTGTGTGCACGCGCGCATCCTCTCCCCGCACAGTGGATAAGGTGGTTCCCCCACTATATTCATACGACGGAGGTAGTCGTGCTCACACGCCTCACAGTAAAGCTTTCACATCACAGGGATTAATGACCCTGTTAGCCGTGCACAGACAGTCTGGAACAGCTCTGGGTCTACACGGGCTGAGTTCAGCGCCGGAAACACACCGCGCTACGGTGTCGCGCGTACAGGCTTCCTGTGGGGGGAAGGCTTTAGATACAAATACACGGTCACTGAGGTGGACTCAGCTGACACATCAATTCCAAACCACAATTTATTCCAAAGGTCACCGATTAGTGCTTCTAAAGCCAGAGATTACTGGGGAAAAAGGGGGTGCAGGACAAAGCAAAAGAAATACCTAAGCTGACCATACAAGTTATTAGAAGAGATATTGCATTTCATCTCTGTATTTTAACTGCCAATGAAAAACTGAGATGACGCAGCATTTATTTCACACAGATTAAATACTGTGATTCTCTTCAAGAAACGCCACTGAAGACAAACAGCAAGGAGCTTCCAGTCCACAGCAATTAATTAGTAGAAAGCAATTTCCCCTAACTAGACAACAGAAACAATAAACGATGGAAACTTCACACCTTTAAATTCTGGGAGAAAGAGAGATATCCAGAATATGCTACTTCATATCTGACAAAAAACACCTATTAGAAACTGCACCACTTGTTCCCATCACTGAGGAAGGTGCTCCTGACACACTGATTCTAAATAAACTTTATTCATAAAACTATTCACTGAAGTTATATCTGGAATTTCACAGCGATTTTTAAAAAAATAATTTTTTTTTTCAACAAATAAATATGAAGCTTAAACTCAATCGTTATCTAGCATTCGTGGGAGCCTCTTCCTGCGACCGTTAGTGTGTGGCAGCCCTGCTCACAGAACTGAAATGCAGACTAGAAATTGTCAAAACATTTCCCAGGTTGATGTGTGTCATTGACCGATCTCACTCCACCCCGCATGCACAGCGGGGGATTCTGCGCCCCCCGGGCTGCAGAGGTCTCATTCTCTGCCTCCTGCCAACAACGCCTTAAGTCTCACATCACTCCACTTCCTGAAGGAGGAGGTGTACCAGTAAAAGACTGGCCACGGATGTTAAGCGTGCCGTGACGTGAGGTCCTGCGTTAAGGACTGAGCATTCCTGTGCGTCAGTTCAGGTAAACCGGAGAACCTCACTCAGCCAGAACAGCATCCAAACCCCCGGTGGCACACAGCTGTTTCCGAGTGCAGGTACTCTCATTCAGTACCTGTCACTTGGGTACCCTGAAGCCGTCGAGGCAGGTATCGTGGCAGACGTTGTGTGCTAGAGCCTATTTTTTCCTGTACAAGTTCCCTTTTTAGGTCACAGTACGGACGTGAGAGAACACAAGGAGAGCTTTCCAAGTCTACGTTAGGGTGTACAGACTCCTTTCCTGTATGTGCAAACTGTCAACAGCTGAAGCACATGCACTGTTCACACCTCCCTTGAGGGATACCTCTCAAACTCGGGGAAGGCAGAGTGTCATGGCTACAGGGGCATCCTGTTGCCTTCAATGCTGAACTTGATGGCCCGATGCACTTTGCTGAGTCGTTTCTGTTCAGCAAACCGTCTCTTGTGTTTTTCCAAGCGACTAATACCTCTTTTAATAGTCCCGGGCTAGAAACAATATCTCAATTAATGCACAGAAGGAAAGATAACAGCAGAAAGCACAGTAATTGTTACTTCATCCATTTACATGTGTTCTACCGTGTACTCTGCTTTTAAATTAAACTGTACAAGGTAGATGGATGAACCAAATAAAGCAAGGCGAAGGCCTCTACTGAAACTGTTAACGTACACCAAAACCTTGAAGTTTTCCCAAACTGGAACATTATCAGAAGAACACGATACAAAAGCTGGGAGAGGCACAAAAACATCAGCGACATGCTTACTGAATTGCAGCTTTAGTTCAAAATGCTCTAAAATAAGAGGCCTGCAATCAGATTCTTACCCTAGAGAGAAACTCTAGAACAGTTAACATGAAAATCTCTTCTTGGTTAGAGAAGCAACGATACCTGAGTGAAAGCATTTGATGAGCTTAAAACAGCCCTCTTTATAGCAGAACGTACTGTCTACTCCAGTTAGAAGAGAAATGTAGAAGAACTACCGTGGTGTACAGTAACGACAGCCACAAGGCGACAGATTCCCAGGGTTGGTCAGAGACCGCGCAGGCGCAGGGTCCCTAAGCTATCCCCACACACGGCAGCGCTTACCCTGGAGGACTCCATCTCCACATTCCACTTTGGCCTGACCACGTAGTCCTTGTTGGAGGGCATTGGCACCCTCGCACGGGCACAGAACCCAGGGTCTCCGGGTCTAAGAGCCCTGCAGAAAAAAAGATGTGACTGTTAGAGACAAATTTCACACAGAAAGCAGTACAAGCAACATAGCGTGTTCTGCCTCTGAAACACACTGCCTAACCGTTGCCTCTAAAGCCTTGAAACACACTGCATATTGTTAATAACAGTAAAATCCTTTTTTCTAATAAAAATTAAAAAAAAAACCCAACAAAATATCCAACCTACTTTTCCTCTCCAGTCAACACTTTCTCCAGGTCCCTGCGGGGCGTCTGACCACCAGAGCTGCAAGAAAAATAAAATTTTATAGGCACAGAGAATTTAAAATTTTATACACAGAGAAAGACAGTGCTTTTAAAAGACAGTCAAGTGTGATAAGAGAGGTCAGAACTTACTATCCTTTTATTTCCCTTAATACTGACAGACCACTTCTTTCTCTCTGTGATTCCATCGAGAAAAACAAAGGATGTCATGTTTCTGCCTGCTGCTCCTACCTGCTCAATCTCCTTCGCTGAGGCATCTGTTCCAAATCTCTCTGTTCCCTCTCTTCTCTTGTCATGCCTTTGTAGTTTGAGGTAAGGCCAAAAATGGGTCGAGACCATTCATCTATTAAAAAAAAAATATATATATATATATATATAGGTTAATGAATGCTAGGCCTCTGAAGTTTATCTCCAAACCATTCTGGTGATCAGCTACAGCTTTCAAAGTCTGCGGCAAGTATTTATGCTTCCTTTCAACAGAACAAATGATTTTCAAGCTCTTTATATTTCACGCAAATCCAGCCTTGGGGACAGCAAGCAAGAGCTTTCATCCATGAAGTCTCTTGCTGTTGCCTGCTCTTTTAGAACATCTCTCAGCTCTTAAAATACTCAGTGTCAGGAACTCCCGCACACCACAGTCAGTGTTATTTTAGAAATGTGCAAAATAGTTCCTAAAGAACAGAACAAGTTTATTCATGACGGAAGGCGCTACATGTAAGCCTACAGCTGCTCAAGAAGTAGTAAACTTTCAGACATCTTTAAGATCTCTCTGAGGTCCATGGAATAAACAGTCTCCTGGCAGCAATCTTCCGGCCTTTGTAGCATATACATGAGGGCTGGACAACTAGCCAAGAGGGAATTTGGGCAAAATAAATGCCATCCTCTGGTTTAGAACAAGCAGGAAAGAAACAGGAAAAGGTGCATGCAGAAATTAATGTAACAGCATTTGTTAAGAGCTCTATGAACAAAGCGATGAGATACGTTAGTGAGATTCCTACTCTGCAGAATTAGTTCTGCTACAGACAACAGCAAAAAAAAGGCAACGGAAAGACTGATGCAGGAATGAGATTGTCAGTGAAATCTCACTGACGCAAGGCAAAGGGAGGTTTACGTACTGATGAGCTTCCCTGCCATATCCTTGTTAGGCCTTGACTCTTTGGGGTGTTTGTAGAGGTACATCACAGCTCGTCCAATGCCACTGTGCTTCAGCGTCTCTTGGCTCACACTGGGCAGCTGTGGGATAAAGGGAAGTCAGAAAATAGCAAGAAACGGTGTCTGAACATTAACGGTGTCACTGAACTTTGCAAGGTGACCAAAACCCACATTCACAATAAGCTTGAAAAAATCAGTATTTTTCCTTGTCCACTAGGAATTCACTAAAGTATCAAACACCAAAACCTAGAAATTTTCCTTAACAATCTTCGGTTTTGTACACAAAATTAAATTTCCATTTAATCCAAATGCTCTTTTGCTTCTATTACCCAAGAATTGAGTTACTGCCTTCAAAGCGTTCATTTCATAGACATAAAAACATCAGTGGCAAATGCATTCAAATAACCAGCTTTGCTACAAATGCTAAAAGTCTGCGCTGAGTAGAATGGGCTTTCTACACTTCAACGGGCCAGTAAAGAGAAGAGACCACCAGAGAGAAAAACTCAGGGACACACAGCAAATGACTTCACTAAACCAACTAACAAACAGCTGACAGGGAACTGCACACTTTGCATTTAAACCCGAAACAGGCAGGCACGGCCAAGTGATCTAAATTCAGGCAGAACTCTTGCAATTTCTTAGCAAGAAGTACTTCTACAGCTTCGGTCAAATAAAGCCAGCTAGCGGTGCTGCAAGAAAAATCTCACTTCTACTTCACTATCAAGATTATGCCACGCTTATTTTAACGAAAGCAGCAAAGACAAATTAAAGTGACCCATCACAATGAATGAGCCACTGAGAACGAGCGACGGTGACTGAGCAGTTTAGATTTATCAAGAATCTAGACATGCCATAGCACATAACTCACTGAGAGAGGGCAGAGAACCTCATGTGTGTAGTTCACCTGAGACTCTCGGAAACGTCTGCTGGCCTGCTGCTGGAAAAGCTATTCGCTTTGCTGCGAAAAAGGGCAAAATTTTTCTAACAACAATTAATCGCCTGAAGTTCCCTAGCCAAAATTTGTTCAGCTAGACAGCACAGCAACAACAGGAGAAAGACTTTAAATGATGCAACTTTTAAACAAACTTCTCTATTTGCAGTTTGCTTCCTTCTGTATTTCACTGCATGGTCCATTGGTAGCAGCTACACTACATTTTCCACCAAACGTTTCCCTAAAGCATGCGATTTCAAAACCATGGAGCAGCCACAAATCAAGTACGATATTAAAAGCTCAGTTTCAAACCTCTTGCAGGATCTTTAGAAGCTCCTCTCGTATCTTTAGCGCTGGCAGGCTTCGGTCTGGGAGAGGAGAAAGCCACTCTTTGATGGCAGACATAACACCACTATCAATGAAAGTTTCTTTGAGGTCCTGCCTAGAAGGTTTAAAGAGAAGCCACAAAGTCACGTAATGCATCAAAATCTAAAGATGTGATGTTTCTTCAGCACAACAGTGCATTTGAGTTTGTTCCATGTAAATTAACAGGTAAAATTAGGTAGAATTTATAGGTTTTTGAGACCAATCAGCTCTGTCATTTACTTGGAGGAAAGAAAAGTGTTTCACTGCATACAACTGTAATGTCACTCTATGAACTCTACCAAATTCCCAATATTCCCCAAGCTGACAATTAACTAGGAGAAGGACAACTCACTTTTTAAGATGCATAACTACAGTTGGTAGCAAAGTTAATTTCTTTAGTGCTGGTTTCTTTTGTGTATTCAGCTGCCGATCCTCCTGTAGGGAGTTGAAGAATCAGTGCAAGTCAGTCAAAAGCAGAAATCAGCAACTCTCATCCCTTACAACACTTACAGGAAAAAGACTAGTCTATCCAACAAGAAGTGCAACTTTGGCAGGATTACACTAACTTTGTACTCTGCTCCATCTTCTTACAGCCCCAAAACACATTATACAATGACTTCTCTTAAATGGGACCCCACCTTAGCCAACATCTTCCTTAAAAGCATCATATTAGGAGATTTCCCCTAAAATTACATGGTTTTCCATTTCATGACTGGTCTATTGCAATAAACTGGAGGTCTGCAGAGTCCTCCACACTAGCTATGCATAGCTAACCTACACACTTTATCAGTAAAATCTCACCTGAACAACAGAAAAATAGCTAACCAGAACAACGAGAAGTGAGAATACGTATACTCATTTCCCCTCAGAACAGAAGCGGATTACCTAGAGCTTTAGGATGAAGCATGGTGCAATTAACATACGAGCACACGAATGTGCACCACGCGCTAGAACAAAGCCTGGCTTTCAAAGGGACTGCCATCCAAGGCCACAATGCCACTGCCTGTTCAGTACGTGGGCTCCCACACCAAAAAGACCCTCTATAAGCAACAGATTTGTGCCCTCCTGTGGGAATTCCTTTCCACCCCTCTACACCCACCGAAGGCTCTTTCTGCACAACGTTTTTTTATTGCAAGGGAGGAGATTATTCTCACGCGCTTCCGCCCCTCCTCATGCTCCAGAATGGTTTGACAGGCATATGCCAGAGAACTAAAGACACCACAGTACTGGAGCTCAGCTCTTCCTTCTCTCCAGTATCTCAGACTTTACAGCTTCACTTGCAACACCTGGCAATCATCTCAAAGACCAAGAAACTCTCAGTTGTCTCCCAGATCACTATCTCACTCTCCCCTTCCTTCCCGGACACATTATCCTTCTTGTCTTGTTCTCCGGAAGATTATTTGTTGTTGTTATTTGTAAGATTCCTCTTTCTAAAGTCCCCTGTATATTCCCCCTAACTGCTTTTAATGAGTTTTGCAGTGCTGTTCATTAACTTGATTGCTAGTGCAACAGCAGATACCTGACGAAAGGCAAGACCCGAATAAACCTTGCACAGTCAAGTACTAAACACGACTCCTTGAGAAAGGCAGTATGCCAAGGCAGAACTTCCCGTAATTCTGTTGCTCTACCCTCACTTACCACAGTATTGTCATTCAAACAATTTAGAAAAAGGGTTCTTCTCCAGAACAGACACTGAAGTACTACATATGCTAGTAATTGTATGATGAAATTACAGCATATTCCTTTTCTCGGTGTTTGATATACTTGTTCATATATTTTGTAGAACATGTATTCATCCCCTTTTTATAGGACAGTTGATCTCAGCTGACCAAAGTCTACCAAGTCAACTCATTTTCATCTTTAAAATGAGTACATTCTCCAAGTTTTAATGGAAGAAATGTTTTAAATTCAGAATAGCAAAATAACATTTAAAGAGCTGTTTAGATATTAGAAGCTTTCCATACTGTACAGATTACTCCTCATGAGTACCAGCCAGATTTCTGCATTGTACTGATCACAAGATTTTCCCATAGAATGGAACTGGATTTTAAGGTGTCTCTGGAGCCTAGAAAACTCACCTCAGCAGCTTCATTCATCTTCACAATCATAGCACTGACCACATCATCTGCATCACTAATAAAAGTTCCACCATCACGGTTTCGTCTACGCTTGCCACTCATACTCTTCTTTCGCTGCAGCATCATGTCAAAATCTGACATGAAGTCCATACTGAAATGCAAGAAGAGAGATTGCTGATGGTCAGAAGAGGGCTGATCTTACTGTCTTTGAAGGAAATAATTTTGTGTTTCTGTAGCATAACCTTTCAAGACATCTTGAATAAACCTACAAGCATTACGTCTCAATGTCCCTGTATGAGAATTAGTTAACCTCAGAAACTAGCAAAGGGCTTCAGTGGCTCCGAGATGCCCTCAGAAGTCTGCAGGACCTTGCTGAAATAGCTAACAACAGGCACACGTGTAATACCCAGTGTTCCACATGTGCTAAAGCTGCCACTGAAGCTGGCAGGGATTTAGCTTTCCTGTACCTGCAATACACTGCTTGGACACTACTGGAGCGGACAGAAAGGAAACAGGAGGCGTGCTGATAGCAAGTCTTGCCACACCTTATCCCTTAACACCAGCAGAGAAACACCCTGTGACTCCAGTGCTGAACTGCTAAAAGTAGAGTTACATGTTTGGTTAGATATTAATTTCACTTAGGTTTTGATGCAAACCACGAAATACTGTTCTCTGAAGCAGCGCAGGTAATCTGCTATGGGCTGCCAAGTGACTAAACCACACAAGCTGAGTGAGGACCTTCTGTCGCAGTTTATGAGAACAAGCTTTCTGTAGAAGCATAGTCCCTCGCCTTTCTAAACCAAGAAGCCTATGCAGTCTTTGGAGGAGCCCTTTCATCAAAACCTTCCATTTGATATTACCAAATGAGTATGTAACACACTGACTTACTGCTTCCCTCTTTTGATGTTATCATCAGAGTCCGATTCATCTGCTGTCTCCTTCATGTCTGCATCACCCTTCTCTTCCTCCAGATCTTCCTGGTTAAAACCCTGATGGGTAAAGGCAGTGCAAATCAGTGCATGGATTAAGACTGAACATCTGCTCAGGCACCTGACATCGATACTCGAAAAGCTTCAGAAAAGTCTGCAGAGGATCCAGAAGAGGAACAAAGGCTTCCCAATTCCACTTGTGACTTCCACACCACTAACTCTCACAACAGAAGAGAGCTGTAAATGTTATTTCATCCAAACACCACCTCAGTGAGTCCAGCAGATACAAAGCTTCCCTCCTTCTACAGCATATCCTCAAATTTGAGTTCAAACCCAAACAGTCATTCTGGAGTATATTCCCACGAGTATTAGATCCAGCAAGTGAACAAGAGACATCCACAATAACACTTACCGTAAATTCCTCTTCTTCCTCATCACCAGATTCTCCAAATATATCTGCAATCAGGTTCCTGTGAAGGTAACAGTAGCATTTATCTATTTAGACTGCAACAGGGAGAAGTGCATTTTCTGCGGAATTTCTAATGACTGTGTGGAGATCCACCTTTCACTCTGCCACCTACTACTGACCTTCCTCTTCACACCACCAATGAAGGTGGATAATCATTCTCTGGTTGGGATTCATCCATTCTCCATTCACAATCAGTCTCACTATCTGCTACCCTGAATGAATACATACTCCCACAAGCACTTACTCTTGTTCGTTTCCAGATTCACTGTCACTGCCAAACAGATCTTTCTCTTCTTTTTTCTTCCCAGCACTCTCTTTTCTTTCTTCTTCTTCTTCCTCACTATCTGACACGATATTTTTCTTCCTTTTGTCAGATTTGTCTGAAGCAGCATCACTGTCTGATTCTTCAACATCGGAAAGGATTCGGACTTTTTTTGCAGCTGCCAACAGAAAGGAGCATTACTGCATGTCCTAGTAACAGAGGTGACAACTGGTACCCTCAAAAAACATATTTTCAAATTCAGTTTGGACAAGAGGGAAGCTGACTAGCCTTCCTACACAAAATCATTGCCACTTCTTAGAAGACACACCCATTCTAAAATCTGTTTTATTCAATCAGTAATGGAAGTTTCCATACATCACATCTATTCATAAAAACCTGTGAATTCGCAACTGACTTCACCCTCCATATATGAAAAAATGACTACAGAAATGACAACAAAGTAGAGAAATGACCAACAGGAATAACCAACATGACAACAGATGCCAGTACAAAGCAAGATCACTGCGGTCTTCTCTTTTACTTCTATCAGACTTACTTACTACTCAAAAGTATTACATATCCATCCATGGAGAAAAGCAGTTAGAACAAGAGCCTCTACAAATGCAGCTGTGCTCTACAAACAAATTTGCTTTATGGTTTCATATTTATCCGAAATGCTTTCTTCACATAAAACCAATGATTTAACTCTAACACTGCTGTTTGTCACCTCACACTTTCACACTATAGTTCCTTACGTGTCTTTTCAGTGTCATCCTCACTGTCAGAAAGGATAGCTGTTTTCCTCTTCATTGTTTTCTCCTCCTCTTTCTCTTCTTCATCACTGTCCGATATTTTCCGTCTCTTAGGAGCTTCCTCTTCACTGTCAGAGCCATGAAATCCTTCCCTTACAGGTTCGTTATCTGAATGATGAGAATCATTCTGCACCTCCTCCTTCCTGTCCTCCCCATCGCTATCCTCAGACTCTATTCCTCGTTTGCGTCTGGAAACCTTCTCGCTCTCCGAGTCGCTGGCTGGCTGCTTGCGGAGCTCCTCGCTCTCCGAGTCGCTGGCCGGCTGCTTGCGGAGCTCCTC
>Ga0181612_167835_pt1 | contig 11335 bp, 7 predicted proteins | sample HoacroProtozoa21_FD_119630 | JGI IMG/M metagenome (GOLD analysis project Ga0181612, IMG submission 119630) | Hoatzin crop microbial communities from Cojedes, Venezuel. Combined Assembly of Gp0051906, Gp0051904, Gp0051908
AAAGAAAAACAGAAGTTGTTTCACAAAGTAGCATAAAACTCAGTAGCTCTTTCACACCTCTTTATGAAATGCTCTCCTCTTACCACATTTTGTAATCTAATTGTAACAAAAAAATTAGTCCAGAAGGCTGAAATAACACCTGCAATATAGTTTTCATTTGCTTTATTTGCGTTAAATGCATTGCAAATATCTGAGGGGAGAGGGGGGAGGGGAAGCAACTGGCTTCTCAAAAAGCAGTATTTAAGAACCCTTATGAAACTGTCACATTTAACAGAAGATTTGACCAAATGATAAATTGTTACTGATGAAACGAATGGTGTGTGCTTTTAATTTAGCCTGTTGCTATACTTGGAAATGCTACTGATAAAGAATACAGCCTTTCTGAACATCGGTACAAGGCCCTTGCCTTACCCAGACACTTCCTTTTAATTCTCCAGAGATTCACTGACTTTTCTCCCTGATTTCTAACCTCATTAGCTCATTGGCTCATTTATGACAGTGCATAGTTTGCAAATTCCTCAAAGAAAATAACCCGAAGGTCCAAGAAGTACTATAATATAGCAAATACTGTCATCAACAGATACATGAAAGGAAGATGGAGAAACTGAGTGTCCAGCACAACAATCCATTCTCTAAGATGGAAAAGACTGGTAGAATTTGAAAACAAAGTACTATCTTCCCACACATGGACTACTGTGTCCAGTTTTGGCCTCCCAATCTCTATCCAAAAAAGCAGCTGACAAACTGAACAAGCACAGCAGACAGCCACCAAGAAGGTTAGGGAGATGGAGTGCATGATACAGAGGACAGGCTTAGAACGCCAGGTTTGCTCACCCTGAAGACTAACAGTGGACCTAACTGATACATCTAACTTGTTACTGAAGAGTTACAGAGAAGACAGGGCCAGGCTCTTTTTGAGGATACAGAGCAAGAGAGCAAGGGGCAACAGACATTAGCAGCAGCAAGAGGAATTCTCATTACACCTTCATAGCAAGGGTGGTCAAATTCTGGAATATGTTGACCACCACACTTGAAGACACTATCAACTTGACTGGAAAAAGCCTAAGCAACCTCATCTAACTTTGAGTTTGGATCCAACTTCAAAGGTGGCTCTGTTTTGAGTACAATGTTGTGCCCAATGACGTGCAGAAGTTCCCTCCAGCCTCAGTTAATCTATGATTCTCTCTATTGAGCAGATAGCTTAAGGGCCTGTATCTTACTTGAAATTAAATATGTGGGTCTTGTAGTTTTCCGTGGATTGAAAGATTTGATTGCATAAGTGTAATTACATTAATGGAATTTTCTCAAAGCAATCTAGCATTCAACCCAACAATCACAGCTAAATGATTAACCTGTTAAGAGTCTCAATGATTCTCAGAAGTAACCCACCAGCCACAGCTAGTGCTTATCCTGCGGCCTCTGCTCTAATTACCACCCAGCTTCCCCATCTGCTCCACCAGCACAAGACTGCTAAACACATGGGGTACGAAGTGTTCTGCAGAAGACTGCTCCTCCATATGGACTTCCAAACGTGGTATACAGCAACCACCACCAGTTCAACCCATTCAGTTCTGAGCCTGTAGAAGCAGCAGCAATGAACCTGATCCATTTACTGACAGGTTATCTTAAAGGTTACCCTGATTTGGCTAGGAAAATATAAACCAACAAGTCTTTCGATTTTTAAGTGGTGGGATGCAGAGCTGCTTCTAGAGTCTTAGGGTTTAACAGCCTTAAGTCAGTGCTCGTACTGAGAGATTCAAGTGCCCACATCTGGACGGAGCAGCAGCAGCTGTACTACAAACCACAGCAGCTGCCCTCCTGTCCTCAAAGCCCTTTACCTGTTTCCTGCATCTTGCTTCATTAAATGCACAATCCTCCAGACTACATTAACAAAATCTAGAAGTTCTGACTTGCCCAGGTACCATTGTCTTGCTTCCTCCAAATTTTCCATTGCTCCTTCTTCATTAAGGTGTCAGCTTCTTGCTTTTCCTTCCACCCCCAATATTTGCACCTCTAGCAGTGCCTTCCCCATGCATATGTGACACGGGATTACAGTGTCTGGTTAGTAACAATTCTTTCTTTCTAATTTCTCATAAACTTACTTCCTTTTTTCCTTCTTTCCTGTAATAAAGTGATACATTTTGCTTTTAGCTTGTCCTATTAATTTTTAATTCTAATAATCTATACAAGGGATTACACAAAATGCCAAATTGTTAAGCACTGCTGTGATTTATAGAGCTGCATACTTGATACATATGACCCCAGTAATATTTTAATTCCCTTCTTCAGCAGTAGGCAAGTTACCTGTGGAATAAAAAAGTCCTCAAATTGACTAATCTAGACCTCTGACACATCCATTGCAGCCAGATGATTCTTCCTGCTGCTGAACTGAACTCTTCAGACTACTCTGAACAAAAGGTCCCTGTTTTACTGGCCTTGCTGTTTTACGGAGATTTTAGTTTTGACAAGTGAGGGTAGGTAAAGAGCAAGTGAGAGCTGAAGGTGGCTCTAATAGTTGGGGTAAGTACTAATTGTCTGTGCTGCTACCCTGTGACTTCACATGGAAAAACCAACTCCACAAAAGAGAAGGGACAATCTCTAACTTTGGCAGCTGTCAAAAGCTACCACAATTCACATAAAACTGTTGAGATTTGGGTCCAAAAGGGGACGCTGAAACATTGCATTTCTGTTTAATCTTATGGTTTTCATGTAGTTTATTCTTACTATGCCTGAAAACAGCCTGTAACTTCAAAAGTTAACACGAAATGGGACTATCACCACCTAGTACATGTTGCATTTCTGTATGGATAACACTCTACTTGCAGAGTTTGGCTCTCCGCGTACACTGTCATAAAAGCATAAAAGGTTCTAACAAATGCTAGTTTTGGAGATAGTGGGATGGAGAATCATACATTGCACTCCCACCAACATTTTGGATGGAATAAGTGGCCTGTAGGAGCATAAGAACAGACAATTTGTTATCTAAGTGAACATGATTCTGCCCTGGAAAAGTTTCACACAATGAGAGGTGACTGCAAAACGTCAAAGCAAATCCATGACTACTTACAGAAAGGAGAACTGACTTCTCAAAACAGTGAGTGCTCTGTGATTTTATAACCCCTGTGTCTCTGCTCTGAGCTCCGAAAGGAACAAAACAGGTGAGCTCATTCCTCAGTAATCTCATTAGGATTAAAAAGTGCTAACTGTGTCTAAAAAAACTCTCAGCACTTGTAGGAATGCAGAGATCTCTCTCTCCCATGAAATGTGGTACTTTAAGTGACATAAAGGTGCAATGCAGGCTCTCACTGTTTCCTAGTTTGTAATACAATATCCATTGTTTCATAGGCTATGTATTGCATTCACTCTGGTATCTGTTATTATTTTACTTTTCCTTTGAGACACTAGATTCAACTCCTGTGGTTTTCTAAACATACAACATAAAACCTGCAGAATAAGCCTGAAGTTTTCTGAAGCTTTACATAAATTACTGTTTCCTTCTATTGAAGAAATACTGTGTAAGGAATCCATTAACACCCCAATAATTTTAATCGGTATCGGCATGTATTTGAAAAGGTATATTCATTATACATATTTTTAATATGACAGCATTAAGAATATTTCCTTCAGATGACAGAAAGAAATTAAGTCAAATAACAGCCTGAAACCATTTGTTACCTTCCTCGGTGCATGACACGCCACCATGCAACACCAGATTGAAATGATGCCATGCAGTTTAATGCTATAGTCTTTTTCTTGACTTCACCATCCTCTTTGATTCATTCAAGGCAAAAGTAGCTACAAGAACACGTGCCAGGGTTATTTATATCATGACAGTTGTTGGAATCAGTAGATGCAATACAGACTGATGCCATACACACCCCAACACACACTCACACACACATTCACCACAGCATTGTGGTATACAGATGAATACAAAGATTGTTCCAATGTTACTAAGCAGCATGAGGGGAGAAAACAAAACTGTTTCATGTTACCATTCTAATATGGACCATGCAGAGATCAAAGGCAGAAGCTGAAAAGCTCAGATAACACTGCTGCATTCCCCATATCCAGCAATTAGTATAAAATACAGTGAAGTAATGCTTGTCTTCCAGAAATGCCTTTTTACTCACAGTTCCGGCTAAAAAAGTAAGATTTAAGATCAAAGACTCTATCTTTATTCAATTAATTATAAAAAACAAAATCTTCAAGAGTTCACCATTCAAAATTGACCATGATTTTGGGTTTCACTGTAAAAAGTGGTATTCATTTTTACAGTAGTTAAACCTACCTTTCGTTATGAAGATTTTACAAAATAATACATATTAACCCATTAAATCCACTTCTATAGATATCCCTATGGTCTGCAAATACTGTGATTCGCTTGCACAAAGTAAATGGAAGTATTGCTTACTTCAGCATCAGATCATTGTCAGAACATACACAATGTTTGATGCTATAATTGTGCCCTCAACCCTCCCGAGGTTCAGGATGATCTTCCAGCACACGGTCCGAGAGTCACGCCTTGAAGCTGCAACTGAGTCTGAGAGGTCCTCATATATCCCTTTACTAGCTCCTGGCCGGTGATGCTTCCCTGGCCACCTGAGCATCTCTGTTTTAAGGAAAATAGAAAATTCTGCCTTTGCTTGCCAACAACATCAAAATAACGTTTTTCCTGTAGCTTTCTCCCCCTTTGACTTTTGAGCATGTAGCAGATTAACCACTACGCTTTCATTGCTAGCTTTGGCCTTGAAATGTACAGATTTTGGTAATAAAACTATTTTATAGTTGTCCAAATGTACCCTCCTTCCATAATCAGTCACAGACCTTTACCTACAAAGTGCCTTGCCGGGCCTCATAATTTGTGAGTAAGTCAGAGACTGACATGCAGTCTTGCACCTAAAGTAAAAATCAAGCACTCGCCCTTTGGTAAACCACTTAAAAATTATATATGCTCAGTGTCAAAAGCCTGAGCCCCAAATTCAGTTTGAATTTGTGAAGCATCAGTTTTGTTTATGCAAAAAGCACAGTTTCTTGATGAAACACAGTCAGTTGGAAGACTCTGAATATCTATTTTATGCCACATACACTGGACCACTACAAATCCACAAGCATTTGACTGTATTTTTCAGTATTTTGATCACTGATCTTTCATGCCATGTTCAGTCACTAGGCACACCAGTGTAAAAGCTGCAGTTCTACATATTCACCTGTTAATCCCAACCTTTATTCTCATACACACTAAATCCCTTTTCTCATGCATCTTCTAAATTATTCCTTTACAGATCGGAGTGTATTATCAGGAATATATTTACAGACCAACTGAAAAACCTCAGTGATATCTGTACCTCATCTGCCCACAACAGCTACAGTTTTTATTTTCCATTCTAACCTACTAAAATCACCAGACAGCAAAACCCAAATATTTTCCCAGCTAAAAATAACTAACCAAAAAGCTACCCTTTCTTTCTTGTCTCCGCCACCGCTCCAAATGCTTTTTTTCAGCATGAAGATCCTGGCATTTCAAATTGTTTCAAGAGAAATGCACAGAAAGGCAAAAATATTTTCAGAGGATTTTAAGAATCTTAGTCCTTTAAGGAGGTGAGAGGTTTCTTTAGACAAGAAAATTTACATTTCAAATATAGCTAACTTGGTAAAATTCTCTGGAGTTCCCTGTATGTAAACCAGAGGACCTTTCATGCTATGACATGCATGCTGATCTCTCCTGCTGTAAAACTGAGGGAGAATGCTCACACTGCCATATTCTTATTCACATGTTGTCTTTTTCAAACAGTTTCTATATAGAAATGCTTTTTTCAGTTCTGCTTTTCAATAAGTCTGTCCTACAGAATTTTCTTGGAAAAAAAAGCTGCCTTTTAGTTCATCTGTTCATTTGATGAGAAGAAGAAAAATAAAACAGCAAGCATTATTGTAATTCTTATCAAAACACAGGCTATCGTGCTTCGTTACGAAGCAGGTTCTATCAGCATTACTAGCATTAAGTTTCATTCAGTTCTGCAAATCAACAAAATAGTCTTTTACGCAAGTAAGCAGGCACAAGTCCCTGGTAAAGTTGCTCTTCAAGTGGGGGAAGCTGTACAGAGCGTGAGGGGAAAACCATATAAAATATTCTGAAAATTTGTTTTCACCAAATACAAAATGCATAGGTTGCCTTAGAGCTTGCTTATTGCTTGGCGTTTATAAATTATTTTTCTGAGCTATACTGGATCCCTGTAAGTTTGAGTCTCCCAAAGACTACTCGTAACCATGAAACATCAATTCCGTTCTAAGAAATCCAGTGTATAACCCCACTACTGCCCCGTTCCCTCTTCTGTATAAATGCTCTTTTGTATATAGGCACTTTCAGGAAATCGCCCTCCTCCACCCCCGCTTGCTCCCTACTGTCCTACTCTGGCTCACACCCCCTCCCAATCAACACGAGTGAATAACTGTATTTTTGTTGGAGCACTTCCAGCTCCTCCATACGTTCCACTCTAGAAGCAGTAAATGAAACCCTGTAGCTCTGGCACACTCCCCTTGGCTTTCACACTCGCACACATGCGCACAAACACGCATGCACGCACAGTCATTTGGGCAAAGAAGTAAGCGGCACCAAGCTTGTTCCCAAAATAACGACCTTTCACTTCTCCCCCGTGCAACTTCCTCTTTTGCTGAAAAATACAGTGCTTCCAAATTAAAGCAATCTTCCCCTTTTGATATTCTACTGCCAGTGCTTTGAAACACCGTTTCTTCTACTTATCAGTGTTTCACGCGTGAGTAAACTACCACTGCCAAGACAGAGAGATATGCCTGGGTGCCAACACTTCGGTTATTTCATATCCAGTGAAATCGGCAGGACTTCAGAGAATTTTGCCAAGGCATTCCTCCCTTCCTTTTGAATACCCAAAAGCTAAAGCAAGGAGAAACTCTCCTCCACGCTCACAAAGGCGGTGCTGGCGACGCGAGTGTGCATGTTTCCCCTCCTGTGAAAACAGTTAAAATAGTTAAAACCCGTACCTTCCTTGGGTTCATCAGCCTCCGAGCTCATGGTGTCAGCGCAAGGCACTGGGGACCAGATTACAGCTGAAGTGCACGCTGAGAAGCTGCCGCACGCAAGTCAACTTCTCAACCAAAAAAAAAAAGGGAAGAAAAAAAAAAAGAGAGAGACGGTTGGGATTTTAGGGGGAAAGAAAAGTCTATGAATTCAGCAAATCACAGCTAAGCTACTTGAAAAGGATCCCGCCCCTTTCTCAGCTGCACACCAGCGACCGTCTGGAAAACCAGCACCTTCACAGAAACCCTTGTCTTACTCGCCAGCAGCCGCCCTTTATGCATTTTATTCTCCCCGGTCCGTAGGAAGGGTGGAGTTTCACTTGTTGCAGCTTGCCAGCATGGTATGAGAAAGCAAGCAGGGGAGACCAAAAAAGCCCTGAGCACGGAGCAGCGTCTGATTGCGGTAACTGACAATCAGATTTGGGCTCTCCTAACGTGCAGGAAAATCTAACTTAAATCAGTATTTTTTTAAGCCTAAATTGTACATTTCAACACTGGTTACTATCTCAAATTAGTTCTGTAGTCTCTGTAATTACGCTGACTAATACAGGATGACTAAATACATGCTTAAAAGCTGAGAAGCAGCAGCTTTCTTGCAGATAGTTTAAATAATTATTTTTTCTTTAACTCACGCTCAGCGCATGGTGCCATCTACCCTAAAGCAGCAATTCACTTTTCCTTCTTGGAAAAACTATCTGATTTCTCTGTGCTACAGACTTCCCTGCATCCTAGCAAAGATCATTATTTTTAACTATTACACGACACTGTTTTAGAGCACAGCAAGAGAATGGGGGCCTTTTGCAGCCACCCCCAACTCGCCATGCATCATACACGCCTTCGGAGCAAAATCAGGGGGTATTACTCAGAAGCCTATTTTCCAGTTGGCACAGCCTCCAGTAAAATCACAGCCAGAAGGAACTATCTTTTCCTACTTATTCATTTAATATATTTTTAGTACAGCGAACAGGACAAAACCTCAGTGGAAACACGACTGCTCAGATAAAAGGAGAGGTGTGATCTCTCAGGAGATGACCTGACGGTGCTGCCAGCTCCAACTTGTAATCAAATTCCCACCTACCTCCCCCTCACAGGGTTAAATGCGCCTGCCTGAAGGGTTGTCAGGGTCTTCATGGAAGTAACACTATTAACAGTCAGAGAGCTTGTTCCTGGAGTCAAGTAGAAATAAGCATATTTCAAGATGAAGTCAGAAAGCACCAAAGGTGTCAGCCACACAGAACTGGGACACATAGGAAAAAAACCTAAGCATTTCAGATTGTAACATTCAGCTGTATTCATTAAAGCTTATGGAAATACTGCCAGTAGGTAGGATGGTCTTGTAAGTAAAAGGTACAGAGTCAGGAAGGGCGGTATGAATTCTTCAGCCATGGCAAAGTTGCTTTGGGGACCGGTGTACACAGTACTTCAAGAACGTGAGCGACCTTGGTCCTATTATGAGTGATTTTATTTGTGATGAGGACTGTCCTTTGCCATGTACTTCTCCCATGCCTAAGACAGACAGATCTCATTTTAGTCAAAGGCTCTTGGTGACTCTTGTAATTTTTTATGTTGCAATACGCACAACTCCATGGGTCCCTTGAGGACATTCCTCAAGAAGCTAGCTGCCTTCTACAGGCCTCAGCATCTGTTGTAGTGTGGCAAAGCACAGCAGCTGCATCCTACAAAGCACGGAGAATCAAAGCGAATATTACCCTAAGCAATATCACAGAAGAAAAAGTAATTACAACAACGGACTAGCTAAAGAAGCCATATTTTCAAGTTAAAAAAAAAAATTAAAAAATTACTTGTTTGGGGTAATTACTATAGCGTAGATTGAAACCACTCAAAAAACCCCACACAGAGTAGAGAAGGAACAGGAACCAGGATAGTGTTAGTTAAGATGAATTGCAGTAGCCTTTGGGGTCCTTTAATCAAAGGGAGCGTTGGCAGAGAGATACAATAGCCAGAATACAACCCAGTATCAAGAGCCCTGCATGCACAGATTTACACAATAGATCGATGTCTTTTGTTATTTTAGATGACAGACGGACACAGCAAGATAGTAAGCCTTGCGGTTAAAAGTCAGCAAGTTCTACAAACAAAGATTTCTCAAATCTCTCAGAAACTTCAGACCTCTCTGGACAGGTAAGAAAAACCCGATGATTTTGTTTTGCTTCTTCCCTACAGAGTGAAGATCGCATCTCCTCACTCAGTCCTGTTCCTCCTGTGTACAGGGTCTCAATTCAGATTGCAGAAATTATTTTGTACTGTTTTTTTGTTGTTGTTATGCTTCTTAAAAACACATCTCTTGGCTGAAAAGACCCCCAAACAGATGAAGGAAAGTTTAAGTAGGCAATTTTCTGATCTCAGGTTAAGCAACAACTTGTAATGGCCTTTGATCATGGGGACATTATCACCTTCTTCACAGTTTGCACCTAATGAACTGCAGTAATTTTACTTAGAAGGCCAATAAAAGTAAAAAAATAAGGCAGATAAAAATTTAAGACAGTCCGTGGACACCTCTGGTGCCCAGGTAACAGATGACACTATATCACCTGCAGCAAAATAAGCCAGTCAATGAGGCCTCCAGACTGATTTTTGGATCCTGTGATAAGTTAACAGCCTGGAAGCCTGAAAAACCTCTTTAATTGCAAACTGTGCATGTAATAAGGAGTAGGAAGGACAAAACAAGGAATGACAAAAACTCTAAAAATAGCATTAGTAGAATTTAGTAGCCAAATTTCATTGGGCAGATTCTCTTAGGGAGAAAAAAGAAAACAAAAAACCAACTCCCTAAAATGAAGAGCTTAAAGCCCACCACACATTTACAAGATGCTGTCTCAGAGGGGAAGTCAGAATTCCCAGAGGACAGTTAAGCATTTGTGTGGCGCACACACAAAAAATGGGTTTACATACTAGGTTTCAGAGGCTAAAAGTCTAAAAGCCAGGAAGCTGGGTAAGGCAACGGGGTAGCGTGAAGTGTGGTCCTTTACACCCTCTCTGCTGAAGAAAAAACTTCTGGTTTTACTTTATAGAAAACGGCGTTGGTTTTTTTTGTTTGTTTGTTTTGTTTTGGTTTTTTAGGTCATCGTTTGTAAATTGTTCCCATTTCTACTAACACTAAGGCAGGGTTACCATACAAAGGACAGGCTGCAGCCAGGCCTTGGCTTACTACAGCAACGTGCAGGGCTTTGTGAAAGGATGGGTAGCTGTATCAGCACATCCTCAGCCCAGCTCAAAATCCCACTCATGTTTTGTGTCTCCGTGCACGTTGAGACAGCTCTGTTTACAGAAGCATTTTCTTATTAGATACACAGATGGCAAATCCTATTACATCTTTTATAAATATTTAAAATAAATGAAAATCACAGTAGCCCAGAAACGGTGCTAAAATTACTGCCACAAAGATTCTGAAGCTCAATGCTGAAATGTCAAAAAAGACTGTAGAGTTTTAGTTCACAAAAAACGGGAAGTGGCACTACTACATGAAAAGTATCAGGAAGAAGCTTTCAAGAGGAGGCAGCTGCCATGGAAGAAAAAATAAATCTTCTACTGCAAAAAAACCCTGCACAGCCCTAGAACAGTTCTAGAGAAGGAAGTGGTAATATAACACTTCAGACATTACCTATTCATCATTTTTTTAAAAAAAAATCTCCTCATGTTTGGTTAATGTAATTGAACTTGTCTGGTGATAACTTCTGCCCTTCCAGAACATCATGTTCAATGGATTTCAAGCCTTTAAACAATAAAAATAAGGTCCATGCCCAACTTCAACTCCTTGCTACAGACGATAGCCACCAGTCATTTTCTCCTTCTAAGCCAACTGCATGCCTTTTGCCAGCTGTGACTGCACTAAGTTATTTGAAGCCACATGACAGAACTCTGATGGCGGCTGAGGAAATCTGGGTTTCCCACCGTACCCTACTCCCAACTGTGAGACGAAAGAGGTGTACAAGTATCCTGAAAGACCACAATAAACATAAGTGCAGATATGGCTTCTTTATGACATGCCAATAGCCATACCGTAGAGATTTTCTCTCCCATGAATCAGCAAAGATGGAGAATGTTGTCTGGATCAGTGATGATCTACACTGTCCTATGTAAGACTATATAGTTAAACAGGCTGCCCAGGGAGGTGGTGGAGTCTCCTTCTCTGGAGATATTCAAACCCCGCCTGGACAAGGTCCTCTGCGGGCTGCTGTAGGCGACCCTGCTTCGGTGGGAAGGTTGGACTAGATGACCCACAGAGGTCCCTTCCAACCCCTAACATCCTGTGATTCTGTGA
>Ga0181612_111556_pt1 | contig 11334 bp, 7 predicted proteins | sample HoacroProtozoa21_FD_119630 | JGI IMG/M metagenome (GOLD analysis project Ga0181612, IMG submission 119630) | Hoatzin crop microbial communities from Cojedes, Venezuel. Combined Assembly of Gp0051906, Gp0051904, Gp0051908
AAGCATGAGTGGATTCTTACAAGGGCACAAGAGCAATTTTAACACTATTGCTCCTGTGCACACTTTGCTTTTGTAGCCATATGACTTTGTCTACTCAGAGGACTTCTGTTTTAGAGGAGATTGTGGTCCAGGGTTCAATCAGTGTTTGAAATCTTGTTTACAAACAGAGCTGGTAGATAAGCAGAGCTGAATGACTGGAACTCGTAAACATTTTTGATCTGTGCAAATGATAAAATCCAAAGCCTGAGAAGAAGTGAGGAAGCTTTGCAAAAGCACCCTAACATTGCATGTTTCAGTCCCATTTGAGTGTGGCTGGAGAATGATTTCAGATTCTTGTCTACCAAACCGAAGTATCAGGGAGAAGCTGGATCCAGTTCAGTTGGACTTTATTGGGTTATGCCTTCATGCTATTGTAGCTGAAAAAAGTGCTGTGATTCCAAATATGATGTGTAACAATTGTGCAAATTCCTTAATCCTGTTTTCCATTCATTTATGTAGTAATTAAAACCATAGACCTGGAAACTATTTTCACAGGCAACTTTCATTTGCAGAGGCCTATTTAATTTCATATATTTTATGACTCTGTATTCAATTTTACTCTGTTCCTCTTCCAGAATAGAGTGAAACTTGATGGTGTTACCTTCGTTATGAATCTGTGCATTGGCTCGTTTTCTTACAAGTTGTATATTATTCCACTGTACAGAACATGACAGTGTAATTGTGGTTGGGTTTTTTTTTTATTTCATTTTGTTCTCCTGAGAGGGCACCACAAAATGCTCTAATGAAAGAATAATCATAAGCTTGAAGAGGAAGGAAAGTTCTAAGGGACTAATTGAAGGGGGGAAATGGCTGAGTGGTTTAAAGGAATGAAATGATGGGAGAGCTCCAAGTGAGATGAGGCAGCAAAAGTAAAAGAGCTACCACCAACTGCGATGAATGATAGATGCGCACTTAAGAACTGTGGTCGTGGGGCTGTATAAATACGCAGATGGGGGGGGGAAAGGATAGTTCACGGTTTGTGCAGGAGAGAGCAGTTCAAAGGTACATCGCCTTATGTGCAGTGGTCTGCAGCCATAGGTAACAGGCAGTACTTAGTGCTCCAGACCTATGGCAGTAAGACACTACCCTTCCTAGGTCCATGTTAACAGGAAAAGCAAATTAGGACATGGTTTGTAGTACACTCTTAGTACAGTCATCCATGCTGGAGCAAAGACCGCTGCCCTACTGGGTTCTGTGGGATGCACCATTTAATTTGATCTCTGTGGAAGGGATCTACATTAACCACCTTCTGTCAGTTAAAACTGTACTCTCTTCCCATTTTTAAAAGAAAAATTTGGGGGGAGACCGAATAGCTCTATCTGGACTGAAATTTAATCCATGTTGTGGAGGGTTGGAGAGCGTTAGTAGCAGGTGGTTGGACATTGGCAGCTAGAGAAGAATGGGATGACCTCAGCCTAGCAAGTAAATCTCTGCTTGCTTGCAGAAAGTTGACACTCGTTTTCATCTCTCTTGCCAGGAGTTTGAACTGGAGGGCCACTGACAGCATAGGCATGAAAGCTATCACCCACTATTGCTCCTGCACAGAGGAGCCCTCTCCAAAACACAGGCTGGGAAAGCAGTAACAAAAATCACACTCCAAGTGTGAGGTGCATGAAGGATTTGGTCCTGTGAGCTCTCCTCAGTCTGAGGAGCTTGATGAGGACTGGATTCACCCCGTTCTCCCTCAGTGGAAGCTTTGAGGCAGGAAAGCTTTTAAGCACATGGCTGCGTAGGAAAGCTCATAGGATGAATTCAGCAGGACTGTGTTTAAGGGAAGCCAATGCCTATGCTCCTTCTCTGAAGCAGAGTGGTAGGCTTCTTGCCCTGTTATTCTAATAAATATTCAATTGATTTTACCACTTATCTTGCATACATTCACTTCCAGTTGGTTGAACCACTCTGCAGATGAATAAGAGGGGAAATAAAATGTTTGACTTGAAAACAAGAAAAATTATATTATTCTGTGCTAAGGTAGAGAGACACATAAACACAGCAATATGAAGAGCTTAAAGTGAATTGTGAAATAGCCTGAGAATGTCTTTTCACTGCCATTTCCTTGATTTCAACACCACTGAGTTTGTCATGTATGACGGCTTTGTGGTTGTTGTGACACTGTTGGAGAAAATTGGATTTGGGGAAAGTTTTCTTAGTTCTTGAAATAATTCAAAATGTTTTCCAGTTGTGTTTTGTTTCTCTCCAGCACAGCTTTGTTCTGCATTCATACATTTTTTGTAATGTAGATTTTTGTATAGTGTTGCGTCGCCGTGGCAGTGTATAATCCTCAGGATATATCCAAGGGATTTCCAGACATCCTCTTGGGTTTCATAACAATACTTGCGATTAGAAGCCCTTCTACACAGAAAATTAAAATACAGATGCATATTCACAGGCTTGAAACACAGCTCGAGTCATCCAGCACTAAAGGCACAAGTCAGAGCCTGTGATGAGCGTGTTTGCTGTCAGAGTGCAAGCTGTACCGAACTGACGTTTAGTGAATGGCCTAATTTTACAGATGTAGACATACGATGGGTAACCACAGCTTATCTTAAAAGAAGAATTAAGTCTCCTTCGTTGGAGAGGTTAGCCTTGTAAACATACTAGCCTGATTTCTATCACTGAAAGTGTATGCCTGTGCTTCTGTCCAAGGATCAGGCTTAATCATGATCTTCCTCACTGGAGCTGCCTTCTAGGGTCCTGAAAAGACCGCTCTGGTCCCCAGGTCTGGGGAGACCTGGCCCAGGTCTTCCCTGCAGGACTGCTGTCCTGTGGCTCTCACGAGCAGCCTGACCCTGGGCTGGCTGCCTTGTCTGCCTTCGGCATTGCTGGAGGAGCGCTGCTTTCCTCACCCAACTTGCACAGCACTAGCGGGCGCAGGGGGTCCTGCCCACAGGCGTCTGGTCCCACCGGGGCTGTGGGGTGCCTCTGTCCCACCCGTCACCTCGGCTTCGGTGTCTGCGGAACCCCTGGAGCAGGGAGGAAGGAGAGATGCGGAGCGTGTGCAGCTGCGTGCAGGCGTGCCAAGCTCCTCTTGTATGCTGACGGGGAGAACAGATTTATAACAGAAGTAATTTTTTTTTTGGTGAGTCTGATGGATTCAATAAAAGTATGTCTGCACAATATATTATTTTAAATATAGTTCATTAGTACATTGGCACTAAGATGACACCGTGAAGCCAGTTTTAATCCTGCTGGCTGGGCTGTCAGTGCAAGTGAAATTCATGAGAAAGGTGCCAGGAAGAGGAAGGATTTTAAAAAAAAAATAAACATACATAGACTTTCTCAAACACACGCACATACATCTAACCTTACACCTAATCTGCTGTAGAGAAGAGAAGGTAAAATGTTTTCTTAGATAAAAATTATTCAGGGTTACTTGGGTTCTGGGAGTATGATGACTGCTTAAGGGTTTTCGGGCACTGCAGTCAACATCCTGATGTCTCTGTGTCAAGCAATACAAGTAATGCAGCTGGCCTTGTGACCGTGTCTGCCTCTTCAGGCTGCCAATGGAGAGGTCTCTTGTTCAGGATTGCTTCTGAAGATAGTGCTTCAGTAGCATGCAACCAGAAGAAGCTTGGGAAATGAAAGAGAAAAAAGGTCTTTGTTATGAGGAAAACTGTTGGTCAGTCTTATGAACAGGGGAATGCCTGATCTGCTTTAAGTGACTGAGGTCATTGCAGCCATAAAAACTCAGCTGAACAGTGCCAGCAAGTCAGGTCTTACTTTATCATTGAGAAAGGTTGGCTTGTGTTTGCTGGTGAGTTTTTTCTGTGTGTGCCCCCTCCCTTTTTTTCTTTGAAGAAGAGCTAGGCGAGTGTACTTGCAATTCTTGCTTATGATTCCAACCTGAAAGAGGAGCAGCCCTTCATGGAGAGAGATGAAAGACACTAGGAGTATTTTTCTTACATTCCAGTGTAAGCAGAATAGCAAAGTACATACCTGAGAAGTTTCCAAACACAACATACATCTATTTACATATTTGATTTCAGTTCTGATACATGATAACCTGGGATTTCATTCAAAGGATCCTGATGAGGATTTGAAAGGAGTGCTTCTTCCCTGAATGTTCACAAAATAACTGCTGAAAGCTGAAGGACCTTTTGTTGGCAAACTAAATTCATGGAGAACAGGAGGCGGAGAGGCTGGAGACAGTTTTCTTGTGCTGAAAATCCTCTCTGTGCTCGCAAGTGTGGGGGTAAATTCCTGACCCTTTTGAAAGCAATGGGAATTTTTTGTTGGTGACTTCAATGGGACCAAAACTACACTCAGGTTTCGGAGAGGCTTTGGTAACTCTATAACTTGTTCTAACACCTGTTGACGGATGCAGCAGCTTTCCTGTTAGCTTGTCGTGCATGTTGCCAGCAGAAAAGGGTCTGTCAGCTCCTGTTGGGAATGCATGGTCATGGGCTTGCTACAATGGCATCTGACACATGAGCGAGGTACACATCGGAAGATGTGTTTTTCTCTCTCACTATTAAAAACTTAGTGTTGCATGAGCAGCGGTGAGATTACAGGGGGTTATGTTTGAGAGAGTGAGCTGTTGTGCTTTTTCTTTACCCCGTATATTTTAACCTGCCGCAAGGTTAAGATTTCTTTGTTGAGAAACAAAGATAGCAGTATGGTTTGTGTTTACATTCCCTCTTGGCTCCTTTGCATGGCAGGCAACATGTAAATACGACTTTGAGAAGAGGAGAATTGAGGTTGGACCTTCCAGACTTTCTAAAATGCGTGGAGATTTGTATATGCTGAAAGATGGTCCGGAATGGAAAAATCAGCATTTGCTGCTCTCCAGAATACTCCCAAGTAATTAGGTTTCTCCAATTAAGCATTGCTCAACGGCTCAAAATTTAGACCTGAAAATAGCTCTCGTGATGCAGCAGTGTTGTTCGCATTACCCAGCCCCTGCATTTCAGCATGGACGAGGGGAAAAAAGCCAACAGCCTGGAAGGCTTTAAAGGCATGCAGAGAAAAGGGTCTGGTGAGTTCACATGAGGGGAATTTTTCTTCAGGAGATTCATTTTCCAGCAGCCTTAAAGGCAGGGGCAGAAAGTGTCCACTGAGCACTATGCATCTGAAGGGGACTTGCAGGTGTTGCCACCCTTCATTTCCAGCTAGTCCAACTTTTGCAAATAGCCTTTCTTAACTGGGAGAGAAAGATCAGGCATGGGGCTCTGCTGCACGTGCTGCTTTGTACTGAGAGGGGCCATATCCTGGGAGGGACTCCACGCTCCTTTTTAAGAAATAGGAATATTTGGCAGTGGTCACACCAAGTCTGCCTGGGTTAGAGTTTTGGTTTTGTTTTCCTGAAAGGGACCGGACAGTTTCCCCTTTCATTTTAGCCAGAGGTTTCAGCAATTTCAACCAGCTTTTGATCCTCCTCCAGCTTCAGACATTTGGATCCAGGCAGCTGATTCGAGGCTCAGTGCTAAGTCTGTTTTTGCTACAAGTTAATACTTGGAGAATTTTGTTTTATAGCAGAAGCAGTCTTCTGGGCAGTCCTCGCTTTCTTCAGAGTTGCAGAAGAAAAGTGCACCTTCTTAGCAGCATTCAGTCTTAATCAACGGAATGCACTCTCACGACAGGAGAGTTTGTAAAGGACGAGGATTGTGGCAGTTGCCTCAGGACTGCCCTGTGGCTGTAAAGTAGGAATAACACAAGTTTTTGCCATCTCTGTGCTGATTTAGCTTAGCATACATTTGAAGATGTAAACTAACGCATGCAGTCTGTAGTCCTTACTTTCAGGTGTCTTCCCATATGTTCCACAAGTGTCTCTTTTTGGTTCAGGACAGCCTGCACGGTCAACTGATTTATTCCAAAATAAATCATGCGGCTTGTATGGAAGGACGATGCACTGAGGTTGGTGTTTCCTAAGTATTTCCCAAGCCTGAAACACCTTCACATTTTCTAATCTTCTTTTTACATAAGCGGCAATGGGGGACAGAGGAGGCACAGAGAGTGCATTAGAGTGGCATCTCTCCAGAGATACACCGCAGTGCTTACAGCCTGACCCTGAAAAGGGTTATTCTGTGAGCATCATTTTTTGATTGCACACAGCGTGTCTTTTGAGAAATGGGTTCATTCTTGCTGCTGCGGCTCTGACAGCACATTGCGTTGGTGTGATATTTGTTCTTTAGTGGTTCAGCTGAGAACAGTATAGGAGCTATCACACTGACACCCAGCATGGACCAGTGGACCAGTATGGACTGTATGGACCAGTTAGATGAAGGCTGGAGATGACATGTGGGATGAAAAGAAAGCAAGGGAGAGGAAAGATGCATAGGGGATTTTTCTGACTTTTCTTGTTTTTTGGTATGGCTTTTTTCTGGGTAGCCCAGTGGCTTGGCCTCTAATCCTGCAGATGTGTTTTTTTAATCATGGTTATTTTCCACATATGTGGCTACGTTCCGGCTCACAGACTGACAGAATTTTTGCTTTAGGTTTTTGGGCAAAGTTAGTCGAGGAGGCAAGATTTAAGGTCATGTCTCAGCACCCAAGGCTGGGTCTAGCTGGCCAAGAGAGATCCAGCTCTATTTCAGTGCCAAAACCCAAAACTGATTTTCAAAAGATCACAAGAACAGTTAGGCCCTTTGAAAATCAGGCCAGAAACATTCAGTTGGAACTAGGGACATTTGGAAAAATTAAAAAAAACAACAACAAAAAAAGGGCCTCAAAATACTGGGTGCTAAACACTTGAAAATCTGGTCTAGTCTTTAAAGCCTGGCTTAAAGCACAAAAGAGGTTAACCCCTTTCTGCTTGTTGCACGTTAGCATTTGTAGCATGGTCTGGGAAGGGAAGCTGGGTATTTCTGTGGGAGCCTGCGCCCACGTTAACTCTCCATCCCCTTGCATCAGGAGTGTGAGAGGCAGCAACGCCTCTCTGTCATTCACAACAGAATGATCGCGTGGACTTTGTCTGAGGCTTTTGGCCATCTTAGATGAATCAGAATGCTCCTGCAGTTTTTCTCTTTGGTATTAAATTTGACTCTCCTTTGCCTTTTGGATGATGGAATAGCTGCAGACCTTTTTGAAGAAGGGTTCATTTGGGGGATCTGTCATAGCCCAGACTTCTTGGCTGCTGGTGTTGCACCTCACAGGAGGTGAACAAGCATATGCCATGTTGGCCTAGCAGTTTTTCTTCATGTGGCTCCCATAGGAGAGGGGGGAGAGAAGTCCTAGGTGATTGTTCAAAATAGATATTTTGTCTTCCTTCTTTCTAGCTGGAATGGGTTGTGTAGTTTTTTTCAGGCTAAACGGTGTTTTGGACTGAGCCTACGAAGACTAGTAGCTTCATGAGAATAATTGTGACAGGGTGGTAGAGCAAGAAAGTCCAATGGTAAAAAAGATTTGAATGAGGGCTTTCTGGCTGATGAGATTCACTTAAATCAGACAGTTCAGTGATACAGGAAAATAACAGGCCGCCTTACATTAAGGAACATCCGAAGTCAGTTTCAGCTGCAGCATGTAAACACAGTTGAGATTGAACTTGCAACACGATTTGGCCTGGCCCAAGGAGAACAATTACAAAAAAACCCAAGAGGTTTAAAATGGGTGGTGTTACAGCCTTAAAACAGCAATGGTAGCTTTTCTGGCAGGGTTCGATGCCCACTGTAGTACTCATCCAGCTCCCATGTGCTAGTAGAGATGAAGTAACACAAATTAGGGAGTATGTAGTAAGATGCCCTTCTCTTTGCATCTTTAAAATGACCAGCAAAGCCAGGACTCAACCCGTTTTGTACCAAGAATGCCATGCAGCAGCTTTGCTACGACAACACCAATGAGTTGAGTTTTATTTTACTTCTTAACTCTATGATTCTCCAGTGGCTAATTACACTGTCTCAATGTCCTTACCATGCCAGTTGCATTTTGACCCAGAGATAACGGCAGAATTTTTTCACCATTACAGAAATCAAGAGTACAAAATAGAATTACATAAGAGTGTCAAAGTCCATCAAACTGCAGGCAGTAGCAGTATCTTGAAGGAATTCATTATTTGGGTAACTGGAAACCAGACCATTGTGCTGTTGAGGTCATAGCTTTGGCTAGTTGTCTTTTGCTTCAGGCTTGGTGAACCAGTGAGAAAGTAGCAGCAGAACCAGAAGGCCCTTGTCAGATGTTAAAGTAAGGAACATAATAATTTCATAAACAAATCTTCAGAAAATTCCATCTTTGCCTCACTGTACCTCACTTTTCAATCTGGAGAACATCCTGGGGTTGTTTACTTTCCATATGTTGTCGTAGATCTTAGTGTGTTTTAAAAGAGAGATAGCAACCGGTAGGATATATGTCACAAAATCTGGTAATTCTTCTGTTCTAAACCCGTGCCCACCTACACCTTCGCTGGTGCATGTTTTGTGGATGTGTGGAGTTTGACAGTGTAGGCAGTAAAAATAAACCACGTATTTGTGTTGTGTGTGCGCTGCCACGTGTCTTTGAGCGCTCTAGAGTCTGCTAGTGACATTTACGGAGTCTTTGTAGCCAATTTATGGCATAATAATTACATGTATGAATTCCCTGCTGCATGTCAGGAGCTCAGTGGGTCATCATTACAAAGAAAAAGTCAGCTAATATAGGAAGAAGTTACTGAAATAAGAAAACATCTTCAGGATTGGCTTCTGTTAGCATAACTGGTGAAAGAAAGTCATGTTTAAAGAGCTGCAGCAGGAGTCCCTGTAGCAGTGAGGTTTTTGTTTCTTTGGTTTTTCTCCAAGGAGAATCATCTCAGGACTCTAAAATCCATTGTCATAGTGAAGCTGTATTGAGGCTTCCCCGTGTGACTGCAGGGACAGGTCCAGGGGTCAGTATCGGTGGTAAAAGAGGGAAGTGGTTTCAGTCTTCAGTTGTTCTGATGCTGAAGAGGGTCATCCAGCAATTGGATCCCCGGCCTATTCTCTTTCTTTCTGATGAATAAAGCTCTGTCCTCCATCATATAGGTCTGTCTGTCTCTCTTGCTAAGTGTAGGCATATCTATATGCCATAAATACCAAGACTGAAGCTATCAGGGAATGAGGAATCATGAACCATCCACTCCTCTTTGAGATGGATTAATTCGGTATCTAGAGATCGTTCAGTGGAAGATACCTAGCTGCCAGTTTCTGGTATGAGTTCTTCACCAAAACCAGGTGCAATAACTGAACACGTACATCGTGTCTTGCATTGTGCTGTAGGTGCACACATACCCTGTTCTGCAAGAAGAGCTGCTCCAGAGCTGTTAGGCCTCAGCTGAAAGCCTTATCCACCGTGTTCCACTGTGTTCCCAGCAGATTTTTTCTGGCTTGCAGTGCAGTGTCCCTCCTCAATAGCAAATAGTTGATCACAGATAAAGGTAATTGCTCATGGGCAGCTTTGTAAGTAAAAACTGGAATATTAGAGTAAGTCTCTTACACTGCTTTTGTATTGTCTGACTTTGAAGCTTTGCTGCAAGAGGCTGGAAGCGATGTCTGAGCAGAGAGCAGCCTGAGTGTTTCTGTCCAAGAGCACTGATTAGCTAATGGCTGTGCTCATAACATAATGTCACAGCAGGATAGGGTTTCAGAGCTAATGGAAAGCTGATGTACAACTGATTTACCTCTAAGGGCCAATCCTAGTTCCCAAATATAACCTGTAGGCCTCTGTAATTTGGTTCACTGTATCTGTATATCCCCTTTCATTGCAGAGAGGCAGTTTCCAGCAGGATTCTGCAGTCACGTCAGGGTCAGGAGGGGTGAGCAGAGTAATTATCTGTGGGCTTTGGGAGCCCAGATGCATTAAACAAGTTTCTAATTTCTTGGAGAGACTTTCCCTGGAAGAGAGGAGAGGAGAGGATTTGTGACCCGAGTGTGCCCGACAAGAAGGATGGGATCCTGCTGGAAAGATGTGCAGTTTTAGAGCTGACGAGCTGCCTGTCCTTCCAGCAGTCTTGCGCATGCTGCTTCACTTACGACATCTGGATGTCCTTAAAGGCAGCCTGACCCGGCTCGTGGCAGGGACCTGTATGTTGAGCAGAGAGTAAAATTCACACAGGGGGAGAAACAATGTCACGTTATGCTGCTTGTTACAAAAAAAAAAAAAAAGCAGGATTTGCTATCAGTGAGCTGAAATCTAAACAGACTAAATGGTCCTAATAGTTAGAGGGGTTAGGGAAGCTTGCCAGAGCGTGGAAAGCATAACAACTGCATTTAATAACAATCAGGCTACTCTTATAAATATTTGCATGTGCTGCTTCAAAGCCTACTACATGGTCATTCATGTACTGCAGTTAGAAAGACGAGGAGGGGAAAAAAAAAAAGAGGGCGAGAAGAAAAGGGCGCTCCATGTTCTGTAGCTGCTGTAATAAAGAATGGGCAAAGCACCAGAAAGAAAAGAAAAGGGAAAGGAAACCCTCCAAAGTTTAATAAACACAAAAGGGAATAAAAATAAATCTTTGGAGCATTTATTACAAGCCCTTGATGGAAGGATTAGATTGAAGCTCTCAGCCTTTCCAGTGTGGGTGTATGTGTGAAGTCGGCCTGTCTGGCCTCTTCCAATGCAAAAAGAAAATTTGTTTACATTTCCTAAGTTGGGTTGCGCATATAATTGATTTTTTTGTTTGTTTCAATAGCAGAAATAAAAATTCAGAGGGGGGAAAAAAGCCTTGTTTGGATGCAGTTGAATTTAGGCCTTTTTCCTCGCCAGAATGGAAAGCCCAACTCTCAGAAGAGCGGTGTCAGAGTGTTTTGTTTCTTCTGAAATGTCAGTACAGACAGTACTTGTGAGGAAAGCTGTGGAAATGCACGGCTTAGTTCATCAGACACAACTGTGGAAGGTAAAAGTGTCATCCTTTTATGTAGGAGATTCCTGACTTGGGAAACGTCTCCAGCATGAAACAAACTCCTTCCATTCCCACTTTCGGTTTGAGGGAGCTTGTCTTCCTCTCGCTCTCCTCCCAGGACCGATGCCTGGGGCTTTATGAGCTGTTTTGGATGGGCAGCCGGAGGATGTGTTCAGTCTCTCCTGTTGACGATGCTCCAACCTGGAGCAACACTGCAGACTGTTGAGTATTTTGGGATAGGTCTCCTGCACCCCTCCCATCGGTGCTTTTCTGCTCTGTCAGAGCAGGGCTGCTTTCTGTCCTAGTTGCTGGCACAGGAGCTTAGAGGATGCTGGACATTGAACAAAGTCAGTAAGAAGCATAGAAACCACAGTGTCCTCCTGCACTTAAACACTCACACACCAGAGTACATTTTAACCTGGCAGTTTGGACTGTCCTGTGTAAAGCAGCTGATGGAAGTTCAAGCTCGTTCAAGAACAAAAAAAAAAAAAAAAAAAAAAAAAAAAAAAAAA
>Ga0181612_117098_pt1 | contig 11334 bp, 4 predicted proteins | sample HoacroProtozoa21_FD_119630 | JGI IMG/M metagenome (GOLD analysis project Ga0181612, IMG submission 119630) | Hoatzin crop microbial communities from Cojedes, Venezuel. Combined Assembly of Gp0051906, Gp0051904, Gp0051908
AGTTTGTAGCACTTATTTAATTTTATTTGCCCTACACGCCGACAGTTCTAGAAATAGATCACTGCCAAATATCATGAAATATCAAACAAACTCTGTGGCTATTCCTTTTGCTCAGTAATCTTGCTGCTTCTAAAATGAAAGCATATTCTGAACTTTAGTTAACAATTGTCAAGGAGCACCTAGCAGACATTTAGGTCCTCTTTGGTCATCTTTTTTTTTTTCTTTTTTAAATATTGCCCATTCTGAATGGCCAGAATGAGACTGAGCTGGTTACAAGCCAGAAGGCTGAGATGTGCCATGAAGAAGGCTGCAAAACCAGAACACAAGTTATGACGATTGAAGGATTATTTCAGCGTGACTGTTGGGAGGACTGGGCGCTGCTTTTTCAGGTGCTGAATTCTAAGGAGCCAAGAGGATGTCGTACTTAGGAGGTTCAAGGTCTAAGCATTAATTTGAACATTGATCTTCTGATATGCGAGTGTGACGTTTCTTGAAAAGGATTTTTTAATTGCATTTCAGTAATGATAAAATGCAGCAATTTCAGCAGGTCATATATGGGGAACCACCAACCAGCTGGCCTGTTTGATATTTGCATAGCAGCATCTACAGCTTGAATTTATGAAAAGGGTGAACAGAAAAACAAAGTCAATATAATAAAATGCTGAGTCTAATTCTGAACAAATTTCTAAACTTACAGTGGGGGATCTGTCACATGTCAGCTAATCAGAGCGAAACCAGGAGGTATTGTCTCAGCAAATGCATGGCATGGCACAGCACTGGTGGCTGGGTTAGTTCAGTTGCCCTTAGAGGTCCCTCTTACAGCTGCATCAGCAATATCAAACAGTACCCCTGACCAACCTGTTCAGAGACAGAAATGAGTGTAAAAGCAGATGACTTGCTCTAACACCAAGCAGCTGGTCTGTAATCTGTATTCGTGGGGTAAATGGCAAACAGCCTCACAGTAAGTATTTCTAATTTTGGCTAGTTATATTTCAGTCTATATGAACAATGTCCTTTTCAATAATTATTATAGTTTGAAAACTTGTTGAAAATTAAGTTTAGTTTGCAATATTGTTTTCCAAATAGGTCTTTTAACAGCTTCTCATCCTGATTAAAGAAATAATTACAGAGCCCTGTAGTAATGGGCTAAGAGGTGATACCTCTTAAAAGAATAAAGTAATCAAAACAGGAGTTGCTTTCAAGGCTCAAAAGAGATGGGAATTAATTTAATATGCTGTTGTCATAACTTCAGATAATTAAAAGCTGATCTAATGACAGTAAATGCTAGTTGAGAGAATTTAAGCTCTATAGTGCTGCACTAGGCTTTGAGGAGACAGCAGCATTGACGTTGAGTTTGGATTCTTTTATGTGAAGACAAATGTCTACCTGAGCTCCTGACTCCTTACACAACTGCAGTGGTGTTGATATTGCTATGAGATAGGTCTATGTACCTGCATGCAAGAAAACGCAACAAAATGTCTTGCAAATGGTTCGTAATTTTTAGTTGGCTTTTTCAAGCATAACTGTCACTAAATAATTTCATATTGTTTCATTAGAGACATTTCTTGAGTTGTGTGCTGTAGGCAGACACATCCTTCTTTAATAAAAATAATTTCAAGGTGATGGCTGCCTACGGCATGCTCAGCAGTATTTGGAGAAAAAGGTAACGTATTAATATGCCTGGTTTGAATTATTGGTGTTTGAAATGCTGGATTGTATTTTTATATTATTTTAATGAGTAGTCAGATCACTAACAAATCCACAGCAGCCTGCATGGTTTACTAGCTGACTGAAAAAAATTTAAAAAAAAGAAAAAAAAAAGAAAAAAAAAAAGGAAAGAAATAAAAAAGAAAAAGAATAGAACAAAGAAAAAAGGAAACATTTTATCAGCAGAGTATTTGGCGGCATCTTAAAAAATAATTAATTCCATTATTTGTTTCTAACAAACGACATTTCGTGACAGGTAAAAATCCTGTACAGAGACTCTTTAGATTTCAGTCCTTAGTGACAGCACTGTTAAGGGAAACAATTTTTAGCCATCTGAAATTTTCAGCCATCGCCGTGGCTTCCTAAGGTTCAGGAGCTGGGAGGGGTTGAGGTAGTGGTTGGTTTGGGTTTTTTGGTTTAATCTTTAAAGGAGCACATGTTCTTACTTCTTTCTCTCCCACCAGATGTTCTCTAGAGATTTGTTCTAACCTGAATTATTCAGTGATTCAAAGAAGATTTTAAAAGCTCTCACTGAAAACATAGGTGTGCTTCTGCCATTGGAGGTAGACTGACAGAACAAGACAACATAAATTACTCTTATTGCTTGAAAGAAGAATTGGCACCCTCTACATCAATCCTCAACTATTTTTTACTGTCAAGATACTACTGTGTCATATGTTTAAAGTTTCTTCACCGATGACTTGAATATTGTTATACCATGCTAAAGAACTGATGGATTCCTGCTTCAATAATGCTGAATTTGCTCCCAAAATTCAAGCTATCAGCTGCAAAATTAACTGCGTTGTGTGCATCACGTGGTTTGACACAAGTCTTAAAGACTTTTCTAGATTTATAATACCAAGCAGTAGGAATATTTACTAATACTTCTGATAGTTGTAATAATTTCTCATTATCGTTTATCATCATTTTGCAATGCAGTAGCTGAATGGAAGCAACCCCACATAGCTGTTGCCATTAAAAGATCATTTGCTAGCAGCAGCACCCGGTGCTGTGTAGATTGGTTCCCAGGCTAACTCCAGAAGCTAAATACAGTAGCTCATGTGACATTGTATGCTCACTGTTGGGAGCTGGTGAGTTGTTAATGACACCCGTTATACCTATTTTTTTCACTATAAATCTTGGAGATGTGCTCCTTTTTGAGAAACAATAGTGTAACCTGCAGCTCAGTAATTCTTCAGGTCTGATTGGAGCTAGGGTCTTTGGTTAAATTTGTCTTCATGACAAGCACCTTCAGAGATAATCTTCCAGCTTTCCTCAGTTGGAGATGCAGGAACTGGTTCATGCCTAGGAAGTAAGGAGACGACATCTTCTCTTCCATTTCTAATAATTTTTACAAGGAAGGAAACATTGCTGTAGCTTCTTGGCTGGGTAAGCTACTGTTCTCCATGTTAAAGCTTTTTATGCTCCTACCCGTCCTGGAGGTGCTGGTCATTTGAGACACAATGCGAGAGTTGCTTTCTGGGCTACTGGAACTGGTAGTTGAAACTGATGGTGTAGATGAGTTGTTTCTGTTGAAGGGGGTAAAAATCACTGGAGTAATTCTGTTGTGCATTTGTGTGGAGAATAGAAATCTTAATACGCTTCTCTCAGTCGGTACTGTTTTGTCTTTCACTTCTATACTGTCTAAATCACTTGAAATTTGTGACTGTTTATTTAGTGTTATAATCCCCTTGTGTGTAATTGAGTATCCCCATTTCACAGATAAGGTACTAATTGATTTCCTCGCATTATGCAGGGAATTTGGCAGAGCAGAGAGTTGAATGCATGTCTCCAGAGTCTATGATTTCCTTGGTATGTACTGGGCCATATTATTTTTCTGTGTCTCTCCCTTTTTCCCCATTTTGCCCCTCTCCTCTTTTTGTCCAGTTTTGAGAAATGTGCCCTGTACTGTAGAGGGTAGACATAGATAGCGTCTGACTATAGACGTTAATTTAGAAATGTGCCTTAAATAAAAATCCAATTGGGCACACAGAGGATACCACTCCAAGGAGGAGAATGCGTAGTAATGGATGTCAAAGGACAGCAACATAGTTCTGCATCAGTTTGCATCACTTGAGAGCTCTGGATCCCTGCTGTCAGCAAGCAGGATTGCATAATAATAAAACAAAGACCTCTAATAATGGGTTAATGTTTTTCACCTTAAAATACTTGCTTGTTTTCTTGCTATCTTTTTTCCAGAGCAACTATGTAAAACGGGCACATATTCAGTGATTGGTATTTGAAAAAATACAACTGCCTTTTATTAAGAGCTACTACTGAGTTATGTGTTGTTCTATGTGTATTGAAAAGCTCTGGGACTTGCGAAGTATAAATGTTAATAGTGGTCACTGATACAGTGTTCTGATAGATACCGAAACTAGAGATTTTCTTCCACTGCTTTAGAATATATAGAGCAAAAGCTATTTTACTTTTACTACCATTAAAAGTAAAAAAGAAGTTCTAGGAAAACAATTGCTACTGCAGAAGCAATTCAGTGAAAATTAGCATTACCAACCAAACTCTCATAAATGCCATGTATGCTTTGCTTGATGTAGTCTTTCTAATTTGGACTATGTCATTTTTTTAAGGCTGTAATGTTTCCTAATATTTTATTAGATATCATTATTTAGAGTTGTAAAACGTGTATGCTCTTTTTCCTAAGAGGAAAAAATGGCTACAGGTCTTTCAAGTTAAATACTGTACATAATTAGATAACTTTAAAAATGCATCTTATTTACCCAGAAGTGATTCCAGTCTCTTGACAACACACAAATAAGGCAGATAATTTTTTCAGTGTGTGTTTACAAAGCTGCCTAGCCTTTCAGTCAATATGTGGTATGGTAGTTTGTACAAATATATAGTTTAGTGTATTTAAGCTGTAATTGCAGCATGCAAATATGAGCTGGGAAGCCCTCACTGGAGCTGATACTGCTATGTATGTTCAGTTATAAGTGTAGAAAACAGTTTTTTAAAACCCTCAAACATATCTGTCTTAACAGCAGCTCAAATCCTTTTTATAATAACGGTATTTACTTGAGGGACACAGTAGCACAAGACCCATCTTTTAAAACTAACAGATCTCTGTACAGGAACTCTGTTCTGACTCTCTTTTTGAAGTAGGTGATTATGTTTTACAAGGCAATGAGCCTTTCACAGGTTACTGTTTCAGGATAGTCTGCCTGTAGAGTTTTTATACATATGTCAGTGCTGTCCCGAGAGGTCTGTGTTTCCAGAGGTGCTGAGCACCGTATATCATATGTCCAATCGTAATTAAGTTGTATGTCGTTAATAACAGCTTTCGTGGTTTTTTTTTAAACGTAAATCTTTGCTAACAGGCATGGTAGCTTTTGGGCTGATGCAAGTTCCCGCAAGGTTCCAAACATAAAGCACAAATTCAGGAGATGTCCAATACGAAAATATAGAGGAGCTTGAAAAGCCAACTTGACACAAAGCCAAAGCATTTTCTGACCTCTTTCCACTGTTGATTTAAGGAAGAACGTGGCTTACCAGGTTACAGATGGGTGATCTGGTTCTGTATAAAATGGTGATGTGGTTAGCTGCAACCTAGTTTCCTATCTGGCACTGAGCTAATACGTTAGCTTGGTAGATGGGGATCCTGATGCAGGAGGCATGCTGTTTTCTGAAGAAAAGAGAGAAACTCTTGCTAAATAAAGTTAATATTGCTAGTGCCAACAGTATACATGTCAAATCCCTTCACTTGAAATTCTTCCCTGTGATGGAAGCAAGGGCAACATAAACAGAACAGACAAGGTATCAGGAAGTGGTGGGGCTTTTGTTTTGCTCTGTGTTTAAGTGTTATGTTAGGACTCCAGTAAAGCTGAAAGGGTCTTCCTAGAAAGCGGAGGAGATTGATTTCTTCCTGTACAGAGGAGAGGAGCTGATTTTTTGCGCAGCCACCCCTTAATGTACAAGAACTGCAGTGACTTCTTTGTGGGTCACTGGAGTAAGAGGGATTTTCATTTACTCTTCTTGTTTGAACCCTCTGCACAGCACCTGAGACTGCTGCTATGATTATTTGTTGCTATGCTTTGCTTATGTTCTGTGGATTGCTTTCTTGTTCTGCCACCAGCCATGTCAGTCAGTCAAGCCACTTCAGAACCTTCGCGTTATTGTCACAGTCACTATAGTTCTTCCTCATTTTCAGTGCTTTGGCCTCTGCTGGATGCAGGTGCCTCTGCATCTGCATAATTTGCTGTCTTTTTTGTTATGGGGCTTGTGAATTGCCATCATCGCAGTTTCAGGTGAATTGAAGGACAAGAAAATAGCCAGAGAACCTGAAACTGGGATTTGGTTATAAACTAGCTCAAAAGATGAAAATGTTGGGATAGTCATTTCCCAGGACAAAGAAAGTTTTTCCTTGAAAAGAGGAGGAGTCATATTTTTTACTGTTACTGGGCGTGGATGAATCCTAGAAGTAGATAAGCCACAAGAGGACTCATTCTGTTTAACTGGTACAATGCTCTGAATTTTTGTTCTCCACTGAACCAAGTGGATAAATGGAAGTCAAATCACCACGTGTGCTACCTAATATGTGGTTTGAACTTTTTTCACCCTTTGCAGAATGTGCAAAACCAGCCGTTGTAACAGTTCTCTAAGAAGGAGAAAAATCCCAGTGTAGTGAAGTGCAGACATAGAGAAACACAATGCTATTTCTCTGCTCATGGAAATGGTGTCAGGTTAATGAATGCCTTCACTCTAAATTCACTCCATATTAACAATCCCACACTTGCATGCGAGTCAGCATGCAGACTGTGATAGCCCACACCACGTACAGCTCTTTGCCCATGCTGACAACTCAGTGCTGCACAGTTCTGGGGGGTCTTTGCCTGATTAGAACTGTCTTGGATGCATCAAGTGCATGCATGTGAGCAATGTGCCCCGGCGTTGGTGGAAGCAGAGCTTTTGCTTCTCCCTGCAGTGGATTCATCCGGTGCAGTGGAGGCCAGAGTGAAGAACTGTTCCCTGGAACCCACCCTGCGCTCTTGCTTCCTTAGCTCCAGGCCATTGCTCCTTGTCCTGCTATCTTCTGAGACCGGAGAATTCCCTTCCTTCATTTATATTATTACCTTGAAGGTATTTATAGACTGTGATTGAGGCCCCCTGAGTCTTCTCTCTTTGAGACTATGTAAGTTTAGCTCCCGGAGTCTCTCTTTGCACATCTTACCCTCTAATTCCTCGACTGCCTCTTTGTATTTCGTCTAATATTTTAAACACTTTTCCTAAACTCCAAGCAGCTGAGCCAGCTGTAGTGCATCACTAAGCAGGGCAATGCTATTAATGCCAACTCAATATTCACTTTCCCTGTAATTCATCCAAGACCAATACTAGCTTGTGCCTTTGCACGTAGTATTATATGCTCCCATTTTGTCAACTGCTAACAAACATTAAATCTTTTCATCTGCCTTTGTGTGTGTCATGTACCACTGTGCTAAGGCTGTTTGGTTCTACTTTTATAGTTACAACTCATGCTTTAAGCATTTTTTTCTTACTGGTGTCAATTTGCTTTTTAGACTATTCAGGTTCTTTTTTTTTTTTTTTTTTTTAATTTGATCTTAGTCATCAGTGTTTTAGGCCATCTTGTGCATGGACACAAGATGTCCATCTAATGTGGACAATATGTAGGGTCCACTATGTCCACATGTATTGAAAGATGACTATGTAGTGACAAATACATGTTATTTCTCAAAAGTAAAAATGACTTTTATCACAAATACCTGCATATGGTGTCTAAGAAATGCAAACGCATCCATGTCACTGAGAATTCATCTGCCCAACTACTGCTTTGCCCACAGGTTTGAAAATTTTAGGAGCTGATATTACTATTGTAAGCTATGCACAAAAGGCTGAAGATAGAGGAATGAATCATCACTTTCTTTAATCTACTGGGTGGTTTATGACAGCAGCTGAATATTCAGTGTAAAGACCTGATTTTCCATGATCCTGGTAGGTCTTAGAGTCTTTCTTCCAACAGGATATTAAAAAATACCATACTGATATTGAACACACTCAGCACTGTGGATCAGATGCTGCAGGAGAACTGACCTTGTAAGAGGAATGATGGTGAGCACTGGGCTAAGAGGTCTTTTATTGATTTTTGGTAGGTTTCCTAAAGGGACCTGCTGCATTTCTTATTGCCCTTGTAGCCAAATGTGTCCAGTGCATGGGACAGAGTAGTGTCTCTTCTGTCATAAGCACCAGGCTTTTTTAGTTAATTTCTGATAATTAAAAAAGAAAAAATTGCAAGGCTGACTTGGTGACAAAAGTAATTGAATTGGTGGTAGCTTAGGAATAAAAGTGAGCTTGTGATAACAGCAGCTGTAATGGATCTTTTATTGTACTGAATATGGAAAAGGTGTCCTATTGACGTATTGAGAGAAAACCTTAGGATCTTCAGAAACTGCAAGGCTGAAATTGCGTGAAAACTAGTAAGAAGAAAATGGCTTAAAAAGAGCAGGGCTGTGCCCTGGTAACTCTGCATGTCCTGTGACAGGCTGTCAGGGTGCACGTTCAAAAGACTGGTCACTTGGTCTGTCTCTGGTGAGCTGGGAGGCAGGGCCAGCACATCCAGGAGTCATCTTCTTTTGAGATGCAAGAATGCAGAAATTTGGTAATCATCAAATCAGTGTTTTGATGACCAGATGCTTAGTTTGAGCTTATTAGACACCCACATGTGCAAAAGAACAATATTCCACCAGGGCAGAGGAAAGCATTTGTCCTGGCTGCTACATACAATCTCCAAAGACAGCAAGAATGTGAATTGAGAAATGTTTAAGGTACCAGCTTTGTCCCTTCACCAGTCTGTCAATCTGTTGTCCTTAGATGCTAATCAGTTGGTATAGTAATTTAAATCACTGGATTAAAAAAATATGCTTTCACTAAATGCTTTTTTCACCTTACTATTTGTCTTTCTGCATGAGATCATTATCTCCTGGCAAAGTTCTGTTCCATTGGTATTATCTCTTAATTGTATGAAAATGAAAGACGGAAGAAAAACTAATATTTTACTGTTCAGGAATAATTTCTAAAACTATCATTTAGATTTCAAAGCCTGTGTCAATAAAGCAGAGGGAGGATGCTCCTCAAATTCAGTGTAATTGCTGTAGTAAGGAAAATGGATTATGTCTCTTAATCTGGTAAATCAATCCTCATAAAAATGGCATGAGTGTTACAGTGTCCCATGTCTCAACCTGCCGTTGTGGTTGATAACTGAAGGAAGCTGACAAGGTTGGGCAGGTGGTCACTGAAGTGGTTTCACTGGAACCTCTCTGAGACCAGATATAGTGGGTTTGCCTCTTGGTTCACTTAGGAGTTAAGTGGCACCTTCCATTACTTTTCACTGCCAATACAAGTCATAGCCATGTACAGCTTTTTTTTTTTTTTTTCTTTTGAAGGCTAACCAGTTTTCAGCAGATCCTACAATTACAAACTAAATGTTTCAGATAGTGATTCCAATGAATTTAAATATCAAATAGGAATAAAACAGGACAAAATTTAGAAATAAGTTCACTCATCCAAACAGTGGTATTAATTACTTGGTTAAATTACAGGCCTCTTGTACCTTTAACTGCAGGACAGTTGGAATGGAATTGATCTTTTTCTTATTACTGCGTTTTAAATCGTACTCCCTACTGGCAGTGTCTGAATGGCAGCCACCCTTTTAATTTCTGTTGAGTGCAAACAGAAAGGAACTTGCATTCATTCCTCAGAAGCAGCAAATGCTACAAGGGTGTACTTGAATTGGGGGTGGGGGTAAATGTAGTATCTAAGAATTGGTCATGTTTTCATAATTAGGAATTAACTGATTTTTGCATGTAAATTAAGGCTGACCAGCCTCCTTCTTATGTGTGAATAATACTATGTTTTTATAATTCCAAAACACTCCCTTTAAAATAGTGACTTAATTCAGTTTACAGATTAAAAATTAATTAAGCACATATCTTTCAGAACATTTTGTTTCCCAGGTCAAATTATTTTTCTCCCTTCACAGTCTTAGTCTTAGCTGTAAGGACAGAATCGTATAATCTATCCTGTTAAAATACTATTTATAAGCTGTGCAGGGAACAAAGGACATAACTTTGGATTGTTCTCAATAAGTGAAGCTTTCATCTTCTGCAGAGGTTTAATTAATAATACTTTTTCCTCAGATAATTTTATGTAAAAGTGCTTTCTTCCAAACTGTCTGCCACCTCCTTCTGGTTTGGTCTGTAAAAAGGAATGAAGATAAAAAATATTTTTTTTAATTTATCATTTTATTTTTTTTTAACAGAAGCCATTTCTCAAAACATTCACCAACTCTGTTTCGACACTAATGGCTCCAAATTGATCATCCCACACTAAGGGACATAGTTAATATTGTCTGTGAGTGAAAACAGTTCGCTTCCATACTGGTAAAGGCAGTTTATTTGTAAGTTTAAGGTTAATTCTGCAGTTTGGACATTTATAGCACTAAGGGTTCTCATGGTTATTTCCAGCACCCCCATACTGGTTTTACTCTAATGTTGATGCATCTTTACATTAGCTGGAAATGCATTCTTAATGTTTAGTGTAGGCAGGTGGTACGTAAAAATCCTGTCTACATGGCAAACGTCAACGAGTCCTGAGGCAGGACTGGGGTGTGTGTAGAAGGAATTTGTTCCATGTGAGGCATGGGGAGAGCAGGAGGAAAGTTTGGTCTTTAGCAGCTATGTGCTGCAGAGTTATAAATCGTTTTGGGTACTCGGAGTCATCAAACTAGAATGGTTTGAGTGGTCATAATGTATGTAACATGTACCGGATTTTTTTAATACTTTAGATATTCTATAGCCACACTTAACAGCTTGCTGGTATCAGCCAAGGTAAACATAAGTGTAAGACATATAATCCTTCTTAGTATGTATTTATAGAATAGAACAGTAGGATAAATAGGCATTTGAAAGCTGCCTACCTTATCGGTGTGCTGCTCTTTACATTGACAGAAGTTGGACAGATACACTGGATTTTTTTCTTTTTTCTGTAAAACAACTGAACCACTTACCTTTTGTATTCACAAGCAACCACAGGAGATAAATGCCTGATAGTGTCATTGTTTCCCAAGGGATGTAGATCTGCTACTTAAGGACATCAGGACCTGAGGTCTTAGAAACTCAAGAGCCGGATTAGGTCCATCTTGCCCAAAATGAATGCAGTAGTCAAAGAGGAGAAATTGTAGTTCCTTTTGTTATAGCTTTCCCAAGAAGGAAACATCAGTTTGACAATAAGTGGGAGATTTAGCTGTGGAGGTGAGCGAGGCAGTTTATTTCAGTTTGGGCATGTTGGAAAGCCAATAGACCTTTACTCAGTGTTGCGTTGGAGAAGGTGCTGTAGTGGTTGTTTAAAAGCAAAGCAAACCTTTATGTTTGTCACACTTTCTTCTCATGCAAATCTCCAAATCCCTATGATTTATGAAATTAGACTCAGTTTTCACGCACCTATTTTACCAGGTGCTTTACACACATTAAAAGTCCCACAAAGATGATCAGAGGGCTGGAGTATCTCTCCTATGGAGACAGGCAAAGAGAGTTGGGGCTGTTCAGCCTGGAGAAGAGAAGGCTCTGGGGTGATCTTATAGCAGCCTTCCAGTACCTGAAG
>Ga0181612_126891_pt1 | contig 11334 bp, 7 predicted proteins | sample HoacroProtozoa21_FD_119630 | JGI IMG/M metagenome (GOLD analysis project Ga0181612, IMG submission 119630) | Hoatzin crop microbial communities from Cojedes, Venezuel. Combined Assembly of Gp0051906, Gp0051904, Gp0051908
AAGAATTCTTTTCCCCCTTTGAGATAGCTGAGTTCCACTTGCCCTCCAAAAAGTCCAAAACCCACCCTGAGTACCTGCAGACCGGCCAGCCTTGCATCCGTCCCAGGTAAAATCAAGGAGTGAGACCTCCTGGAGCCCATGTCTGTGCACAGCAGGGAGACAACAGTGATAGGGAGCAGCTGGCAAGGATTTACCAGGGGTAAATGATGCCTGACCCACCTGACTGCCTTGTGCTACAAAATCGTGGGGATGAGACAAGAGCTGTGGATGCCACCGAGTTTTGCTATAGCCAGGCTTTCAGCACTGTCTCCCCATATATTCTTGTACTGGGAGGCTAGGACATTACAGTCTGGGAGGGAGGACGTGCTGGCAGGTGAGGACCTGGTTGGGTGGTGAGCTCACAGGGGTGGTGGTTGATGCCTGGAGGCTGATGTGAGCAGGACACGGCCTCAAGAACCAGAGGAGGGCTGGGACTGTCCCTTCTGCTCAGTGCCTGCCAGACCCGACCTAGGTACTTCCTCCTGTTTGGGTCCCCAACCCAGGAATGACACTGACAATATGGAGGGAAGCGAAGGAAGGCTGCTAGGATGATGGGGCTGGAGATCTTGCCCTGTGAGGAGAGACTGTGGGACCAGGCCTGGTGCAATGGTGGAGCCAAGGCACAGGGAGGTTGGTCAGTCTCCTGCCTAGAGCGGGCTTCATGCTGCGACTGAGTGAAGCCCTGATAAAATCTGATCTCACTCCTGTCACTGCTCTGAGCAGGCAGTTGAACACATCTGAGGTTCCTTCCAACCTGAATTTCCAAAGATCCCATTATTTTAACAGGTTGTCTGCAGCTTCCGTGTTCTGAGAAATGCCCCTTCCCACGGTTAGTATTATAACTACCATTTTAGTGCAAAAGTCCCTATCAAAAGACTGCAGTCTTTCCCACAAGAGCAGAAGTACCCAGTCCGGCAAATAAGAGTTCCCTACTTTTTCACCATTCTTCCATACATCCTCTGTTATCATCTTCAGTTTCAAATGATGAATCAGCAGTTAGAAAAGTGTGAGAAGAAACTCAAACATCCACGTTCATCTTGGAACTGGCAAAAGATCTGGTTGGTGCTTGGATCGAAAGGAGCACAGGCACAGCTCAGCCAAAGCAAATAGCAGTGCTAAAGGCATGATCCTATGTTCAAGGGGGCCAGGCATAATAATTTCAAGGCTGGTCCAGCAGACTGAGCTGCTCATTTTGGGAAAAGCTAGACTGCATGCTGTGTGTTTAGGACTGGGCTATCATTGCAACCACAGCTGGGACAGATTTTGAGACTGGGCTTACACTGCAGGTGTGCTGTGCACTACAGTTCCTCAGGAGTTATGAGCCTCAGACCACTCTGGAGATCCTGCTAGCTGGAGCAGGGTGGAAGTCTACCCAGCAGAAGCACCATGGGAGGAAACTGTCTCTACTGATTGACGTGGGCACAGCCAGTACATTTCTAAAGGGGATTTCAACTCTGTTCTGTCCATTATCTGCTTTCTCAGCCCCTTTCCCACCTCTTCTCCTTCAAGCATCCAGTTAATGGATGTATAAATAAGAGGAATAAGCTGTGAAACCGTTTGTTACGGAGTGATAACCCTTGCTACCTGTCGACAGAAGGGCATTGCTGCCTTGAACCTGGAAGTTATAAACTGCAAAGCCAGAGCCCTGAGCAGCTCTTCTGTCTACAACCGGTGTTTGAGCTGCCTGAATCCAAAATGGTGGATTTGTGCATATCCAGAAAATGGAAAACCTTTGGGACCATTTGTAATTTTTCCTTGCAGGATTATTTAGACACATCCTTGGGAGAACTGTTTATTTAAAACTGACTAGTTAATCTCCGCTTTTATTCAGTCATCATTGTCATGGAGACACACTGCTGGTCAAACAAAATGCCTTTATGTCCACTCTGCTTCTATGTTTGTTTATTATGTTATCAGCTGTAACTATCTGTCCTTCTGGCTGTTAAACAAATAAAAGGAGGGCCTGCTTATGTGCCTTCGTCCCCTGAACAAACCGGAAGGATAAAACAGATGGAAAATCCATCGCCCATCTGCAGCCGCAGCACTATGCCTCTGAGGGCAGCAGCCTATGACAGACTCGGTGCAGTCTCTGAATGCATGATCTGAAAGTATGCCCTTTTCATGCTTACAAGCCTGATCTGCTTTCATCTAGCCTCTTAGGGCTTTAGTAAACAACTAACTTAGAAAAAAATAGTGAAATACTTTTTCTTCCAGCACGTAGAAGTCATTTACTTGGTAAAGTTTTAAGAAAATATGTACTACCTATGAACAAAAGCTAAGATGAATAAATACACCACGCACATAGACAGTGCTGAGCTGCCACTGTTATTTTACAGTTCATAAATCTATTTCTTGACCACAGGACCAGCAGTAATGAAAGGTCCCCCACTCTGCCCTTTACTGCAGCCTCTCAAGTGCTGACAGTATACAGTCATAGAGACTGAGGTCAAAAATCCCCTTGCTACTCTACACTGTGCTTCCTTCAGGGAGTCATATGTGCTATTAAGAGCCCAGAATTACAGAGGCTCTGTAGCCATGTTTTGGAAGCATTGATATCTCTGTTACTGTTCCCTTCACAAAAAGTCAAGCAAATAATATACATGTGAGTTTTGACAGAAATGTTTAAATTCGGAAACCTGTAGAAAGCAAGCAGTAGTAATAGCTGGGATGCCTAACTACAGCTTTAGTACTGCATGAATACAAAGGAAAACAAAAAAGATAAACAATTTATCATTGATCATTAACAGGAATCAGTCTGATTTCAAACATGCTGATACATGGAAAGAATATATCTATAACTGTATTTCACTTCATCCATAAACTAAGAGACCTTGTTCATCTGATTTACAAGATGTCTGTAGATAGGTTTAGACTAGAAATCAGAAGAAAAATCCTTTCCATTACAGAAATGAGGGTCTGGAATGGCTGCTGCCTCACAAGAGTCAGGACAGAAATCCTAGTTGGCTTTAAGATGGAAATTGATACTACATGGATTTATGGGTCTTTGTGAGGTGATATTAAATGGCTGGTCTCAGTGACTGAGGAGGTCCTTCCTGCTGCTATGTTACCATAAATATAATAAATCTATAAATCTTCAAATTATTATAAAATTCAGTCTGGGATGACATTAACTGTAGCTATATTAGGAAGAAGCTTGCTGTTTCCAGTATGAAATAAGTACAAAGCTACCCTAGGATGTAAAAGACAATGGGAAGTATCTGTCTTCAAGCACTTAGATGAGATTTTTCCTTGACTGTGCAGTATGACAGTGCTCCTAACTTCATGAGTTAATCCCTCTCTCTGTTTCTTAATAATGACATGAATTGTGTTACTTCAAACACAGTGCAATAACTGAAATGTTCTTTGGTGGGAGCAATGATTGAAAGGGTCATAACTTTCACTTATCAAGTTCTACTGGCTTAAACACTTATCAATATATGCCTAAGCCAGCCCTGCAAGAACACAGCAGAGTCAGCTCTGCTTTTCAAAGTAATTCAGTAGGTAAGAAGCTTAAAAACAGCAGTAGGGAACAGGTTGGTTCATATGGGCTCTAATGCAAGAAGGGCAGCCGTTTATTTGGTAAAATATCAATATTCACCCCTATTTTGTGCCTTTGCTGCAAGTGTCCTGGAGCACTTCTGCCTACAAGTCTCAGTACAGCTGGCACTAAGGAAAGGAGCAGATTCTGGAGCTGCCTGTCTTGAAGTCAAGCTCTTTGACAGATGTAAGCAATACTATTACAAATGGGAAGGAGAGAGGAGTAAGTCGTTGGTATTAATTAGTCCTGGCTCCATTGAAATGCCCACCGCCTGAGCACCAGTAAACACTGTCACGAGCTGATTTTATGCTGGCACCAAACACTTTTATTACCTTATAGCTTCTCTCATGTATCATATTTGTTGCTGCAGCAGAAAGATTCTCAGTAAAACTCTTAATTCAAGGATTTTATGTTGTGCAGAAATAAATGAGGCATTCTACTGAAGTAAACACAAATTGAGCTATATAATGTTTACTTGTGCTGTGAAATGCTTACCCTTTTATTGTAGGGTGAATGGTTCGAAAGTATGAGCCAATGCCAACTTCTTGTAACTCCAAAGAGTACATGAAAGATCACCTGACTCTTTTTTTCCTTCAACAGAAAGGTTCTTTTACTTTTGCTGTTTTTTATTCTTTTGTATGCAGGCTGTGCTATGTGGGATGCTGAAATACTTGTGTAATTTATGAATGCTTAGGGTTCATATTATGCAGCACGTCTCTTCTTCTGCTTTCTACCGAGTTTCTCTGGATACAATGAGTGATCATTCTATGGAATAGTCAATGTGTACCATCCTAGTAGCAGCAGCAGCCACTCTCATTTCCATATAGTTACAGACAGTAAAAGGCAAAGTGCTTTCTCATTATTTCTTTATACTGAATAAGAGCTGCAAAGTCATGACTCAGTAAAACACATTGGTTTGTTAAGGAAGACAAAGATCCAAAAGGAAAGAACTGTACCTATATTTTGAATTCTTGAATATACGTGCATCCTTTAGTGCTCAGTGAGTCTTCAGGATGATTAATTAGAAATACAAGGCCTCATTTTCAAGTAGTGGGACCCAGCTCAGCTCCGTTAAGCACTGATCTGTGAGGCAAGGTGGCCTGTCAGTCTAGTATACACAACACTGAGGGAAAATTCAGTATAGCCATGAAAATGATCGCTTTTTATGAGCTGATATAAGACAGGACTAACCTTCCCCATTATTAAGAACTGAAACTAAAATTTAATCATACTTCTCAAATAGCTAAATAAAAAACATACCAAAAATGGCGTTACTGCTAAGTAGAAGAATGGTATGGAAACACACATGACATATTCAGTAGTTCTAGGGATATTCTCTAGCGCAGAAAGCAGCCCCTACTCTTTCAAGCACTGTCTTTCAAACATAAAATCAGCCAGTTGCTCAAATATCTACCTACACATCTATGGAAGTGAGATGGGGAAGAACAAAGAAGCAGATTTATCCATTGTCTCAAGAGAGAAAGAAGGGAATTACATAAAGGAAAAATTCTGTTCCCTTTCTTCAAAGACACTTGGCTGATTTTTCCAGAAAAACACACCCAACTTATTTATTTGGTCCTTCTTCATTGTGCTATTCATTGTACTAGTCACAAATCTTATAAAAGCAGTCTTAAAGAAACAACTCGTAGTGTTGTGGCTGCAGAGATGTATAATTCGGGTCCACAGAAAGTGAGAGTTGCATTACAGCCTTCTCTTATAGAACCTCTAGTGGGAAAGAAGGCATTTACTTTGCATGTGAAAGAGGTGAAGAACTTTTTCTCTTCTCCCTTCCCTTCTTGTCCTCAAGTTACTGAAAACCCAGATTCTTGATCTAAAGTTCACCCAACCGCAGATTGTTGTAATTAGGCCCTTGAAATGGCTTAGGAAGCAGGCATATGATTTGAAAACAGATCTTGACATAGCTTTTGAGTCCAAGGGAACAATGATTACGAAACAACAACTTATTAGCTGAAGGAACTAGCTGAAAGAACAACTAATTGTGGAGGCCACTCCATTGTAATGGGCAGGTTGACCTCAGTTTTGTCTCCCTACACTGTCCTGGAACTCTCTTGCTGAGGTAAAGTTAAACTTTCACGTTCTTAAGTGAAAATCTTATAAGCCCTTTAACAAAATACTTTCGTGGCAGGAGTCACAGGGCTAGCAGAGTAAGCTGTTTCACATCCTCCACATTGAAACCATCTCTGTGTATGTCTCAGAGTCTCAGATGGCAGTCTGTTAAGAAGAAAGCTATTAAAAATCTTTCTTTTTTTGGAGGTGAAAGCAAGCACCCAGTGGAAATTGGACAGTGAGAACAAAAAGAATTGTTGCTAAATGAAACATATAATTTCAGAAGTTTAAATCAGAAAATAGTAAAAAAAAACAGGCCCAAAAGCACTAATTAGACTTACATGTGCAAGCTTAGCTACATCCCCTGTGAAATTAGATATTTTGTTAGCAGACACACTTTCACTGTGAAAGTATATAATGCATTATCACTCTTAAAAAACCTCAAGATTTTATTTAATCTAGTGCATCTGAACATGATTTAAAGGAATGAATTATGAACAGAGTGGGTGGCTGCATGTGGGAAGTGAACGCAAGTATTTGGCGGTGAGGAGGTAAAGAATACTTGTAGATGTTGCTATTTTTGTTTAAGGCACATGAACTGAGGTTATTGTTAGTGTTAATACAATCTTCAACTAATCAGTTGCTTAATCTTTAACTGTTGCAGGTTATTATAAGAGGTACCCGCTCAATCTCAAAACTAATTCAATTAACTTGCCTAGAAAGTGAAGTACAAGTTGGCTTTTCTGATTAACTCCTTCACTGTACAGAGCTGTTTCACAATACAAGCATTCCTTATGAATCTTCTCCCTAGAGAAATATATTGGTCCCTAACAGTAATAAACCAGAGGTTTAATACACGCAAAATCTTGTATTTCTACTGCAAAAAAATTATAGCCATGTATAACCTCCAGTTTCGTTTTGTGATGAAAACCATCCTCAGTTACCCACTTGTTTTGTAGTTTGCCTGTCGCAATGTAGCCTGGCTTTTTCAGTTCAAACTTGACTGTTCAGCTCTGCAGTGAATGATGCAAATTAGGCTCCCTGTGCAGGTCAGCCTTTGTTATAAGTTGCTAGTTTTTTAAAAATCAATTTTGCAGTTACACAGCCAAGGTAAAATCAGGAGGTCTAACAGTAATAATTTCAAAATCACTACCCTTTATTTCAGTTCAGCGAGCTCCAGCATGCTTCAAGATTCCCAAATGTACATAGGATTTCACTTTTGCAACAACAGAGCATACTTTGAGGTCAGTGTCTGGGGAGGATCACCACTGATACCAAGTGACCCACAGAGGTAGCTGAGAGGTTCATGAAACTCTCGGTCAGAAACTTGCTTGGATAATTTACATTTCTGCATGATTCCTCTGGTGTGATGCAACAGATCTGACATCACACAAGCATGTAGTTCCTGTTTAAAGCACTTTAGTGTTTGCTAGCACATGGCTCTGGAATAGCCCAAACACATCTAACTTTAGTCTTAGTGTCCTCTAGCACACTGGCTGTGCTGTGCAAACACCCCTGAAACAGGCTACGTGTTGCCTAGAAATCCAGAATTTACCACACATTTCTTTATCCCAGACCACCAACTAGCTGATCAGTAGCTACTTGGGATTCTCCATAGATACTGGCAATCCACTTCTGCATGTGAAGATGGCCCCCCTTCTTGTGAACCACTGCTGCAATACTGAAGTTGAATTATATTATAGTTTCAAAATCTCTCCAACTTCATCCTGCAGTCCACCTACCCAGAGCCTCCAGTGAAGAATGACACACATACATGACCCCTGATTTAGCAGCCTTGGGAGGCTCCTTGGGAGCTACAAGAACAGCTATGAGCAATTTGTATCACTTTCCTGCTTTTTAGCAGGTAGTGTTTTACCTAAACCTCTCGAAAAAAGACAGTTAAAAAGCAAAAAGCAGAGTAAAGCATTTTCTCTAACATCCATTTTGAGAACAAAACTAGAAATTAATGCTGATACTGTGGGAGTTACAGAAGTTCTCCTGGGAATGCGTGGGAGTTTCTTTTCTCATCCCTCAGCCCAGCAGGTCTTTCTGCCAACATTTGCTGTGAGAGATGTAAGGTAGGGACACATCAAAATCAGTGTGGCTGTAGAGCCGAAGAGTAGAAGTCCTCTTTCTCAAATGACACAGCCATAGCAGAAAGAGGGCTTTTGGATGGTACTTGCCTGTTATTCCAAACATCCATTTCTCTCGCACTGGCAAGGCAGTAGGGTAAAACTGCTCTTCCCCCAGGCGGTGGAGCACTCACTGAGGATCTGTTGTAGGTGCCGTGGCTGTTTTTCTGCAACAGTGACTGTGTGGAGGACTGAGAAACAGGAGCCCATTTGATTTGCATAAATTAACTGCCTTTTGCAAAGGCTTGAGATTTCTTTCTCTCTGCTGTAATACAGCAGTTTAACACTTCAAGTGTGTGAATAAGTGTGACTCAAAGGAGACAACCTACTTTGCCATGCTCTGTCTTTCTGTCACAGTGTACTATTTAAAGCGTTGTACTTGCATATCAAAAGGGCCTATGAGTCACGACAGTACTTCTGAATCACAAAAACAATCTTGCTTGTGCCATGGATGAAAAATAGCTTAGCTGTGAATGCTAGCAGGTGGCAGATAATTAGATGCATATGCGTATATAAGTAGATGTCCAAAACTGCACTTTTACACTCCCGAGCAGAAGCCTGCTGCTTACTAGTTGCAACTGGCATGGGGAACAGTTGTAAATGTTGGTAACACCTGGTCTAAACACAGGTGGCACATCCTGAATCATCCAGTTGAAGAAGGGGCATGAGACACCACTTAAGAGGCTGATCACACTGTACTGCTTCTGCACACAGACTATTCAGGTTGAGACAGCTGTGGCCTGGAAAGGGGCAAGTGAAGATCCTGACTGAAGGAAATATCCTGGAAGTGGGGGAAGATCCTGGAGATCAGAGAGCTGAGTGGAAATGAGTGCCACGGGATGTCCAGCATCCTTAGTAACTCCCAGGAGAGGTAACTGCCAGCAGTGGCACAGCAGGAGCCTACATGACTTCCTGCCCCACCATACTGGACCAGCAGTGACTTCTCTGCTGGGGACGTAGGTCAAGAACTTGGGAGCCTAAAGCCGAGGGAAGCGAGGGAGTGAGTGTGTGAAGAAGTCGTAATGCCATTGGCTCTTAAACAAAACCCAGCACCCAGATCCTTGATGGGTTGTCATTCAATCTGTCTCATCTGTGACAGCTTGACGAGTTGCTTCATCTGTTTTTTAACTAATTCTGAAAGCATTTCAGAGCTGACATTTACTAATGTGTGCCAATTGACGCATGTAGACCTTTTGGAGTAGAGATCCCACTGCTCTTTTCCACAAGCACTGAAAGAAGTGATAAAAAAAAAGCACAGAAAGCAATTACCCCAGTGTTTATGATTCTTTTTCTTTTTTTTGAAATAAGAATTTTCTGCTATGATGATGTGATAAAATTAAAAAAAAATAGCAAGCAATCCTGTTTTCAAAATATTGAAAATTCAGAAAAAACTTCACACTGAATGTTTAGCAAATTCATTTTATCAGATAAAACACGAGACGGGGTACCATACACAGTCTGCTGTTGACCACCCCACCTACTCATATGAGAAAGCAGACAGATCTCTAGGCGTACTACAAATGTGGAAGTATACTGTGGTATTTCTCTACTAGAATTGTGCAGATAAAACTGTTTGGCTCTACACTGTTTTTACCAGCCATTTGGAAGAAAATACAAAACTGTCATTTGCAAAATTTGCAAAAAAATTTGGAGGTAGGGAAAATGGTAAATAATAGAGTCCAGCTTTATGATCTGGACAGCTTGACCGCCTTGTGTCAAACAAATAGTACTTCAACAAAAAACAGATATAAGATGTATGCTTAGGAATAAAGAATGTAGGATATATTTACCTGGCAGCCATAAAAAACATTAAAGGCTGGGAAAACAAGCTATACATTGAAAGACAAAAAGAACAATCTATTTAGCTTGTCAAAGAGAGAGTGAAGGGATCTCTTTGATCTCAGTGAAAGTGCAGCTTTCAGAAGGGGTTTTTCTACTCAATCTAAAAATATTGAATGTCTGGAAATCCAAGGTACACAAATTCGTATTGTAAATAAAGTGCCTTCCTTCCTTGTTTGCCAGGAAAAATAATTATCAATAAAAATAATTTGGCATGTCTTAGCAAAGGCTATAAGGAATTCTCTATTACTGGAAAATTATGTATCAAGATCTTCCTAGAGATATAACCAAACATACACAGCCTCAGGCATTGCTAATGGTGCATATTACACAGATGATCAGACTACAGGATCACAGTTGTCCTTTCCTCTGTATATAAATATAGCTGCGTGTATGGGTGGAGGGAACAACCATGGAACACCTCAGAGTTTAACAACCTCTAATATAGTATTTCAGCTTAAAAGCTGAAAGAAAAAGGAAATCTCATAATATCACTAAAGTAAAAAACTGAAAAGTATTTTTTTTTTCATAAATTTGCAAGTTTTACTTAATGTTTCATGGAAGTCTGAAGAAAACATTGTACAAACCACAGCAATGCTTGAATGCTGCAAGACAACAAACACTTCTGAAAACAAACCTGAATCTGACAGTATTCGCAAGCAGCAGAAAGACTGCAGCATAAATAGGAGACACACAAAAACAGAACTGAAAAAAAGCTGTGAATTACAATGTTAGTCAATAAAATGAGATGAAGAAATAAAGAATGACAAGCATGATGAAACAATGTTCTTGGACAACACTTGTATATAAAGGAGAACTGGTCCAATGCCTCTTAGCACTTATACATGGCCTCAACAACATGTCTCCATGTCGCGATGTTCTGCTTTATGGTGGTATGTTGTATGTGTACGCCTTCACAACACTCCAGTTAGTACAGTTTCTCCAGAGCTTTTGCAGGCACATTTGCAGCAGAACAATTTTGCCTTGGTATTGGTTTTGGGAGAAGCCCTGTGATGCTTTTGTGAATTCTGACAGGATTCTCTTCTGGAGGTGTCAACAACAGCATTCAGTGTGTGACTGTATTTCCCAGATGTCACCGTGAGATTTCAGAGAAGTAGCACTCTATAAAATTGTGAACACTGTTATTACCTTTGAAAAAAAAAGACTAGTATCTTCAGAAGCAAGCAGATACTTAGAGTCACAGAATGGCTGGCTTTTTTCAATCTTTAAAGCTCATCTAGTCCAATACCCCTGCAATAAGCAGGGACATCTTCCACGAGACCAGGTAGCTCAGAGCCCCGTCCAGCCTCACCTTGAACACTTCCAGTCACTGGGCATCCACAGCTTCTCTGGGCAACCTGTTCCAGTGTATCACCACCCTTATAGTAAAGAATTTCTTTCTAATGCCGAGTCTTTATCCACCCTCTTTCAGTTTAAAACCGTTACCTCTTGTCCTATCACTAAAGGCCCTGGTAAAAGTCTCTGTCCTTCTTGTAAGAAGGAGTTATATAAGCTATATAAGAAAGAACATATATTGAAAAGCCACAATAAATTCTTCCTTGGCACCTTCTCTTCTCCTCTCTTCTCAAGGTTGAACAACCCCAGCTCTCTCAGCCTGTCCTCATAGGAGAGATGCTCCATCCCCCTGATCATTCTTGTAGCCCTCCTCTGCTCCAACATCTCCATGTCTGTCCTGTGCTGAGGGCTCCAGAGCTGGAT
>Ga0181612_168733_pt1 | contig 11334 bp, 5 predicted proteins | sample HoacroProtozoa21_FD_119630 | JGI IMG/M metagenome (GOLD analysis project Ga0181612, IMG submission 119630) | Hoatzin crop microbial communities from Cojedes, Venezuel. Combined Assembly of Gp0051906, Gp0051904, Gp0051908
GAAAGAAAGAAAGAAAGAAAGAAAGAAAGAAAGAAAGAAAGAAAGAAAGAAAGAAAGAAAGAAAGGAAAGAAAGAAAGAAAGAAAGAAAGGAAAGAAAGAAAGAAAGAAAGAAAGAAACTTTACCAGAAGTCCATACTACGCATCAATGGATGTCAAATTTACAGTGACCATGACTGCCATTTATTTGGTATACACGTGAGGATTCCATATTTATGTCACAATTTCTTGGACAGAGGTATGTGCACATGCACAATGCATTGTATCTGATGTGTTTGGGGTTTATCCACCACACTGGGCATTGCTTTATGGGAAGCCTATGTTTGTTCTGCTCATCCAAATACGTTTCATATGCATCAGACAGGTCAGCTACACAGTGACGTGCAACGATTCCAATACACCCAGAATCTACAATTTGGTTGCACAGGCACTGTGTACCAGAACAGCAAATAAACCATAGGCACTCACTTGTCCTGGATGTCTTCCAGTCCCTGCATGTCCAGCAGAGCTGACCTGAACACATGCTGTGATCCACTGCCCAAGGATTTACAGCCACTGCCCTGACTGGGCTGTTGTTACACCAGGAATTTCCTAGAAAAATAGCAAAAGTTTTCTTTTCTGCCTGGATAAAATTTATAGGTGGGAAAAGAGATGTTTAGACAAATACCGGGAGCCTAGTAACACTGTATTCCAATGGATAACTGCTCCTTGTCATGAGAAAAAGCATAGAATTTCCTAAAATCTGCTCCTAACTGATCCAGACTGGTTTGAATCATTGGTTCTCTCCATAACTAATAAAGTAATGGAGCTCTGCCAGACTTCTAGATAGAATCTGAAGTCTGTGCTTAGATGTCTAATAATTTATGTTTTATCTATTTTCTTTCTGGTAATCTACTTATTGTTAAAAGCTTATACTGTTGAAGAAAACTCCAGATGACTAGCAAGATGATTTATTTTGGGACAAGGTACTGTATGATGTTTCATAACCACATCCTCTGTCCCGAGGCAAGTAATATTTGTGAGAGTCACTCTGATCAGCAGTCACGTGTCTGAAGAGAGTGATACAGTACCTATTTTAAAGACATGCCTCTGAGTAGTACTATGGAAGCTGAAATCTGAAATGGCTGAAAGGCAAAAATGCCACTAATGTCCATGACAGCAGAATTCAAGATATCGTTGTAAGTGTCCTCATGCGTAATAGATTTCTAAGCTGTGAATCTAAATTACTGAAAGCAGTACAAAGAAAATAAATATTTAGAGAACTGGTTTCTGAAATATTTTCTCTCTAGGTGGGCAGATAACAATGCCGATATGCTCCAGCATCCTTATTCTTCGTTTAACACTCCAGGACCCTTGCAGTATAAAGAAGTATGAAAATATAAAGTTTAAGGACTTCGTACAATAAAATTACTAAGCATAAGGAACCAGCCACTTCCCAGGTGTACTTCGCTTTTGTCCTCTGTGTGCACTGACCTTATCCAGTCCCTGATCTTTATTAAATTGAGATTCTGGAAAAGAACTTAGGTAAATAGAGTTGTGACCCTGTGAAGACAAACTGGCTTGTAGCCTATTAAGAAGTCCAAGCGGACTATTAAGCTCATTTAAATGTAAGGAATAGGCTCAGGGACTCAAGGATGTTAACATGATCCTATCACGTTAAGACATGGATTCAGACAAGGTTTAAAACCATTTGCAAAACATACATCTTAGCAATATAGGTGCTTCTTGATTTTTGCAAGGATAATACTGCCTTAATTGCACTGGTTATTTTTGCCTCAGGTTATCTATTGCAAGTAAATTAAGTTCTATGTTTGTTAAATGTGTTCTATCTTAGTGTTTTCATACAAATTTGAAAGTAGGTGAACTGTGATTTGGGAATACTCAGTTAGGAAATGCGAGGTTCACAGGCCCCATAGGTCTTCTTCCTTCGCTCCTAACTGGAGGTTTTAGCGAGTCTTTCTTGTGAACTCAGTGCTCCTACTGACATAAAGACCTAAACTTTCACCTTCCAAAACACCTTCAATTTTACTGTGTGAGGATTGCACAGGTTTGTCTAATAATAAAAGTTGACCCTTGCATTTGGATGGGAAAAAGTCTGCAAGTTCCAGGTAAGAAAAAAATCTACAAAATGTTCTCAAAAGCTAAACACTTTCAAGATGTGATAGGCACTTGTATGTCAAAGTTTATTCATTTTATGGGATTGTTCTGAGGACTGGATATTTCGCTTATGCAATATCCCAGAAATCTTGGAAAGGCTCTTTTCAAAAGCCGAAGATCTTTATGCAAGTTTTTGCATACAAAGAATTCCAAGTGCTTAATATAAAAACATGAAAGTGTCCTTTGAACCATGAGCTCATAGGAAGGGTAGGTATGGGCTATTTGCAATGCCTCGGCTAAAGTTTCTTTTTGGGTGAGGTGTCCACATGTTTTATAGTGCTCAAAATGAAAGTACTTTGCTTCAATCTATATTATTTTCAAGACCATTTATATACCACTTTTTCAGTCATCTGTGGCATCATGTGGCAGCTTCACAGCAAATATGTTTTCCTAAAGCCTCAGTCATTATTAGTGCTGGATAAAAAAGGAACAACTCTATCTCGCAAATAATGTAAAAATTCTGAGGGTATCATTTTTCTGCAAAGAGACAGAAATGAGTCTTTTCCATGGGTTTAATGAATGAGCCTAAAGACAGTCAATAGGTAAGAGCAAGTGCTTGAATTTGCTTTTACCATAAAACACTCCTAGCATTGGTAGCAAGGGTAATAGTCAGGTCAGTATGAGCTCTCTAGCTTGTCCAATCTTCCTAGCGAAGTTTCATGAAAACCAGTAAATTTCCATTTAAAAGTTTTTGTTTGAAGTGAAGTGGTATTTTATCGGGACAGGATAAAAAGGAGGAAAAATATTGTTTGACACTTATTGTTGTTCTCTGAATCTTTCTTCTTTGGTGGCAAAAACTAGCAAGTAGTGTATTGTAATAGCTAGATACAAAAACGTTTTAAATGATTCCACCAGAGATTATTTTAAAGAGAGGAAAGAATGCCAGCAAATTCCATGTTACCAACAGGCTTACAATGGCACATTATCATAAACAGAGGAAAGAGACTCAAGAATACAAAAAACCAAACCTTTTCTTTTTTTTTACTTTCCCAGAGAATTTGAATTCATATCAAATTCTTTTCTGCTATATAATTTGGTTGTACAGTTCAACAAGTGTGCAGGTCTCTAGGTAATTGAACAAATGCATCCTTTTCTTTTACAATTTTATGTTTTAATTCGGTGGACTCCAACAATGATTAAAGCTTTCTGTGGTATTGGTCACTGAAACATGCAGTAACCTAATATCCTTGAGAGAACTACCCGTCTGTGCAATTTGGTTGCAATTAGTAACACATTCAAAAGTTATTAGAGAGAGGCTTTCTAGCAGACAGGCAGATTCTCTTTCATTCCGCCTCCTCTCCCACACAAAAAATACCCTCTTTAATTTTGGAAACTGGAGTGACATTCCTCGACTGCACCTTGCCAGAGAAATTTCTGGGTTTTGGCTTTAATCCTGTTAAATTCCTTGTAAGTTTTCTCTTAGGCAGCATTTAAGCATTTTTGTATTTTCAGAGTAAACCCAAGATATTTTTTAATTCTTATAAAATATACAAGTCTTATACAATATGAATAGATGTTTAATGTTGTTATTGCTTGTTTTCATATTTAAGAGGCAGAGATTGAAAAGACAACATTTAGGACTGGCTGCATAGAGGCGGGAGACTACATATATGCTGAGACTTCATTGCAAGTAACTATTGGTGTCAGTCTGTCTTGTGTTCCTCAGCATTCCTTGGGAACAGACAACTCAAATGTATACAGCTGTATCCGGGAAAGTGCTGGAGATGTGCAAATATAATCCTACCCGGTCATAGGCCACAACATACCAGTGGAGATGTGCAAATATAAGCCTATGTGGTCATAGGCCACAACATATCACCAAACTAACTTTTTTCAAGGTATAAATTGCATATCGGTTGCAGGTCTCCTCTCTTGCCTGTTCATATGCAAACAAGTCTGACCACCAGCATGAAAGGGCAATGTCAACACTGTGCTGTTAGTGGAACTTCTTGTCTAAGTTTTCCATGAGAACATAAAATATTGTGCTGAAAACTCTCACTTTTTGTGTGATTATGTTGTGTTTCACATGCTGTAAAGAATCTGGACCACTATTTTTAAGGACATAAGAACCATTCATTTGCAAATTATGCATGATATTTTGCACAGCTGGAAGATATTTGCCTTTTTGGCACCCTGAAATGTTGAGTGGCCACGGATGTGTGACATGGTAACAACCAGCAGTTCAGTGGGGAACATGATTGCTAATGTCATTTGAAATTGCCTGATTCCATATTGGAATTCCCAGCTTGAAATAATTAATCTCTCAAATGTTGTTTTCTGAATAGCAAAATACCTGCTTGAAACAAAATTTTTGTTTCACTAAACGCATCACAGACTTAAAATTCTGGCTGCTGTCTGCATGGACTTTGCTGATGTTATTGCTACCAATGTCACTACAAAAGTGCGATAGCATCCTTTACTGCTGAATCCAAGCTGGGTAGTGTGGGGTTCTTACTATTGTCAGAACATGGGAACAATTAAGCCTTGTGGAAGCACAAAGGAAGAAAGCAAACCATTGCTGCTGCCACTTGCAAGAAAACAGACTTGTCATTTACTGTAGAAAACCAATGATTAGACTACAATAGCAGCAGCAGCTTAGTGATTTGCTTAATTTTTTTAGCAAGCAGAACTCAGCACCTGGACAATGAATTTTCCATGTAATCATCATCACAGAGAGGATGTTCAGTTTGACAGGGCAAAGATACCTCTACAAGGAATTACAGGTTTTCATCTTAAGAATGTGCAATGGGTGCTAATTTACTACTTTCAGTGGCTGAATTTCAAAGCACAAAGCTCAGTCTTAAGTATTCATTTATTGCTTCGTAAATTAATCAGAAAATTGTTTTACACTTAAAAAAGATAACGTGCAATCACTTTTAAGACTTCTGTGATATGTGTGTTGCAATCTTTTGAAGACTCCACAGTTTCATTACCTCCTTGTAAAATTATACACATTTTATGAAGTTTTGTATTTCTTAGCCAAACATTTTAATTGTGCAAGAGGCAGGCTACTTCTGTGACTGAAAGACTCATCAGCCTGCCAAAATTTTTTTCAGAAGTGAAAATTATTCACCTGCACATTTGATTTTATGAGCATCTTGCTATGTACCTGTACCATTACCATTTAATGATATCATCCTGGGAAACATCCTCCTAACTGGTCCTTTTGTTACCAATTAAAGAAAAGGGTGCCTTTTGTCTTAGGGCTTCTTACACCAATGATGTGCCGAAAATGGGCTGTTCATACGCATAATGCTTGCCACCAGTTGCAGCAACTAGTCTCATCTAGAATCACACGCAGACTGTCAAGTACCTGGTGCTGCAAATTACAATTACTGAGAAAAACAAGAGATTTTTTTTTTATGATCTGGCAGCTGAAAAGACTGGATATACTAAAAAGAATAAATCTTATTATCTTTTGTATCTTTTCTATTTTTCAATTTATGATGACCCAGTAGCATGACATTTCAGAGTAACTGGAACAATATCAAGAATGCATTGCTTGGATCTTATAACGTATGCCAAGATCCACTACTGATTTCTGAAAATGCATGCCTGTTCGTTTCAATCTTGTTCACATAAATTTTTTATAGTGTTCATTATCACTAGCACATCACAAACATCAGCCAGTTGAACCTACCTCACCCTGCTAAAGCAGGAAAATATTATTTGCTAATATTAGCGATTTAGACTTCTCCAAGATCATACAGTTAAAGTGCTAAAGAAATATCGGGAGCTTGTTTCTTGACTGCATCCATTTTCTACCAGGCACTTCAGGACACTGCGCAGGACCCGGTTTTGTGTCCTGAATCCAGAGATGAGTGTTACACCAGCTAAGCTCCAACATGTTGCTGAAGAACTCAGGGTTCTCCCTGTCCTCCAGGCTGAATCTAAATTCCCTGGAAATATTGGCTTCTCAGACATCACACTGCTCTGGTAAAGACTCCCTCCTACCTGCAAGAAGTCACTTCTAGGGATTGTTGTGAGAACACATTTTCGGGATTAGCAACATCAACCTTCTATCAGCTGAAAGCTTCCACCAACAGGAGCAAAATCCTCTTTCTGCTTCCGGTAGAGTGGTCTGCTGTTTGTGTCTCATGGCTTCCCAGCCTCTCTGTAACACCAGGGCAAAGATAGGACTTTGACACTTCTTATAAAGTAATGCAGCCATGAGGAATGGGAAGGCACAGAACCAGCTCTGGGATGTTTTTATTGGGAAAATTTGCTTAACATCCTTTTTTCCCTAGGAACTCTCTCAACTATATCACTCTATGATTTGGTTTTAATTGCAAATCCTTTGAAATCCATCTTTCAGCTTTACGATTGAAAATTTAGAGTAAAAGGCCAGCACATGTTTAGGCAGCAGTTAAATTAGACCTTTCAGTTTAAGAAGTTTTTATCCTTATATCTTATTGTATTTGAAACACTAATTCTTTGCTAATATTGTAATATAGAAATGATTGCTGGAAAACAGTCATTACCATTCCTATCGATCCTTTAATATATCAGACTGCAGTACTGTTCCTTAAGGCATGTTTTCAGGCTTTTTACCTTCTTTAAGCAGCTTAATTGTTTCGTGGAATAATTTTTAGGTTATTTTATTCTTGCACTACTATCTTAGTAATTTTGGAAAGGATCTTTGTAAATCCCCTGGATATTAAAAGACAAAATTATTGAGTAGTCCACTAAAATTTACTCTTCAGAACTGCATACGGACATTCAAGCTACACTGCCCTTTGCTTACTTTCAATCCAATGATTTCTGCTTGAGAAGCTTAAAAAACTCTTGTTCCTCCTTGTTTTCCAGTATTTCGCTTTGATGAATATGCTTGTCATACCTTTCTTTGTCACTGCTGTCTATTCTCTACAGAATTTATTTAATTTTTCTTCTTCCAAATTCTTCCCTTATTTTTTAGTATATTTGAATTTCCTTCATTTTGTTTTCATATTTTTCCATTCCTGAGATTAGTAAAATACTATATTTTAGCTTTATTTTCATAAGAACCTGAAGTAAAACTCTTCATTTTGTCTCTCTTGAGAAGGCCTTGAGGTGTTGAGGGAAAGTAGTTTGCTTCATGTATGTTCTTGTACAGTACCTTAAACTATGTTAGTTTATCATTGCCATTTTATATCGGAATTTTGCCAGAGCTTGTCATGCACAACGTTATATAAGAATTAATGCTTTCTTGTTTGTCCTCTAGGATTTCTGTGCATTACTCTGTGGTTGGTTGTTTTTAGTTGGGGTTTTTTTTCCTAAACAGTATAGTTGTAGATTTTATGTCTGTTAAGATGCTAATTCTTACAGTCAATTCATTTGGTTGTCTATGTGCATGAGTGTATACGTCTGCCTGACTACGTGTCCTCGTTAATAATTTTAGAAGTCATTCTTCAGTTTAGACAAAAGTTGATAGAGGGTTGACAGCTCAAAAATATTAAGTTCCTACAAGTTTCATGAAAAACATCTAGGTAAAGGAAAAAGATTCTGTTATTGTTCCTACCTGAGAGAAAAAGGCTGCTATGTTAAGCCAGAAAACACACATAGCAGAGACATGTTACAAAGGTCTTCATCAAAGGAAGATCTTTTCCACTTTACTCACCTCCCTGGACAACAGAAAACCCATCCATGAGACACAAAGTTATGGACTGCTTTCTTCTTAGCTCATAAAATCGTGTTATTTAGGATAAACTAGCTTCATTCTTTCCAGTTCCTGGGTTTTACCTACTTATCTTCCTGTATTTTGGCTCTCTGTGAGCTCTGTTTCTTGCCCTAAATTGCCTGATGGATATTTTGTATGAATGACATAAAGATGAAGTGGTAAGATGTAGGCATCCTTATATTCAGTGAAGACAGTAAATACTTATGAGACCCAGCATATCCAGAAGTCTACATGGAGAGTAAATGCAACAAAGAAAAGGCATGAATTTTAAAATGCCTGAGTCTCAGGATGTGGAGGACACACTCTTTGTGGGTTATACTGCCTGAAGAGTTACCTCTACACATCATCTTCAAAGGTTCAATTTCAGTGCTGAAATAATTCCTGACAGATTTTTTTGCCTATTAGTTATTAGACAAGCTCTCTGGTCCTTTCATTTTATTTGCACCACTTCCAGGTTGCTGAGTACCTGGCTTGTAGCAAAGGTACCCCATCACTGCTGCAGTATAAGTGAGTAGTGGTAAGCCATGCTTGCTGACTTTGAATGCTGAAACAATTATCGAAATAAATAAGAATGATTATCTTACAGAATTATTTTGCTTAACTTTTTTTGCGACAAATGTAAAAAGAGAAAAGAAGCAGCTGGATCTGCAGAGTAACTTTTTCAAAAGATAAATATATTTATATACAGGTATATATGTACTTATGTGCATATACACTTTCCAGAAAATGATGCACAAAACCATTTCTATTTATAAGCCAGTTCTGCTAAGTCTGTACATGCTAGGATAGAGCAGCTCTCCTAAATCCTGTGTAAGTTACAATTCAAACACCTGCCTTCCATGAAAAAACGATTTAGCAAATGACCACTTATTTAACAATATAGATAGTAAGATTCTAATAGAAAAAAAAAAAAGAGAGATAAATTTTCTTTCCAAGCTTTTCTGTGCTTCAGGTTTAGGCAGACAAATGCTGGCATCCTGCCCAGCTTGCAAGACGTAGTTGTTAGTTGTTCACCAAACCTTCTCATCACAGTATGCACCCTTGGTCTATCTGCTTACTGACTGCAGGAGGAGTCAAAGCCCATCCTTTATTTAGTGATTAACAGTTGCCTGGGAACTATCAAGACTGGAGTCAAGACCCTACACAGCTTGAGCAGATTCCTATATGTAGCTCCCACCTTCCCCAGCCACCAGACCGGTGTTTTCTGCCTGAGGGCCCCATGTTTCCCTTCCCTCAAATCGTTGCTACAGAGGACTTTCGTGCGTGAGAGACATGGGGTATTAAGAGGCAGGGCAGGAAGGAAACTCACAGTAGTCACTGGGCAGTTGAACCTAGGACAGGGAAACCTCCTGCTTGAGGGAATCTCATGGGAAACAGGGAAGTTGATTTACAGATTAAGACATTACATCTCAGTGTCTACAGGAGAGTTAGGATCGTGTAACCCTAAGGAGCAATTTGCTTGATCCTCAAGTGGTCATTTTGTCATCTATGCTAGTGGTCCTGCTGACTGCATTGACTACAACTCCACCAGCTTTAGGGAAAACTTCGTTACCTAGATTGCTTATAGGCATCTACATGAGGACACCTAAATGCAGACGTTTTAATCTGAGATCTGAACTCCACCATTTCTGTTTTCTTTGAAAAGTACAGCATAGAAAACATTTCAAGGACTAAGATCAAGAACTCCATACTACTTCTTCCCATGGGAAGGTGGCCGCCTTCCGCTCTTTCCATTTCCATCTCATTGTCAACAGAGGGTATTTTGCACTTCTGTTCCCCAAACATCTCATACTGAAGTGATTAGAACATGTTTCTGAGATGTAAGTGCTATAGGTTAAACCCCCTTCTGGTCAAGAAGATTTTACCACCTAAATTTCCTCTTCCCAGTGTTCTCTAGCTACTCAGTTATTGCAGGAAAGAAATGGGTCACTCCTCCACCTTTGAAAAAAGGCTCTTCTGGGTCTACTGCAGGTTGAAGATCACTGTATTTCTAATGCAGTTCATAACTGTGACTGAATGATCTTGATTTCCAAACAGAGATATTTGGCTGGTAGCAGTTTCCACCAATTTATTTAGCTGTCAGTATTCACTGTGTAACTGGTGTTGATATTTTTCCATGTTGGCTGACGCTCCTTAAACAAAATACAAGGACTATCAGAATTTTTTTGAGTCATTTTGATTCTGAAATATGTTTTATTTTCATTAGATCATGAATAAGTTTAATTTTAACATCTCCAGGACACAGAACATTTCCTCTCAGGAGGCTGCTGATTCTTTAGTTCAGGGCATTATTCTCTCTGCTGGATAGCTGCATTTAGCGTTCAGAGAGCTTTCTTAATCTTTACTGTAAGTCACCATTTACCCAGAACTCTGCACCTAGAATGCCGACTCCCATGACACTGAATCTGTAATAACACCCTGAAGATCTCTGGGGTCGTACCCATTGTTTCAGAGCAAGGATTCTTCTAAACTAAAAGTCTCTTTCACCTAACTATACGCATGTTCACCTCTGCTTGTTTCCGAAGACAAAAAAACACAGTAAGAATTTAGGTAGCTACGCAAGGTGTGGCTTGTGTTTAGCAATCATGGAGGCAAGATGTGAGATCATAGACATACAGCTTTCTTGGTTCTGATTGGTGAACAGCAAAAAAGCAGGCTGCAGAGTTTAGCGTCTTAAAGGTATGTTAGAAGTGATACACAGGTATCTCAATTCAATTCGCTTCTGAGAATACCTAACAAACAGAAGTAGGGATGATTTTTTGTCCACACAAGGATGAACCTAGGTTTTTTTAGTCACTAGAATGGTCTGGATAGCAGCACAGAGTCTCTCTGGAGCTAAGAAAACACTGCACTGTCATGCAGAAGAAATAGAGGATAGTTAAATTTGAAATGTCATTACCAGCCAACCGAGACAATCTCCCTTTACTTTCCAAACTCTTTGACTTCCCATTTAAAAATTTATATTGAATACATTGCAGTATGCTGACCTTTGTAGTGAATGTGTAATGCATGCTCTAAGCGGATCAGAAAGAGAAGACAAATAAATGTCAATAGAAGGTAAAAAATATGTATGAAATTAGTGTAATTACAGTGGAATTCCTACTGGATTATATTATACTCACAATAATAGTAAAAGAGTTCACCAAGATTAATGTTATTAAAGTGTGTGCCAAATGCAATAATGATTTTTCTCCTTTCATAGGAAAAAGTTTCCACTTACAGCGTAGTAAGGTGAAATATTTCACTTTTGCCATGTAGGTACATTAACACCTGTAATTAAATGAATCAGATGCAAGGGCCCACATAGCATTTTCTAATGATGATTTCTTGCTTGTTTGACTCCATCTCTGACCCTCTCTTTTCTTCTGCCTCAACTTCTTTTTTGCATAGGATCTCATTGTCTTTTTCCAAGACATACAGGATTAAAAAAACCCTTTGTTCTCTCTTGTTTGGTTTTTTGTCCTTGCTCTCTTTTTACAGATACAGAAGTTTCTCTCTTTTATTGTTAATCTTTCCCAATTTC
>Ga0181612_103358_pt1 | contig 11333 bp, 5 predicted proteins | sample HoacroProtozoa21_FD_119630 | JGI IMG/M metagenome (GOLD analysis project Ga0181612, IMG submission 119630) | Hoatzin crop microbial communities from Cojedes, Venezuel. Combined Assembly of Gp0051906, Gp0051904, Gp0051908
AACCCCTACCATTCTGTGATTCTGTGATTCTGTAATGTCTTTGGGCTGTGACACCTGGGCAAAGCAAGCATTACAATAAAACAGAATTAAAAAGACAGTGTGTTCAGTACACTGATTGTCTCCGGTTATATATTCACCCTGGAGTCAATGAACAACACAGAAACTCTCAACATGAGTATAAAGATGTCAAGATCAGTTTCTTAATGTTCATGCAGTTTAAATATTACTTCTGGCTAGGTATTACATCTGAACCAAACACATGATTTGAGCTTACAGACAAGAGTTTGTTCATGAGCTGATTCATGTCAGTTTTATACTCGTAAACATTTTTTTATTTCGGTGGCGTTAATTCATATTTTCTATAACTCCATGAGGACAAAACATGGAGTAGAGTCTTCAAGCGTCTTTTCAGAACAGCCAGTGAACTCTCTTGGTACATGAAGAAAAGTTGCCATTGTCTATATCAAAGACAAAAAATGAAACCAGTCAGGATGCAGTAGGTGTCTTCACTGAAACTAATAGAGAGATGAAATGCACAGCTCCTTGAACAAGTTCATCTCCTTGAAAGAATCAGTATTATACAGTACGTGAAGGCTATCATTGTATTGTTGTTTCCGCATAAGACAGAGTGCATGGGGTAAGCATTGTGTACAAGGGCCAAGACACTAAATTAATTTTACTAAGATCCCTTTATGTTAAATCAGAGAAGAGAGCGGATTTGAAACAGAAGGTTCAAATGGTGGATTTCTACCATTTTATGTCTCAAAAATTGTCTTAGGTTAAGAGAAAGGAAGAAATAAGAAATGGAATGTTGATTGAAGGTTAAAATATTCACTAAATAAACTTGATATATTCAAGCTTTTTGAAGTCCCAAGAAACATTTTTGACGGGAGCTGAAAGAACTGAAAAGAAACTGTATTGTGGTGCGCAGCAAAGTAATGTGGAAAAAAAAAATCTCCATATTTCTTCAGTCTCTAGCTTAGCTCTCATTGTGGGGAATCTTGCTGTGATGAGATTAATCACTGCTGCCTAACAGTATCTCTGCTGGTTGCTTCAGGATAGCAACTAGCTACGTAATGCAGCAGATGCATTCTTCTTTTAGTATGGCACCTAGAGAACTGTGAATGTGCCATGGACCAGCAGATGCGGGAAGCATGTTGCTTGGCTCTCCAGAGGCCACAGAGTCAGGAGGGAGATGAAATAGTCTCTTTTGTCCCCTCTCCCTGATTTTGTTTTGTGGAGGAAGCAAAGAAGCTGCCTCCTACAAATCTAACTGGCTACCAGGCTACTTCCAGGACTAGGTCTCAAATATTTTCCATTTTCTGAAGCTAGCCCTTACACTGGAAGTTCATTAGGGATTTTGACTTCTCATCTTGATCTCACTCTTTTTTCCCTGCCGTTTGTAGCACTTGATTTCCTTAGGAGCAGAATGGACATTTACTCTGATGCAGTAACTACTGGTAGTTGGTTACATCCCATTCCTTGTCAGTTCTGCTTAGCTGTCCCTCTTACTAGCACCACAATGTCTCTAGTTCCTTTCAGTCCTCATTGGGTTAAACTCTCCAGACTATTTTCCTTTCCCTTTTTATCTCATCCATTTGCAAATCTACTCATTATGGCATCATCACCTCTAGTTGTTCGATTTACAATGAAGAAAATTCCAACAAAGAATTCCTGACAAAGTCGTGTATAAGGTATCAAACAGGGTAATTGATACCAAGAAGACTACTTGGCCACAGATGCAAAGGAAGGTTTCTAGGACGGCAAAAGCAACCTTTTTTTGAGTTACATCTCCTACTGCACAAAGACTTCAACAGCTTTACCTGAATGCTCTTCAGAGGCTGTGGTTCAAAGGTTCTGGCTTTAAAGGGATTGCACTTTTTTCCTTTGGCAAGAAAAATGGACAGGTTTATTTAAGTTAAACGCTCTTCAAAGATCCTTTCTCAGAAGCTTTCATCTCGTTTTGTCTTTGTTTCCAATTTCCCTGAAAATAACTGCAGTGACACAAGTGCAAAGTCTTTTTGATCATTCAGTGGTAGTGATGATGCAGCTTTGTGAACTGCAAGGCATGGTGTTTGAAAAAGCAATCTTCTACCAGGAGCAGTGGAGGAAATGGGGCAGAGTAACTGGCAGTATTTCCCCCACATCAGTCACCTGTCACAGGTCCTTCTCCAGAAGGTGAGTAGAGGGTTGGTAAAATGCTACCTGTGGGGACTTCCACCATGGGAAGGGAGGCTGTCGCAAAGGCAGTAGAGGTACTTCTCGTAAAACAGAAGTTAAATTCACAGTAAAACTGAACCTGAGGAAAGGCTGCTGGGGTTTGCTTAGCAGAAAAGACGAACTGCTATCTGCAGAATTTGTTTTTCAACAATTCAGATGGCAAGACGATAGACCAACATGCTTAACCAGCAGTAGTCAGTGAAGTTGAGATTCGGCTCCAGATTCACTTACAAGAGAAAACACTTAAATTTAGCTGTGTGTATGCCATCTAGGTGTTTCAACTACTCTTATGCTCACTAGGTGTTTAATAGAGTTGTCTAAAAATAAATGTATACTGCCACATGAGACTCTAGAGTGTCCTGCCCTGCCTCTAGCTGCTGTGTCCAGGGGGCACAGGTTTTCCATAGGCATCTGTCAGACTGCTGCAAAAGTCTGAGGAGCATTAGAGCATGTCAAACGAGGCCAGAAACCTATGTTTAAGAAACTGAAATGATCCTGATGGTGTGGACCAGGTTTTATTGACCAGAATGGGTGTGTGGATGTATCTTACATGTAGACACATGTAAGTTTTGTCCAACTGAATCCCTCCCCTGATGCTCTCTCGCTGGGGTTTTGCTTGTGCCAGTGGCACCTTTTGGCTGGGTGAGCATAAACAAAAGCACAACTCTTCCTCCAAGCAGTGGACAATCAGAGCTCAAGACGAGGCACAACGGTAGAGACGCACAGGATATATGTAAGGTACACGGAGAAAAAAGGGAAGGCAAGTGAACCCTTTGTGATCTAATAATTGCATCATTCCCGAGAGATGTTTGTAGCCAGAGAGAACTTTAGGGGGTGGTTTAAAGGAGATCAGAGATTCAGTTTTGTGGGAATGGGGGATCTTCTAAGCAGCAACACGGATAACTTGTGAAGCTGTTAACTTGAGAATTTGCTCAACAGCATCTGGTATTCCATGTGAGGGATCTTCTTGGTGAAAAGAAGAATCTCTAAAATTGATGTGACTGATAAAATGATCCTATGGAGTAAGCCAAACGTGGTCAAAATGCCAGGGAGGTATGCTGTCTGCAGCAAGTATATGAGTGGAGAAATGTTACTTTTCTCAAGGACAGAGATTAAAAAAATAAGAATAATTTAGAACTGAAGTGATAAAAGACTTCACTGTGTAAGTGGGCAGGAAAGGCCTCATCTTCTGCTGTTTAAAAATAAAATCTCAATTATACTATTTTAGATGACAGTACCTAGGCAGAGAACAAGATGAAGGCTTGTTTATGGGCTTCAACAGTAAGTAGGATGATGGTGTTTTCCACAGCAATCAAGAAAGAAAATAACAGGGAAGGTGTGGGAGAAGAAAGATTAGAGAAAAATGCAAATAATCATTTTACCTGTCTATTCAATTAACATCTAGGCCTACTTTGTACCTTCCTGAAGCCTCAGTGTGGCATTCAGTAGATGACAAACATTCAAAATGAGGGACCCGCCAACACTTATTCGGGTAGAAATTTCAAATATTCTGGTGTGTATTTCTCCACTATAAATAACTTTCTGCAATTTCAGTGTCCTAATTTTGTGTTCAAAGTAAAAAAAGAAAAAAAAAGAAGAAATACTTCAACATAAAGTTATACTTTTTAGTTTAATGTGTAGGTATTTGAGGGATTAAAGTACCCCATTGAAATACACGTAAAGATGCAAATGTTACAACCTCTTTTTTTCAAATATCATCTTCAAATACATATATATTTAGTTAAGTGACTGCTGATTTTTTTATATTAAAAATTAATATTTAATTATGTTACTCCAGATTAGTTTCGTTACTCTAAACCCTTTATGCAGTACTTCTCCTATCCCTAAAAGAAAAGCTTTGGAGATAGTAATTTTTTTTGTGTTTAAGTAAATGAGATGAATGTGACATGCTTGGTCTTTCTAGGTTGTTCATAAGTTAAAGCACAATTTGTGTCTTTTTAATTTTGTTACGTTTGATAAAGGATGAACTTGGAGCAAACATTATTGTTTATGGCTCGTATATTTTAACCGTGTATATGCAAAATAGTGTTTCACTTTTCTGGTACATAGCTGCTTGATTAAAAGAAACAAGCTACAGTGGTGACTGTAGACATTTTACCTTGTAAATTGTTTTTTAGAATAACTGCAACAAACAACATGTTTACAGCGAGGAGATACTTATAAAAAAACCTGAAACTTTGATCATGGGGGATTTTAATTTCACAGATACTTACTGGGATAACAAGTATGCAAAACCTGTAAGGTGGGAAGCATGTTTCCAGAGGCAATGCATAATTGCTTACTTACTGAAGTCAGTTTATTGCCTGAACTTCATGATCAGAGGCTCCTGGCACCCAGAGCTAGGAAATTAGCCCATCTTCATAAATAGAGCAGGGCTGATCTAGGGATCACAAATTCGCAATAGAGGAAAGAAAAGAAGATGAAGCAACACAATAGGTTTTGGGTCAGTGGAAGTTCTGTAAAAATAAAAATACTATAAGGCATTTTGATGAAGATGGTAACTACATAAATTAGGGATGTTTTTCTGGAAGATAAATGGCTTTTCATTATATGCCACAATAAGAATTACTTACACCTTCACTTCAAGTAGAAGGAATAGATTTTGGTTACACTAACACCTGAATGATCTTAATGGAAACTATGCAAGATTTCCTGACTGTGTGGGAAACCTGGTGCAGAAAAAATGGAAATTACTTAAGAAACAGTTGGACATGCTGTAGTTAAAATTCATTCAAGCTAAATCTCAACAGGGGGAATGTAACTGAGGCAAGGTGCTTAAACAGAGTGACAATAACAACATTTTTAAATGTCTGTTTTGGGGGCAGGAGGAGATTGTTATTTACAATTTTAAAAAATCGCAGAAATGAAAAAATAATTAAACAATCAAGAAGAGATATTGACTAGCAGGTTACGGAAAACATTTTAAGTATGAATAAAGGACTTCCTCACAGATGGTATATTTGCAGCAGACAGCAAATGAAATGGAAATGGTCACTAAAAAGGGGTAGTTGAGACTATCAGGCATAAAGCAATTAATGTGATTTATCAGGTAATAGTATATTCCTTCTGCTGTTACACTCTTTCACAAATGGAACACAGGGAAGAGTTGTCCTTAGATGTGTTTCTGGGTCTTGTTTAGTTTAGATAAATTTGTCGTTTATTTCAGGATTATCATTTGTGTGATTAAGCCAAGTGAAGGCTGGCCTTCAGGATTGGCTACGGTGCCCATAATTGGCTGCATGGAGTTGTATGGGAAGGGAACTGCACAGCAGCATGGCCACTGCAGCTTTACATGATTAGGGAGCAGGTCCTGCTTCTGGGGAGGACCTGCAGCTTCTTAAGCTTTGTGGTAGAAGTTTATGCCTTTACAATGTGCTTCTGAGAGCACAGAATATATCCATGCACCTTCAATGTCATGTAAGAATTAAGGCTTTGGATTATTGATCTTGTATTTTTTAATCACTTTCCTGATAATACCCGCATGAAATAATGGCTATGAAGACTGAAGCTTTGAATACACCCCAAAAGTCCTATTGCTTGCAGCCGTAAGACAGAGTAATGGCAAATGTGTGAAGGGAGTTCCCCTAATGGTGTCCCATGTCATCAGGAACAACATGGCACCAGAGCTGTCTGGCTGCAAAGGGAGCATACCAGAAAGTGCAGAAACGAATGCAGTGATTATTGCCCAGAAAATCTGGACACTTGTATGTAGCAATCAGACTTATTGGTCACAGAGGGTGGCATGGGTGTCTGGCAAACTGTTTTTCGGGAGGCAGCCCTCCCTTTATATGTGCACTTTTCTGCTCCGATATTTTGCTGTCTCTGATATGTTTTATTTTAGCTGCAGATAGGTATGTTACGGGTGTGAATGCCCTGATAGTGTGGATATTCAGGTGTAGGTAAATATTTCACTGGAAATAGAAGTTCTTTAGTTTTCCACTGAAAATTCCTTATAATTTCTTGTACTAGGATATCATTACGCGTAGAACGTGCTGGGGTTTGCCTGAAGGGCTGGTCTTTATTCTGTATGGGAACATTACATCTTAATTCATATACCACTTATATCATGTACATACAGGCAGAAGATAGGACTTTCTAGTTTAAGATAACAAACTTACATCTGCATTTGCAAATGAGAGATTGGGACAACAAGCAGGATAAATGCAATCAAAAGCACTCCAAAGTGCAGTCAGTGTAAAGCTATCAAGTAAAAGACGGTGGTGCAGTGAGTAAAAGAGAAGGTAAGAGCAAGTTGGATAAAGCAGCACTTACAGCTCTGTATGACGCAGGCTAGACTTTACACAGACAGGTGACCTGAATTTTGATCCTCCCTGTTTGTAGAGCTCTGAGAATTTATAGTCAAGATGCACTTGCATTTAGTAGAACTTCTTCAGACCCGATAAAAAAAATTGTAATGCCAGTGGGATGATGCTGTGTGTAAAGGCAAGTGATAATCTATTGCTTTTTCATTTACTTCTCCATTCTTAAGGACTATCTTTGGAAATGTATAAGTAACTAGTTGCTCTTTATTAATCTGTCTCTAATCTTTACTCATCTATCAGTGCTGCTAAATGAAAAAAAATAATGACACAAAAGCATTTCAGCTGAAATACATCAAATTGATCACCTAGATTCATTAAAATTTCTTGTGTTTTCTGTGGCTGTGGTTATGCAAGAGATCAAAGTCAGTCATCGTGACTGTTCCTGCCACAGCCTTAAAATCAGTGAGGAGCATGGAGTGTCAACAAGCTGCAAGTTTTCAAGCAATCTCACCACTACTTTCATTTCAGAACTGAGTCCCATCATTGACCTTTTCCTTTGTCTGATTTACCCAGCAGTATTTTTATTCATTAGGACAAATTTGATCACAACATGGTGTTATAATATTCTGGGCACGAGGAATTACACCACTCAGATCAGATGTAACACTGCATATGTGCCTGCCCAGAAATTTTCCCTTGTACTTTAAAAAGAATCCCCAAACCAACAAAAAACCCCTTCTAGGAAGTCTAAATAAAATGGAAACTGTTACTACATTGATAAAAGAAATAACATTTAGGCTGACAGATTTATTATTTCTACTGAAAAATATAACCTCACAAGGTGTGTAGTCACTCCTTTTTAATTTCATCCACTGGGATCTCTGGAAAAATTTCTGTTCCTTTTATGTGTTCAACTCCTTTTACAGAAGTGGTAGAGCAGAGGGATAAGGTATCATGAGAGAGGTCCATCTGGTAAGCCCCAGATATGTAAAAGAATGGGCACTGTGAAGGAACTGAACATTGGTTCCAAGGAGCAGCACACATAAACAGAAATCCTCAAAGTTGGGCAAAAAGTGTGTTGGTCTTCAGCTTGGAGATGAACCTGGTTCCTTTTTTTCTTTCTGTGTAAAACTGAAATTTTCTGCAAATATACAGTTTAGCTTTTGGTTTTAAAATGCAACTTACATTTTAGCTTCACATTTGCACACTTCAGCCTTGAAAAAAGTCTCTAATTTCTTCAACATGCCTATCACAGTTCTGTCTGAGTGCTGTGAGAGTGGTCAATACAGTCCTACTCAGGACCCACTAATTTTATTTAGAAATCCAAAAGTAGCTCTATTCTCAGGTTTTACTGTAGCTTTTAGTGGGTTAATGTAGTGAAAAATCTTTGTAACAATAGCAAAAAAAGTAACGTGAAAAACGTTTTTACTCCGCTAATAGTTAGCAGGATAGAATAGCTATTCACTACTTCACGTAAAGCTGTCTCCTAAGGTATTTTTCTTTCTAACAAAGTATTAAGGTGTGTATGTGTGCCTTCCATTAAATTGCTTTTATGATAGTAAGACTATGTTAAGGGCAAAATGGTAACCATCTTGCTGGCTCAGCCTGCTGGAGGGCCACTACTGGGCTTGAATAAATTGCTTGCTATCAAGAAAAGGGATGCACTAAACCCTGACAAAGAGAGAGCAAGACAAGTATACATACACATAAGCAAATATGACAATAGAGCAGAGCTATGTTAAGAGCACAAGGCCAGCAAGGCACAGTGATTTCATTCAGCTGGAAATTGTGTCTGTTCCAATATGTATTCGCTGTAGCAAATGTGGCTTAGTAAAACTTTTATTCAGTAAGGAAACCTTCATAAATATGGGCCTTCTGCATTTTCCTTGAACTGCCACAGAAGTGCTTGTTGTTGAAACATAACTTTAAATAGCTTATGAAGACATCCCTATGAATTCAAAATTACTGCACTTGCAGAAAAAGCAACAATATCCGTCTGTAAATCCTTTAATCATAAGCATTAAAGAATAGTTCTTCAGAGAATCACAGGCTGCTGACTAAAGTTTACATTTTCTTGAGTTGCTTTTGGTGCTGCTAGCTATTTTTCTCATGCACATGATGCTGATATGAAGTGACACTTGCACCTGTTGTCACCATCTTATGGTAATTAGCATAGTGCCCTAAGTAGTAGCAGGGCCATCACATCCAAACATAAGCCATTAACATATTGCAGCTGTCATCAGTAGGGAAAGCTAATGGAGTTAGAGGATTTGCACACTACTGCATACCTTGGCTCAGCTAGCATATCTCCCCATATTGGGGTCATTTGGGATAGGAAAAAAGAAATGTGGGATGCAGCCAGTCAGGAGTGAAAGAATACATTTTACTGCAGGTTTACTTTCATGTATTATGCATGTCCTTCAAGGTCACTGCATGATCATTTATAAGATTTTAATGAGATATCAAAGTGAAAAGAATGGAATGTAATTAATGTGATCATACAGAGAAGATACAGGTATAAAATAGCATGCATGAGACAGTCAAGAAAAAGTGGGAGCGGTGAAGAAAAAAGAAGGACTCTTTGGCCAGATTTCAGTATGTGAAACAATAATCTTTTCTGCCACCCTTTCTGACACTTAACATCCTGCCAGACAGTTTTCTCTAGCTAAACAGCAAAATAAAGGAGGGAATTAGAAAAAACGCATTCCACTTCTTCCCTTTGAATATAGGCTACCCGTGCTTTCCTTCCGCGGGGGAAAATGGGTGGCTTGTGGATAAAAGTATGCTAATTCTACAGTAACATGACGTCTGCGGGCATTTTATATTTTATTATTTTGATTCCTCTTGCTGACAGAATCTCTAACAAGTCTGGACTAAACTGAAAATTCAAGATACATAAAGGAGCCTGTTTTTAAGTACTTTTCTAGAGTCTTTTCTTTGAGTAGGTGCCTGAGAAGCTGCAGAGACTTGATAAACCCCTCAGCAGGAAGAGTTCCTTAGAGACTTATCCTAAGATTACTGGTTGTCTCCAGCCTGCTCCAGCTCCCACGTTCTTCTTGCCACACGGGAACTTTTGTATAAAGGCTCACCTCCGTATGTGGTCTTTCTTTATTTCTGGGGGGAGAGGGCTACAAATGAGGTTGGCAGCGGCTGGAATCGGTGCCCCCAGCACAGCCGAGTGCTCTGATGGTCCCCTCTGTCTGTGCTAGGTTAGTGCTAGTGTTTCTGCATAGAAGCCAGCATAAATGCTGGTGAGCAGATGGGAGGAGACACCATCTCTGCAGCGCAAGAGACAACCCTGTCTAGGTAACTAAATTAGAGACTAGCCCCGCCTCACAAACTCATCCCACTTTGGCTTTTGGTAAACCACACACACCAACATTTTCAGATGTGGGTAAGTAGTTACGCACTTAAACCTTTAAGTGGAAGCAGACACCTATGCTGGAAAACACTTGCTTTCTCTTATACCGTCAAGAACGCTCTTCACCCTTCTGCGTTTTCTTAAATATTCTGCACTTTGTCTTTTTCTGGGAGGGCCTTTCTAGTAATACTGTTGCTTGGAAGACAGGTTTATCAAACCCTTACTTTAAGCTTGAAGTGATTCCAGGGACTCTCAGCGTTTGTGCTGTCAGTAGGACATGGAACCCTAAGTATGACCTTTGTTGTTGAATTCTTGTCCCATACCCTGAATGCTCCACTACAAACTCTGAACATCTTCAGTTTGTGTTACTAATGTTCACTGCCTGAGCCGTTTGAAAAAAAAATGTTTACAAAAATCTTCATTGCACATAGAGTCTCCAGTGTACATAAAAAATAACCCTTTTTTTAAAGCAGCATGTCTTTTCTTTCAATTAAAATCTTTTTCATTTTCATTTATATTTAAATACATTTAGTAATATTTTAAAATAATTTTAAATACTTGCTTATTCTCACAGAATAAAGAAACTTCATTTTTCCCATTCTCCAAATAATTAAAAACAAGAAAACAATATTTTAATGTCTAAAAAGAAATGAGACTGTGAACTCAAGATAATAGAAAAGAGTTTTATCAAAATAAAATCATTTCAGGGATTTACCAATACATATGTATAATTGATAAGATATTTCCATTTAACTGAGTCATTTTTTAATAATTTCTACACTTGACTGAACTTTCAAGTAAATACATACATATGGCAACTTGCTTGTTAGTTAATGGGAGTGTGTGCTTTTTTTAAACTCTTTTATTTGCAAGGCAAGCAGCTGTCCAAGCTGACCTTCCAAGATATTTTTTTGGGGGGAAGAAGACGTTATGGAGTTAAGTGGAGAATGTCACAAAGAATAGGAAGCAATGAACAGGAGCTTGTGATGGGGCTTCTAGGGAAAAAAATGATGAATAGATCAAAAACTAACTATTTCTCTTTCATGTAGGTTCTTTGGTTTCATCTTTTTCTTCTTCACCTGATTTTCTGTTTTTCTTCCTTCTTTTTTCCTGTGTTTTTCTTTCTCACCCCTCTCCCAGCTCTGCTACCTGCTCTTAACCTATGCCTAATTTTTCTTTCTCTCTCTGCCACTTAATACATTGCCACTGAACTAGCTGTTCAGAGCCACCACCTCACTAGAGGTGAAAGAAGAGAGGACAAGGTCAGTAGCATCTCTCTCCTAGCTGAAGGAACTGTTTGCGTATGTGGAAGGCCAGTTCAGCCCACAACAATGTCCACGTAATAGTGCTTACAGAGGGATGCCTTGGAAAACTCATTTCACACAGGACAGACATATTATGTGGTTCCCAGAGTAAACTGTGCTTATCCACCTGCAGCTGGTAGTTCCAGCAGCTCCCTAATCTGTGAC
>Ga0181612_108166_pt1 | contig 11333 bp, 8 predicted proteins | sample HoacroProtozoa21_FD_119630 | JGI IMG/M metagenome (GOLD analysis project Ga0181612, IMG submission 119630) | Hoatzin crop microbial communities from Cojedes, Venezuel. Combined Assembly of Gp0051906, Gp0051904, Gp0051908
TCTGAGCAGCATGATCTAGTTGAAGATGTCCCTGCTCACTGCAGGGGGGTAGGGCTAGATGACCTCTAAAGGTCCCTTCCAACCCAAACTGTGATAATAAGGACAGGATTATTTTGGGTTTTTTTTAAACAGTTTAGGAAAGTAATTTAGAGCCTTGGCCTCAGCATTCCTAAAACCAGTATGAAAAAGCTTATTTGATGCGGAAGATCATTTATAATTATGACTGAAAAAATTAACCTCATATGCAACTGATATATGCCCTGTCTTGAAGGTACCTGAGGTTGTACCAAGCATTGAACCTCTTCTTTCTACATTTCTAGAGATAGAAATCTCAAATTCCTTCTCCCAAATGACCAGCTGACTCAGACATCAGAACAAGTCAACTATTAAGCTTTGACTTCCCTGTAGGATCTCAGTTTGTTGAGGTAATCTGCAGTATGTTTACTAAAAATGGAGCAGAAAGAATGAAATTACTGCAAATAAGAGTAGCAGACTATTTAGAACTAAATGTAGAGTATAATTTAGTTATTATAATTAGTTGATAAGCTGCGTCTTCATCTCAAATACCTTAATAGGAAAATTAAATTCAAGTGCAAACAAATAGCAAGAGTCCTTTTTGTCTTTTGTTGGACGCATTTCCCTTTGCCAGAATTAAATTAAAACCAGCCTGTTACTTTTAAACAAAGCATTGGAGACATCACAATATACTGGTATCAAGAAAGGTTTGCATTAATATGAATGACATTAACTATTATGCATTAATATGGATATGCATCAATAAGAAAGCAAAAAATCTAGGCTAACAGTACTTCATCCAAAGAAAAATTACTCTTGTTGCCATTGCAGTACCTGCTAAGAGTCTAGAGTTACTACACAGGCAAGTTCAAAGCCTATATAATAAGTTATGGAAAGGACGAAAACAGGCTTTCGATTGAAAAACAAACCAAAAAGAAGTTTAAGACTTCTATCTATATATTTATTTTTATTCCAGAAACTGAGGAAAGCCAGATTTTGACGACTTTTATGTCAAAATGAAGCTGGAATCACACAGTATTACTAAAGCAGAATAAAGTGCACTCAGATTTTTTTATTTAAAGTCTCCTGAGTGCTCAAACCTCTACTCCACTCAGATAATTTCATCTTCACCTCAAATACCATTTGCATTTTGGGCTGGCTGTCGATTGGGTTTTGCTTTTGCCCCCTCTCCCCCGTCAGCAGCTCAGTGCATTTGAATGGATCACACGAATTGATACTCACACTACCTGAAGCACTTCCAGAAAAATATCCTGCATATATTGTATGTATTTATGTCATAAAATCATGGTGTGGCATTAGATACAAGATAAAAATGAGTTACAGAAACCTTAGGAGGACTGTTCAGGCAGGAGCATCTCTAGATTTTGTCGATGAAGAGGAGCTGTCTGATCTATGAAACGTAGCTGGTAATAAACCCACCTTCAGCGTATCTCCGGCCAACCAGCTACGTGTACACAACAGGGGCAATGACATTTTACGAAGGCGCTGTATTTTTTTCTGCTATTTAAAAAATAAATGCTTTTCAGCAGTTAATGGAAGCCCGCCCACTTACAAGAAGAACTCCTGTCGGATACTATTTCTCAGGACACAACCCGATACAGACGTACGACAGGGGAGCAGTGTGTTGTCGCTGGTAAAAAGGAATACAGGCAAAGGTCATATGCAGATTTATGAAAAATAAATTTATTACATAACACCTTGTTTTAACAATGTTTGATTTTTTTTTAATTCAGAATACTTGTGTCATTCATGTAAAATAGTTTGATACAGTACATTGTATGTAAGTTTTTCCTCATAAACTCTAAGGCTCTCCTAACACCTTGATCCTCTGCTGTATGAATGGCACCCCTAAACAACGTGCGAATATTTAAAAAAAAAATAATTAACTGAATGAAATTGAAAATCCACTACACCAAGCTGGTTCTCAAAAATCATGATGAAATATCTGAATGGATGCCGCACCTTTTTAGGAAATATCATTCATGCTTTTTTAATCCCAAAGCATGCTCACAAATCATTAACACCAACAGGAGAAAGAAAATAAAACACTATGACAATCATTTTAGTTTGTTTGCTGAACCAAACATGTTTATATCAATGACAACATACTTATTTTACTATCAAATAGCAGCTTTAATACCAGTCAAGTCATAGATTTAAAAACAAAAAACTTACGTTGGAAATTAATCTTTGGGACATTTGTAATTGCTGGAAAAAAATGCAAATGTTTTCATGTTCTTAAAAAAATCTCCTCGTAGCAATCGTGTCGGTCATAAAACATTGATCTATGTGGAAAATGAACCAACCCACAAAAGTCACTAAAAATAAACGTGTATCAAAATTGTCTCAGAGTCACGATTAGTTTGCTTTTTTTTGCCATGGTTACATATACTGTATGCTTCAAGTACCAGTTCAAAGATGTTGTGTACTATTGGTCAGATAAAGTTGTTACATCAAGAGAATTCACCACATACAACAACAAAAATGCTTGCCCCTAGCACATTTCACAGCTTCAACTGCTACAGACCGTCACTGAAAAAAATGCACCGGCCAGTCCGAACCATGTCAAGTAAACTATGGAAGTAGCATATCCACAACACAAACTGTGCTAGCACTTTCTGTTCAAGTCTAACCCCAAAAACAGGTACAATCTGGGAGCCACCACTCCGCTCTGTGGAAGGGGGTGGATCGTGGCGATCGGACAGGTTGGAGGTGTGGTTGTACAGTACATTCTCGTGGCCCAAGCCCGGTTCCAGGCAGGCAGCTGCGCGGCCGGTCCCGCAGCGCAGCGACAGTGCATTGACGTTATTGGGGTGCAGCTCAGTACCGGTGCGTCTGATGCGAGTACTGTGGCGGCTGCTGGGAGGTAGCTGAATACCCCATGCTGCTCTGCGGCTGCGATGTGCTCGGTCCGGGGTTGGGGTAGGCAGCATGGGGGTTGGAACGCTGCAGAGGGGTGAAAGCAGAGGAAATGCAATCCTTTGTAACAGGTACACTGCAAGACAGTTTTGCCTACCGGTTGGTTTCTTCAAGAGGTACCAAGCACGCACAGTCTCAAAGCAGCTGCACTGCCAGGCTTCTTTTCACTCAGGTGACAGGTATGGACACCAGCAGTACCAGATTAGAAGGTGACAGTCACCATGCTTCAGTTATGCACCCTAATTACCCGCTTTGAATCTATACCCATCGTAGTCCAACCTCCAGTCAACCCTCCAGACAGCTATGGCACACCTACGTGTTACACAAGGCTACCACCGCCCACAGCAGTGGCCTTCTCCACTTGCTCCCTTCCCTTTACCGAGAAGGTGTGCTGGGGTGGAGGTCTGAACGGTGCATCGTACTGCTGAGGAGCCACTCTGCATTATTCCAGAAGTTTTGCTATACAAATGATATGCTCGCCACCCTTTTGTGTGACCAAGGAGTAAAGGCTGAGCAAGCTGCGATTCCTTAGGTTAAGGTGTCATCTAGCAGCAGCCCAACTCTCCTTCAAGTGGTTACAGAAGACAGCAGCCATAGTCTTCTCAGTGGAACCAGATATTTCAAGGGGAAATAGAACAGGCTGTGGCTTGGGAGGTTCAGGTTGGACATTAAGGGAAAAAATTCACTAAAAGGATACTACAGCACTAAAAGAACTTGCCTAGAGAGGCTGTGAAGTCTCCATCTATGGAGGTTTTTAAGACTCAGCTGAACAAAGCCGTGGCTGACCTGACTGAGCATTAGCAACAGTCCTGCTCCAAGTGGGAGATGGGGCTAGACGGCCTCTGGAGGCCCCTTTCAACCAGCATTTCTACAGTTATTTACTGAGTGGAGAGTGCATCATTGCAAGAAGCTCTGAGCAAACCAACAACTGCCTACTTCAATTTTAGCCTAAAAGTTATTTACACATCATGCGTTCTAAAGGAAAAAATGAACGGCATGTGGGATTTTCAGTCGAAGCATATGACCACTTCATAGCATTGAACATTTCACTAAATTAAAAACCAGTAATGTAATGAAATCATGTTACATTTATGTTAAGGTACACACACACAAATGCTGCAGTGTTTAGAAACTGCTGTTTAACTTCTAACTCTTGATATTGCAAGAGGTATTAGGATTGTCAGCAAGGTCTGGAGACTTCCTTAAGGAATACTGCAGGACTAGGATATTGCTACCGAGACCTGCCTATGCACAACTATGGCGAACCAACATCCTGAAAAAGTAATATATTAAAATAGATTTACAGATTTTATAAAATAAATTACAATGTAATAAATAGCAACTCCATTATTTTTTTTCCTGCCATTCACCATTTAGAACAGAAGCTATGATCAAGATGCTGAGATGACGGCAAAAATCAAAAGACAAACTCTACTTGTTAACACCTGCTCAGAGGACGGAGCTAATTCTCTAGGGGTGTACAGTGTAAAGGGGAAGAAATGGCTGGAGCAGCACTTCGTGCCAGCAGGAACAAACCAGCACTGCTGAACTGCACTGTTAACACAGCGACTGCATTTCTGTGACATTTGCCTTCACTCTTGAGAGATGGTCTGAGTCAATCGTCAACAGAAGTGCCACAGCTCCGGGCTACCCTTCCCCATGTAACAAATACAGGATGTACTTCACAGAGCAAAAATCCCTGAATATTCTTTTAGCCCAAGCATTTAAAAACTGACCACTCATGTCAGCTGGAAACACTTTCTGCATCCTGACTTCTAAAACAGATCATATTTTAATACAGAGGCAATTAAAAATCATCAGATTCTTCCACGACATCCAGTGCAACAAATGGCTTTTGCTTAAGAAAAAACAAAAATCCTTTCTAAACACCATTATAAACCCCAGAGGGTTATCACCTGCAGCAGCTCAGAGCAAAGCAATTGCTCCAGCCTGTTTAGTCACACTGCCTCTGGAAGTGTCACATTGCAGACTTAAATGAGAAGGCAAGGAAGTCTGTGTGCCATGTGTCTACTATTTTTATGCATGGCAGAAAAGGATACAAGGTCAGCTTGCTCTGCAGAGAGTAATTTGACTTCTGAGTGGAGAAACTGTCTTAGTGTGTCTTGCCCAGAAGATGGCAATCCTTCTTCACAAGCTTTATATGGGGAATTTGAGCAAATTAAATGAAGAACAAAGGAACAGGTGTTTGATTAAAACAGAAGGCTGTATTGTAGTGTTTGTTCACAGTCTCCTCAAGTTGCAGGATCAGAAGCAAAAAAATGTGAGGAATTTTTTTCAGGGAGATCTGAAACCGCTAATAGGCAACTCAATTGCTTTTGTGCCAGTGCCAGAAAGTTCAAGTCTCCTTCCTTTGATTACCACGTTGTCCAGATACTTTAATCGGAACGAATCTACCCACTGCCTCCTTGCAAGACTGAAGGGAGATTTTCTTTTTTTTAAAACAGGTGTTTTGCCTCCTAAAGAGACAGCAAAATGATTAGTCAGGAGGGGTCCAGTTACCCATAAGAGCTCCTGAGATAGTGATAACTGCTACTTCGCTATCTCCAACCAAAACTATTCTGAAATTACATTTGTTGACAAGGCCTGATCCCAGCTACAAACCTGAGATGGACATCTGAGAGTACTGAAGTTTTGATGAGCATGAGCTGAAAACAAACCAACATCAGCTCCTGCTGAAGCAATCTGAGTCTTCTGACTCCTCAACCAGCAAACCTCAGCTCCTGCTCACAGAAGTGGAAGCCGAAGTTTGTTCAAACTGCCGAGCTGCATTAGCAAAATTAGGTGAAAGGCGTGTAAATAGGGCATGTAAACGGGGCTCCCCGACACAGCATGTGCAGCCTCTGCACTAATCTCCTTAGATACCTGACTCAACATGAGAGGAAGATGAAGAGAATGTTGCATTTGCCTTCATACACAGAACAGAAGTAGTAGAAAGAGTCAGCTAAAAGGCCCAAACAGCAATCAACTTTGCAGCTTGCCAAACTGAGTAGGATGAATCTCCAGTAAAGGAGATTATGTGATGCATAATCCAACCAAAACAAAGACAATGTTTATACTTAGAGGCACACTACACTGAGACTCTGTAGTTAAGGCTGATCACTGTTTGAAACAGCTCTAAAAATCTTTGTTGTTCAAGGAGAACAAACCTGAAAACTGATACACTATTGGTGTCCTGGGATAACTTGAGCAAAGGCACTTGGGGACTCTCTGAAGGATCTCACATTAGTGCTCCTGAAAATGACCTTGGTTTACATCTTTTCAGTACTTTCAAGTTTTACCCGACGCTGGAAATACCCAGATCTATACAAGGATGAGGGTAATGCCTCCAGGCAGCCTGTCAGGACCACCTGGTACTCTCAAGAACAAATTCCAAAATGAAAGATTTCAAAACTGTTCGTGTTTATAGAGCAACAGTATCAAACTGTGAAAAGCACGTTGACAGCAGCAGTTTTATTGACAGCATTCTTTAACTGTCCCCAAGTTCCACTACAGTACAGAAGCATAGCTGAGTGGGTTCCAGATATTAGGGGAGGGAGGGAAGGAGAGACTATCTTTTTTCATCTTTACATTAACTGAAAAGACTGCCAGGAATTTCTGACTTCCCCATCTTTCGATTCCATCCAAGACTCTCTTCCAATCAGCCTTCTGCACTATGCACTCCATGTGAACCAGCATCTATCAGCTCCGGCAGGCTAACATTTCCACCAGTGTGCCTCCTCTTGCGAGCTTCTATTCCCTAGGCTTCCAAAATCTGTCACCTCTCTAACTACTCCTGTGCATGTCATTTGAAAAGTTTTCCTTGCTCCTCTTTTGTGATTTCTTAGCTTGCACTAACTAAGGGTTCTATCCTTAACTCTCTTCTCTCTGATCTCTGGGAGTAATCTCAAAATTCAGGTATCATTCCCTGGGATGACTCTCAGATATTCTCTTCCTCCAGACACTTCTGATTCTCTAATGTTTGACATAAGCTCAGATGCAGGAAGGTTGAAAATCAGTTTTCAAGTTTTCCTCAAGCTTTTTTCCTACACTCCCCCTCTTCCTCGCGCACTGATTGCCAAAACCTCACCTGTCTCTTCAGATCTGTAATACTGGGCTTACTCAACCGGGAATCTCCCTTGGTCTTCAGAACAGAGATTATGACAGCATTGTGTCAAGTCTTTGCTTGCCAGCCAAAATACTGCTTTCCCATGCATTTGCACAACTACTGTTCCTATTCAGATTCTTATTTCGCAGCTTGTTTACTGCAATATCCTTTGCCTCCTACCATTACAGGCTTGTTCAAATAAAGAATGGTATTTTCAGGTGATACAGAGCACAGCACAACAGGCTCCTGGCCCACAGTGCACATTCCCCAATATGAAGGTAGTAAATTAGTAATTGTAACAATCTCTGATCCTAATTTCCTTGAAATTGCTAACTTAAAAAGCATCAGTGTATCAATTTACAGGCAAAGTATCAACTAAGTGCATCTGAAAAAACATCTGAACGATGCCAAAAATTACCGTCAATACATTTACAGAACTACTTCTTCAGCTTAAAGAAACACTGTTGTAAACATGAGACTCAAATATGCAATATATGAATAAAACAAATACCTGATAGTCTGAGGTCATAATAAGTCCACCTGAGGTAGTGGTAGGAGGAACAACTCTCACTTTTTTCAGTGGGGGTCCCTGTGTGTGACTGTTGTCTTGGTTCCCTGGATGACCAGTTCCATTAGTATGGTTATTGCCCTGCTGCTGCTGCTGGTTCTTCTCAATTGTTTAAACACAAAGAAAAATTTCAACTCAAAAGCAGTACGTGAAATAACATGAAAACAGGAAATAGTGTGAAAGCCAGTGAAGCATGATGATACTGTTCTTCCAGTACTTACTTTGTCTCCTTTATCATCTGGTTCTTCTTCTGTTAAAAATTCTCGTTTTGGGTAAGGGATTTGACAACCTGCAAAAACACTGCCCCCCAGAAAAGTCTATTTATCACTGTATTAGAACAGAAGAGTTAGACCTGTAAGACTCACACTTCACCCACGCTAATTTCAAGTTGCCTGAGCCACAGCCTAATACCTGTAAACTAATGGAGTTTTCCCTGTCTTACTTTTATGATACTCTAAACTTAGCAAACCTATTCACAGTTATTTTTAATCTTCAGTTGCCTCTTATACACTCATCTAAAATCCTAATAATTTTCACAGTTTCTGGTAACTGGGGACCAAACTGGTGGCTGGAAAGGTATGCCACCTGTTAGACATCTGCAAGGGCTCAAAGAGCTATCTTCATCCAGTTATAGTGTAAACCCCAGTCTCAGGACTAACTAAAAATACCCCTGGAAACTCCACTGACTATTAATAAAACCACCTGGAACAAAGTTTAAAAATAACCAGAAATTTCATCTGTAAATCATATCTCATAGTCAACATGAATGTGCTACTGCTAGTGCAAGCTAATATTTACCTGTCCTTAATCAGTAGAATGTACTTATAATAAAGTCTTTGTACACCTGTTAGCATTACTCATTGTGTATTCACATCAAAATGCCAACCTAAGGCTGAGAAAAAAGCCAAATGCTGTCCTAAAAGCAGTTTCCGCAAAAGCAAATCACTCACAAGAGAACATTAAATCAGAGACAGGTCATGAGCTGTTATAAATAACCGAGTAGGTTTTAGTGAAATAATGTAATTTTTAATTAATTGCTTATAAATATACATACCATATTTTATAAATTCTTCCCTAGATAACAGTAGAGAATCATACACATGATGTGCTAATAGTTTTCCTAAGATGTGCAATCATGTTCTCTGGCTAGTCTTGGGGGCGAGAGAGTAGGTTCATTTTTAATGAATTAATTATCCCTAAAATTTCTTCCTTTTGTAAATCTCCCTGCGCAAACAAAAAAGAGGCATGTCTACAGAAAATGGATTTAAGTTGTTAAGGATGACAGCACAGAGACAGAGTTGATTTCCCCCACCCATTGAATTTGCAACAAAGGCTAAGACAGAAAAATGTAAACTAATTAGAGAGTGTCATCTGGCATTCTGGAGCAGAGAAGTGGACCTGCGGGCACTTAGCAGTTGTCTACAAAGATCTGTAGCATGCATAATCAACCTGTCAGTGAATAACAAGATTAGTGCTGCGACTAATAGGATGAAAGTTCCATAAAGCAAGAGATTAATAAGAACGCTACTTAATTTTAAAACCCACAAATGGCATTTTAGTGGTTATAGCTTTCCTCAGTTGTTAGACAGTAAGTATTTAGCTCAATATTCACAAATGTATTTATAGCAGAGAGAAAGCACGCATTTCTAAAGCATCTCTGGATGTACCGATAGGTTAATAAACTGACCACTTACTCGGATGTAGGAAGAGGATCTTCTAAGAAATAGGGATCCTGCATAGCCTGTTCTGAGGTAATTCTCTTTATTGGATCCATAGTGAGCAATTTCTGAAGCTGTGCAAAAAAAAAGATGAAAAGCTCTGCATTACCAAAACTGTTTACTGAAACTTCACCATATGACTCCTGAAAGACGAGCTGACACAAATGCGCCTGAACTCAAAACCCTAACCATGAATGGCACAATCACATTCTTCGCTCTTGTTAAAACTAACTTCATTGCCCATCAAAGAACATCTACTTTTTACTTGTGAAACCCAGGACACTCAGTCACAAATGTTCTAACAAAAACATTCAAAGATGTACCAGCAGCTTGAATGGTCTGTTCCCTTCCCACAAGAAGATGCAACGTGCACATATTTGGCTTACACAAAGCCTATAGTTTTTTCTTTTGTCACAGATGTAACAAGATATGCAGAAACTACATTTACAAATAATTAATTTTACACTTCCTATTCATACTTTTCATGGTATTACATTCACCTTTTTATAGAGATCCAGTATTGTGATCTATGTCTGAACTGGTCGTCTCCTTTCACGAGCTGTGAAGTGAGTGTACACAACCACAACGCAGACCACGCTGCAGAAGCTAAAGTTAGGAAAGTACATTTCCTCTCCTCAGCCTTCAGTTTTAATGGCACAGTTAACAACATAATAAATATGTATTGCCACCATCAATCCAGTTTTCTTTTTCACATGATCAGCACAGACTCATAATAAGTTATTTCAGCTCTCTGAGTCTGCACGTAGTCTTTGTCGAACATTAGTTTGAACAGAACAATTCCTGTTTCTCTGAAAAGCTCAAAAAGCAGGAGCTAGAAGAGGGGAAGGCAAAGAATAAGAAAGAATTGCCAACATGCTGAAAAACATCACAACCAAAAAACATTGCAAAATTCTGGCACCCTTTCTGGCAATTAGGTTATAAAGCTGTCCATCTCATACTGACCAGATGTCAACAAACTTGCTCATAATCAGCAACAGAAGACAGAAGTCACAAGACAAGTTTAATGATTGTGCAACCATTATCACACAGGGGATCAAAAGTCCTATTTTGCCCCCTTGTTCAGGCGCCAGCACTGAAGTGACTCTTCCACCTATTATTACAAATATTTTCTATTTTAAAAACTGTTCAATTAAAAGACCACCTGGCTGAATGACCTAACAAAACTGCAATAAACCTTCTATATCAGGAAGGAGCTGGACAATCATTGCAGTTGATACAGACCAAAGTAACCAAATGGAAGATGAAGCACCACTCGGTTAACCAGGAGCAGCAGCTGTGTACCCATTTTCTAGGGCATAAATAAGCAAGCAGAAAAACAAAAAATCAGGAAAGTGAAAGTGGGGGGAAAAAAAGCAAGCTGCAAAAGCAGGAAGGAGCCAAAGTTGTCTCATGTAACACATCAGTTGTGCATGTGAAAAGAGACCATATGCATGTAAAGAGGGAACAAATCTGGTGAATTCAAGTTGGGAAATCAAAACACTTCATTTCTGGCAATGACAACAATCTCTGGATTTACTAGTCCTGGAATTATTACTTCTGGCATATTTTTACAATTCTAGATATAAACAGATTTTTTATCTGTTCTGAAGCAGAGAGTAAAAAGGGCTGTGAGACAGCTCATGGAAGAGTAAGATCCTGGAATATCTCTGGAAGAACTACCAAGATATTTGCTGAACTTGTTCAGACTCTGGTGGAGGGGCCAAAGGCATCCATCTGCAGTTCACTCAAACAGTGAGACTGCAAACCTAAGACACCTTCTGATTTTGATGGCCCCTGAACAGGGTTTTGAGATGTTATTTTGGAAGGACCAGGGTTTTCAAATGGTATCCGATTTTCATTGAATTATTCTGATAGACAGCAGTCAGCAGAAAACTGAGAGGATCCTATTAGAGCTAATTACTGATAAACTTCACAGTACTTCACAGAATCATAGAATGGTTTGGGTTGGAAGGGACCTTAAAGATCA
>Ga0181612_124447_pt1 | contig 11333 bp, 5 predicted proteins | sample HoacroProtozoa21_FD_119630 | JGI IMG/M metagenome (GOLD analysis project Ga0181612, IMG submission 119630) | Hoatzin crop microbial communities from Cojedes, Venezuel. Combined Assembly of Gp0051906, Gp0051904, Gp0051908
CCATCTCTCCAAAGCAGCATTTGATTTACTACCCTAATGTCAAGGGAATTTGTTCTCGCTGGTAGAGAACCTGTGCAGCCAGACTCACAGAACGCAGGGTTCAGTTAACTCTACAGATCACTGTGTGAAAACAGGCTGGGTAGGCAACTTTACACCACAGGGTTTTTGTAAGGGCATTTCAGCAATGCGTACTGCCGTGCTTTTAGAATTTGTGATTTCCCCATCTTTACCTTTCTTCGTTCTCAGTCCTAACACAAATGCATGAGGCCCCTTTCCTTTCTTCTTCCACCTCTGACTACATTTTCCACGCAGGAGTATCTCCAAGCCTGTGCAAGTCCTGGCATTTCTTCACTTTCCCATGCCAGAAGGCTGACAAGACCACCAGCATGGTACAATGCTTGAATGTCACCAGCGTCTAAGCCCTGTTTTCAAGGGACTGCAAAATCCCAATCTCCAGTGAGAAGGAGGTCCTAGAGCCTAAGCCATTTGTGCTTCTAGATATCAATCATAAAAAAGGGAAAGTTTTATTCTAATCTAGCATCAGATGTTGATAAGCAATCTGCTGCCAAATACCAACAATGCAGGCATAAAACAAAGCAGGAAAACAACTGAAATGATGTGATTTTGAGATTCCCTGCCTTTTAAATGACAAGCGGTACAAAGCACTTCCATATTATCAGGACAAATTATTTCAAAACCACTATTGAAAAAAAAAAATCTCATCACTGGCTTCTGTGTTGGTTCTTTCTACCTTTCCCTCCTCCTCCCACCCACCCCCTGATATACCTTTGGATGACACTGCACAATAGAGAAGAGCACTTCATGGACTCCCAGGAAGACACTGCGATAGTCTTCTGTCTTCAGATGATCCAGAGGGACTGTTAGCAGAATGCTGAACGCCAGTGCCACATGGTGTGGATTCAAGAGAACCCCTTCTCCTTGCCTTAGCAAAGCTGCTACAGTCTCTAGAATAGGTACAACTATGGTGGAAATCAGTGACTGGTCCTGACAGGCCTCTTTGGTCTGCATCTACGAGAAGACAGGAAACCAATAAGGAAGAGCACATCAGCCACCTATCACTAGCACTTGCACACCAGAGAACCATAATGCTCTGACCTGAGTCAATGGAACTAGACTGGTGCAAGTTGGGCTGGCAGGGAGACTCCTGCACTTCAGGCATTTTCATGCAACTGCACCCTGGGCGATGCTGCATACGACGCATTTCAAGCAAGCGCCGCTCTGAGTGCGGAAATGCAACTACTCCCCAGTCCCCTGCCAACCAGCACCTCCGTGCACCTCCTCACGTGAAGGAATGGATGCAGTTCTCTCCTTTACAAGCATGCAGACCTACCAAATAATGACAGAAATCGCATGCTCACGATTCCCAGGCGCTGCAGAATCAACCTCTGACAAAGTCTTGTCTAGAGACACCATCACGATGAGAGAAGAAAAACCCACATCAATAGGTTTCTATGTGGTACAAGTGAAGGACAGGAAACCTGGGTTTGGTAACTTTCAGTTAAGTTTCCCATCATAACTCAGTGAATTTTTAATTTTTTTTTTTAATATGAGCACTTTTTTCTTTTTGTTTTGCTGCTGTTGGCTTCTGCTGCGACATGTGGCTGACAGTTACCTTCTCCTTTGGACAGACACCTCAGACTCTCTGCAGCCTAACAAGTTTCTGCCAAGCCCCAGATTACATGGTGTGGTCCCAGAAAACTACTGCTAATAAGAAATGGATGATGTACACACTGCACTTACAGGAGGAGATTTACTTGAGGAAGGAGGAAAGGGTCTAGACAAAAAGGTGCTGGTGAATCTGGTATGGTTTTGTCCAGTATCCACAACCTTTTCATTCAGACGTAACCACTACAGACTCTAATAAATAAAAGGGATAGGTAATGAAGTTTACAATAAAGAGATACTTACAGCTAAAGCTGTGATTATCTGTGGGCTGGCAAACCAGAAAGCCTTCTCTTTGTCTCCACTTAATGGGCAGCTGAGCAACAATTTGGTTAGCGTAACAGCCGACAGTACTTCCTGCAGAAAGCAGATTGATGGTCAGTCACCAGTACGAGATGCACTGGCTCCTTTCAAGCACAGCAGAGCTCTTTCCAGGGCAGTGGCAACAGCTTTGAGCATTACCAGAGCCTTGACACGTGAACGCCCTCACATCAACAGATGTCTTTGGAAATTGTGAAGTAAGAAGCAGCTCAATAAAATTCAACATGCTGAGCAGCACTGGACCAAACGTACTGCATGCTACATCTATTTTAGAATCAACTTACTGCACAAAAAGGCTTATGTGATTTTTAAGCAAGGAAAGCCTTCTCCTTCAACTGCCACTAAATAACCGAGGGAAGCAGGGGGAACACAGGGACACCAGTACACTACATGCTAAGAATGCTGCATTTGGCAGCGGGGGGGTTTTCAGTTACTGACTGTTGTTATAGACTGATAAAAGAAACACATGACAAGCTACACTCAGGTGGCAGGAATTATATGCCTAGTACAGGAACTCCAGATACACTTTCATAAAGACGTATCAAGAACTGATGCAGCACATCCGTGTCTATTTCTGACAAATAAGACAGAGACAGATAAACCCTTTTCATTCTCAAGTCACCGAGCTTTCTGTGGAGGGTACAGCTGGCTTTCTTGCTAAAAGTGCTCCAATGTCACCACTGCTGCTTAAACCACTCTGGAGAAAGGCACAGTATGTGGAAAGCTACTGAGTGGTATCTGGGTATTACAGAGTAAAAGTCTTTACAGACACAAATGCCAAAAGCACAGGTCCAGTTTTAGTTTTACCTAAAAATGCTGGCATTTCTAAACGTGCCTTTAACCCTGTTAAGAAAAGCCACAGACAAACAGTGGTTAAACTCGCTGACTGCTAGTGTCTGTTCCACAAGAGCTCTGACTGGCAAGCAGAAAAAAAAATCTCTGCATGGCCTGTAACATCACAGCTGTGTGATTTCTTCTGACAATACATGGAATTAAGACTGCTGAGTCCTTAAACTGGACAGAAAGTTTTTCCAGCAGGTTTCCATGATCTTTCCACCTCTCTCAATTTATATCCAGAACGTATCTCAGCACAGTCACCAAGCCCTTAACCATGTCAATTAATTTGACCTGACCACTGAACATACAGCAGGCAGAGTAAAAAAGGATTTATCAGATGTCATTCAGCCAAGAATTTGTTTTCAAGATACAGAAAACTGAAGAAAGAAGTTGACAGTAAACTAGAGCTCACGCCTTACTTTAGCCTTCTGTTGCCAAACATTCCTCATTTCAAGTCCCTGCAGCGTCAGTCTCATTATGGTATAAAACTCCTCGGCAGAGCAGTTTCCCAGCAGCTGGACAAGCACCTCTGTCAGCTCCTTCTCCATACTTTGGATCACCTGGGTTGTGACTGCAGGACCTGCATGTTCAAGAGACACAAGCATGTCTTAATCAGTTCCCAAGACAGGGACTTCCACAGGTAAGAACAGAGCAAATCGAACCTTAAAACAGCTCTGTGGGTACCTTTTAACACTCAAATGCATAGAAGCCCCCACACTGTCCCTTTACCTCCCTCCCACTAGTGCAATGAATTGCTGTTCTCAAGTATTTCCTTCCCTAGGGTTCACAGAGCAGTCATCATTCCAATAAAAATCCTTCAGCAGTACAGAAATGCTACAACAAAGCACGTGCACAAGCCAAGGGAGCAGGCTAAACAAGCCACAGGGCTTTGCTACAAACCCTGGCCAGAGAGCCGTCACAAGTCACAAAAGCATTAAACTGACAAAGTTTAGCTCTCTGCTGATCATAAATCCCACTCCCCACTTACTCCAGTGTTACTACGTAGACAGCTCTGGACTAGCTTACATCTTAACTGATTCCGAAGGCTTGTTTTTTAGTTCCACAAGAATCCACAGGAATCCGTATTTCATCTTACTGAATACTCTACTTATTCATCAGAAATTCTTACAGCTTTTTACAGGGATTAATTATGTCTCCAGGCTAAAGCACTTTACCAATATTAGACCAGTAAAGTGAGGAACAGGATGAGAGAGAGAAAAGCTAGCAGCAAAATTACAGCAACTGACATGTCCTCGTGTTCCCTAGTTCTAGCGTGAAATCCCTGCTCTCAGTGCCCTTACCGAAGCCCGTAACGCTGGAGGACCAAAACGCAGGGCAGGGAAGAGACAGACTAAGCCTGTATCTACATGTAAGTACTAGCTCAAACTCAGCTGTGCAAATTCAAGCTCAGATTCCCCATGGAGAGCTGTGCTCTGTTCTTAACTACCTAACGCCAATGTAAACATTGAGATCATGACTGTAGGACACTTGAGCAGTAGCCTCCAAAGTGGGGTTGTGCACAAGAGAGTCCACTGAGGTGCAGGAACTGTAAATAAAATACCTTTAAAAAATAAAATGTAAAAAAGTGTTTATTTCAGCTTTATCTCATGCTTTTTAAACATTTTTTGTGTATGCTTTGTAATGTACGTAGCATACTAGTAGAGCAGCACACGCATATAATTTATAACTAAACATTTGTTGAGGCTGCATGCTCAATCTCTTTTTTTTTTACTGATAGGTGTGCACAATCAAAAACGTTTGGAGACCACTGCACTAGAGTACATTAGCAGTCACTTTGACAAATTGCAACTGTTGGAGGAGTCAAAGAGAATAGCTATGTCTATGCTGTGTTTCTGAACAAGACAATATGAAGGAGCCATTAGCTCACGCAGCTGGCAAGAGAGGTTTTTCATGTCACTTCCAGCCCTTGCTCTTTATTTGATGGGGATAAGGGGATTGATCTGCCAATCTCCCCCAGACTTCATCAGAATTATGGGTTCACCATCCTTAACAGTTACGTGATTTCCATTGTTTTATAACCTTGCAAAAATACAAATTATAACCACACAAAAATAGATGAGTATTTTACTACAAGGTCCTCTGACATCCTCAGATGAGACATACCAGATCTGACCTGGTGCACATCAGCTGCTTCAGTGGTGCCTACCATACCAACTACACGAGTAGAGCGACACTTCACCTTCAGCCCTACACCCAGAAGTATCACCACATTCCTGCTACCGTCGTCGAAAAGCCCTACAGGGATGAGTAACTCAGGACCTCGACTCTGTTGAGATGTTTGCATCTTCCAGGAGAAGATCATTACCAAATTAGATGGTGGCTGTGGTCCGGGTACCACAACATTGCCTCCTTGAAAATTTTCCTGTTATGCACTTACAAAAGGACAGCCTACTGCTTTAACACAAGTAAACAGGTACAGACTTTTCAAAAAGCTGTACGTTTCGCTAAATGGCTGTTAACTCACCACTGCACTGCAAAATGAGCAAAGGAAGGGAAGAAAGAGAGTTTTCATACCAGCAAGCAGCTTTTTCAAAGCAAAAACAACTGTGACTGCAGTTTCTTTTCCAGGATACAGCTCTGGCACCGAGCAGAAGACCGTTAGGAACTGCAACGCAGACTGAAGGAACTGCAGATTATCTCCTGCGCGGGGCAGCTCTCTCCGTATCTGAGAGTAAAACTTTTGGTACAGTTTAACACGGGGTTGCTCCAAAAACCCACCGGGCTCCTTCTGCCAGCCCTTCCTGACAGCACAGCTCAGATCTGCTCTGAGAAGAGTGGTGACCGAAGGTATGAACGCTAGAGGCGAAGGCTGGCTCTGGGCGTTACTCTGCAGACTGCGTTCAACAGTTGCGACAATCTGCAGAACCACTGGCTCCAACAGCGCAGACAGGACGTCCGCAGACCACAGCTTCTTTTCTGGCAGCTGCTGAAGGTAGAGCGTGACGACATGACACAGTGTGGTGAATGCCATCAGCAGTAACTGCCCAGCTGCGGGATTCCAGTTTTCCCAGTCTTGGCTTTTGGCCGCACCAACGTCTGGCTTGCAGCTTACCAGGAAAGACATGAACTTTTCCAAGTTGAGCCTCACACTTTGTCTTCTTTCAGTGATCATCTGAAGCAAGTTTTCCAAAAAGGCTTGGACTTCCTGGAGATACTGTGCCCAAACAGGAACAGTCAAAACATCCGTGAAGAGTTCGCTAGCTGTGAGCTGGGAGGTCATGAGAGTCTCAAGAACATCGCTGGCATGAAACACCTTAAAAACAGCACTGGCATTACTGCCTGCTTGCAGGCACCTCAGGAGGTGGAAGCAGGTACTTAAAAACTTCAGCAATAACAGCTTGCTGCAGGAGACACTTGCCCTGGTGTTGGCTAGCAGGGACAGCAGCACGAGAAAACACCGGGTACAGTCAGAGGGAAGAAGACTATCTAGTTTCAGAAGAGAAGCAATTTCCAGCAAATCCAAGCAGCTCTCCAGCTGACTTTCTTTCAGGACGACAGGGCAGCCATTTTTTGCTAACAACACTATACACTGGGCAACCTTCTCCAGTGTTTCCCAAGACAAGCTGAGCTTATCCTTCAGCAGATTGTTTTCTGACGGTGCTTCCAACAGGTCAACAGGCTTGCAAGGAGCCAGGATTTCTCCGTACCAAGGGATATCACCTGCAGACAGCTGCTGGAGCGGCAGATCTGCCGAATCCCTGGCAGCAGAGGGCAGCACCCTAGCAAACCGATGAATAAGACTGGTCAGAAAAGCACAATGCAGGGCTTTCATTTCCGGTAGAAAGGAGCTACGCACCAAACCAAGAGATATCTTCCCAATGCTGACGGAAGACTCCAGGTCTGCGTCAGCTTCCTGAGCTTTGGCTGACAGTAACGACTCTAGAAGCACATCTGCAATGTACTCCACATCCTTCAGGGAGATATACGGCAACAGGATAGCCAGGTTGGAGATGACGAGGTGCCAGTGGGCCGTGGGGTAGGTGAGATCGCTTATCGCGCTGATGTCTCCATCCCATGGTTCAGATTCTCCCCTTCTCACGCTGGATCTCCCAGACTCCAGGATGAAAGCTGCAGCATGCTGCAAGGCCTGTACGTCAGCTTTGGTCTGCATTAAGATCATCTTCACTTTCTGAACTGTGAGCAGTTCTAAGCAATATTTGCTAGTGGAGGCAAAACTGTTTGCGAGTTCCATGACTCTCTCCCAGCACCGTTCCTCGACACCAGGGAGGAAAGCTGCAATGTTCCCGTGCCATGCAGCAGATGCAGTAACAGCACCAGCAATTTCAGCTGCTGGAGACACATATTTACCGCAGCTAATGCTAAACAAAGTGTCTACCTCAACCCAAGTGTAAGCAAGGAGGAGAGCAGAGTCACTGGCCTTTCTCAGCCAAAGGTCTGACTTCTTCTCTCTTCTAGGAGCCTGCAGCAGCTCCATCAGTGGCTGAATGATTCCCTTCTGCATCTTTGCCAGCAGACTCTGAGTGCGAAGGACCACAGGGGAAGGAGTGACATCATCTAGGCTCCTCATATTGAACAGAAAAGCGTGCAGCACCGAGCTCACTGACAGCAGCTTCAAGGCCATGTCAGCTGACCCTTCAACAGCAGGAAGGATAAGGGTTTGGCATTTCTCCACAAAGAGACACAAAATGTCCAGAATCTGGTTGGGTGGCAGTTCAAGGAGGCACTCACGAAGCTTTACTGTCAGGCCGGCGGAGAAGACAGGCAGCCTCAGTTCATCAGCAGCTGGCCAGCAAATGACCGTCAGCACCTCCTCAAAGAGCCGTGGGAACTGCCGCAGCTTGGAGTAAGTCTGAAACATGGTGTTGATGAGAGCCTCCTGGGGCTTCCTCGTACGTGGCTCGGAGACCTTGGCATCAATCCAAGCCGCGGCCACCAAGTCATCCAGGTCTGGCTCTACTATAAGGTGGTTTAAAGACATCAAGAGTTTGAGACACCTGAACCAAGCAGGGATGGAAGCTTGGGAGTGACTCGTCAACATCTGTGCTAGCTTGCGGTAAAACCCAAACTGTATCTCCTTGTGCCGGATACGGTCACTGGCAACATTATAGATATCGCTGCTCAGCACCAAGTTCAGAAGCTGTTCCAAAGCAAGCAGCTCGGTGCTCCAGTCCGCAGGAGAGAGCCTATCCTCCCCCCCGCCCTGCTGTAGGCCAGAGAGCCTGAGACAGCCGAAAAGCCTGCTGAGCATGTGGAAACACACGAGGTGGTTTTCTGCCTTACAGTACGAGTCCAGGAAGAGTTTATACAGCAGGGACACTGAACCAGCCACAACAGCTCCATGGAGGGCAGGTTCACAAAAGCCACCGCCCAGCTTGGCCTGCACTGTGTTGACTGGTAGCAAAAGACTTTTCAAAGCTCCTTTCTTCTTCTCCTGGAGCTCCTGTTCCGGCAGCAGCTCCTCTTTGTAGGATGAGAAAAGCTCAGGCTGGAACAACCCAGCCTGCAGCAAAGTTTCTACTTGGTTTCGGATTTCCCTGCTCAGGTGCTGGCGCACGTGGTTGTCATCTGCCTGTGTCCAGCTCCTCACAGTCAGCAAGTGCCTCAGGAGCAGACATGGCTGGAGCAGGTGACTCGTCACTTGCCCAAACACACGATTTGGGTTGGTTTGCTGCCTCTGGACCAGGAGGTACTGAGCAAAGGTAAGCTGGAGGACGCTGAACACCTGGGAGTCCACAGCATCATCAGAAGCCAGCTGTAGGCATGCCAGCTTGGATAGCTGGCTGAGGAGATCAACCAAGAGCTCACACTTTGCTGTGTAAATGATGGAGAGTGAAGGAGTAGAAAGAATGCCACTGGAGCAGCTCAGCACTGTGCCAATGTTCTGCTGTGTTTTTTGAGAACAGGCTTCTGATAATCTCGCATTTATGACCTGAAGATCGAAAAAAAAAAGCAAACAAAACAAAACAAAGTCACAGTCAATTTTGCACACAAAGATAAAGCTTACCATAATGAACAAACAACATTTTCTGGGAGCTCTGGCTGCAAGAAGCAAGCAGTGGGGACCTGCCAACAGCTGTTTCTGGGCCTCCGTACTGTGGGTCTCAAACATGAAGGTCCTCTGGCCAGAACAGCATCCCTGCACTTGTTTGCACCACAAGGTGAGTGAGGAAGCCCTCCTTCAGTACCTGTGCTACCAGCAACAGCATAAGACCTTGATCCTAACAGCTGATCCTGCAGAAAGGGAGTAGGGGCAAATTCCCTCCCTTCTCGCAAGGTCCCCAAAATTATGTTCCAAACAAACAGCAAAAACCCACACACAACACACTTTCTAGCTTATTCAGGAAGCTTATTCAGCGAGAATGTCCACGACTAAATATCATCTTCGTATTTTAAAAACAGACAGTTTTCTGTGCTGATATCTGGAATGTGGAGGACTGTTCTCTCTCCTCTTTGGGGGATCCACAGTTCTAAAGAAATCACGTTTACTTCAACTCGCATTTCCCTTGCTTTTCTGAAACTTTGTGTTGATTTCCCTACGGTTTTCCCCTTTTTAGTTGCTCCCTTTTCTTACCTCCAGATAACCTTGTCCGTAAACAAATTCAGTAACAATTTACAAATCTGCCTTTATTCCAGAGTTAAAAATCTCATCTGTCTCCTTACACCTCGTAGTGCAGGGTTCACGTCCTCACCTCAAGCCCCACTGGATTAAAACAGACTCTTAAATTCTTTCCACTGGACCCTCTATCACCTCTGTTCTTGGTCTTTAGGGTGCTCTGGCCTCTACCTCTCATCTAATCCTCAGCCAGACGGGTTTTCACACCCAGACCATGTCTAAATTCGGCACACTTTCTGCGTAACATCTCTGAAACACAGATTTCATCCAACCAATTCTCTGTACTTCACAAATCAGTTTCTGCAGGTAAAGACAGTTCTCTCTTGCTTCCTTCCAACCAGATCACAACTAAAAGTTGGGTCATTTTCCCAGCCATTTTGATTGCCTTTGCAGCCATCCACAAATTCTGTTACTTCTGTAACCAGGAAGCTTAGTAAGAAGATACACTTTCTGGTTCAGGTCTAAACTGTAACTGAAGTCTCCCCCACTCACTTTCAGCTGAGGTTCAAACAATGATAGCATTAAGATCAATAATGATTCGGTGCCACCACCTTTCAGAGGCATCATAAGAAGCTGCAAGGTCTGCGGAACAGCACGTCACACCACAAAAGTACTCACGCCAGACACACTGATGAGCCCCACAGTGAGGGAAAATCTCTCTCTTCCTAAATCTCCCAGGCATAATGGCAATATAAGGAGTAAATAACACAGAATAGCAACATATGGAACTGAGCCCTTACTTACCTGTTGAAATACTTAAACCAGACCACTCTCTGATAGCTTGCAAAAGTTAAAGGCAGAGAAGAAGATTAACTTTGAGGTTTTTATTAGAAAGCCCTACCATTTTCAGCCTTAGTGCTGCACAAATACGAACTGTACCATGGAACAGAAACAGAAGATTTTTTATGAGAGGTCCTAAATGCCATCGGATTAATTACTATACACTTCACGTAACACCCTACGCTGTGAGGAAGAGTCACTTGTCGTAGAAGATACGTGCTGCTATTCAGCATGTTACAAAATATCCACAGTGTTAGTTACCTGTGCGACTGAAAAACTGAGTCCGACTGTCTTCCCACTCTTTAAGAGATTCTGTAGTCTTTTACTATGGATAACGTTGTCTAGATACACCCAGAGTTTCTCAACAACTTCATCCTCCAGGTCACGTTTCTTATTGTAGTACGAAACCAACGCATGGCTTACCCAGTCGAGTAATACCTGTTAACAAAAGGGAGAAGTAATCTTTAATAACCCCCACACAAGAACAAGACAGAAGTGGTATCTCTTCACAGTTACAGCAATCGTGCCTTCAGAACTGCTCTACATCCAAGCAGAACAGGCTCTGAGCAAGCAGAGAAGTCCACGCTTGTAGGTTTTAACCAAGATCTAAGTTTGTAAGCTTTCATTCTAAATCCAGTGTTGGCCCTGTGCTCCCCTGTACCCTCCCAAGACAGCTTTCAGGAGTCAACATTCTAAGGCCCTTTCATCAGGGTATAATTCTGACAGTCAATGCTGCTTGGCAAATGCACTCTTCGAAATCACAACTTCAAGAATTAGACGGTTTTCACTTTCTGACAACTGGTATTCCGTTCACATTCTCCTCTTGATATGTTCAAATCTGCTACCTAGAAATCCAGGCTGGGAATTTCTACTTGTGCAAACTGGCAAAGGTTGAAACCTGTTAATGTAAACTATTGATTTCAAAATAAACTGATGGTGTATGGCTAAGTTTAACATCCTAAGTAACTGAAACAGCAGGAACTCAAAACACCTCAGATGGTGCAAACACTAGACTCCCTGTGACTACTAGGCTGGAAGAGCAGCATAAGACATCCCTCACGCAGGGAAACACTGAACAGACCTTCAGAAAACAGGGTCAAAACAAGAGACTTGAGGG
>Ga0181612_162720_pt1 | contig 11333 bp, 4 predicted proteins | sample HoacroProtozoa21_FD_119630 | JGI IMG/M metagenome (GOLD analysis project Ga0181612, IMG submission 119630) | Hoatzin crop microbial communities from Cojedes, Venezuel. Combined Assembly of Gp0051906, Gp0051904, Gp0051908
CCCACGAGCCTTTCATCATATTTTTTCTCCCCTGTCCAGCTGAGGAGGGGGACTAACAGAAAGGCTTTTGTGGGCTCCTGGCATTCATCCAGGCTAAACCATGACAATAGGCCATTGACTGGTAATGATTTTCTATTCAGAGATGAGGTTAAATATGTAGGGAAATAATCTGGAAAGACTCTACTGAAATCACAGGGGTAGGAGAGAAGTCAGATTTTTTCCTGCAAAATACAGATGTGTTGTAACAGAATCTGTTGACAGAATGAAGCAGAGAGATATTATGAACAGAGGATACACTGTACGGAGAGAGCACAAGCATCACCCTAAAGCTGAAATAAAAAAGGGGCAAAAGGTACAGAAGAGTAGAATAGAATAATACAGAAACAGTACAGAATGCAAGCCCTCACACTGGGAGAGTAAAATAATGCTGATTTCTGCAAGGAGCCTGGAGACAGTGGACTGGGATGACTGAATAAAATAAATTGGTGCTTGTTTTGATCTCATTATGTATATAATTCATCAATGCAGTCCCTGTGAAAAGGCAGCAAAAGCTTAAAATGTAGCCATCAAGCTGTTTTCAGGTAAACCTAGGAAATCTTAAGTCTATTGTGCAGAAAGCTGGTAAAAGTACAGTGGTACACTGTGCAGAGCCATTACCACAAAAGATGTATTTGAATTGGAATCAGAGCAGACACATAAGAATGATTAAGGGAATGTATGGCCTGTCTTACTAAGGCACGTTAGGAAGACTGGACTTGTCCAGCAGTCTAAAATACAGAACAAAAAGGAGATGACTGATTTGTCTTTGTGCGTCAAGAAGAGAACATCAAATACTAACATTAAAGAGAAGTGAGGTGGTGAAACAAGGGCAAACGGAGATAGAATTCCTGTGTATACATACATCATAAACCAGAAGAGATTTTTAACCTGCAGAGCAATTGGAGGGTCAAAGACTAACACATTCAAAGACAGTGCCTGGCACATTTACAGAAGGACTCTCCTGTCGCTAGTGCAGAATGATATCATTACTGACTCTAGTATTTTACAGCACCAAAATCTTCACGCTAAACCCCATGGGACACTCGCTGGTATCTTTGCTTTTGTTTGTCAATGTATCAGCCTTGCTTCTGTTATAAGTTTTGCTGCACTCCTACCTGACCAACCTGAAGAAGCCCCCCACACACTCCTGTCTGGTCTGTTTGTGTCACAGGACCTTGGCAGAAAAAGAACTGCCAATAACTCACAGGGTTACAGTATAATCTATACAACTACCTGAAGAAAACCTTCTGTGAGAAGCAAGGTGCTACCAAAGGTGAGCTAAGGTAACAGGGTTTGATCCTGTAAGACTACTTAATACAGACAGATCAGGCAAGTTCAAACCATCACTGAAGACAGACTTTAAAAGGAAGAAAGCAGAAGGCAGTCAGTGCACTCATGAAAAGAGGAAATAAGATTTTTTTTTTTTCAGGTTGAGTGTCGGGGACACAGTAAAATGATAGGGTATGTCAAATGACTGGGGTGTGATGTTAAAGAGGAAACTTTGCCATTCCTTGGTTTTCTGAAGTAACAAGAAACATTTCGTCTCTACACAGAAAAAGTTCTCAAAACCTCCCAACATGCAGTTTATGAACAGGGTTATACATATATATGCATATAGATATATTTACTTATATTTAAAGAAAGAGAAAAACGTAAATATGGAAATATAAAATGAAAAACAGCAAATAGAAATATATATGCCAGGTGCCACTAGTATTTATGTACATTCAGTGCATTTGCAGTTTTATAAGATTTTTCCTTCTGTTCTCCTACACAGAAACATTAGTAACACATAATAAAATGTGTCCATTATTTATTATTGATAAACAAATTGTGCACATGCTCCCCTAGAGTGAGAAAAATGGAGATAAACAATCTGCAAAGACAGAGGAAACATAGGAAAATCTAGTTGAACAAGAGAGGACTCCTTTAGCGATAAGAGAAACATACTGATACAAGATAAACAGCCACCCAGGAGTCAGACAGATGATTTGGAGATAAATTAAATAGCTTCCCAAGAGAGATCAAGTGCTGGTACATATTTGCCAGTAGCCATTCAGAAGTGATGGGGAACTCTCAACGGCCATATACAAATGGCTCTAGCTAGCCTGGCCTGCTTGATTTTATTAGCTGCACAATCTCATTTTTGGTTGATTGCTTTGTATCTGTATATGCATTAGGGGAGAGAGCATTCGCTATTTTCTCAAGTCTGCTGTTTACTCCTCCGGACTATGCTCTTCTCCATTTTCAAAGTCAATACAAACTTTCTTCCCCCTAAGATAAGGCTTTCTTATCTCTTTTTTTGTGCCACTGTTCATACAGAGATTTCAAAGAAGCATCCCCCTGAAAAAGGGCGGAGGGGCAAGAGGAGCAGGATTTCACATTTCTCCTGAGGATATACAGCAGAAGCAAGTTTGGCATGTGGTGATAAAAAGGCATTCCCCAGTGCAATCCTGGATGATCGTGCCTCTTTACTCTTGCACTGCAGAGTTTACACTTACTTCTTACCCCAGAGAGTCTCATATTTGAAGATTCTCTTCTTGGGCATGGAGACTTGGATTTGGCATTTCATGGCAGATGCAGTATAAAAATCACTCCGTCTCATATCAGGGAAGACCATCTAATACTTTGTGCATCTGAAAAGGAGAAATTTCACAATAGCCCTCCGTTTAATTAGGCCTCTAACATTTCGTGAATCCGTTCTCTTTGTACACTCCCTCAGCGACTGTAACCTTAATTCCAAGACACATGTTAAACACCTTGGAGTGTTGTCAATAGCATCCCTGTTCCCACAGCAATAAGCCGTAAAGTGTACATTTGAATTTAAGGGTTAGAGTTAACAGTTCTGCTGAAGAGGGAAGGAGGAAAGAAAAGGAGACCAGATGAATAGTTTGAATAATATTTTTTTAGTCTTTTAGTTCACTAAAGCAGATGTAGTAGGAGTGATCAGTGGGGATATATACAAATTGAAACAGGCTGTAAAGTTACAAGACTAAACAGCATGGATGACACATTTACATTTTTCAGAAATAAATATTTGGCAAAAATATGCTCAGGAGGGTTCTTTAAAATATGGTGGTGCTTTTTTACTCAACAAATAACTATTATTCTATGTATAGGACAAAAGTGATGACAGTTATAGTGCTTTTTCCCTATACTCATTAAAATAGCCGTAAATATTACTTTAAAAAAATCTGATTATGAAGCATTACATGGAGGCAAAGTTGAAGGACTGAGAATATAGTATTTATAGTCAGAAAAACAATTAATAACTTATTTTGTAAATATGCTTACAGTACATTCACTACCATGGTAGCTAAGGGCACCTGAGTGCCAGGCATTTGATGGTAAAAGCAGTCTTAGGGAAGCTGAGATGACAGTCGGCAATGCTGATACTTAGATCGTGTAAGTGCCCATTTACAAGCAGTCTGGTTATTTAGCCAAAGACATGAATGTTGTGTGTTTCAGAGTTTTGAGGAACTAAGTTATGTGTTTGTCTCTCTTAGCCAGGAAAATTTCAGCCTTAATGGCTTTTTTTAGGGCTAGATTCATGCCTGGATCTGTGCCTTCCTCCAGCTTTCCGGGTTTTGGCTGGAGAGGCATCAGAAAGCCCTGAGACAGGCCAGAAGGAGGGTGCAGAGAGAAGTCAGGATGCAGCTCCAGCACCTTGGCTACCCTGCTGTGGGCTCTGTCCAAGCCCAGCAACTCTCAGCTGTGCACAGAGGGGTTTCTCACAGACCCATGCAGGTTAGCAGGGCTGGAGAGAGCTCAGCATCTCTTAAAAAAACAGGCAATTTTTAATTAGGAGCCAGCCCTTAAGCACCCTGGTGTGACAGGGCCATTAATGCTTTCTAAGAGTCTGATCCAATTTCCACTGGCACAAAAGCCAGTTATGAGTATGCTTAACTACAAGCCTGAAGTCAGATATAAATAAGCTTAATTATGGGCCCTAAATCAGTAATGAGCATGCTTAATTATTTTATTTGTGCTAAGCCTTGTTTTCTTTGGGATAATTTTAAACTTTCTTGGCCTGTGTTCAAGACCATTAAATAGTTGGTGTAACTTTCTATTTTTGTTTCTGTTTCTATTAATAAAAAGAGCAGCAATTAACATATTTAGCTTCCAAGACAGCACAAGGAATTCCAATGTGTTATGTTGGTCTGTTATGATTAATTATCACTTACATGTCACTTTAATAACCTTATCTTAAACATCAGCTGTTAAAACTGATGTAAAGATATTCCCATTCCAAGCAACTTTATATAGTACTTCAAATTTCAGATTTTATTAAAGTACTGAAAATATTGGTAGTTTGAACTGCTTTTGACTGCATAACTACCTTAATCAACCATATCCATCAGTAATCAAGCATATCCATCTTTTCAGGGTGAAAAGCAAATTTCTGCTGACTGCAGACAGATCTTTTTACTTGAATATAGCATGTCTGACATTTATTTAAAACAGAAAATATTCAGTAGGCTAGCTCAATTCTTTCCAGATACAGGGAGGATTTGTACATTTTAAAGTGTTAATTGTGTCTTCTTTCACATGAAACATCTGCTGTCTACAAACTTGACTTTTCAATCTAGGTCACAGTGACTTCTATTCTCTGCACAATTGTGTTTCAAGCATTATTTTTCCTTCATTGCTTAAGTCTGCAGTCATTGTCCCTAAAAAATCTCAGTGCTGATCACTTTCAAAGTAGTTTATGATAAGGCTATTTGAAATAGAGGATAATTTTAAGGATAATTCATAAATTTAATATTTAAATATGTTTCTTTCTCTTCCACATTGTCTTTAAGAACTAAGGAACTGCAACAGATTCAGAGAAGACAATGGCAGAAAGAATGGAGAAGAGCATGGTTATCATCATAAATAAACCACTTCATTGCACATAACATGAGGATTTAAGTTTTTAATATTTTAGCAAGACAGAAATGTAAATTCTGCATAATAGAAATTTCTTCATAGTTCTTTTTCAGTTCACCTATCCACAGCTTTTTTAGTGTCTACAGTCCTAAACAAAAGACCCTGTGTAATGTCAATAGACATTTTTGTGTGGATTAATCCATCCTCTCTCTCACTTTTGCTGAGTTTTCTTAGCAATTTTATGCAACACAGTAGCTGAGATTATGTTGTCTTGAGTAACTCTTCTTATAAAAAAGCTAAGTCTAACTTTCGCTGTTTGCTGGCTACTGGGAGCTTGGCAGATGGGGTGACAGATACACCAGGACTGTCAAAGACATAAAGATAACTGACTGGGAAAGACTTCTTGTTCCAAAGAATCTTCAAAAGGTAATTTCTTTGGTTGTTGCTGAAAGAGATTAAATGTGAAGCTTTGCACCAGAGCAGAGGCATGGGCTTTCAGCTACACACTTTCAGATGAAAAGTAAAGACAATTCTCTGACAACCGTAAAGAAAGTTACCACTATTAAATAGGTATTAAATTATAAATGTGAAGAGACGAGGTTGGGTTTGTTCAATTTTGCATATTCATTACAAAGCAAACTGCCCTGGCAGAAGGCCACCACCAACCTTTGGAGCTCTCTTATATTCTCTGGAAATGCTACCGCCTGGTACTTGAGCTACAGAGAGAACATACGTGTTAATCATCCTGGGAACCATCTGCATGTCATTAGGAAGTACTGTAGATTCAAAGCAGCCACACCAGTATTCATCTGAAAAAATATTTTTAGAAGTGCTTCACTGAAGACTGTAGGTTAGAGAAAGATCTCAAAACATGAAGACAGGGTAGTTAAGGGACACACAGTCATTTATATTACCCAGAAATTAGTGGACAGCTAGAAAGAGTTCAGTCCAACTGCCATAAGAAATGTTCCTGTCAAAGCTATTTATGCAGTTGAAACAATACCTCATGAACCACCTTACTGTTTTCATAAGGGGTGAAAAAATTATAATTTTTTTTCACCAAGGCCTCTGAATCTCAAAATATGCCGATGTACTCTCTAGAAAACTCTTTCTGCTTATGTTTACACTGCGGTAACTCGGCATACACAAGTGAAACATACAGTCTGTGCACTAGCAGCAAAGGACACCATGAACCTGACAGGCTGACAAACTTCTGTCCAGTGACAGCCTGGTGTGGAGTTCATTTATCATATCTTCATTTATACTACTGCTCATGCAAAGTAGACTAATGGTTGGCCCTAACTATACTGTAGTTTCACCTTTGGTTGAAGTACAGATTTGCTCCTTTTCTTCTCCAGGTCGGGTAAATGTATCTGGGCGAGCCAAATATTTTTTCTGGGATAAGTAGTTTCCTAGACTCTCCCTGTCATCTCTAAACAAGTGATGTTTATTTTAATCTCTGATGGCATGTAAAGACTACATTTTTCAAATCGTCTTTAAAAAAATCTGAAAAAAGTAATGAGTTTGGCCATTTATTTCTGCAGCCCTGAGTTTGCATTTGAAAGCCTGCCATTATGCCTACTGGCTGAAGGGGCAAATTATGTATTTTTGCACGGCTAATCTACTACAGACAGTATTGATAACTGACTCTCATGAATACATTTACTCTTACAGTTCTTGACCACACCATCTCATAGTTTACACCTATATTGTATATTATAGAGAAGTAGTTTTCAAAGGTTGTACAAGCTTCACTGAATTACAGGTCTCAAGACGTTTAGGATCACAAAAAATCCTTCAAAAAATATATGGCTATTTTATATCCTGTTGCTTTTGTTTGGAGAAATTGCTCATCAATATAACTTTCCTAAGTTAGCATATCTGTTTTTTACATAAGGAATTGTCTAAAGTTCTGAGCCTTGCAAGCTGTATCTTTGGGAAGGGAAAAATAATGTTGAATGCATTTGTTACACATTCCTATTTATTCATGAAGAACCAGAAACAAACAGTAGTCTAATTGTAAAAGGAATCCAATAGGATTGAGGATTTTTATTCTGAAGCGTCAACTCCCTTTTAGCCAGCATTAAACTCAAACTTTCTCTTGTCTTCTCAGAGTCACACTACAGACCTTCTCTAACCCACTGGTATCTTTTGCAACTCTTGTCTTCTTGTCATGGCCCTCAGAAATGCACACTTTTACTTATGAAAATCCTGCTGAAAAAGTATTTGGAAGTGCGCACAAGTGTTTTTATATTGACCAATGGCAGCTGCTGGCATTCAGGATGGAACAATTTCCTTTTCATCTGCTTCTCTGCATAACAGGAAGCCTTGCAATTTCTTATCACTATTCTTAAAGCAATGTCTCTTCCATCTTCTTTCAAATAATCATGCCATAACCCAGAATTTCAGTTGAGCAGGAAAGAGTTCTTAACGGTTAAAGGTACTAATGTAATTTCCTTCAGTGCTTAATATCACTACTAGGTGTTTCAGTAACTAGGTTTATTTGACTACAGAAATGAGTGCAGCCAGTGTTAAGATCTAATACTGTAACTGAAAGGGCAGCGAATTGTTATGCGTGTAGGTGGGAAATACTGTAATGGGTCATCTCTGAGGTTGGTCTTCCATCTGCATGACGCAGAGAATGATCAATGAGAAAATATGTGGCTCCTAATGAAAAGTTTGATTGCTATGCTTTCTACACAACTTGACTTTCACCCCTGCTGACTCTAGCAGTCACAAAGACCAAATCTTTTCAAATTTCTTTCACTACAGTCTCAGAAAAAACTAATTTATATTTTGAATCTCTGCAAAATTGTTCATTATGCAAATCCTATTTTCTGAAATAGATATGAGAGTGACAGAAATGATTGAGGCTGAAAGGCAAAAGAGGCTATTAGTTATGCGAGAAAAAAGTGCACAAGGGTGAAATGAAGAATATTTCTATACAGGTGCTGCTGGAAGTGTTTAAAAGTCCAACTGCATGCTTTTGTTTCTCACCTTTGCGCCTAACTCGTCTGGAAATAAAATAGCATACAAAATCTTTTTGTACAGACCACCGCTATTTAAAGCACTTGCGGCTGTAGGGAGGTACTAACATCTGCTGTCTGCAGTACCTCTATGCTCAGCTTAACAGTCTACGACTGTACAGCAGCATTGCTATTTCATAACTCTTTTTTGAATCATCTCTTGTCAGTCACTTTTCTCCAAATGCTAGTGTAAATTTCCTGATACAAGGGCTGCCTTCCTTAATCAGATAAAACTCCTATTAACAAAAGATGGCAGCATGGCTCATTTTATTGCTGGGCTCCTACTACATATGTTCATATTTCTTTGAGTATGGCAACTCATTGACCTTGGCAGTCTGGATTGATTCATCCAGTTCAAGGATCACTTAGTTTCTGTGGTGAGTGATGGTTCCTTGGCTAACTGCAATCTTTTTCATTTCCTGTTGATTTAATAGTGTTTCTTATTTTATAGATTATCATAGCATTGAATTATAAGTTTGGATTCTAATTCAATTTCAGCCTCTCTCAATTCCCTTCCTAGAACACTGTTAATCAAGGAGACTCTTCCCTCTGTTCTATTTCCCAACACACCCATAAATACAAGTATTGAAAAAGACATGCATGCACACATTGGAGGGAAAAAGAAGTCATGTATAATATAAAAATATTAACATCCTCTCTAATTTTCATTCATGCTTTTACAGACAAAGAACTTTCTTCTTCCTAAGCACTTTCAGAAATTTTGGCTAACTAGAAATTTTAAAAATATATCAGAATCCAAATGCAAAATTTGAAATTTGACATGACTTAAATTTTATAAAATCTTTTCATGATTATGGTTGTGAGAATAGAATCAGGAAATGAGAACCAAACATAAATTTACAGTATACGTTCCAGATTATTCTCACCAATTTATTTCATCTGGCACTTTTTCACATTATTATTTTCTGATATTACAGGATTTAAATTAGCATAAGGGAAACATTCACAAAACTGAGAAATGTTTTACAAATACAAACAGCTATTTTCCTAAGACATAACAATCTAATTCCAGCCTTAAACTCTAATAATGGGGCAAATACAGGAAAATTGGTAGGCTAATAGAAAAATCTCATCCAGCTACCCAGTTAAGAACCTGTCTTTACCAATATTCTGGAATTAATATTAACCTCTTCCCAATTTTCTGAGTTCTGAATACAACTTTTGACTGGTAAAAAAGATACAGGACAAAACTAAAATATAGCTATTACTCTTTCATAAGTAATACTACATCATAGCTTTCAGTATAAGTCATACCTGAGCTACATGCAAGGGAAGCTGTATGTAAATTAAATAGATCAGGCACTCACTGCAGAATAGCTGCAGCAACATGCAGCTCCTTACAGGCTAATTTATTCAGTTTCTTGGCATGGATGCTGAGCTGAATGCAGAAGGGTATTTGGCACAGTGTACTCTGCAGCACAGTGACCTCCAAAGCAGTAGGGTTCCGCACAACATACAAATCTACTCAGACACCGAGCTTCAATATATATCTACCTAGCACTTTCCCAGTCCATCCAGTTCACCGTGACTTGTTCGTGACAGAGTGAGGTCTGCACTTGAATGATCAGGATCACCATGGCTCAGCACGCTACAACCACCTATGAAAATAAGAGTGCAATTTTTTCTCCCTGGTCTGTCATTTCTGACCTGACTCAGAATGTGTATTTTAACCTTTCGGCTACCTTGGGTGATATTTCAGTTTCAAAGCTTACTTTGGCTGACCCACTCGGGCAAAGCAATGGCTGTGCTCTGCTTATCAAGCTTTTGGAAAGCTCGCCTGTACCATACTTCAGTGATTCCTAGCACTTGCCTTTCGCTCCAGCAGGCTTCCGTGTTTGGCTTTTTTTTTTCTGATAGACTTAGCCTAACATTTGTCTCAAATCAGCCATTTTACAGATTTCTGTCCTTCATCAGTTGTCTCATCCATCTGCCTTCCTCTAGTAATTTTCAGACTACGGTACTTTAGTAACATTGTCTAGCATATCATCGCTCCCTGGAGCCTCTTAGGCTACTCCATAAAAATGTCTTCCTTATGTCTCACACCAGTGCCTCCAGCTTCATGCCATGCATCAGTGGCCTCCAGCTCATTGCTCTGCATCACTAGCCTTCTAGCCTATGCTCATGGATATTGGCCCACATTTTAATTAGGATAAAAATGAAACTAAACAAGAAATCTGTCAAGTAAAAATGTAAATTACACTCAGCTAGTTGCAGGTGGTATCATTTTATCTTAATGAGCATTTGATATAAAGAGGACTTTACAAAGCATAAACAATTTGGCATCACAAATCCTTGGGTTTTTTATTAAGTTATCAGCAACAGATTAATTTTGGACCTAAAAAGAGCAGACATCCTGTCATCCAAGATTGCTTTCCCAAGCCAGTAATACATTCTTGTTCTGGATGATAACTCGGTGTCATGCCAGTGTTTTTCAACACCTCCTATCCTGTTCCTGATAAAATATGATCAGTTAAAGTAGGAAACGCACAAGGATGCTCAGTCTATGGTGCTGATTGAAATTAGAAAGGTATTATTAGACAGAATCATACCTCATAATTTTGTGGTACTGACTAGCAAGGGAAAGGAAAGGCAACTGGAAGGTTATAATAGAATTAAAACTTCTACAGGAAAAAAAAAATTAGCGTCATAACCCTGGAAAGTCAACATGCTCTATACATGTTAAGCCATGTCTTTCTTCTTTTTGGTACTTAAGTTTCTGTCATTCCTTATGTATGTGGATAATGATTCTCAAAATTTAGGTCATTTTGAGATCAGTGTTCTCTGCTTCAGCAAAATGCCAAATATGCATTCCTTTTATTTACTTTCTAGCAGGTCTGTAAAGCAGTATATTTGTTACTGGATAGTTAAACAGTCTTTGTTTTATAGATAAGGGAGGAAAATTATACAGACTGTGGGTCAAGCACTTGAGTCCTTAGGTCAGCCAAATGTTTGGTAGTTGTCTTATTCTCATTATTCTTACAGATATAAAATATAAGTAATTTTTGTAGTGGCTTCATCAACAATTCTAGAATAAAATCCATAGAAGTGAGAAGAGAAATCTCTAATGTCAAAACAAAATTTACATTTTTGGGAATGTTTTCAATATTTAAAATATTTAGCTAACTGAAAGCAGCAATACTCAAAAGCTAGAAGAATTAGTATTTTAAGTCAGATCCTATGCACAAATATAACATTAGTTCCAAATTTTACATAATCGTGCTGCAGCTACCTGGTCCAGTAGTATGAAGAGGCTAAAAATCAAATCAACACAAGTCATGAGCTACTGTCTTAACAGATCTGCAGTCTCCCCATCCCATCCCATCCCATCCCATCCCATCCCATCCCATCCCATCCCATCCCATCCCATCCCATCCCATC
>Ga0181612_168055_pt1 | contig 11333 bp, 8 predicted proteins | sample HoacroProtozoa21_FD_119630 | JGI IMG/M metagenome (GOLD analysis project Ga0181612, IMG submission 119630) | Hoatzin crop microbial communities from Cojedes, Venezuel. Combined Assembly of Gp0051906, Gp0051904, Gp0051908
AAAACATAGTATAACTCAAATGCCACTTGCTTGCGGAATCTCTGGTTTTGTTTAAAAGCTGATACAAATTATTTTAGCTAAGCTTGCAAAGCAAATAACATTCTGATACCTTGTATATTTCTGTTTTTACAAGGTGAGCCTTCCAAGATCATGGTCGAATATCTGGTGGTAGTGTCCCTTAAGCTGTAAAGAGAGCCTAAGCTTTCACTTTTCCGCCAATTTGAGTCATTTGCATCGGTTTCTGAAAGCAAGCTTTGCAGCCCCATATTTGGGCATAAAGGTGGAAGGTGTAGTTCAGCTGATGGGTGCGTGCAAAGTCATCTCCTGAGTGGGAGTCTGTGCTTCTTGTGGAGTTATGCTTCATGGCATCTTGTTCTTACTGGGTTGAGGAGAATCAAGACACTCAGGGATGTCCCTGTTCCTTTTTCTTTTTTTTTTTTTTCCCCCCACAATCTGTTAGTGTTTAATTTCTGGGCCCTTTAAGAGGGCTGCTGCTGGCTGCATGAACAGAACATTTGGGGAAGGACTCATGATAGTCTAGCGATTGTTCCACGAGTAATGCTTCCTCTGGAGTTGTCATTTTCATATGCCCTTGACACTTTAAAAAACAATAGATCAAACCATCAAAGTAGTGGTGTTCCGCTACTGCAGCTCTTGCTTTCTCCATTCTGAATCTAGAGAGGAGACAAGGCAAAGAAAAGAAAAAGACAGTGAGCAGCAATAGTGTTCTAGAGCAAATCTGTGCAGATAGGCAAGGCAACTATTTTCTGTGTTGTTTAGTCTACTAAAGCTCAATTAAAAAAAGGAATAAAATTAAACTGAGAAAAAGTAGAAGTGTTCTACCCATTAGGTAGATTTTTTTTTTTCAATAGACCTGTGATACAAGCTGTCAAAGCAAGTTTACCAATTTCGGTAAGTTTCCTTGTGAATCCTGCGGTTTCACTGCTGATGTTGAATGGCCACTCGGTGGTTCTAATCTTCAATACCAGGAAGTCAGTAGAGAGGTTTCCTCTGCTATTTATGTTGTAACACAGTGGTCTTCAGTTTTAACATTTTGGAACACTGGGAGTGGTTTGTTTGCGAACTGCCATGGGTAGCTGCATGGTCAGGCTTTTAATGGAAGAAACAAATTAGTAAAAGTGAGAAAAGTGAGTTGGTTTTGCAGATCACCTGCACACTAGATAAAACATTTTCTGAACCTTGGCTTGGGAGCAACTTTCTTACTTACAGCTTTCCATGTATTTTTCTACATATTTTTTTTCCATAGCAACCAATTGTTATGAACTCTGTCCTATTCAGTAGGCTCAAAAATGAAAATGGGTTATAGAGGGGCTGTGATTGCCTCAGTGAAGTGCTTCAGCCGAAGCTGTTTTTAAAAATGGCTGTGATCACTAATGCATAAAGCAGTGTGAATGTTTAGCCTGGTGGTGGGGTTTTTTTGTTTTAAAATCAGTATTAGCAACAGGGAGTTGTGGGGGATCTGGTTTAATGTGGGATATGATATTTTCCTCTTTTAAGCTTAGATCGAGCATTGCATGTTTTGAAGAGAAGGCTAAACCTAAACTTGTTACTCTTTCTGTGGCACTCGGTACCTGTCTTCCCTTTATCATGTCTTGAGCTTTTCTGCCTAAAGAGCTATAGGCGGTCTTCCCTGTGGAGCCATGACAGAGAATCAGATCGAGCTTGTGGTATAACATGCAGCCTTATGAAAGACATTCTGAGAATGTACAGTACCAAACCTCTAGAGGTGCCTGAATTGTTTTATTTATGTATGTATGGGTGTATGTATGTAAACTGTGTGGTGGGCTGAGAAGATTCGTGTGTATGGAGGAGAATTGCAGGCTTTCAGCAGGTTGTCTTTGGGACTGGAGGATATGAGAAACGCATGTCAGTATTGGAAAGCTGATCGTTCTGTAGGGGGATCAATGTCATCTGCATGTTTAAAAAAATCACCAAACACACACAGAGTCCCCCCTGTTTATTTCCATGTTGCTCTGTTCTGGTTGGTGGTGCTCCTCTATTATTGTGTGCCTTTGGCAAAGAGTAGCTTACTTGTTACTACTACCAAAGGCCCGAATGAATTAATTGGTAATTCAAATACAGCGTAAGGACTTTACGACCTCATATCATTATGATTTGTATTGTGTAGGACATAAACTTCAAATATGTAGAAAACACTGGGGACTGAGAAGTACATTCTGTTGCTTAGTGAAAGATATCCCTTGACAGACGTTGCTTATGTAGTCACTGCATGTGCAGACTTTTCTATTTTGCATGTTTTGTCATTGGTTTATTTGCTAAATGCTGTGTGTCTGTGTTCAGAGTTCTCCATGCCAAATAAGTCTTAAGTATGATAGATAATAATTGAGTTTTAAAACTCAGTATAAGATTGCAGTTATGAACATTTGAAGTACATGGACCATGATCTTTTAAAAAAAATAGGTTAGTAACTTGTTTCAGTCCATTTTCTTTTTTTTTTTTTCAGTGTGTATTCAGGTAACACCTGTTTATAAACAGTAACCTGGAGCGTAATCCAGGCTGGATAACAGATTTCATGGTGTTTCTCCCAGTAGCAGGCTGAAAATCAGAAATGAGATTGCATGAAGTGAGTGGTACAAAGCAGTGTTGAGGGCATGTATTTGTGTAATACTGCGTGTAATTGTTGTTTCTCGAACAGCGTGGAACAGGTGATTTAGTCTCTCAGCATGCACCCTAAGATTGAACTGTTTTTCAGAAACATCGCAATACAATTTCTAAACGATGTATGAAAGTGGGAAGGAAAAAAGTTAAGAAATTTATTAATTTGTACATTTTAGGTAATGATGTAATGATTTAATGATGGAGTTAACATTGACATTCTGTGTATCTTTTTCAAGAAAACAGAAGTCCGCATCTCTCACCCACTGCTGCCATTGTTTTCAAGAGAAATAAAACCTCTGAAAAAAACCAGCTAATGTGAATTTTATGCCAAATTTTTACTAGCCGCTAGAGGACTCTGTTGGTTTTTGCTTCTGACTACATCTCTGCTCAGATGACTGTCTGAGTTGTAAACACAGATGATAATTTTCCAAAGATTGTTTTCGCAATGATGAATAATAATGAACCATTAATTACTTTCTAAAGAAGCCGTTTTTTTTGTTTATTATATTGTACTTTATAGTTATGTAACATTTAGGGTGTATAAAACTGTAGCTGTAAAAACATAGGGGCAACACCAATTTTTGATAGGGATGGCTGTCTTATTTCTGCATGCTTTAAGGTATTCCTGTGGGAATGGAATAAGAGTTTTCTTGTCCAATCACTTATGAACTGATGAGTTGACTTGGCTGATAATGATTGGCCTTTGGACAAAGCAGTCTTTATGTTAATACATTTTTTTCTTTATTTTTAGTGGGCCTGTTCCAGTTTTGGTCATGAGTCTTCTTTTTATTGCTTCTGTGTTTATGCTGCACATCTGGGGTAAATACACGCGTTCGTAGACTCATCTGCCACTTTAAAGCATACATCTTGGACCAAAAATATGGTGGATCCTGGTTGTTCTTGGAGAGAGGCTGGGGAAGCTTCCTATCACCTGTTGAAGTCCTGTCAACTTTGGCTGTAATACCGAATGAATTTCTCATTTCGCTGTTTGGGCAGGTTTAAAGTCTGTCGTGGATCATTTTATATTTGTATCTGTACGCTTAGAATACAGGTATTGCAATAAAAGTTGTATATGGAAATAGAAACAGTCTTAACTGTATTTTTCCCCCCCTATTTCAACATATGACAACTAAAACTTTATACTTGTGGTTTTCATATATAACCGTATTTCTGAGTAATGCAATTTGACAGTTCAAACCAGATTCTTCTGTACTGTACATTACTGTATAATTTTATGCCAGAAGATCTTTTTTTGTTAATGGGAGAGGCCAGATCATATGCACAAACATGGGAAGGTAACAAATGTGTTTGTTGAAATAAAGCTGAGGTATGCTTGCTGAGCTGGTCATGTTCTTCTGTTAACTCCAGAAAAATAGCTGGATTTATTTAATTTATTTCCTAAATGCAAGTTAAACTTTACTCAGTGCTCATTATACATAAAATATATAAGTATGCTTGTTTTTCAAACTGCACTTGAGGAAAAAGATGAACTGGTACCTAACTGATTTTAAAAAGAATAATTGCATGGCTGTTAAAGACATGTTTCTTCTGCAGGTCCAGACTCTTTCAAGGAGTCTTAGGGAGGAGAATGGAAAAGGGAGGGAGGACTGGAAAAGCGATGGCTGCATTTTAAATAACAGGACGTGCAAACAAGCTGAGATACGGATAAGTGGCTCTTCAGATATCACTCCAGTTTCCTTCTGGATGGTGTTCTTTATTTTCGTTTCGAACAGTTAGACAGCTCTCTCTTCTCTTTTTAAAGGTACATACATGTTAGTGCATTAGCCTGTCAGTTGTTTCTCACTGCTGATGTGGTCTTGAGATTCAGATAACCAAATCGGGCCTTTCCATACAGTTGGATGGAATTACTTTAGTCTGTTGTTCATGGTATGATTCCTGTTCGAATAGCAGCTTGTAATGGGAAAACGTTTTTAGTTATGCAACCTTGATACAAGTGTTGACTGCTGACATGTTGTAGAAGCAGCCTTTCTTAGACACCACCTTCGTTTAAAGCAATTCTTAACGTAGCATTACTTCTGAAAAGAAGAAATTGTTCAGAACAAAAACAAGGATAAGGAATGTGGTCTCAGGGCTATAAGGATAATTGCTTTGAGCTGTGCTTATGCCATAATACCTAGTGTAAATGTAGAGGGAAAGATAGAAGACTTGGAGCAGAAACTGAAAATTGTCTTACAAAATGTAATGGCAAAAGGTTATGTTTTCAGAGGATTGAAACCTGAGGAACAGGGAATTTTGGTGACTCAAAGGGAAGGGGGTAGCAAGGTACACTAAAGTGGTGGAAACTGAGCGAAATAAATCATGTATCAAAGGGAAAAGGATCCACAAGTCACTTACGCTATGCCTGTGGGAGGGAAATAAAAACAAGGGAAAAACAAATAGGGGGATTAGCTCACCACTTCAGAAGGCAGAGATAAGGATCTCTTATTTAAATACTTTGCCTAGCAAGAAGATAAAATCTGTGCAGTCAGTGATTTCATTTTAGGCAAGAAAGAAAAGGCTAAGAAAAGACCAACCACAAGTCATTTTTAATACTGACCGTGTGAACAGACTGTGCTGCTGACTTAATTTGTGGTACTCAAAGGGAAAGGAATAATGTACTCTAAAATAGTATGAGGGAAAGGAATCATGGATAACAGTAATATCTAAGTAGGTAACCTCTTATTTACTCTTGATGATACAGTTTTCTAACACAGCAAGAAACAATTTTCTTTGAAACACTTCTGGTCCCTAAAAGCTGTTTTGCCACATCAGATGATACCATTTAAAGCCTTTTGTATTTTTGCTTTTCTGCTGCTTCCAAAGACCAAAATTGGCTAAGAACTCAGAAAAAGAAAAGGGATGGGGGGAAGGCTTACTGCTCTACAGCCTGCGTTTAATTCAACTGAATATAAAAACATTGACTGTTTTGACAGTGGTGTCCTGGATTAAATATGTTGTTTTCTAGAATGGCCTGTATCATAGATTTTTGCATACACTGTCAATGAATGTAATGATGTCTCTAGTTTTGCACAAATTGCTTCCCACCACTTTTTGGCTTTATATTTTGGAAGTGTGGGCTTTCCTATGGTTTAAAGAACCTTGCTGCTTTAATTGATGGAAGAAGTGATACTTTAGTTGGATGCAGCTAGCTGAAGCATCCGTAGCTTTCTTTGATGTTCCTTGTATAAGGTAAAAAGACAGATTTCTCTATTGTATGTTTTCAATTTGTGATCATTTTAATGATTAGTATAGAAGTATTAGATATTCATACTCCTATTTTTAGCATTTCAATTTGTGATCATTTTAATGATTAGTATAGAAGTGTTAGATATTCATACTCCTATTTTTAGCATTTCATGTACATGAGCTGCAGTGGATTCTTGCAATTGATTTTCATCAAAACTTAAGCTCCACAGAAGTACAGATAAAGAAATGCAGGTTGCAAAGACTTACCAGAAGTTTGGCTAATAACAAATGTGAAATTCTCTATGACCTGGATGAATAAATTATGGCCACGCTGATGAACAGTAGCTAATCTTTAACACAAAAAAACAGTATTTCAATAATAGGTGGAAAAGAAGAAGGATGGTCACTTGCAAAGCTTCATATCAGACAGCTAGGAATTAGTGAGACTTTGGACTTTTATGCCTGCTTGTATGTGATTGAAATACAAGCTTGACTGAGCTGACTGTTCAAAATTGTAAATATACTTGTAGTTCACTTGAGTGCTGCAGAAGGCCCTAGGTCCACAAAGATCTTTACTTTGTGTCCTTAACAATAAAGGTGCAGGAAAGGTGGAAGAACGTCTGTTTCCATAGAAGATATGATAATAAGTACTAGAATCTTTTATTCATGACGTAAAAAACCCTATTTGCAATCTTGAGCTCCATTATTCCTGAAGTAAAGAAGGGGTTTTATAAGGAAATGGTCCTGTTGTACGTGAGTACATCTGTGTCACTTAGGCTTTCTCTCCCTCCCCCAGCAATAGATCTGAGTACGTGAGCCAACTTCAGCCCAATTTAAGAGGGCAGCAGAACCTGAAAGACGCTGCTCTTGTGAGTTGGATGGAATAGGTAGCTAGTGGAAGAGGGACACTGGAAAAGTTCCCTCTGAGCAAAAGACTCTCACTTTTAACTTGTTACCTAGGGAGAATAAGGGGAGAGCTAGATGTCTTAAGTGCCTTTATAATAGGAAAAGCTTTAATCTTTGATCTTGCACCTTTTTGCACATGGAAGTCAATCAGCCGCAAGCTATGGATCTGTATGTGTGTGGGCTTCATTAGTTCTGATGTTTCAGAACTACCTTTTACTTCTGCTGTCTGTGTAAAAGCCAGCTCTACTACACAAAACACATTTTTTTTTCCCATCTAGGCTTCTCTATTTGCTGATATCCAGTTGGTTACATCCAGGCCAGCCTTTCTTGTAGTATGCATATAGCATGTGACCTCCTCCCATCTTTTGCCATCATGTCACAATAAATGCTGTGCCTCTGATAATCGCTCACACTGTTTCTCATTCCTGAAGGGACCAAGGGGAAGGGCAGTTGTTCAAGTGCATAATTCTTGACTGTCCCATACATACACAGCTCTTTTGCAGCAGAAGGATTTTTTTTTGCTATCACATCAGCCTGTGAATTAACCCTCCAAGAAGAAACTGTCAGCTCTTTCCAATGTCTCATCTATCTCCAGCTGTTTCTTAAGCTCTCTGAGCATATCAGACATAACATGAACTAGTGTAAGTGCTCCTCTGTACTATCCACAGTAAGTTATAATGCCTTTACTACAGGCATATGTATGTATCTGTAAAGGTACATGCATGCACGTGTACGGTCGCTTCGTCACTTTAGAGATGCAAAAGGATGCGTCTCTGAAAAGGTAAGATGGTGTGTCCTTGCTAGACTGCACCGCGGCAGCAGTGCAAAGAAGCAAACAGAACTGCTTGTCTTCTCGTCCTCAGCTGTGTTGGCTGGAGATTAGTGGATGCCATGCTGAGATAGTGTGGTGGGGGCTAAAGGATTTTAGAAATGTATTAACAGATTTTGTGAGACGCTTGGTAGAAAAATTTATCTTTTTTTCATCTGAACAAGAGATGCCTTGTGCTTCTTCAGAGGCTAACTTGTTGTATACTTCCAGCTTTGATAATAAGGCTGCATTGACATCCTCATATCAGCTGTTTATTTCATAGAAGGCTATGTTTTGTAGACTTGGCATTGTTAGTAATAATATGTTAAGAGTATTAATGATTCTTAACTTGGGATGTGAGCCACAAGAAGGGATGTTCTGCCTTTTGGCTTTTTTATATTGAATAGCAATTTGTGATTTTTGCTTTGATTGCAGAAGTTGGTGAAAAGAAAGGCAGGCAAAGCAAGAGCAGGTGTGAAGTTACTGAGTACACCTCATCCCTGACATGTATTGTAACCTTCTTCCTGCTATATTCTAGTTCTCTCTTTTTCTCTGGAGGCTGCCAATTACACTGAATTGTGCCATGTGGTAGGATAATGTTCTGATGCAGAGATGTGGCAGGCAGTTACAACAGTGAACAGAACAGACCCATTTTATATGACAAAATCCAAGTTCAGATGTGGATCACCACAGATTCGACAACTTTATCTTGCATTCGGCTGCAGGTTGCAAATAAGTATCCTTGTTTCTTATTTTGAAGGATTTTTCACACAGCTGACTTCCAGAATAGTGTGTGCGATTTTTTGACCAAACAGAAGTGGAGGAATTCTTTGAAGTTTCAGTATCATTTCATAAAACAGAATGAAGCAGAACTTTTCATGGACTGCCTCCTCCAAAGAACTGTTTGTCTTAATGTTAACAAATATTAACAAAGTTAGTTTAGTGTGGTTTTTGTTTTTAGTTCAAGCATTTGTCACTGAGTAAATATACTCACCTGTTTTCATCCTCTGATATTACAGAGAGAGAACAAATATATTTACAAATGCTGCAGAGATAAGTCATTATCTCAGTGAAATGCCTCCAAAATGAAATCAGAACTAAATTTAATCAGTATGCTCCAGTTTCAGAGGGGCTGCATCCCCAACATCTATTAATTATCAAACACCATTCTGTGAGACCTTCTTCCAAGTTTAGTAGCTACTGTTCTGATTGTTTTCCTGGTAAGGTAGTATGAAAAGAACCTGAGCAATGTTGCCTTACATTCCCAAGACTGGCTGGTAAATAGTGTTACTCCTTTCTTACATAAAAGTACCATGCAGTTAGAGTACGGTGCATGTTGTAATTAGTGGAGGAGATCATATGTGTTCCTCACCTCAGGAAGACATCTCTGAGGGGAAAAAAACATAATAGCATGATACAAACTGCTGAGAAGTTTGCAAAGGACTGAGCTGTTGTGATTGAGTGTGAATCTGAACCTGGTGTAGTTGTGGAACTTGGTAGACCTAGCTTTCTATTTTTATTAATTGTTTTCATGCTGATTGCAAATAAGCTTTCTTTTTATCGCCTTCTGTGGCATTTGGGCATGATTTAAAAAACAAACAAACAAAAACTTTACAGAAGGTTGAAAACTCGTGCATGGAGAAACTCGTATCAGTGGATAGTAGAATTAGACCCTTTCACTCCTCTGTTCCAGGTGGAATTAAATAATACCCCTCTCCCTGCTGTCTGCATGCAAAATTACCTAATGATAGAATTGCCTTCACTGAATGAAAGAGTTTGTGGAGTGAGATTATCTCCCTGTTTCTGAACAGAGGAAGAACCTCACCACGCCTATGGGAAGAAGAAAAACTTTTTTGCTAGTTCTGCTTCCAAGAATATTTTCCACCTCCAAGGTGAAATTATTTCTAACCACTTTCTGCCCCATGGCAAACTCAAGAACAGAAGAGCATCAGATAGCGCCACTTGTCTTGGACCACTGCGTGAAGATTGACCACTCTGAGGGGAAAATTTTTCAGTAAAATGACTTCTTGCAGCCAACCTTTTGTCTCAGTTGTTTAGGTTGTTATGGCTGTGGCCATATAGCTTCTCTGAAAAAGCATCTTTACTTTTTAGTTAGCTGGGTTAAAATATGTATGTGTGTATTTGTCTGTATGGCATTAGACTGTTTGAGGAATTAGTCAATTCTGTAACTAGGAAGTTCCTCTCGCCTCCATGTACCAGCAGGAGGAGGAAATTGTGAATGCTGTTGATTTGCTCCTGCGCAGCAGGTCAAAACCTGCCCTGGTAAGTCAGCTTAAGTACTGTCTTCAGTGAAGCTGGTGTTTCAGCACTGTGGCCTCTTTCATAGCTCGGTCCCTTGCAGCCCGTCTTTGGCAGCTGCTCCGTCAGGCTGTGGAAGAACTGGGTTCCAGCAATGGATCTTGAGACTCCAGTGGAGCAAGGGCCATAAGCTGTGGTGCATCACGCCAGATCTGGATGCGGTGCAGTATGGTTCCCTCCTTGGCCTCTAAGGTCTCCTGGCAAGGGAACAGAGTAAGCTCTGCAGACCTGAAGGACAGTTTTGGTGAAACCAGGCAGCTGCCAGAAGTGACTTGGCAGGAAAAGAAAGATGGTGGTAGTGTCCCTTTCTGCTTTCTGAGGGTATAAATAAAAGCTGAAAGTTGTTTTGTTTTGTTTTTAACCTTACCCCGCCCTTTACAACTTATGAAATCTGCTTTTTTTCTGCATTTAGAAATTAAGGCCTCTTTAGCCACGTCTTCTCACTGGAGAAGTACAGAAATTATGAAATCACAAAATGTTAAGGGAAAATGGAGCAGTTCTGTCCAAAAAGAGGACTAGAAATGTGTTCCTCCTTGAAAAAAGCTATTTAAATCAACAGCTAATTAACATCTTGATGAAGGATATTTTCATGTTCAGTAGCCTCAGCTCTTTGTGTCTCTACTACATTCTCAATAAATAGCCATGGAAAGACAGAAGGTGGTTTGCCACAACTTACAGTATATGGTAGATTGAAATAAAATAAGCCACATCTTCCCCCAGAGCATGTTCCCATACAAAAGAAAAAAACAGTCTTCCTCCTAAACAACTAAGTTAACATTTATGAGGGTATGATGCTACTATAAATTAATGATCTTTTCAAGAAGTAATCTATGAATAAAAATAATTAAATTTAATATTTTGAATCATTATGCTTAACTTTCTATAATCTCAAAACAATTATTTTTTTTTAATTCTTAATTTACAAAATAATTTGTTTTGGTCAAATTTAAAATAAAAAGTAATTGCCAAACGTCAGCATTTTCCGTGAACTGGAAATTCAAATTGGAACCAGCACTTAACACTAGGTAGCTATGACAATGTGAAATAATATTGGGAATATGGGTGTAGGTCATAACGAAATGTACTTTGGAAGGGACTCCTCAACATTTTTGATCCAGCCCCCTGCTCACAGCAGGGCAAGCATCAAAGCTCAAGCAGGTTGCTGAGGGCCTTGTCCAAATGCATTTTGAAAATCACCAAGGAGGGAGGTTTCAGAGTTTCTCTGGGTACCTGTCGCTGTGCTTAGCCACTCTCTGTTGAAGATTTTTTTCTTACATCCAATTGGAAGCTCCCTTGTTTGACCTTGCAGTGATTACCTCTCATCCTATTGCTGTGCGTTGCTGAGAGGACTCTGGCTCCATCTACTCTCTAACCCTGGATAGGCGAGGACAGCAGCTAGTGTTTCCCCCTTAGCCCTCTTGAGCTAAACCTGGTTGCCTCTGTCTCTGCTTTTGACCATCCTCACAGAAAAATG
>Ga0181612_117706_pt1 | contig 11332 bp, 8 predicted proteins | sample HoacroProtozoa21_FD_119630 | JGI IMG/M metagenome (GOLD analysis project Ga0181612, IMG submission 119630) | Hoatzin crop microbial communities from Cojedes, Venezuel. Combined Assembly of Gp0051906, Gp0051904, Gp0051908
CAGAGGTTTCAAGAGCCTGCCAAATATCTGTGGTAATGGCAGAGGAGAGGAAAGATCAGCATGAGCACAGTTGCAGGAGAGTGTACCAGGGACTGCTTGTTTCTCTGACAGAAAACTGTCTTTTGTAACGCTTGGTGCCAAAGGAGGCCCCACTCCAAATTAAAACCGGGAAATCTGACAGGCTTGTCTGAAAGCAGTGGCCGGGGCTCACAGTCAACACCCTCCAAAGCAAGGAGCCATCACTGGCACTTGGAGCATCTCGGAGGAGAAACGGTACCCACTCATGGGAAAAACAGATCTCAGCAAGGCACTGAGGGTGGGCTTCCCAGACCAACTGCTCCCAGCTTTAAAGGCTGTACTTTAAAGCTGGAGCCAGTTTATTAAAAAGAGCCCACCAGCTGCCACGGGATGTTCCTGCCAGGCCTCACTGCTCATCCACGGGAGTCCGGAGATGGAAAAGGCACAACTGTCGTGACATGAAGTTGTATTTCTCTAGGAAAAAACCTGCAGAGAAGATAGCCATATAAACCTGAAGCCTTAAGCAGTAACAAAAGCTTGGGCCACTCAGAATGACACAACCTGTTTATCAAGCTAACATCTAAAAACCCCTACACAGCAGGGGTAAACCCTACTGTCACTGAAGACTGGGAGCCCACCACTGATTTTAGCAAAGCCAGAATGTCTCACAGGGCATCAAACACCATTGAAAGAAAAGAAGAAGACTACTACAAATCCTACAGAGATTTTGCTCTTCACAGAAGAAAAAAGTGTGAGAAGTAAATGCTTCATCTAATGCTTGGGAAGGTAAAAACCCAAAGCCTTAATCTCTCATTTTTAAGCACATGAATGTGAGCCTAATTCTCTTGAAACACCTGCATCAAGAACTTCCTCTGTACAAACCTGTGTGTCCTGCAGAGATGTGTTCCCAACTCAGAGCACAAAGAGAATAGGCAAGGCAGGTACTTGGATAAAAAATTAGAAATATGAATGCATTCTGTGGAGAAAACAGGAAACCTCTTAAACCCTTAGCACATCAGTACACCTGCTAAGAAAAGAATCATGGCTATTTACTCAAGCACTTGTTCAATGCCTGAAAACGTACCTAAAGATGTGCAGGTCTAACTCTTCAAGGAACATTTTTTATTCTAAGAACATCGACTATAAACACGGTTACAAAAGAGCACTAAGTACCGAAAAGCCTGGTGCTGCTGGGAAAAGTGTAGTGCTATATACACCTCTGCCAGTCTAGCCAGCTGCACAAAGCTCCTCGCCATCAAGTCTGCAGGCACTTCCTCAAGAACCCGAACTATCTATATTGTCCCTCAGATGGCTGCCTTTTGCCAGCCAAAAATTAAATTCCCAGGTATTTCAGTCCAAATCCACTTCCCGCATCAGCACTTGAATCTGGATATGGTTTGGCAAGTGTACATGCGCTTTTCTTATTGTACCCAACAGTTTTGAGACGGTCCTCTTCCAGGAAATGTGTTCTGTCCCTCTGAACAGAATCATGAATAGGGATGGGAAACTCAGATGTGCTGTTTCATTTTACACGCATGTGCTCTCCGTTTCAGTCGCAGCACCCGCTGGGTGTGATTCAAGGTGTTTGACCGGGGTCTGCTCACAGCACGGAGCTGTTATGGAAGCAGCTCTGCATCTTGCCGCAGAGCAGCGGGTCCACTGACTCCTGGCTCCTGAGCTGCCTTCCCTGCTGGCTGGCACTCACAAATCATGGTCAGCCTTCAGTCCTTCTTTGCTCTCTGACCAGGTTCTTCTCGTCCATTTAGTAGACGAGCCTGGACTTCATGTTGCTGAGTTTGGGTCTAACTGGCTACAACAGTCTGAAATGACCGCTGTCTAAACGCGCAGCCTGCACCATGGCACGTGCCTTCTCGTCCACTTCCCCTGCCATTTAAGATCACAACACATATCCATGGCAACTGCAGCTCCTGCTTACAACAAAACAGAGACATTAGGAAAATGTCTACAATCTCCTTCCACAGTGTGGCATCGAGCCATGGGATGCAGATCCAGTGCCTCTCAGTTCCCTGGGAACCTTGACCATCTCCTTCCATCGTCTCCTCCAGAGACCCCAGCACCACAGTTCCCCTAAACACACGGCAGCAATCAAGGGCAGCACTGGGCTTGCAGAGAACCATTTCCTGCCTGAAGGACCACTGCAACATAGAAAAGACATGACAGTAGATGGAAGACAGCGTAGGAAAATAATTAGTTTATTATACAGGAGCAAGATACAAAACAGCAAGCAGCTTGCATTTCACGTGGGCAGAAAGGTGAGGTCTAGGAGCAGAAAAACTGACGAGTAGGAACAGTCTGCTTCAGCAAAGCACAAAGCTGAATGTGGCACAGAGACACGCTATTCACCCACAAACTCTAAACCTACAGAGGAAGCATACGCCTGTAAACATTTTGACTTATGATAGAATTAGCTTCACATTACAGCAAAACCAAAAAAAGGCTTAAAAAAAAGAGCCTGAAATGGAAGCGAAAAATGAAGGCAGTGAGAGGGCTTGTCCTAGGCTGCCGACCCTGGCTGGCAGGCACTGAGACCACAGAGGTTAGAGGGGCTGTACGCTGTGGGAGTCCCCCAGCCCTGACACCCGTGGGCCTCCACGAACCCAGCCGCTCCTTCGGGGTGACAGCAGCGCGAGGGCAGAACGACGCACACCCGGCAAGAGAGACCCCCGCGGATTTGCTCTCTGACTAGCACCAAATTGCCCAGTGTGCCTTTTTCTTTCTGGTGTTTTTTTTTTCTTTTTTTAAACTATTGCTCAGACACTTCATCAATGATTAGTTTGTAAATGAAGGTCGGGCTTCTTCCTTCCCAGGGACACTGCTTATAAGCAGAGGAACGGGAAATTTCTGTTCTGGAAAGAAATGCAAGAAGCGATGTTCCAAGACGTCCGACTGGAACACGTGTCTTGTTCTGTAAAGTTGCGGTGATTATATCCAAGACAGAGGTTTTAGAGAAGCTACGCCTCTTATTAAACCAGCCGATATAATGAGGAAGAAACAGAATTTTCCCAGCCTTCTTGTGTACTTCAGAGCCTCTGTTTTCTTTTTCCCAAGACTATGCAATTTTGTCTTTTCTTTTTATTACATCTCTCTACAAAGCTAACTAGATCACGCTAGTTATAAGAATGCTACTAAATCACTGCAAATTCCCTGTGAAAAGACACCACAGGAATTAAAATAAAGAAAAAGTTTTATAAAAATATTTTATCCCTTTGTGCTGGTTTTGGATCAAGCCATAAGGGCTCAGCACAGATGCTGCAAGTTCAGCTGAGAAAAAGGAGTCAACAAACATGTAATCCTTAGGTGCGTGAATTCAGGTAGGAGACAAAAAAAGTACCAATTACATCCCACACAGCCATAAAATGGTGTCTTTTTTTTTTTTTCCAAAATGGGAATACTCAGCTTTGGTATCCAAAAGATGAACTCGTCACTATTGTCAGATCTTAGCCTCGCGCTTCTCTGTTCTTTGTTATGAAGCTGGTAATAACCAGGCAGCAGCTGGCACAGCACAGCAACCGTGACATGCACAGGAATCAAGTATATCTGCTAAGCTTGGAAGGAAATACTGGGCATAAACCCTTGGTATTAACCTTTAGATTGTGATTAAAGACCTTGTCATGTATTTTTACTTACAATTCTCTTCACAGAAATGAGAAACAGGAGGTAAGGGAGGCCCAGACATGCCTGCTTTTCCAAGTGCTCTATCTCTTCTGGAAGATTCAGAACAAAACTTCTGTTTATGAAAAATGTCTTCAGTACAAGTCAGAAAAGCATCTGGGATCACTCCTTCTCTAAAATTAGACATCTAGTGTTTATTAGGTTGGCACAGAAGGTTGTGTGAGGGCAGCCGCTGGAGGAGCCAAGGGCCCGGAGCAGGAGGCCAAGTGCAGCACAGGATGTACAAGGCAGCAGAGCGCAAGGGCTGCAGGGAGGAGGGCAGGAAAGCAAGGAGTGCTTGCAAGGTAGCAGGGGAACGGAGGAGTTTTTCCACACCACCATATTGGCACAGGCTGTTTGTGACGAGCAGTGCAGTGTTGCTGGAGCTCAGCCGTCGCTTCCAGCCCTGGTTTTCGTTACCAAGCAGAGGGACAGGACTCGGAAGAGCTCAGTGAGACTCGGCTATCTCAATCCCAAATGGAAAAGTGAGCTTTCCCATCTCCTCCCATCCTTTGGCACCTCCTTCGGTCTCTCTGAAAACATTTACGTGTCATGAAGTTGGGCATTTTTCTCATTTTCACAGGGGACGTTAAGACACTGGGGTCAGTGTGTAGTAACATACAACTACTGAGGTGCACCAAGGGCATTTCCCGTGGGCCTCTCCCTTCCAAAGCCAGCTGAGGCTGCCAGGGAAGAGTGCATTTGGCAGCGACAGGGCTCTGAAGAGACTGGGGCCTTGATGATTTTCAGACCAGAAATGAGAGGCAAAGAGCAAGAAATGTCAATGACCCTCCAGGGCTTACAGACTTTATGCTCCCGTTGAGTGCTGAGCCCTTCACACATCCTGTCGTAACCTCTTCAGAACCCAACAGAAATTTGTTGACGGGTCTCTGTTTAACTTGGAATCCCTTCGAGTTAGTCTGGCCTTTTACCAAGTACATTTGCCCATCAGACCTCCTCTCTGGGCATGCCCTAGCAGTGTGAAAGCAGTCTATGGCTGCTTTACAGCTAGCTTTTATTAGGTTTACAGGAGAGAGGAAGAGAGGGGGATCTGAGTGATGAAAAGGTAGCTCTGTTGCACCACATTCTGAGAAAGCCAGAAAGCAGAGTGCACGTGAATAAGCAATAACACGTGAACGATATCGTAAGATGAGGCTATAGCTTTCCTCTTTTGCTTTCCAGACATAACAGAAGAACTCTTTAAATGCTGGGTAAAACCAAACATGTTTTTTTAGAAAGGAGCTACAGCCCATCTATATTTACATCAGGAGCTGGGGGAAGGTCAGCAGTGCGAACCCCTACGGGAAGCTGCGAATACAGACACACACACACGCTGCACACACACACGTTGCCTGCACAAAGGCTGCAAGCACGCTGGGAAGACACTGCAGAGCTGCACAGGCTACGCAGGAGCGCCAGCATGTGCGTGGCTCCATTTCAAACCAAACAGGGACAATATTTGTTGCTGTTAGCCAGTTTCTTAGCACTCAGTAAATCAAATGCCACATTGCTCTTCCCTTTACGCTGGGCATTTAGGAGGCTAGTGGTCACGGAGCGCTATCTGTTAGGAAATTTTAAGGGGGTTTCTTCTCTTTATTAATATTCTATTTTCCAAGAAATAACTTCAATGATTTAGAATCAGTTGCTGTAAAATTGTATCCACTTAATAAAAAAATTTGCCAAGTTGACTAGACCCTGGAGCGCTGACAAGCCCGTGGAAGCCTTACACTGGTTTCAGTGGGAACGGGCTCTGATCCTGCACAGACTGCCAGATCTCACACAAGGCAGTTAAGACTGGATTGAAAAACAAAAGAAAAAACTTTTCAACGAAAATAATCAGCTGTTTGGAACATACAGATGAAAATTGGTTTTACCCTAATCTGCGATTGCCCCTTTAAACTCCTAAATCACAGCTGAAACTACTGCCTTCTTCCCCGTAACCCTTCCGTATGTCACCCAGGTCCATCCCCTCTGCCCTGTGTAAGCCCACTCTGCCCTGTCTGTTCCCCTGGTACCGTCTGTCCTGAGCGAGCCCACCACAGCAGGAGTTTTTATCTCCCCCTGCCATTCAGGGAACTCCTTCCCGCTAACGAGAATCTGGGACGCTGGCACACACCGCAGACCCGCCTCACGGAGTGCCAGCTTAGTTCCCTACAGAACGGTGAAACCCCCCCAGTCCTGCTGAAGATAAGACACTCAGTTATTTCCATTCTTCTAGAATACTTGGCTGGCATAATTAGAGCCCCCTTGTTTCACAACATATAATTAAAACAGACGGTTTGGAGGGGAGCAAGCTTCCTTCCTAGCCGCTCCCTTTCACCAGCTCTGCTGATGTGTGGTTAGACATTCCCCAGGAAACTTCACCTGGAGAATTTGCACAGAGCTTTGAGACCAAGCTAAGAAAAGATGTCGCCTCTGAAGAACCAGCCTCGTGCTCAAATCCCAGCGGCCTCAGAACTCGAAGTCCTCGGCTCTGCGCTGAGCGGGGAGGCAGGTGCAGCTTGCCCTTCGCACACGCTCCGGGGTGAAGAGCAGTCTCACCAGTAACGTCCGAGCTCAGCGAGCCTCAGAGCCTGCCTGCTCTCTGCCCACACCAGCGGCTAGGAGCCCAGCTCTGCCGTGCCCACGAGTGCACGCTCCACGCAGCCACAGCTGAGCCGAGGGTACCTGCTGGCTGATGGGGCTGCCCAGGGCAGATCTCTGCCCAGCCACAGCCAAAAGCAAACCTGGACAAACACACTCAGGCCTCCAGAGATGCCTAGACCTCAGGACAAGACCTCTGTGGCCCTGGGAAGACAGTGAGTCAGCCTGCCTGAGAGAGCAGGCTTAGACGTCGCGGTGACCCAGCCGACAGCATGGCAATGCCTAATGGCAAGCGCGAGGATGTTACGGATCGTTGCAATTAAAGCAGGAACCTCACTGCAATATTCCAGCAGAAACTGTGATAACCCCGAGACCCCAGCTTTCAGGGCTAGGTGACACCTCAAGGTCACCAACACCTTGCCTCACCCTTCTCCTCGGCAACAAACACGGAGCTGAGTTCCTGACACAGCGCTAAAATCCGTACTCACGTGATGGACATCTGGCTGCTGGGTGCAGAGTGCCCAGGAAAACCCTGCTCCTGGCTCAGTGGTCTGAAAAGAAGGAAAATTATAAGTAATCAGGCTTTGATGTCTTTGATCCAACTTCTCGTCCAATATTTTTGTTGCAGAAGACAGATTGTTGTTACAGTCTGCATTCGAATACACCGTTTGCTGTGCACAAAGGGTGCGTGTACCGTCCGTGGTGAGCCCCGGTCACACACCCCGTCCTGCCCGCCAGGGACCACGGCACCCGAGCTTCGCGGGGCCCTGCACGGAGCAGAGCCACCACGAGCTTCGCGCACACGGGCGGCACAGCTGAGGTGACCGCTCGGAGCGTGGCCCAGTCCTTGTCACAGGCAGTTCGGCCAGGCTCCGACGGAGCTGCTGTGAGCAGGCTTTTGCCTTCCAGCGTGAGTACGAGGGCCCGTCAGATCTGGCAGCACGCTAAGAGGCAGTGGAGCATCCAAGTTCTTTTCCGGTTTGTCTGCAAAACGTGACACAGGACATGTTTTGCTTGTGATGATCTGCTTTATTTGGCAGGCAAGAGAAAAGGATTCAGTCATTGTCCAGTAAAGCTCCCAAGCAGGAATAGCCAGGAAATCAGTGCAAGAAGAAAAAAACACAATCAAACAAACAAAAACCCCCCAGGATTCACCAACCCTAAAGCAAGGCAGAGTTTATTCTCAAAATGCAACTTTTTTTTTGCAAAGAATACCTTGGCAAGACGAAGTGGAAATTTAGAAGCACCTTTGGCTTCCCTCAGATGCTTTCCGTCAAGGCTGCCATCTTCTCCCTTTGTACACTTGGCTACTGCTGATGTGTTAACAAGGCACATGCTCACCTCGTTTGCAGACACGGATCGTACCGACCCAGCGGGGCTGAGGCCACCGCAGACAGCCGGACTGGCCCTGGCCACAAGCACCTCGCGGCGGGGGCAACGGAGGCATCGCGGGCAGGGACGGCGGGCAGCCTCCAACGGTAAGGTCACCGCCAGTCTCCCGAGACGAGCCCCCAGCCAGCGGGCACTCGGGCTGCCCCGGGGCTCGCCTTGTGCTCGGGGCTCGCCAGCCGAGCCGGCAGCCCCTCTGGCCCGGCGGCATGAGAAAGGAGAGGAAAACTCAGTGTCTGCTTCAGACGCAGATGCACACAGACAGGCTTTTATGTGGTTAGACCAGTTTTCCCCCTAGGACCGGGGCTGTGTCGGAGCCGCTGGCCACCTGTGTCCCTTGCTGCTGCCCTGCAGCACTTACCAGAATTCTCTGGGAGAAGGCAGGCAGATGTATTTCTGGAAACTACGCAGCGATCGGTACTGCTGGAACATCCCTCGCCCGGCCAGCAGAGCCGCTGGCTTCAGCTGCTGCAGTTTTATCCTGGCTCCAGCAGCATCACTCGGCAGAGCCGTAACAGTGTCGAAGCTGTCCCTCCCGACGCCGGTGCTGCCACCGCAGCCGGGTGCCGACGGGCTGCTCGAGCCGCGGCTGCTTCCGATGGGCAACGGGTTGGCTGCGCTCACGCAGGGTCATAAACACACACAGGGCTCCTCTTCCAGGGGAAATGTATCCACACCCGGGGTATCTCCAAGCTCTTCTCCATTCGATCTGTTTTCTTGAGTCAGCACGGGGAGAAGGTAGTGGCTTTTTTTTTTTTTTTAACTATTTCATGGTTGTAATCCCAGTGGCCCAGAAGTGCTGCTGGGACAGTTTTGAGGCCTAAAATACTCATCCATCGGCCAGGGGACAAGCAGCAGTCTTCAAAAGCAGTAAGAGCCAAAAACCTAGAGGCAGCAAGCACATCACTGAATAACCTCAGCCCACAATCCAGTGTACTGGAGAGGAATCTGATGACGGAAGCTGCTTTCATGTCAACTAGTTCAGTACTTTCCACATCCCGTATTTTGGTTTTTACAGCTACCCTTCAGCAGGAGCAAACAGTCTCCAGACGACATCAGGACCCTGTGGCGGCAGGACTTCGAACACACAGCATTGCCACTGCCGAGGACAGCTGACGGCAGAGGCAGCCCAGCCTCGCTAGGGAAGTATCAGTCACGCTCCAAAGAGGGGTGCAAGGATCAGGCCCTTTCCCAAAACAACTTGGGATGTCTCAGACTCAGCTTCAGGCTTCAGAGGACCAAGTCAGCACCTTCTCTACAGGCAACACTCCCTCTCTTGAATGATGGAGGCAGATATCACAAAGTTGTGGCAAAATTTTCCTTGGATTCTGACTGACTGGTGAAGTTGCCCGGCTAGTAGCCGCTCGGCAGGAAGGCAAACACTACAAACGGGCTGGTCACCATCCCTTCGGTCTTTTAACATTTTCATAGCGGTGTCAGCAGGGAACAGGAAGTCTCAGCAGTACTGGAAATAAAAAACCTACGACTCCTTTCCTGCAGCTTGCCCTCTGCTCGGAGTTTTCCCGTTAAAAGAAGCCCACTGCAACCCGCTGCGATCTGAAGGTCTTTGTCCTGCATCTACTTTACCCTGTCAAAGCGTCTCTTCCATCTGGCTCTCTGCAGGGAAGACGGAGGCATCTCCCTGTGAGCCCACCTCTAGGCAAATCCCCTGTGGCCTGCTGAAGGTGACAAAGATCGTATTTTCTGTGACATCGAACAGCTAACCGGTACTGCACATTGGGAGCATCACTTTGTTCATCATCTCCCTCCTTTACTCCAATCCAGGTGGAAGCAGGGCAGGTTTTATCTTGCAGTGCTTGAGAAACTCTGTTTCCTTTCTGAACTTTTCAAAGTCGTCTGCTGTTCTGTTCATTCTTGCCATATAAAGACTCCACGGCTCGTCTAAATGTCTGCGAACATGGGGGGAAAATACAGGCTCTTCAAGTACCTCTGTCTGCATCTGATCAAACGTAGTCTCCGAGTCTGGAGTGGTCGTGTTGCTATTTCTGCTGCACTTCAAAGGAACGAAGCCTCTCTTCCGTCAGAAATTCTTCTTAGAAAAGTGTAAAGCAAAATTAATATTTTGCATACTGCATTTCCAGCAGCCAAGCTTCTGAACAGTAAGAAGTCTGAGTTTTCTGAATAGTCTGACTGCTCAGACGACTTCTATTAATAATTTGTCAGAAGGATTTAGGACGAGTTTCTTGAAGGCCTATTGATCACTTTGAATCAACGCGCAGGCGAGCAGCTCCGGAACAGCATGTACAAAGCTGCCACGCAGAAGCCATCCTTTCGGGTAACCGTGTTCATCAGGTCAGCAGAGGACACTAACTCTCAGCGCTTTGCTTCGTTTCCACATGGTCTCTTCCCCCCTGGGGTCCGAGATTAGATCAGGAGAAAAACCAGTCACCTCCCATCCCCCAGCCGGTCACCAGGGCCGAAGCTCGCAGCATCGCTGCCAGTCAGCTACAGACTGCAGCAACCTGCAGCCGCGGCCGGGGCACGAAGGGAGGGAGGCGAAAGGGCCGACCGTGGGGACGCCCCTCGCCCCCTCTTCGCCCACCTGCCGCCCTCCTGCACATCCCACCCCGGCGAGCAGGCGCTCGCGTTCTCGCTGCTCTGCCCGTCGCGCCCCGGGAGGACCAGGGTCCCCGGCAGCTTGAGGGCAGAGGGTGCATTGAGATTTGGGGGCATGGAGCTGGGAAAGGCCAGCGGGATCACCGGGTGCAGCCGTGCCGTGGGGCTACTTGGGGACGCAGTGGAGGACACTGCTGTGCACAGACCAGTGTCTTACTGGGAGCCTGAAGGAGAAGGTAACGGCTCAGCCGTCCCTCCGCGGACAGGGGTAAGCAGTGTGCTGGTGCGGCGGGGAGCAGGGCGGGCTGGCACATGTGGGACCACGCAGCCGGCTCAGCCAGCGGAGCTGCGGAGGGGTCGAGCGCCTTTGGCAGAGGAGGAGAAAGGCAGGGGCAGAGATAAGGCTCTGTTATCTCTATGGCAACTGCCAGGGAGCTGCACCGCAGACGGGGAGAAAGGGAGAGGGGAGAAGGAAGCCCGGAAAGCGCGGCCAGGGAAACGTAGCAGGGAGAAACCCACACCAAAGGGAGAAGCAGAGGTGGGAGAGGAGCAGCGCAGCCCCGGGGCAAGCAAAGGGCTCAGGGCTGGCGTCCAAGGAGGTGGCTCCTGAGCTCCCAGCGCGGGGCAGCTCTGCCAGCTCCCGTCCACACCCCGCGGCAGCCAGGCCCCTCTCCCTGGCAGGACAGCAAAGGGTCCCCATCATCTTCTAGGAGGCACCAAAAAACGTGCGGGACGCAGGAAGCCGCACCAAGATCTTTACGCCTGAGATGTCAGCAGTGCTGCAGCACGTGCGTAATTTAAGGTGTGAAATACTCGTTTTGCTCAAGCCACAGACGAATATTAAGCTCAAAGATGCCAGATGGATGGTGAATAAATTGTATTCATTGAAATCCATCTGAAACAATGTAAAAGAAATATTGAAAAGCAGCAGGCCGAGGAGCATGCCAAAGCTGTACAACTTGTTTCATGTTTGCATCGGAGTACTACAAAAAGGCAGCTTTGATTCGAAGCCACCACACGTGTCCAGCTTTCCCTCATCCGGCAAGGCTTCTCCTCCTTGCTTCCCACCCAGGTACAGGACAAGAGGTTATTC
>Ga0181612_118501_pt1 | contig 11332 bp, 5 predicted proteins | sample HoacroProtozoa21_FD_119630 | JGI IMG/M metagenome (GOLD analysis project Ga0181612, IMG submission 119630) | Hoatzin crop microbial communities from Cojedes, Venezuel. Combined Assembly of Gp0051906, Gp0051904, Gp0051908
GCCTCCCGCAGCCCGGGGTGCTGTTGGCTTGCCTTTGCTGCAGGGGCACGTTGCTGGCTGGTGTTCAACTTGTCCACCAGGACCCTCATCTTCACTTGTCTCACAGTCTCTGCTCCTTCTCAGAGATACCTTGAATAAAGGCCTCATTCATCTTCAAGTTATCTTTCTTCCTTCAGTTTGCTTAATTACACACTTGCTAGTCATTTAAAAAGAACCCCGCTGATCAAGAGGTAGAGCACCATGGAAGCTATCACTAAAATTAGTTGGAGGGCTTATTCTTCTTCATGCTTCTGCCCATAGTAGCAGCAAGTAGTTTTTGGAAGTTAGTTTAAACACAGGCATTTTGTTTTCATTTGTACAGACAGGAAGGAGGTGGAGGATAGACTGTATCTGATTCAAGCCTTAGCTCTCCTCTGTGTTGTGGGTTTGTAAATCTGCCCTCCTATCTTTTTGCTTTTACACCCCGTATGCTTAGGAACCAACTTCAGAAGAGTAAAATCTCTCTGAAGCAGTGTCTCTGGTCTCTCTCACTGCTAAACTAATGACTGTTAAATCACCCATCCTGGACTGTATACATCTAGGAATTTTGAAGAGGCTTAAGAATGTAATGATTGAGCTGCTAACCAAAATGTGCAATCTCTCATTAAAATCAGGCTTTCAGCTGCAGGAATAGAAGGAGCAAATATATTACCTAAACATGCAAAGGCACTTGAGAAACCACAACACAATAAACTTGCTTACCAGGAAGACTCTTTAAAGGGAATATTAAAAATAGACTTCCAAATATTTAGATGACTGTGGTATGACACAGACCAGCACAACTCCTGTAATTGAAAATCATGCAGCGTGAACCTATTTGAAGTTTTACTATGTACATGGTAGCTCAAATCTCACAGTTTGTTGCCCCTTTTTTTCTGTGACCTTCTGTTGCATCACATCTCATTTGCTTTCCTTATGTTCCTTTATATCCACTACTTTTCCTCCATTGACAGGTGTTTTCCTGTCCTCTTTTTACTTGCTGCTTTATTCCTTTGCCTCTCTTGTCTTCCACCAGGTCTACCTGGCTTGTCCCACATGCCCCACAGTGTTCTCCTCTTCCTAACCCTGGCAACTGCCAGGACTCTGGGACCAGTCTGACCTCACTTGTGTTACAAATGGATTCTCCTTTCCTTCGATTTTGTACTCGTTCTAGTGAAACTGCTCTGACCACCTCTGTGGCCACAAAGATAAATGCTTTATGTTGTTTGTGACTTGCCCTCAAACCCTCTTCACTATTTGTTTCCCACGGTCTCACTGCTTCCCACTCCAAATGAGAAAGAATGACAATATTCAGGACAACCTTTTTGCCTTCTTGTCCCCTAACTTGCTTTCTTTTCCCCTCCTACAACTTTTTTCTCATTTCTTGTCAGGTCTTTTCCTGAAATTTCTGCTCTTCTGCCTGCTTGCTTGCTCCCTTACAATACTTCGGGATCTAAAGAGTTTACCTTTCCACCTTAGAGAACACTTGTCTTTTATCCCATTGCACTAATAATTGCTCTCCTCCCTTCATGTCTATGGTGAAGGATAACACTCCAGTCATGTCCTTGGGCTTTTCTCCTCTGGTTCCACCCTAGGTTGCTTCTAGTACAGCTTACATCTTTTGAAGGCCCCTGGAAACTTCTAGACAGAGGTTCAGGTGGCTCCTTTCTAGGCAATGTCTTTGACTTCTTCACTGCTAAGCTGTGAGGGCCAGTCTCAGCTGGGTTCCAAGCAGAATTTAGAGGTGTGACTCTGAAATTTGGTGTTAAAAAAGTAAATTCTCTAGTCCCATTCACCAGAGAGCCTGTCCTGTGGTCTATGTAGTCTTGCATTTATCACTTCCTTTGTTGTGTTTTATTAGTTCTTCAAATCACAAACCAGTGTCCAGCATCCCTTGTCACTATGCCGTACTCTGCCAACTCTGGATTCTCTTCTGTTGTATATCATGACCTTCACAGACCAGCATCCTGATCCCAGTACCCTGAACACCATAAGAACATTTTCCCCACTGCCCTATTCCATTTCCTTCCATGTTTCCCGGCTGTGGCCCTCATTCCCTATCTCCTAAGCTTCTCTTGCCTTTTCCTCACCTGGAGGAGCAAATTCTGGCATGACATTCACTGCCACTGAGGTGCGGTGCAGCAGGAGCCGCCTTGATGCAGTAGTAGTTGGGTGGATATCATCAGATCCACAGGAAATGTGGTGTGTAGGCAGTGTTTTAGGCAGTTCCTGGAGATGAGCTGATGTGATGTGACTTTATAGGAGGGAGTGGAAGAAGTAGCGTAACAAGTGATTGCTTAAAACTGGTAGTCTTTTAGGTTGTTCCAGCCAACAGCCTATAGCACCATCAAGCTGGATCTTCTCAAAATGTGATTTTTCCTTTACTTGTGTTCTCTCTCGTTCTCTCACTGCAGCACTCCTTCAGAAGCTCTTTCACACCCAACTTTTATCAAGCTTCCTCTAGAAGGAGGCCCACAGAGCTTAGGCCTTGGTGCTCTGTTTTTCCTATTTCACTCCTTGCTAAGAAAAGCTAGCGGTAGAGAAGACCTGCCTGTCTGCATACCTACTTCAGGATTGCTTTCCAATCTAACCCAAAATAAAATCATAGCCTGTGTCTCTCTAGGAAGAACGGATTCTGAGTGAGTGAAAATGTGTTGTGCTTAGTTTGCAGACGAAATACCATAGGTGTGTACAATTTACTGAATGGCAGAAAAGTAGTAAATTGTATTAATATTAACCCTTCTTGGCTCTTAATTAAATAGAAATATACCATGTTTCAAACTGGTCTTAGCTTACAGACTTTACTGAGACAAGATCTGAATAAGAGATCCATAATTGTGTACTAATACAAGTAATAAAACGGCTAGAGCAACAGGTCTTAGAAAAAGAATGTGAATTCTTGCTCTTTAAGGCATTGATTTTGAAGTTGATTGGCGTTGGGAAGAAACTGTATCTCTGGTCAGTTTATTCCATTGTGGCTTAGTACAAAGTCATTTTACTTTTGTGGGAAGTATGTTGCTGTGGTTTTGTTTTAGGTGCGATTGCTTATCTGATTTGGTATAGCCTTGATGCCTGACGTAATGCATGTCCTACTGTCATGTAATTGAGTAAAAACATGTGCGGCTGGACACATCTTATTCATAGCATTTTTCAAAACCTGCTAGCTAATCTAATCTCAGTTAATTGGTTGAGCAATTTCAGTGTCTAGCAGAGGTAATTCATCAACACTTCCCACACAAGGCTGGGTCTGAAGTCAGTACTGCTGGATCAAAGCATTCCTATTACTGTACTTCCCGCAGGTCAGTGGAGACAACGTGTGAATGCCCCAGGCAAAACTGTGCAGAAAGTGGAGTGGGAGAGTGTCTCTGTGGTCACCTACTTTTGTGCTGTCATGTTGAGGCTCTGAAGTTGCCCTGTTGGCCAGGGTTGCAGTAGCACTTCTCACCCACCTGTGCCTGACTTGTTCCCGTGCCAGCTCTTTAACAGCTGCGGGACATTGCTACAGAGGCAGTTTTCCTGTGTCGGAGCTTTGTTCCCATGCTAGCTGGTGGGTAAAGAGGAATAATGTGGCTGCTTGTCATTTGTGTCTGGACAGACCTCATCTCCTTATGAAATACGTCTTTTTGAGAGCTAGTGTTTTACTCCTTGTGGGCAGCTGCGGAACAGCACTGGGCAACCTGAAAGAGCCAGAGAGGATCTCCTTGAAGCAGCTGATAGCTGCTGTAACTGCCCTTTCTTGTTCAGTGCTGTCTGTGGACGTAGTGACTTGATGTTCTCCACCAGCTGGAAGCCCAAGCTGCTTCCTGAGCGTGCCCTGGTTTCTGTGCCTGTACGCTGTTTCCCAGAAAGCAGCCGGGGCTCGCTGTCCATGTATGGCCCTTCAGTCCTTTACAGATACTTCATATCTGGTGCTCCTGTCAGGAACTACATTGTGTAGAGAGAGATTTTTCAGTCATATGCGATAAATCTGAAACTTCACAGCCATCTAGAGCTACCAGACATCTTGTGGGAAGCTGTCCTGTCTGAATGCGAGAGGCGGCTGGGCCCCTCATGTGACGGGAGATACTCGTACCTGCAGTACTCGCTGATCTTAAAAGTTGCTAGGTGGTCTGCCTGGCTGAAGAGGGGTAGTTGCTCACCTTGTAGGTGAGCGCAGGTGGCTTGAGGTAGGCACCGGGGAAGCCAGTTGAGAGCTTTGGGAGATACGGTCAGAGGAACACGTAAGGAACGTAAGAAATGGGTTTAAAGGCTTCTACTGCAGAGTGTGCTTCCCAGATGAGAGTTGCATGAAGCAAAACTTACTGAAGCTTGGTAACATCAAATCCCAAAGGCAGGATAAGGGAAGACCTTGACAGCAAAGGGAAATTGAGAGGTAGGAGGCAATGTGATTGCTGAGGCAGCTGGATGTGTAGTAGGTGGGACAAAAACATATGTCCCTGTTAGGGTCTGAGGGGAAGGAAGCAAGAGAGCAGAGGGAGATCTGATCTTCTGTGGTAGGTCTTCTGGCTGAGCTGCGCTGAACTCTCGCTTGGCTTTTACTATAGGGAAGAAAAGTGGAAGGGAAAAAATACTGATAGAGTCTTTCTGCGTAATGTGTTTCTACTTACATGCGTCAAATAAAAAAATATTCCGTTCTTAGTGCATCAGGCAATATACCTGGGCAACTCCTTGCCAAAGAATGTGGCGGCTGCAAAATGTCTGTATGAATTCCAGGGGAGTCTGGACAAACATTTGGAGGAGAGATCCGTTGCTGGGAGGGAGAGGGGGGCTGCTGATTAGACAAACCACATCAAGCTCAGGAAATCCACTCAGCTGAAAATGTTTGAAAGCTGTGTGAATGTCAGGGAAGAAATGTTTTATCTCTTTGCCCTGTTCTTACTTTATCTCAGACATACATTTGTTGCCATTTTTGGAAAAGAGATTTTGAACTCTGATCTGACCCAGCACATTCTCATTCGCATCCTTAGGTAGGATCTTCCTTACTGCTGGGCAAGTAAACCCATGAATTCTTCAAAAAATAATCCCAAGCTAAAAAGCAAGCAACGCTTATTTTTCCTCCCTCAGAGACAACCAGTTCTGATGCAGTGACCGTCGCTACCAAGAAAGCACTCGTCTCTGATCCCCATGCCTCTGTTCTGGGGTTAGTGTTGATGGTTAACGCTTGCACAGCTCAGTGCCTCGACACCGCTGCCCACAGAGTCCAGGCTCTTTGCATGCGTTTCAAGAAATGCCCGTGATAGCTTTCAGTGGGTGATAACAGTATGCGAAGCAGGCAAAGTTTGTTCAGATTTGTGCTTTGCAGCGTTAAGCACACTCTTGATATCAAAAGAAGTAGTAAGTAGCCATGGAATGAAAGCTCACACTGACTGTTACAGGTTCTCCAAAGCTGTGCTGGCCACAGGCACTTTTGGAAGCAATTTGTTGGTACTGCTGCACATCAGCCGATTCTTACTTTTCCTAGAGCTGCTTTTATATTTTTACTCCTAATTCCTATTGTCAGTATGGGAGATACTAACCCCTATAAGTGGGGATGCCATTTTCCAAAGGGTGGCTGATAAATGTTGACAGGAATGGACCTGTTTTGTTGCCTCTAAAGCTTGGTGTCACCAGAGGGGCTGTCGATTTGATTCATTTCATGACTGGCCAAGATACGAAAAGGAAAACCATTGCTGCAGAGCATGTATCAAGCTGTTGCTGTGGAAAAATGTGCACTGGGAGTATTCAGAAGTAATTAGTGGAAGATGAGTATGGTAGCATGAGTGGCCGAATTTGTTCAGAAGCCAGGTTACTATGCAGTTTCTATTGAATTCAACAAAGCACTGATCATCTCTGAAAATCTTTTCTTCAGTCATTTGTAGGCTGAAGTTTAGACAGTGATGTTTACACAGCATTGACATGAGAATCTGCAGGTTTTATAATTGTGTTGCCTGTGAACTTCACTGCCAAGTACACTTAGTCTGCAACTCAAGAAGAGCCAGATGTCTGACAGAAAGGAGAGGTACAGTTCAGGAGGGCGGAGGATGAGTGTTGAAGAGGCAGAGAGAGTAACGTGGGATGGTACTGTAGTGTTTGCCTGCTCCGTGGTTGTCTGTCTGGAGTCTGTCTGAACACTTGCCCAGAGAGCACCCATAAATACTTGTGGGAAGTTCTCCTTTCAGCCAACAGTGTTATTTTGCTGGCTAATGAAAATCTGCTTCTTCTCTTGTCATCGAGATCAAGGGATACTCGGCTAAAGTAGTCCTTCAACTTTTCTGTTTAGACAGGAAAATTTAAGAGTGTCCTGAATTAGATGGGACTATGGGCTTTAACTTCTATTTTAAACTACCCTAAGCTGATATGGGGAAACTGTTTTTAGAAAAATAACTTTTTGGGAAAGATTTGGAAGGGCAGTCAAAATGTTTTCTGAGATTTTATTACAGCTTTGAATAATAAATTACTATCATGAATTTTAAGAAACTTTTCTGGTAGCTTGAACCATAGCTTTCTTGTTATTTCTGCTGTTGTACTTCAGGAAATTCAAAGAAGTGACTAAGTATTTATTGGAGGGTAAAAGTACTAAAGACGATAAGATATTAGAAATAGCTGGTGATTAAGATGACTCATTATTTAAATTATAGTCTTTGTTTTCTTTTGCCGTTGCATTCCAAAGCTTTCACTTTTTGGGCTGCGCGCTTTCATGACTTTTTCCAATTTTTCTTACCAAAGTGATTGTTTTGTTAAAAGTAAGATTAAATGAGAACAAAATGACTGCAATTTGTCATTGTAACAGAGAGATTTCTTGCACTGTCACACTGGCCATGTCTACTTCCAAAATGTCTGGAGTGAAAAGTTTAATACCTTCATGGAATTAGTTTTAAAACTTTCAAGGAGCGCAATGAAAACACAAACACCTTCTCTATGACAGATGTAAATTGGAAGTAATTGTTTGTGGAGTGCTTGAATACTGTAATGATTGTGTAGGCCATCTAAGTGGTTAGGCAAACATAGGTGGGCAAAGAGAAGAATGGGAAAATAAAACAAAACCAGATGACGCCAAGAAAATACAGTGAATGGACTGAATTCCAGGCTGAGGCGGAGGGTGAGTTACTTCTTTTGTGGCTCCCTGGTGGATGCGGGGAAGTGCTGGGTTACAAGGTCACCCTCTGTTCCACCCACTCACCAAGGGTATGGAAAACTCTCGGGTGTGGCAGGATTTCTGTGTGAACCCGCAGAACTGCACGCTGAAACTACTGAATATTGGGTCGCCTGAGGGAGTCACTGGGAGAATATCAGTAATAGGAGTGAGCTTACTGATGCGTTCTGGAAAGGCTGAACGTGGTGCATGCAATTAAACGTTGCTACTGGGACAAAAGTAGTGGATCAATGATATTCACTGCTCTTTGTAATATTCAGGAGCAAATACAAATGCCAATGATGAATGTGCCCACAGAATTTATTTGGTTTGGAACTCGGATTCACTCTGACTGCACTTTGTCCATGTGCTGTAGCTCCCTTTGATAACAGCCAAAAGACATGTAATTTTAACTTTCACGGTTATCTCTTGTTTTCCTTCCCACAGCTGTAGGAAAAGTGCTTTCTTTATCAAGGGTACTGAAAGAGAGGGCATATTTGTGTGGGTTTTTTATCCCCCTCATCTTTACCATAGCCATTTCGTTTAGTAGCTAATAATGTTTAGTATTTATTTCAGTGACTTACATAAATCTCAAATGCATAAACTAGCAGGATCCTTTTTACTACTGTTTTTTTCTTGTGGGAACTTGTTGAAATGAACTATCTCACTGAAAAGCTCCATTCTTGGAATGAGGGGGACTGTTGTACCATTCTTCTGGTGGTGCAGTAAGAATAGTTGGGAGGGTTGCTCTGCTTTGATTAGTGAATCAGGGAGGATATCAGTTCCTCCAAATGTTTTATAGCATTTTCAAGAACAGGCTTTTAAGAACTTAACCTTGTGCTTCAGGTATCCGTCAAGCCTTGGAGCAGAGACCTTTGAAGAAGTTACTGCCATGGTTGCTATTGTTGCTGCAATCTGTTGCCAGATGCAGGTTGAACGTTGACTTGGGGATACAGCAGAGCACAGGAACCCTGGTCAGAGGAGGCCAGTACATGCTCTGGCTGGAAGGATAGCCCTTGTCTTTTATATCTGTGTTGCAAGCAGGACAGGAGAGGTCAGCATGGTTCATGGTTCTTTTCTTTGTTGGAGTAGTCAACTGGCACCTCCAGTCACTTCTTCCCTGCCTAATCTCTAACTCAAGCTGGACGCTTTCTGTGTGGGGTGATGAAGAAAGGATATCACTGTCTGTACTGTCTGCTCTTTGCAGTTTTCTCCACTGCACCCACTTGCTCCTTGAGTCAGTAAATTCTTTCGGTTTTGTCAGGTGGCCTCTTGCATGGAAACTTTCTTCAGTGTCCAGTCTTTATGCCTTATCTCTGGAAGCAGTACCCAGAAAGAGGTTTTACAGGCTCAATGTCTTACCCTTGTTTTGTTAAAACACTGGTGTATTTTTAAAGCCATGGGACCAGAAGAGAGAGGCTTGTATTAAACAGTGCTGATATGATCTGGAAGATTTTAATGCATGTTACTTTACAGATCACTCTTAGGCTAAGGCCTGGAATTAATAAGGTGACAGAGGAGACAGAGAATTACACAGGGTCCGTGTCTCCCCTAGCAAACATTCTCTCCAGTTACAGAAGGACCTGCTGGCACCTGGGAGGGGAAAGGCTCTGAAAATGCTCTTTCCGCTTGGGGTGCACGTTTTGGCCTTTTTTCTGTCTAGGTTCCCAGTCAGAGCCTGTGAGATGCAAAAATCCTTGGAGGTTGTTGCATCTGGTTTAAGGAAGAAAAAAGCCTCTGTCTGAAGCTGAAATAGCAACAACTGGCTGCCCCCAGTTCGTCCTGCTCCGCGATGTGAAGTCTATTGTGCAGTAGAGTCACAGAAACACATCTGGAATTTTCCCGTTGGGGTTGATATGGATCTCATTAATAGCAGCTTTGTAATCTATCTGCAACTGGTTTTTGGTAAATTATATTATTGTGATATTAGTAATTTTTTTGTATACATTGTACAAATGCACATCAGGTGGCTGTACCTGGGAGACGGCACCTAAAGCTATATTATCCTGTTTCACTTAATGGAAGAAAAAAAGATTATCCTCTGATAAGATGACTTACACTGCTTTGGCTACTAGATAAGCTTGAAAAGCACACAACTGTTTCTTGAAGAAAGGAAGGAGCATGCCAAGGTAAATTGTTTAGGCATTAGGAATTTGTGCAATGGAGAACATTTCCACCCTCACTGTTTTTTTAGTTAGGATGTCCGTCTTCTGAATGGTCCAAACTATGACGTGGATTCCAAGCAAAAAAGCCTTGTCCTGTTTCAGAAAGTTCAGAGAGAGCGGTGCTTTCCCAGCACCCCCTGTGCTTGCCTGGCATCTCCCATGCTTTCAGCCCCTTCTTGCTTTTGCTGCAGAGTTTGTTCTTGTTCCGAGTTCCTATCTTCCTGTTTTCTCAGTGAAACTGTAGGCTTGATTTGATATTGTCATTGCTATGCCAGTTTTTTATATCAAATTCAGATTGTGATGACTGAAAAAAAAAAAATCTTTTTGAAAAAGCTGACAAAAAAATTCTAAGAGACATCACAACGGACTATCCATGTGATTGAGCATCAATTTCTACAGCATACAAAGAAGCCAAACAATTTACTTCTCATCTTTGCTTCTTTGCATTTAATTATCTGCCTGTCTTGGGTGCTGTAGGCGAGTATTGGAGCAATAGCTTCTGCAGACGTTTTTCCCCCTCGCTTTTATTGTTTGGCTTTCGTTTCCTGTTTGTGTCTGAAAGCCGGCTTGTCCTTTGCCTGCATTTCACTGGGGAGGCTTGCTGGGAGCACCTGAAAGCCGCTGTAGGGAGTTGCACTGAGGAGAGTTGCAACCTACAAATACTCAGTAATAAAGAGTCAGGACAGATAATGCATGCAGTTTGAAAATAATGGTTTCTTTTTATATTTCCTCGGGTTTCTGAGCCTTTATTAATTATCGAGCTGTCATTTCCAACTATAAGGGCAGGAAAATATTTTTTATTTGTTTTGGGTTTTTTTAACATGAAAGCAGAGATTCTCTCAGGAGTGTGATATGAGGAGCTGGGTCCTGTAGAACTTTTCAGAGACTCCGTGTAAGAAAATCATTCTTGATCTACATTATTAATCTGCTCTTCAGCGGACAATACCTCTGTTAATGCCGTGGCCTGTACTGTGCAGCAGATTAATAATTTCCATAGCATCTTTCTCTAGGTTCTGAAATGTCATTGATCATTCTGGAAGAGTTTCAGCCTTGAAAAAAATAAGACTATTCTTTCAGAACAACCCATCTGTTTCAGTAACGATGCTTGAAACATTGACATTTTTTCTGCCAGCATCCTCACTCTAGTAAGACCTATGCAGGAAATTTTTGCTTCAAGCAGATTTTTGGCCTGGATAAGAGCAATATGCCAGAGATGAAAGAACATCAGGCGCTCAGGAACCGGAGGAATTACAAAGTCCAGTGCTCTGCCTATGCAGACACCAAATCATACAACACTTTTCATAAACTGACCAAGGATGACCTCAAGTAATTTGTTTTGTACTTTCCTGTCTTCCTCGGCTTCCATCACAAGGCTGTTTTGGAGCTTGTTCTCGTCTTCAGCTGGCTGTATCATGATCAGGTCATACTCATTTGTCTTTTGTGCCTATTTGTTTGTTAGCTTCAATAGCTCTTTTCCTTGCTTGGTGCATCCCTGGTGCTGTACATTGACAGAGCAGTCACATCTGTTTTGTGCTTGTGCTTGGCTGTGCTGAACAATATGTACATTTTTGGTTTAGCTGGTGGTTGAAGACTCTTTTTCTTCATTGTCCTGTTCTCTACATATGTAACAAATACATATGCCCGAGAACTGTGTGTACTGTTTGTTCTAGGTTGAAGAATAAGTACTTCAGGCTCCTTCTGTAGTGGCATTATTACTTGTTATGAAGGCCACTAGAGATTTCACTATTTCCTTCGATGCATTCAAATATGAAAATCACTCTGATACAGTAGGATAACCTCAAGATGGATATATACATTAGACAATGTGGTGACCTGGACAGGCTGGAGAGTTGGGCAGAGAGGAACCTGATGAAGTTCAACAAGGACAAGTGCAGGGTCCTGCACCTGAGGAGGAACAACCCCATGCATCAGTACAGGCTTGGGGCAGACCTGCTGGAGAGCAGCTCTGTGGAGAGGGACCTGGGTGTGCTGGTGGACGGCAGGTTGACCATTAGCCAGCAGTGTGCCCTTGTTGCCA
>Ga0181612_130878_pt1 | contig 11332 bp, 11 predicted proteins | sample HoacroProtozoa21_FD_119630 | JGI IMG/M metagenome (GOLD analysis project Ga0181612, IMG submission 119630) | Hoatzin crop microbial communities from Cojedes, Venezuel. Combined Assembly of Gp0051906, Gp0051904, Gp0051908
CTTCCATGACAATACACTCCCTTGAAAATAGTGAGAATATTTACAAGGGAGTCTTGCGTTTGTAGAGATGGTCTGGAAAGAATATTAAAATACTAATAGTGCTCTGCGTCTGTTCTGTAGCCGAACTCGCCTACAGTCAGAAGAGATTGTAGCAGAGCTGGTTTATGATTTCCTGATTCCAGAAGCTGAGAAAATGGCAATCAGAGAAAAAGGTAAGGAGTCCAGTGACTTTATTCTCTTCATGAACTCATTCACTTGCCTCACTCTACCTCATTGAAAGATGCAGTGCCAGGAGTTGTCTCAGTTCTCTGAGATTCCTCTTTTGCACTCTGGTGGTAGAAAAAGTTAAGCCCTCTGATGCTTTTTCACCATTTCTCATGAGATTTAGTCCTTTAAAATGGTGGCCTGAATTCAGACCTGGTGTAAATTTGGTGTATCTATCTGCGACAATAACACTACATGAGAAGAAGCAGCCCATTGCACCTTCAAAAACAAATCGGGAAAAGTCTCTAAGTAGCATGGCTGTGAATAGTCCATTATATGACAATTTATAAACACTGTAGAAGTCTTTAACAGGCAGATTAGTTAAATATAATCCATGTGTGGAAGCAAGATTATACGCTTTCGTATGCTTTCCCACTCCTTCCTCAATGGATTGAGAGCTAGAAGCAAAGATAAAGTTGTAGGGTTGGCTGTAGTGGCATCATGTTTTAAGTAGATACTCTTGCAGTTGTGAGGGTTGCTGCTGTTTAGCCAAAATGGAGCAGAATCTGCCAAAATACAGAGGGGAAGGCCCAGGAAACCTGGGTATTACATAGAGTATCATGAATAAATGGCTGTTCTTAATGGGGATGTTTCCACTGACCAGCACACTCAGAAGACCGTGACTAAACCAGTCACCCATAGAAAGTTGGTATAACCTAAGAAAAGCAATTATATCACAGTAGAGTCTGAGGTGGTCCTTGCCACAGTGTACTTCTCTGACTTGAGAACAAAGGCACTTACTTCATTGATTTTTCTGTTGCTTTGTGAATGAAAACACAAACCCTGCAAACACATTTTGTGGTCTCTGAATTGTGCAAACTTTTTTCTTCCTAGTTTGTGTGTTTGTCACAACAACAGTATCTATTCAGCAGCTGGCAATTCTGCATAAGCTTACATCGGCTCCCTTCTCCTTAGCCCTGCTTCTACAAGCCTACCAAAGCAGCTGAAGTAGTTTTAGTCAAAGAAGCCTGCAGCTCGGGCAATAACACACACAGGTTAGCCTGTCTCGGAAAGGAGAACAGAAAGAGACCTGGAGATTGCCTAGGATTCTGGACATACAGAGGTACCAGCAAGCAAGAAAATATGTACTGGGCTTAAATGCAACAGCAGCTGATGAACAAAGCAGCTCAGAAGCACTCCCAAGCAACAAAGGAAAAAAATCTTCAAAATCTGTGATAGCTACGGTGGGTTTGCATGGAAAGCAGAGCTAGACCCAGGCAAAAATTAAAGTGGATGCTGAAGGAAGAGCTAGAGCAATGGGTGATAAAGACCTCCTTCAAACGTGGTCAGGTGAAATTGGCCACAATACTCTTGTGACAGCAGACATCGAGTGTGAGGAAGAGACTTGGCTCATAGTCTCTTCTGCTATTGCAGCATGGGGTGGAGAGGACTCCGTACACTTAAGAGAGCTGAATTCTACCAAATGTGTGCTCTGATGAACACAACCTCCTGCACAGTGATACCTTCAAGGAAGCCGAATCCGTAACTATTCCATGTAAATCCAAAGAAAATACTATCATGAAATGGCATGAGATCTCACGAGCACATCAGTGTATTGCATTTCTGTGGCAGCTTTTAGAACTTTCCCTATAGTGAGCCAGATTATTCATTATGGAACTGTGTTATAGCAACCTGGCGTGTGCTTGGGCATACATCTTCCTTGAAACCAGCAGGAAGCGATCTGAGAGCACAGCTGTCTGGCCTGCCAGAGGAGCAAATCCATTTGTAGAACAAAGATTTGAGGGCCTGCAAGTTCAGTCTTTGTCTACATTTTAGCTTCCCTGTAAACATCTCCATTTTGCCATTACCTAGTCTTTTCTTCTCTCTTTTTTTTCCTCCTCCTCTTTTTGTTGCATTCCTATGCATAAAAGCAGGGATTATGCAATACTGGCTCATCTTCAAACCTCTGTAACTCACTTCTGAACCCTTTCTCCCTGGAAGTAGAAGTCAGTGTGCTTTTATGAAGATATGAAGCTTTTGAAAGGACAATTACTCACCAATTTGAGCCCGCTTTCTTTTAGATGGTAGTCATTGTGGATGGAGGAAGGGACTGCAGCCAATACCAGGAGAGTATTCCCAGTGTAGTTGATGCAGTTCATGCATACTTGATTGGAGCCAAAATGCCTTGGGTGGAGAAAGGTCTCCTGGGAACTGAGAGCTGGCAGCTGAAGGTCAGCTTTTCAAATGCAAGCGAGATCCAGTTGCATTCATTGTCGACAAAAGGGACCTGGGAGATGGGTAAAGATAAACAGGATGGGTAAGAAACATTGAGCGGCTGAGTCAGTGACAGTACGCAGAACTATGTGACAGCATGCAAGACACCGGTGGTTCAGATTCATGGTGAAGGTACAGCTCAGCCTTACAACGTCAACAGACCAAAGCAACAAGGAAGCCTTGGACTTCTGCGGGGAAGTGACATGATGAGAGCCACAGCTCGGTCCTGCACCATTCCCCACACCCTTCTTAGAAGCACGCAGTATTTCAGTCCCCGTGATTGTTTACCAGAATCCTAAGTCTAGAGAGGGAAAAAGAGAACAAAGAACACTGAAGAGCAATGAAGAGAATTGTAGGGTGAATGATTTGGCTTGGGAAGTTATTTCCGAAGAGGTGTGCCAGAAAGATATACAAATGAGATATTGGGTGAAAAATGTAAAACGAGGTAAAGACCAATCCTGCAGTAGCAAAAGGGAGACCATAAGGTAGGTGACTTAATGTGTCTATACTGTCTCAAAGTCTTACTCTGAACTTAGTAAGAATTTCTCAGTGCAGGCAAAATCGTAACATAGGAGAGGGCAGATATCAGCTCCAGTGTTCCAGAGACCTGCTGCAATTAACAGACACTGAAGGAGAAGTTGTTTTAAAGCCTGGTAACATGGGCAGTTGTGCCCTAAGTTGGAAAGGAAAATGCTTTGGCTGCTTCCCACCGTGGGGACTGGTCTTCAAAGTGAAATGCAGAGTTGGTTGCTGCTATTAGGTGGCAGTAGAACACTTTCAGCCAAAGTTAGAAGGGCGTAATTTTTTTTTTTTCCCTGAGATAGGCTTTTCCACAGCTGCAGGGAGGCTAAAAGCTATCCCTCCCTTCTCCCCTGCAGAGAACACTTCACTGTACACTTCCAAGTAAAAGCCTTACCTCTTTTTATGCGCAGTGAGGCAGTCCCAAAGAAAACACATCCATGCTGCTCATCAGATCATCCACAGGCACACAGAGAGGGTAATGGCTGATCTGGCACTACATCGGGAAACATCTGCCAGCGAGATCAAGGGCGATCCTCCTGCTGGGACAGCTGCTGGACGCAGCGCAGCTGACAGCACTTGCTCTGCCCCAGTTGCACGTGAACTAGCTAAACCTCTGTGTGAAGAAAGCCCAGGAGAGACAGCAGTGAACCCTTCTGATGGATCAGACAAGGATCCCACAGGCTGCTAGAGACAGAAGATGAGCCAGGTGAGTTTCCCTTCCCCTCTGTGATTTGAGCTTGGAGCATGGTGAAGGGAAGGGAAGCACATTATATTTACTTTTTTTCCGGCCACCCAGAATGGAAAATCCCCTCTCTCCCTTGGGCTGTCCCTCGTGCTGCCTGCCAGCAATGCTGTCCTGGAACCACTCTGTGTACGTTTTGGTGTGGCAGTCCCAGTCCAGCCCGCTCCACCCCCTCCCCAACTAGCTCTGGACCTCATTAGCTAATTTGCCTCTTCTAATTATTATGAAAAGCTTGAGTGAGAAAACAATGTTAGCATCCTTGTTTGTTTTCCTGTCGCAGACTGTAAAGACCTGCACCTGGGCATTTTATGATATTTCCTTGCACCAATAACATTAAATGAAAAAATATTCCAGCAGTGGGAGAATGTGAGCTGAGACCATACGCAGAGTCTTTTCTCAAGCATGTGCCACTGATTTCCTCAGTGGAGCGAAGCAGAGTGACTTTTTGCGTTAGCACTGCTATTAATAAAGGGTTGAAGTTGAATGAAAATGGTCAGATCTTGCATCATTTTTTTCACATTATTAGTCCTTGCATAAAGAAAAAGCGCCCTTGACCTCAGCAAAGTGGTTCCTGCCAACCAGGCAGTGTCTGGCACGAAGAACTAAGGCTGGGTGATGGCAGAATGACATGGCGGGGGCTGATGCAGCTTGTGCGAAGAACCCATTAGCAGCTGCTTGCGGCTTTTCCAGAAATGTTACTCTTTGGTCTGAACTCTTCTTGCTTTTTATCGTCCCAAAGGAGAACAATTCTGGAAAGAATCTTATTTTTCTGAGAACGGTGTTAGTCACTCTGGCTTTCCAGCTCCAGGGGACTGTGCAGAAAGGCTGCTGCCTTTGCCTTGTTTGCGAGCATGGGGGTGCTCCAGCTCAGGATGTCAGGAATCAGCAGGCTGCAGACAGGCGCAGTGCATCTGATCAGAGAGCTGTCAGGGACTTGCTCGGCTCCCCAGCACTCACCTGTCAAAATTCCTGACGTCTGTGGGTTTAGCATCTGAGAGGTACATTTACACCGACATCAAACGCACCGGCTTTTGGAGGAGCGGGCGCAGGCACACCGCCACACCCGAAATGCTTACTCATCGATGGCTCCAACTTGCGCAACAAATGGCAGCATTAGCTCGCAGTGCTAACGTGACAGTGGGCTGATCTCTGCCTGCTTCCACCATCTCTCTGTAACTGACAGCCCGTGCTCCGCGCTGGCTCTGTGCAGCCTCAGGTGTGGTCCAGCTAACGGATCCTGAACACGGCGCTGCTCCTCCAAAACACGAGCCAGCAGCTGGTCAAAAATTCAGGCTCATTGGTGCACTCCAAGAAGAAAATTGTGTCAGGTTTCTGGTTTGTGGATTGGGCTGGGAGAGGAAGGGGAGTGACAGGGAGGAGAGAGAGAGAAGGAGGGGATAAATCAGTCTGAATACCACTGTATTCCAACAAGCTGTAAATAAGAATTGGACAGAGGAAAATGGGAGCTGCACCAAGAAACTACTGCTGGTCACCAGGCCACTGAACCCGGAACACCAGGTGACTGGTGGGGTCAGGCAGCCTCTCCAAGTACTGCAGAGCCTGGCAGGAGTCAGAGATGGGTGATGAGTTTCGGTTAGGACTCTGAGGATGATCCCATTAGGGTTTGGGGACTGGGGAAAATTCTCACCGCATACACAGCTATGTAGGGAAGGTAGCAAATGCAAAAAAATACAGAAAGAAACACTCTCCACAGTGTGGGAGGAGACGCTGCGCAGGGATCAGGTCTTCTGCCTCAGGCCACCTTGGACAGATTTAGCCTGGTTGAAAGAGCTGGGATAACTGAATCACGAGATCCAGTGTGGTGCGAGACATGGAAAACTTGGTGCAGCAGGACAGTGGAACAGGAAGACCGATCCATGGAGGCATTTACTGTATTTCTGAGATGGTATGTCAAAATAAACGTTCTCCATGGGGCTCGTTGCGCAATTTGAGGTGGCTTTAAAAAGGCCAGAAGTATTCCAACCGGTGTGGGAAGGGACGTAGGTTGCAGCATTCTGCTCCTCCGCAGGGATACAGCCCTCTGCATGACAGCGAGGGGGCAGGGGACTCCAGATGCCATGCACAGGCTGAGCTATAAATGTCTTGGCTTCTGTTATGATTTAAGGGACACCATCAGGGTAAAGCCATCTTTTCCACATGACATTGCCTGGCGGGTAGACTGAAGGCCGTGGCAGGATTCCTGCAGGAAACTCTGCTCTAGAAACTGCTTTCAGTTGCAATGTGCGGGGCTGGTTATTTTTTTTCCCCCAGCTTTGCAGAATGTGCTTTGAGAAAGAAAACCAGCACAGTGAGAGGGAACTGGGATTGTAAATCAACAGCACAAGAACGCACCATTCCCTCTCCTAGCAGGAGCCAGAACAGCCCTGGGGAGGAGCCGGTACCCGACACAAACGTGGCAGATGCCTCCAGGGCTGCACCAACACGGTGGAAACACTGGGGAAATGCGGCTTGTCCCTCTTCTCTGTCAGCAGCTGCCCGCTGGGAGGGAGCCCGGCCGGCCGAGCCGCTCGGCTGGCTGCTGTGTCCTGGCGGGTGCGGGGGACCAGCTGAGCCCGCCAGCCTCTGGGTGGTTGCGCTGCGAGAACGGGGAAAAATGGGCCTCTCCGCAGTTAAGGAGTGAATGCAAATGGTCTTGGGGTTTCCCTGCCCGTACGGTTCTTGGCGTGGAAGGAGCAAACACTACCACGTTAACCCTTTACCAGAAGTCCTTTGTGCTCAGACCAGCACAAAGGACTTCTGGTAGGACAGCTTGAAGCAACACACCTTTTTCACCAGACGCTTGCTACAGCTACATTTTTGCCAGCATCAAAACCCAACAAACCCCTGCTCTCCCATCTCTCCTGCCTCCCTGCGAAGGAGCATGACCATCGTGGCAGTCGCTGCCACAGACCTGGCTGTGGTGCTGTGGAGAGAGCTCCTGCCGTGTGCTCTGGTGGGCTCCGACCAGCCTCGCGCGCCTGGGCAGGGGGATAACCCTGCAGCCGTGGGCCTCACGCCAAAGGCAAGGTCCAGTTGCACTGGTACTAACTTCTCCTCCTCCCACTTGCAGCCTCCCTGCTTCCACCAAAGGCCTCTCCGTGCAGCTTTTCCTGTGTTTGTCGGACTGGTGAGTTGGTGTCTTCTTGGCCTCCACCAGACTCCTTGCCTCCGCGCCCTCCAGAATCAGGGCTCGGGAGAGGAGCTGTTGCTCTGTACGCGTGCCCCCCACCCCGCCAGAGAGGCAGGAATTGCTTTGAACGCCTGCCAAAGCCACCGACTCCCCGAGACGTAACACATGCACCTCGGCTAGCAAAGTCGATTCGCCTGGGACCGCTGCGGACCGCGGCCCCCAGCTCTCCTCACAGCCACTGCGGGAGCGGAGCTGGCAGGGAAAGGTCTCGACGGGCAGCGTCTGCAGGAGAGGAGAGGTCCCCGCCGGCGACAGGAGGGACGTACGCTGTCGCCCGGGGAGGAGAGGCAGCCCTGGCGCTCTGCTCCAGCCGTGTCGCTCCCTCTCGTCCTCCCTGTTTGTCCACACGCTGCGTCAGCCCCACACCCCGCTTCTTCCACCTCCTGCAGCTGGAGTCCAGGACGCCTCTCCTGGCCTGTTGCCACCCATCAAAGCCCAGTCCTCCGTGGAGCGCTCGGAAGAGGTGTCCCACTCCCGTCTCCTTCCCGGGCTGCTCACCTCCACCCGCTCGTAGGCAGGGCCAGAGCCCCCCAGCCCGCCAGGCTCAGCACGCCGTCCCCAGCAGACCAGAGAGCTGCGACCGGCCCTGCGAGCACTCACCGTTGCGGCTGGCCGCTAGTCCATGGCGGTTGGACTTGTTCCACAGCCCAGCCCGTGCCCAGCCGTCTGGGGTGCATCACGGCTTGTTCCCCCTGCGTGGAGCTTTCACAGTGACCTGCACCCCTTGCCCGTCCTGGGGCTCCTCGGGCGGTGCCGGGCACGGGGATGTCCATCCTCGCCCTCGGGGCAGCAGCTGGAAGCACGCGGTGCGACCTGCAAGGCAAATTGCAGCGAGCTAATGGCAGCTGCGCAGCGAGGACCCGATGCTGTTGCTCTTGGTGACAACGTCAGCGCCGAGCGTGAACACCACCAGTGCTCTGCATACAGATGCGGCGAGAAGCCTGAAATATTTCACCATGCCCTGACGTCACCCCTGAACACCCTTCTCGGCCGGCATCTTCTCGCTCACCGTTTTACATCGCCAGCGTTTGGAAAGCAGCCGCTCCCACCAGCGTTACGGAGACTGAAAAGCTGCATTCGCTCCTCTCTCCTGACGTTGCTGCAGGACCGATCCGAAGAACAAATCTCCCTCCTGTTTATCACCGAGCCGGTAACAGCCAGCCCTTCCCTTTACAGCCCCTTCCCAACACCGGCTTTGTTCCTTACCTGCTGAAGCCTTTCTCCACCTGCCCAAGGAAGTTTTTCGCCTCCAGCTAAACGCAAACCATATTTCGTGGCTGTGCAGGTCGCCAGCAGAAACAGCTTCCGTTGACCAACCCATTCCTAGGCCTGGTGCCATGAAACAGAAATCTTGAAAGAGGAATGAGGTGTAACTCTGATGGTCCAAAGTCTCCCCGCCTGCGTAGCCCCCTTCGTTTCCCCGGACTGCTAACAAATGGCAACATTCCAAACAGCATCAGTGATCTCCTTGAGGAAAAATGCCCTCAGACACCGGTGGTTTTGCCAGCAATCACCATCGGCCTCCTGAGCACTCTTGCCTGGCACAGGATTTGGTTACAGGAATGAGCTGCAGAGGGGGAGGAGGACACGCCTGCTCTTATCCGCCATAGGAAACATGGAATCATAGAATCATTTTGGTTGGAAAAGACCCTTAAGATCCTTGCATCGAACTGTTAACCTAACACGGCCATGTCCACCACTAAACCACGTCCCCAAGTGCCATATCTACACATCTTTTAAATACCTCCAGGGATGGTGACACCATCGGGGCAGCCTGCTCCATTGCTTGACAACCCTTTCCGTCACAAAATTTTTCCTAATACCGAATCTAAACCTCCCCTGACACAACTCGAGGCCGTTTCCTCTCCATCCTACGGTCTGTTACTTGCGAGAAGAGACCAACACCGACCTTGCTACAACCTCCTTTCAGGTCGAGAGCGATAACAGGGTAGCCGACGGGCTGGCCAGAGGAGGATGAGCACCTCTTGCCTCCTCTCAAGCACCCGTGCCATTCCCACCGCCCGCCTGACCCTACCTCGCTCGTGCAGCCCCGGCCTCCCCCTGACCAGGCCTGCTGCGTGTTGCTGCCCCAGCCGCCCACGTCTGGACCCCGTGGACGCTCACCACGCAGAGGTGGCCGAAAGCACAGGGCGTTCAAGCAGCAAGCTGAGATGAACAGTCCTGTTCTAACTCCTGGATTCCACCAGTTTTTAAAAACTTAGCTTAGGGAAAAAAAAAACAGCCAAAAAACCAACCCCAGCCCCTCCATCTCTCCACTTGGGAATCCATTACACACCCAGACTGTGCCGTCGGCAGGGCCGTGGCCCCTCTGCTGGGAAGGGGCTGTGCTCTGCCAGGCAGCTCTGCCTGGGGACGAGGTTTCGTTTGCCCGCAGCCGCGTTTTCTCCCTCAGCCGCAAGCGAGGGGGCCCTGCAGCCTGCCCTGCTGCGGCTCTCCTAGCAGAGCACCCCGGCCACAAATGCTCTGCTGCGGCCACTTGCAAGCTGCCGCGAGGGAAGAGGTGGGTTCTTCTGCATCCACCTTGTCCTAGAGGACCCAGCCTCGCCACTGGAGAGCACGAGTGGAGATGGGTGATGCAGAGAGTGGGGAATCCCTGAAGGAGAAGGCTTTGACTCCACTGACCGCCTGGGAAGCTGACCCAGCTGAACGCAGACTCTCAGAGGGCAGCAGGATATCGAAGAAGAAAGCATCTGTGCCAGGACATCAGAAGCTGGCTGGGGGTGCAGCAAGATCCAGGACTGTGTTCCTGCATTGATCAAACGCAGGTGTTTGTGGGAAAGCCCCGCTCTCCCCCACAGCCCTGACCACCATCCCCCGCGCTGTCTCCTGCGATGAGCACCAGCGGGAGTTTGTCTGGGGGACCGGTCTCTGCCCCAAAGCCGCAGCGGTTGGAAGACATTCGTGCCAAGCCCCGAGCCTGGGTATACTGCTGTGCTCCCTGCGGTGTTGCTACCCGCACGCCGCCCCTTCCCACCAGAGCTTGGCTTCAGCAGCAGGTCGGGTCTGACCCTGCGGCCTTTGGGCACGACTGGTTTAGCAAAGCCAGCAAAGACGGAGCAGCCCTGCCCAAAGGCTGGCAAGGGCAGACAGGACGGCCCAGCCAAGCCCTTCCTGAGCCAAGGGAGGAGGGCGTGCAGCATCTGCCGGGCTCGGCCCCTCAGACACAAACCGCGGCGCTCCCGCTCTCCCCTCCGCATTTTGCGCTTGCCTCCCTCCTCCTTTGTGGCTCTTGTTCTTCTGCCACAGAAAGAGAAAGCCACTTGGGCCTCACCACCAGCCGCTCCAAAGCTGCCACCTTCCAGATAACAAACAGTGCCAGAGGCCTCAACACTGACTCTTAATTCCAGCCCAGATGGCTGGGAGCTTGGTCACTAAAGACAAAGCAAGTCAGCAGAGCAGACTTTTGTATCGCATTCGGCTTGGTACTGCTTGGATTAGCGTTATAATTCATTCAAAGACGGCGTGACCGGCAACCAAGTGGGTTTGAACCTGGTTTAGACAGGTCTCGAAAGGTATTTTCACCTGGGGAATGGCGGCAGAAGGACTGTTGCTGGGAAGGTTGCGTGAGGACTGTCTCTTGATGCTAAGGTGTTTCATCATTTCTTTTTAAACGGTGGTTGGGATGAAACTATAAAAGTTTAATAACGTTTGCAGGGATTACAACGGGAGGGAGCGATGGATAAACCGGACAACTGCAGCCTCCGCGCAGAAGGGCGAATGCGATCCTCAGGTAAGGAGACGGAGCGGCACCAGCTGCAAGACGCTCTCTGGGAAGACATTGGAGGGAATCGCCGCTGGCTTTGGTACCCACTGCTGAAGGAGGGCGTTAAAAACCATTGTAGCAGAGATACAATTTGGAAAGATTAGAAAGGCGTGAAGGAGCCGAAGATCCCCTTCCAGCCAGCGTAGCAAGAAGTCACAAGGTGACTGGGTCCCGGTCAAGGGGCTCTGGCACTCAGAAGAGAGACCCGAGGCTGGAGCAGAGGGCTCCTATGCGCAGACAGTGCAGATGCAGAGCCCGCAGCTCGCACGCGCAGTGAGAGAAGTGCAGAACAGACAGAAGGCCCCAGTGCATGCACCTCTAGAAAAGTGCCCGTGGATAATTCACCACCACCCCAAATTACTGAGGATCGCGATGAACTCCCCGTCAGTGGGAAACTTTAAATGGATCAACTCACCTAGCGGGGAGCTGTAGTTGGGGCAGCGGTGACGCCGTGGCAGATGCTAACTGGCCCTCCACGCCAGGGCTGGGCTGGCTGAGCGGAGCAGCCCTGCTCTCAGCACTCCAGGGAGGTGCGGCCCGAATCCCGGTGACCTTGTGGGACCCAGGTAAGTGAGGGGACAGCAGCCTCTTCTCCTGTCCCAGCCAAACTGGGGCA
>Ga0181612_148728_pt1 | contig 11332 bp, 4 predicted proteins | sample HoacroProtozoa21_FD_119630 | JGI IMG/M metagenome (GOLD analysis project Ga0181612, IMG submission 119630) | Hoatzin crop microbial communities from Cojedes, Venezuel. Combined Assembly of Gp0051906, Gp0051904, Gp0051908
ATTTTATATTATATAAATACACACATGTATATTTATATTTATATACAACCTGGGCATTGGTAACACTAGCTGAGAGGTGTTCTCTCATCTTGGAAACCAAGCAACACTGCAGGAACCGAGTTGACTATCCCAAGTATAAGCTACAGAGTCATGGCTGAGGACCTTGGGCCACTGAACTAACAGATCATAGAAAAAAAGAAGTAAAATAATTATTTCCCAGTGAAGTGTTCTCACAACAGTATATATATTTCTTCAACCTTTGAGGCCTTTACCTTACAAGAACAGATGTCTATTTTTAAACATTGTTTGTTCTCTGAACTCGATTGCTAACTAAAATGATCAGGTTAAGCACATGTATAGCTCCACAGGATAAAACCAACCCTGCAAGCTCTTTTCCTTTTCTTTGTATCACAGACCTTGCTCTGCACTGCACTGTAAATCAGTATTCTCTCCAGTAAAATCAGTTGTGTTCCAGTGTCACAAAACTGGTGAAATGGAGAAGTCAGCTGTTACGTCATGAACTTGATGTATGCCTCTTCTCTCACATCATGACACTTGCATTGTTCTCTGTGCTTTCCTTTAGAAAATGCACATCGCTTCTGATTGTGTATTTTACAGATTTATCGTTAAGAGTCATTCACGATACACAAATGCCACTTTAGTCAGTCTAACACCTTATGTTGTAGGGTAATTTAACATTATTAATGGAAATCAAGTCTGGTTTTGAAAGACATTTGAGGAAGAATTTCTCAATGATGTTTACCTTTAGTGCAGTTCGTGGCATTCTAATGTCTATGAATGTCTTCATACTATTTACTCTTAAGGTTCACTGAGGTACTGAATGGGCTTTTTTTGACCTTTGTTGCATCACATGTTGATGAAATGATTACTAGGCAATAATTCCACGTTATTTGATGGTCTAAAATGAGATGCAGACCACATGTGGTCTGTATTAAAAATACTTAAAGAAAGGAGCTAGAAAGCAAGGCTAATATAGCAAGTAAATTATTTTGCCTTTGTGTGCAGATATTATATGGCAATCAAAAGTGCTCCTGAAAATTACAGAGCTTGTCCCTTAGAAATGGCTTGTTGTTACATTTTGACATATTTTATCATGTTAAAGATTCATAAATGCCTCCTTAGAAAAGATAGATATGGAACAGCGGAAGATCTGCATGGAGATTCCTCTCTTTGACAGAGTCATGTTGCCCCGAGTTTCTTTGAATTTACTCATATGTATCGTGGAAGCATTATCATCAGGTTATTGTTTCTTAAATCAAGAAACTTGTAACTAGCAGCTTTTGGTTTTCACATACCTTACTGAAATGATTAGCTAGACTGCCCTTCTGCACCATTTTAAAGGTTATGTTACAAGATACATTATGATATGATTTCTGAAATATGAGTCATGAAGGCCAGTTTGAGATTCACAGCAAAAAGGTTTTTTGGTTGGGTTTTTTTTTGGACTTCCCATTCCTAACCTTTTCTTTGCAATACACAGGATACCGAGGGTAAGATCATGGCCTTAGTGTAATATTTTTGGCCTCTGTAACAGTTTTATCGTTGCTTCTCTTTTTTCGTTCATTGTATTTGAGAACAGCAGTCTTCCTCTGTTTCCATGCGTTAAACAGCACTTGCCATTCCTGTCCACCCCGAGGAACATGTGCTACCCACACGTAAAGGATGAGGTGGCAGAGAAGCGTGCTCTGCTGTGCACATTCCAGTGGGTGTGCTGGTTAGAGATTTTGCTTAACTGGCCAAAAATTATTATGAAGGCTCTAACTTTATATCACCTTCTGAAATACTAGGCCTTGTCCTTGAGACCTAAAGTCCATATGAAGTTACGTAAAAAGACTGTTACCTGTATCATGACTTGTACACTCCTTCCTTTCAGCTTAACGTCGAATACCTTTACGTTGCTGATCAGCTGGTAGCAGAGCCAATAGTTTTTGAAGTTAGTGCTTATCTTTATTTATGTTCTTGATTTATGTTTAATTCACACAGGTTTATCGAGCAGAAATTGTACCCCTTAAAGAAAAGGTGCATCAAGTCAATGAGCTCGCTCACCGGTTCACTCCCTCTGATATTCAACTCTCCCAGTACAATCTCAGCTGTGTGGAAGACCTGAACACAAGGTGGAAGGTGCTACAGGTACATTTCCTATCATTTTTCTTTATGCTGCATTTAAGTAAATATCTTTCATTTCTGTGTGCTTGTTTATTCCCTGTGGAATAAGTCCAAAGGGTATTAAGCGATGGAAGAGGAAGAAGGCTTTTGGTAATGGTGTCTTTATGAGAAAATGGGAGTTAAAGCTGAGGCTGTATTTTCATATACTTCCGAATACCTTATCAAGTAGAAATCAGGTAACCAAATTTTTCACAAGATTAAAGTTCTTATATGGTTAAAACACGTAATAGTTTATTTACCTTTTAATATTAGTATTCAGCAATTCTTGCTGACAAATACATCATGTGATCATGTCTTTTAACTGGCTTATCCATGTTTTACAGATATTTTTCTAGTGTATATGGAAGATTCACACAAGACAGTTTACTTCTGCTGCTTCATTCCTTTTCCTATTTTTAAATAATTGTCAGGAGCAGCAGTTTAAACAAATTTCTCATAGGCAGATTAATAACTCTGTGCAGTGGAACCTTTAAAGTCACACCTGTAGAAGCAATTATAAAATTACAGGGCATTACATGCATTCAGGTACTTAGCAGGACTCGATAGTGCAAGTAAAGCTGTTCAGAAAGGGATTTATATAAAATGAGCTCTAATGCAGGAAAAATATGAAGATATATTATGAAATTAAGGTGAACATCAACTATAAGTTATAAATACTGAAAAATATACAAATTCTTTGGGGTTTTTTGTTTACATATATATCACTTAAATTTCAGATTATTTTGTAGTATCTTGTGGTAAAGACTTGAAATATGTATACTTTTTCCAAAATGCACTGTATCTTAGCTTCGAATTTTAGGAACAGTATGCAGGAGAGAGCATATGTAAGCATGCGTGCAATGGTATATGGCGATGTAGGTCTCACAGCAGGAGAGTAATGTTGTGATTAAATGAAGGTAAATGCAATTAAATGAACTTCAACAAATGCTGGATTTTACTCACTATTTTATTTTTTCCTACATCACAGTTTCACATTTTGAAATTGTGTCATCCATATATTGCAAAAATGTAGAAGTATGGAGGTTAATAAAGAGTTTTGCCTTCATTGTGAAAACATGAGCAATGGAGAATAATGAACCAATTCCCTCTTGTCCTACGTACAGATAAAAGATCACAGTGCTGTCAACTCTAATAGTCAGTAAGAGGTTATTGCTTCTCCAAAAGAAATCTCACAGCTCTGTGACATCTTCAGTTTATCAGCAGTTCATGCAAATTTTAACAGGATTTTTTTTTCCCATTTGCCTAAATCAACAGTTTGCAGTGAGAGTGCTAGTTTAAGTAAAAGATCATTAGTCCAAGATCTTTAGTCATTAGTATCCACTTTTTCCCAGATCCTCAGGATAGAGTTCAGGTTAATATTATTAAAGCAGATCAACAGAAATCTGGAAAACAAGATGAGTGTTCCCAAAATGTTTATCCCATGTATGAGAAAAATCACATCTGTTTCATTTTCTTAAAAACAATGACTGATTGAGTTAACAAATTTTCTATGATTCACTGAAAAATACCTTATTTCACTAATAAAATAGTTAACTAAGTTCCAGTGGTTTACTGAAATATATTTCATTACTTCAGCAGGAAACATGGGCAAGCAGGAAGATTTTTCAGAGTGAATGCATCTAGGATATAAAAAAATCAAACACATCTGAGAGAAAGCCAGAGATAAAAGTTTTGTTGTTATCATTCAAGAAAGCACTAGACAGAGGGCCAACTTGACATTGTAGACCATTTAAAAATGCATAGAGCAAATCACCTGTTTACACACATTTCAAAGATAATATGATTTTTTCCCACAGAGTGCAGAAGTGTTGTGAGCAATTCACTTTTCACTGTAAATTATTGTCTCGATGTATCAAATCCAGAGTACTTGGAAAACAAAGCGTTTCATCTTCTATGAAGATAGATACTTGACAACAGTATCTCAGAGTGAGATGTTAGAGCTGATAGAACAGATAGTTAATTGGGATATTATGGTTTACTGTCTTTTTTCATATTTACCTAAATGTCATCTGGAAGATCTGGAGAGCAAGGTGAAAACACTCCAGTAGATTTTTAAACGCATCCTGGGGGGAAAAGACGTAAGTTACTAGGAAGGATTATCATGTACAAAAGGCCAAGATGTGACCCCTCGGAAGAAGAAAAGCACGTCCTCTAATTTAATTTTTCTAGTTAAAAGGGAGCAGAGTTTGAGACGTATTGGGAGGCAGAGCTCATTTTTGTTAGCATAGAATGGAATAGCATAGCGTAGAGTAATTCAGTTGGAAGGGGCCTACCACGGTCATCTAGTCCAACTGTCCTACATATGAATTCTTCTGGACATTGACACTCACACCCAAGTGGCTCATTTTAAAGTATTACACATTGTTCCGTGTTAGGGTTAGACTTGCTTTTGTATGACCAGCACTCCAGTTAGGTGTGCTACTACATATAGAGAACGGACAATTTGGCCATGCAATAGGAAAAGCAACAATAAGAATAATTTTTGTTTCATGCAAAACCATTCTACTTCCAACATAGGTTCCTACTGTTGGCTTCTGGTTTTCCTTTTGACTGCTAGGATTTTTTTCATTCTTCTTGTTGTTTTTTTTTTAACTAAATGCCTTTCTTGTACTAATGTCACATGAAATACCTCCTTAATACTTTAGTCTTCTCATCATTTTTCCTATCAATTTCAGCCTTCTATGTATTTTCATGTGTCTTTCTTTAATACTACCCATATTTTCTCTTTGCATTCTATTAATTCTTTTTTCTTTCTGTGTTCCTACTCTTCTCTGCCTTTCCCCATCTTACGTCTCTTTTTTCTATGATTTTTTTTGTTGTTGTTTCCCTTTTTCCCAGCTACAATGCTCCTTAGTTTACTTGCCATTTTTCTCCTGTCAAAATTTGTATCTCTCTCTCTCTCCTTGCCATATTCCTAATGGGGAAAATACTTCTTACCCATGTATCCCATTTCCTAGAAAATATCTCTGCAGGAAAACCATAAAACAGAGGCTTCTGTGCTATTGCTTGCCAGAAACATACCCATTCTTGTTGAAGTGTGGGAAAAGTACATCAGGACATAAGGTTTATCAGATCTGAAATAATAGTGAATTCTAGTGTTATGAGAAAGTTGCAGAGCGTTGTGTAGAGGATGAAATGATGTCGTGTTTGTTGCTTTATTGACACTGGAACTTTCATAAGATCAGAGGAGGAAATGTATCATTTTAAGCCAAATCTTACACAGATTTAACATTATATTCATTTTACTAACACAAGAATAAGGCCAACCGCATTCAGTTATTTGCAGTATTGCACAATGCTTGAACAGTGAGATTAGTACTATTAGTGAATAGTATCAAATTTTGCTGCAGAATCTTTCCAGAACTTTATTTATATTTTTGCAATAATGCATGTTTGCTATTAATTTACCTTTTTTGTGTTCAATTTTGGTCAATATACACTAGAATATTACTGGAAGAAAAATGTATGGAAAGGACTCAACCAGTTACAGACTTAACCAATCCCGGTTTTGAAGTGTTGTGTGAAGATGTATCTCATTAATTAAAGCTAATGCACTCAGCTCAGTCACTGAAAACTGTATCATCATTTGTGGATTTTAAGCAACATGAAAATAATTAGCTTCATGCCTTTAGAGAGTAGTTTTGAGGAATATGTGCTGTTTATTTTTCTATTTTTCTTAAACATGAAAGGAGATGAAATCTCTCCAGGGAGCTATTTGTTATGAATTTCACAAGGAGCTCTCATGTTCAGATACTGCGTGCTTCAAACAGTACGTGTGAGGAGATCACCCTGCAGGAAAATACGTCTTGCAAACTCTTGCTTACTTCCAGTTGACATTTGAGGAGCCAGGGGGACCAGATTGACGGGAGTCATATCCACTTCACCTTGGTCAGAGATCCTCTCGGTGCAATGCTGGTCGAAAGGCAAAGCCTCTGACATGTAAAAGAATTTCCAAGTATCCCATGGGGAACATAGCCTTCAGTTATGAAGAAAGATTGTATTTGGTTTAAATCAAATTGTATCTGCTCTTATTTAGAGCAGTACCTCTAATAAGCTGAAAAATGTAAGAAGAACTGTCTTTCATCTGAAAAATGTGTCTTATTTTAAGAGATTTCGTCATGGTATTTATTTTTCAGTGTTTTTAGTTTAGCAAGTTGTCATGAACTGCTGTCATTTGTGGGTGTGTGTCTCTGTCCCTAACAGTCTGTAAAACTAAGCAAGCTGGAGGAAGCACATAAAACAGCTAGAGCTAAACCAGGCCATATCTTGCATATATATTTATATATATATATGTATGTATGTATACATATATATATTTCTATATATGAAGTGTGACTGTAAAGAAGCATTAGCCGTAATTTCAGTGTCATTCCTCACTGCTCAGCTCATCTTGCACCAGTAGCAATGATTCTCCAGCACATGGGGATCTGAAGATTAATGTGGCGCAAAAATATGCTGCCTCTTGTTAAAGGGTCCAGCCACAACTGTTACTCTGTTCCCTCAGACAGCACTCGCTGCTTACAGGAGCTGCTGAAGAAACAGCAGGCTTTTTATACCACTGCAGGCAGTTATCTAAAGTTCTATCATAGTTTTATTTGTATTCTGCTGAGGACAGGATTTTTACTGAGCTGTGCAATGCACACTATTGTAATAAGTATCACTGCAATGAATTATTTCAAAACCCGGCATCTTCTGGGTGCTACACAAATATTAGCTGATTCTTTCAATCCATGGTGAGAAATATGAATGAATCTTGCCATTTATATTTGCAGCAGAATGAACATCAAGAACATAAAAGCCAAAAGGGAAATCCCTTCTTTCCTGAAATCAATGTGGAATTGTGACTACACATCAGAGTCTTGCTGGCCTCCATATGTAAATGTCCCACCGAATATTAATGATAGGTGTTTTCAAATATTTGTCCAGATCCAGTGAATCTCTCAAAAGCTGAGTCACAGGGATTCTTGGAAGCAGTTCCTCAGGTCAAACCTCACTTTTTATAGGGGATTGACACCAGGGCAAATAAGTTGCATCAAAATGCAAGTGGAAATCAGCACTGAGCTATTATAGTAGCTTTTACATTTGGGATTTTTTTTTCTATTTTACTTCACCTTCTCTCCTCCATGCTTTTTCCAAGACAAAAATCCTCAGAAAAGCAGCAAAATAGCCACAAAAATAAACATGTAAAAGAAATGTTTTTTTCAGATCTCTCACAGTCGAATGGAAACAAGTTTACCAGATTCTCAGGTCCTTTTTTGTTTTCACATGCATAGCATGGTAATGGTTTCAGGAAGTATACTTTAGGTCTAAACCATACAATTAAGGTTTGAGTGTGATTAAGGATATTCTCTTATATCATTTTTCCTAAAGAAAAAGAAAATCCTCTTCTAGTTCTTTACAGTTCAGTTGTCCAATTGTTACTGCATAGGAATCTCATACAGGAAAGCTCTAGTCGTATAATTAAATAGAAAATCTGCTTTAACTTCTTTTTATATCTTAGAAGAAAAATTACTTATTCCAAACTAAACAATGAGTGAAATTGTGGGTATGTTTAAAGCGGATAAATTGGCAGATGATGCAACAGTAGCAAGAAAGATGTTTCTTCTGCTGCAGGAGACAAAGAATGTCATGTATATAAGAATGTGCCATATAAAAGGCAGCTAGATTTTTATATTTGAGAATTATTACCTTTCTATTACCTTAGCAGTCTCTCTTTCCATTGTGTCATTTCATTAATTTTAATAATTAATTTGGTTTGATTTGTTTGCTTTTCCTCTTTTTTAAACTATATTTTGACTTGTGTCATCTGTAAGTAGCTGACAAAAACAGGAGATAACTCTTCTAAATATATGGAGCCAAAATTCTACCTAATATATAATTACACTAATTAAGGCATTACTAAAATCATAGTTGTTTTCAACCATGAGGTTGGAAACTATCTTAGTAGTTGCAGATTTCGTCTTCCCAGTAGAGGGAGATTTTGATCCTTTTTGAAGGTTGAGTTTTCCCATCAGACTCTTCAGTTAAGAAGTTGTTTTGTATATTCCATGAGAACTGGATCTTCTGCCAAAACCACAGTTGTTATGGCTCTTTAATGGTCTCTTATTTATTTAATTGGCTATGCCAGTTGGCTTCACAAGTCATAAATTCATGTATTTTTCTTCATTTCTGTTAGATTGAGTCTCGGTTTTGCTCAATGTTTGTCTGCAAAAATATGCATATAGATTCATTTTACAGTAATTCATTCTTCAGAGATTCTATTTACTTATTTCTGTAAGCTAGTGGAGGAAGGCCAGCTATCTGGATTGGAATTCAATTCTTCTAATGAAGTGTGTGTCAAAAATTGAAGATTCCTTCCTAAATTAGGAGGACATCTTCATTGTCCTTTGTGGCATGTTTAGGGCAGTCAGTGAAAGAAAGAGTGTATGCAAGTATAAACAGGCATGGTTATCATCGACAGTCATGCCAGCAGGAAAACTAATAAAACCACGTTAAAGTTGTGATGTTCTATGTGATGAATTTCAGTTTGTTGAAACTGTAAATGCTTTAGAAAATTTTGCTATAAAAGATACATTCATTTTAGAGTTTTGTTGTCCTTTTGACTTCCTTTACATTGGAATTTTTTCCTCTGTGAAGAATTGTTTTGAAGAACCATGCAGAAGAACAACAATTTACCCTACTTTATATTCACATTTCAATACTTAAAGATTTCTTTTGATGTATTTTTTTGTTTCTCATATAGGTGTACGGGTCTATGGGATTATTAAAAAAAAAAGAATGATATTGTTTACAAGTACAAAGAAAAGTACTTAAACGTTATCAAATGCAAGAAAATATGTGGCACATGCAACTTGAATTTAGCACTCTGTTGTACAATCTTTGCATATAGAATATATTCCTTAAGACCACCGATTTATCTGGTAGATGGATAAATGATAGGAAGAGAATGGCCACATTAGTTGATATATGTTACTCTTGTTTCCTTACAAAATAAGGCTTGCACAATTTACTTCCAACTGTCAACAGTTATAGATGATGTTTGGCAGTGCATATCTATATGAGTCACACCAGACTATATTTAGGGTACTGAGTAAAACTGAGGTTACGATACTGTTGAAAATGTATTCACAGGAAAGCAACATCCCCTAGTTCTGTTGCTTTTTAATCAAGCAGTTTTAGCTAAGTCATTCAGATTATAGCTCTTCAACTTATTTACTCCTCACCATTGAAACTACACTGAAGACAGAATTATTCATGTTCTTTAATGTTCATAATCCGTAACACCTGAGCATCTTAAAAACATTGATAGAAATTATTTCTGTGAAAGTCCCTTTGACAAGGAAAGTGGAAGTTACATATGGAGAATTAAAGCTCTGACTTTCAGTCCTACAAAGGTGTATAGACTGTGGGAGTAGGGAGTTTTTACCTTGGATGCTAAAATTGGCCAGACTATAGCTTCGGGTTTTTTTCTTGTCCAAACTGAGAGAATATGGCCTGATTTTTTTCAACACCTTTTTAGGTGTGTGACCTGATTCCAGTCAGCTATGTTTTGGCAAAGTTGGCAAAAAGTTGGCAGCAGTCAGAATAATGAAAGCAAACAGGGACAAAGCAAAAATGAACCTTGCAATTGTAAGTCATTCTCCAATCCTGACTTCCACATCACAGATCCCTTTCCTTGCCAATATGTTATCAACTGTCAGAGCTCATAATTCATGGGTTAGATTTTAAAAGGCAATAGAACAGGACAGGATTGTGTAGGGTTGCGTAGGGTAGGATACGTTGTCAGCTATCTGCTGACACCAGAAGGATGATGAGTCTTAGCAGTTTCTGGTTCTGCTCTATACCCTGGAGGGGATATACTCTGCTGACACAGATCATCTGTCCATTCATCTCTGCTCGGTTTGAAGCGAGGTTAAAGCAGATGTACAAAGTTTGCTTTGAATGTGGAACACATTTGCTGCAGACAGAGCATTCACAGAATTTAAGAGCTGTCCTGTAAAGGCTCTGTCTAATGTGGTTTTCAGAGGCTTGTGACTCAATGGAACCTTAATGAATATCCTTGGAAGCAGTATAAAAGCACTTAGATGCCATGTCCTGGTGCCAAAGTATTGTTAAAGGTTTTTAGAGGGAGAGAATGTAAAACTGGTAAAAAATATTCCTCTTTCTCCCCATTTTCGCTAATCTCTTTTTCTGAAATGCTGTGATTTCTTTAGAAGAAACTTCATTTGAAGCGATAAAAAGCCTAAGGTAAAGAAATAATATGCAAATTTCCAGTGCAAAAGGTTTATGTTAGCCAATTTTTTTTTCTTTGTTGAGTCATTTTGTGTCTTTCTGACATATGAATTACATATTATATCAGAGCTGATATTTTTGTCTCAGGCTGTCTACTTTCAGGTTACAGAAAGCTTTTACAGTCTTTAGGCTATGCAGTATGTGTACTATATTTTCTAAATCTTTTTGCTTCAGTAAAACTGTAAGCTAAGTAAGACATTTTTGTCATTTTAGAAAGTACTGTTAACAATAGTGTTTAAATACTAAATATATCAATAGCATTAAGTTGTGACACAGTTTTAAAATCAGCCTCTGTAGATGAGTATGCTTGTCATTTTCATAATATTTTCACAAAGTGTTCTAAAAAATTGCCATAGTAGTTTTCATCACACCTTGAGCAAAGCTGAATGTTGTGCCCTTCTATAGAAAATTCTGGGCAGTCTGCAAGTCACGTAATGGTACATTAACTGTGTAGGAGGGCACTTTAAAATTAAAATGGCTCAGCTCCTGGTATGTGTTGTAGGTGCAAATGTTTTTTATAAAATGCTTCCCAGTTTGGATCCACCTGGGACAACACAGGCAAAAGAGTTATTTCAAGATGCTCATTGCTTTTTGTGGCTCATCTAAGCCATTCAACCCTTGTGCTTGCTTTTACTTTAAAACACTGATACTGCAATAACCTTTAGAAACACACCCCTTATTTGCAGAACAAACATAGTATAAATTATTGTTCTTGGCCCAGAGCTTACAGTTTCAGTTTTTCTTCATATTAATTTGTCATTTCTTTTGTACCTGGAGAATCATAACAACATCCAAATCTATGTTAAGGAAATGAATTCTTTAGGGTATGCCATTTGGTTTCAGAAGCCTCAAG
>Ga0181612_111193_pt1 | contig 11331 bp, 7 predicted proteins | sample HoacroProtozoa21_FD_119630 | JGI IMG/M metagenome (GOLD analysis project Ga0181612, IMG submission 119630) | Hoatzin crop microbial communities from Cojedes, Venezuel. Combined Assembly of Gp0051906, Gp0051904, Gp0051908
GCAACAGAAAATGCAAAATTCACGTGCCATAAAAAAGAAAAGAGAGAGAAACTCCAGGAAAATCAGCGGAAGAGTGCTAAGTGAGTTGGAAGTCAATAGAGCAGGGGAGCAGGAGCATATACTGCTGATGTGGAGCGGGCACGAGGGCTGAGGGACACAAGTATTCTGCATGCATCCTCCATTACCAGGTGGAAGCACAGGTGAGGAACACAAGGGACTTCCTATTGTGTGCTTATTTCAATTGCTACCTCTTTGCTTCCGTAAGTAGCAGGGCTAAAGGCTGCAAATCACATTCTGGCTTACTGTAACTGGGCCACACTCTAAGGAGTCTATCTCTTGACTTAAAAAGATAAAACGAATTACCAACAATCTGCTTCTGAGGACAAAAAGACCAGCTTGCTAATGAGGGACTAAGAGGAGCCCATTCCATCTGAAAAGACAATTTCACACCATCCCACTGTTCATTTAAATGTATCCTTTAATAGGGATCTTTTTGTCCATTAAGAGTCAGAATACAATATTTATTCCTCTTTTCCAAAGTGTGGCTCCAAGGATTTTAATGGTAACACTATTTTTATTCCATGTAATGCAAAAGGACATGCCCACTAGATGGAACATGAGGAATTATACATTCTGGGTCATATGGTCTACCATGGTCTTCCCATTTGGCTTGGGAGCTATACGGCAATATAGAGTGAAGTCCAGAACTCTATTTGGAGCTCTGTTTAGGTTCCCTTTACTATTAAGGCCTCCTTGCCCAGAAACAGGACCAAAAATCATCCATGGGAGAAAATTCCCCAACGCAAACTAACAAAACAACCATAAAAAGAGGTCTTGTTTTATGGGATGCTCCATTGGTGTTGCAGCATTCTGCCTATGTGGGCATATTTTCTAACACATTATGCAAAAACAAGTCAGGGAAGATGCTGAGGATTGTAATTTTCTAATTTAATTCTGCCATTTCCAGTAATGGAAAGCCATACTATGTCTATTTGTCTTCATAAGTGACAGATGCATTTCATTAAAACTTCCTTAAATAATTTCTCATGGCACTTGAAGGAGGAAAAAAAAGAGTGAGAAGATATCTATTTTGTGAGCACACACGCATTGATGTTTTGAGAGCTGTTAAACATGCAAATGATCTATGACATTGCATTAAAGAGGTCAAGTAAAAAGACATTTGTCTGGTGTTTTTTGAAATGTTGATGCCTGTTGAACACATCATGAAATAACCTGACATTGACTGTTGCTGGATGAAAATACGCTAATAATATCACCGTGCAGTGATATAATGACTGCCACTTGGGAGAATCCCAAAGCTCGGTGTAATGCTATGACAGGCAGATGCTTCCTTTCCAGATACTGCTGAAATGCTGCCATGGAGGAGCAGGAGGATGCAGCAGCTGTAGAGCAAGTGGCTCTGCAGAATAATTTGGCCAAGAAGTGAAGAACTTTGTATTCAGTTTAAACTGCATTTAAATAAGCAGTGTTCCAGGGTAGGTGAATATTCACCTAATTTTCTTCCTGTGCCAGACAACTGATAGTGGAGCAATAAAAGCTCTTTTGAAGGAATCTGCATCATGTGCTGATGAACTTCTAAAGGGTGGGCATTCTGTGTAAAGTCCTAGCCCAGACCCTGGCATATAGGAGTTACAAGGAAGCAATGAAAGCATCAGAGAAGGGAGAGCTCCACGAGAGACCATGTGCCATTTTTCTGTTGTCCTCGTATTCCATACAGCTTATGGAAGCTTGAAGGCTTGCAACAGTTTCTATGGGGTCATTAGGTCAAAGAAAATTGCCAATGCTCTAAATCATTCTCCACACCCATTCAATAAGCTCGCAAAGAAGATGGGATGAAGTGGTTTAGAGGTAGCACTGTCATTATGCACTCCTCAGTTTCCCATTTCAAGTAACTTTTTAACTTAGGGGACTGGCAAATGGGAACAGAGTGGCAAAGAGAGCCTTGTCCAAACTCCTGTCTTGCAAGCTTATTATCCAGTCTAGCAACTGCTGCCCAGCACTGCTGGCAAAAAGGCCAGTGGCTAGGTGGGCTGTTGAGAAAGAATACACCTCTAGCACAAGGAAGTGCTCTTCCATATACTGGTGGTACGGATGGAGAAGTTTTCATGCTCTGTAGACAATGCTGTTCTTACTCTAGGGTCCCCTTGTAAAGGCCCCAGAGCTGTCAAATGAGCTGGAAGAGTGCCTGCTGTCCCTGTTACCATCCCCCTGGCACTCTGCCTGTTTGGCCTCAGCACCTTTCCCTGGCTCTACATTTGCTCTCAGCTCACTGAGCAAATAAACCCAAGTGAATACGCTATTCAAGAAATGCTGCCCTGTTTTTGGTTCGTGGATCTTGCAATCTCATCTCACTGTTATTCCAAACTACTCACCGAACATGCTCCATTTGTTATTCTTCCCCAATGGAGTTTGTTGACAAAGAAGTCATAGTGAGTACAAGAGCAGTGTAAATCAGCATGGATTAGACTGGTGGTATTCCTGACTGAAGAAACGCTAACTCTCTGATGAAAAATACCACTTTCTTAATGGAAACGTTAGCAAATGATCCAAAGCTTGCACCCTCTGGTGAATTTAGAAGATGTGGTTTCCGTAAGTAGAGTGCTCTTAGTGCTTTTCAGAAGGGCAGATCCACTGGGTTCAGAGCAGCATTACCCAGGGCTTGGTACAAAAGCCCACACTTTGGGGCCAGGGTCTGCCTCCTCCCTCCAGACAACCTGGAACCTGCTATGAATGTCAGAGCACCCGCTGTCCAATACCCTTAGTATTTCATCAGGAATATACCTCCTTTGAAAACTCCAGCTCTAAAGGTATTTTATATCATGGTCATTCCCAAGTTACCTGAACTTGTTTCCCAGTCAGCACTGGGCCTCTCAAATATAGGACCTCAATCAGCAGTAGGAGTTCAGCACGTAAACTGGGGCCAGCACACATAACACTTCTCCCTCCTCTTCCCACACTGCTCATGAAGTCAGTCTTTATTCATATATTATGGCAATGCTGTATGAGAAGGTGAGGCAGAACTCCTCCAGGCCTCTTCCCTTGCTCTGTTTTCTGGTGTTATTACCACTGATGCTTAGTCATGCCAAATTCATGACAGTTGCCATTGAGTCATGATGGTAGGTAGCTCCGGTTGGCCCTGGCAGCAAGTGGATGAGACTACCTATTTGGGCAGGGAGGATTAGTGCAGAGGAAGTCACGCAGAAAGCGACTCAGGGGAGCTAGGCTGGCAACAGGAGCTGATGTTGTGAGCTCATCAATAAAACCAGGCTTCAGAGGAGGCTGAGCTTTCTTACTCATGCTCTGGTCTTCAGAGCGTGACTCAACTCATTCACACCACACAGCACTCCGAGGTGAGCCACATGGAAAGTCTTTCCTCTGCGGCATTTCAGCCGGGCTGTTCCTGCCACCACCTCTTCCTTTCCCTTGTGTTTCTGTGCAGGTGATTAGTTAGTATTGATGGTCAGTGTTTCCATGGAATGGCTTAAGGGTCACCAAAGACCAGAAGTCGAGGAGGGAAGAAAAAATTTCTCTTGCAGTTAATCACTGGCCACACTGTGAAACTCATCAAACTTTGAGGAAGTAATTGAAGCTATTTGCACTTGTGGAAAATGGGAAAGACAAAAGTACAGGAAATTGCTTGTTGTTTTGCTCTCAGCACCACAGCTATGATTACTCGCTTGTTGGATGAGATTCCTTTAGAAGAAATGGCTTCCAGCTAAAGGACAAAGAGACTGGTCAGGTTTTGTTTAGTTTGTTTGTTTTGAAAAATCCTTTTCATGCTTCCTCTGATCCATAAAGACAATCTCGGTGCACACAAGAAACACCCCCCTGGAAAAAGAGGAGCTGTAAGGCCCAGCTGAACACACTGCTTTGGCAGCTTCATCTGTCAGATATTTAAAAGTGAGGAGGGTTAACAAGAACTCTTGGTGTATCTGAAATACACTACAGAAAGAAAATTTTTTGTCAGAAATTGTTCTTATATGTAAAAATCTAACTATACATTTTCTAATAGAGATGACTGGTCTGCACTCTTGCTGAGTGTTTCGAATGGGCAGTAACAGAGACTTCATTAATGTTTACCATCCAGCACATGCAGCAAATACAATAAACAGACAGTCCTGAGCATCAGGCCTTTGACTCTGAATGGACAGACTGGTCTGTCCTCCCAGGACAACGGATCCCCAAGGTGGCCCGGGATCCCTCTGAACACTCCTGCAAGCCCGTATTTCCTGGAATACCCCTTGGAGATCGCTGTAGCAACAGTCTCTCCCAAGAAAAATTCCCTAACAGGCAACTGCAAGACTGGAACTGTGCCGGGAATAAGGGCTTTCTGAGAATTACTTCCATGCGACCCAGGCATGCCAAGAGTTTACCTTGATACCTCTACCTTGATATCCATATAATTGCTGTAAATTGCCTCCCTCTTGAGGTACAGGTTCATGTAGCAGTACTTAAAATTATGACCTGAAGAAACTCCTAGTACTTCATAAAACTCCACGCACATGAAAGCATCTGCTGCCAGCCCTTCAGTGGCCTCAGCAGAGTATGGCAACACTGAAATGAGTGGTAATATACTAGACCAGATTTCTAGGTGACATAAATCAGTGAGGTACCACAGTCTTCAAGCCATTTATAGTTTAAAATCTGTGTCAGTAGAAGTAGCATGCACAAGGAGAAAGTGTTAAAGTTCTATTTCTCTTTTTCCTGCCTATTTCCTTTGTTGTTTTATTATCACTGCCATAGACCCATAACACTCCTTTCTATCTCATTATAAGGATAAACAACTTGGGTCAATTTGTAGCACATGATATATTAACTTGTGACTATGTATGTGATACCAGCTGTAATGATCTCATCCACAATGACAAGAAATCAGGCTAATACTGTTGGATAGGGTTTTTCTTTTCCAGAATGATACATTCTTTTTTTTACACCTGCAGAGAAGCAAGGAAAGAACTGTCAAAGAAAATAAAATATTAATTATTTTTTATGAGTTGCGTAATTTGAATAAGATTTAAATTCTTACTTCTACTAGAGTTGGGCCTAGACAAGTGATGCACTCATCCAAATGCGATGGGGATGAGAGCTGTGTAGCAATTGAAATATGTAATCAGATACTGAAATGAACATTACACAAGTGTCCAAGCCATTTTACATTAAAGTGAATGAGAGCACCTCAAAGCAGTGATAGAAGCACAAAAATAACCACTAGACAGTTTCAAGGCAAGAAAATTAGCCTGGTTGGTTTTTGATAAGACATGATATTGTTTTAAATTTATGTGGGAAATCAAATAGATCCCTGTAATAATGCTCCACTGGGTTCTGATATTTTCTGGTTGCCAGTAGAATCCAGTCACGTGGATTTGTCAGATGGCATGTGAGAAAGTGCAAAGTATGGTGGCAAACATGACATGAAGGTAGGAGTTAGGTCCTGCTTTCATTTGTGCCATGCACTGCCAGAGACTCTTGGTAGCAACCACTTTTGGATGTTCACTCCAGTATGTGAAATCAGAATTTTGTACCATGACTTGTCTTTTAAGACATGCCATTGCCTATGATCCTTTAAGGGTATCCATGGGGATATACACATAAAGTTTCTATGATGATATACACGGAAACAGCTCCACTGAAATCTGCACCCACTTACATCGGTTAAATGTTTGGCTTAGATGCTGGGGTTTGTTTCTTTCTTCGTTTATCTATTTCTTTTTAAGACATTAGTTGCATATAATTGATGGGGTTAAGGTTTTTGTTTTCACCTCTGCAGGGCCCATTTTTAAAAGTCATCTTGTCACTCTCTCATTCACTGCCCTTGCCCTCCCTCTTCCTTCTGACTCTGTTAAATCAGACTCCATTTTTCCTCCAGTTGCTCCGCACAACCTTGCATTCTGCATATTGACCTTTCATATGCTGCCATTTGGATCACCAGCTCTAGCCATTACATTAGCAACACACAATTACACCCTCAAGGTAGACTCAAGTGCAGATCCTACTTCTACATAAATACCTTAATGAATGGAAAGATGCTGATGTATGTTTGAAGTATGTTTTCAGCTCACGTAGTAGGGAGGAAGGATTCTGCAGAGATTTGAAACCATGGGTAGTGATGGGAGCATTTTCCAAATGTTTCTGTTCCACCAGACTGCCCTCTGTATGATGCTGTTCTCTGAACAGCATGTACCCACATATTATTTTTTCTAGAGGCTATTGCCAAAGCTGCACCCACTTGTCACAGGGGGGCTGTCACATCTAGTGAGCTCAGACAGGTAGCTCTTGGTTGGTGTGAGGACATGGCACTTTCAAACAAAGTATTCTTGGTGACTTATTTGATCATTTTTGCCTTTGGTATGAACCGCCACCCAGATATGCTGCAGTTTGGCAATACCTGTTGCTCTTTTGGGAGTGTGGAGCCCTTAAAGTACACATGACTTTTTTTCTTTTTTATTTTTCCTGTCAGAATTCAATGTACATTTTTCTGTGAACAAGCAACATCAGAACTGAAGCAACTCTGGCCTCCCTCCCAACAAAACCACAATCTGACAATGAAAGATGTCAAATCTGACATATGAAGGAATTTGTCCTATGGCTATGTGGGTAATGAACATACAGCTATGTGGGACATGATCTAATTATTAGTTTTCTTTATAGTCTTACAGTTGTGATAAATTGAGCAATATGTGAAATGGTGATTTTCAACCAGTTCAAGGTATTGTTTGTCCAGGTTATAATGAATAAAATTTGCTCACAGTCCCCAGACCACTGAGAATGAACTATCTTTCTCCTTTCTAGGAGGAATTCTGCTGTGAAAGCAAAGCAGGGAATTGGAGAAGAGCGACAGTGTGAGGCTATCCTGCCATCTCTGGTAGAAAGAGATATCAGTTTCCACAGTGTCTCTGAAGGGTCCTTCTGGGCACGTGATACTAACTGTGACATTTGGCCTGGAGCAGAGATTCACCACAGGCTCCAATATCAATTCATATCTCCATAATTCACCAAAATAACCATCAGAATTTATTTTACATAAAGGCATGCAATATTGCTCTTCTTATGTTCTTTACTACATTGATTTACTACACAGTCTTGCTTTAGCATTGTGCACAAAAAAAATTCTCCTAAAATCACTAAGTGTAATAAAAATCTGACATGAGTGGTCATTCCACTATGCCAGTTTAATTAACCAGTTCAAACAAGGTGAGGAAAAGAGACCACCTCTGAAATATCCCAGAAGGAAAACAACTCATTACCAGTGAAGCTGCTTCCCTCCAGCATATTCTAGGTTATGCCTGTGTTTGACGTAACAGCTTCAATAAAATCCGAAGTGAAATGATGGAATGAGTAAGTGCGTGGGGAAAAAAAAAAGGAATTTAGGCTCCTTTTGCACTCCTTACAGCAAGGTTTATTCAAACCTTGTCTGTAATAGAAAAGAGTCTCTTCACTGAGATCCTCCTGAGAAGAGGAGATGCTGGGTCAATCAATGACTGCCTCGGTGAATCTTCGATCAGCCTATGGATGTGCTGGCAAATACATCAGCCTCCCAGCTGAGGCAGGTCTTCCTCAGAGCTAGCGCTGCCTGACAACAAGGCTTTCAGGAGAGAGGCAACTTCAAATATGCAATGCCTTTTTGCTGGGCTTGAAAGAATTAACTGCAGCAAAAACTAGGCATGCTCACAACATGGGCTCTGTCTAAACATGACTCTGAATCTCTGCAAGTCTTTTGGAAGTGGGAGAATGTGGCATTTCTTTGTACATCATGTGCAGAAAGGAGAGCTGTTGCACAGACGTTTGGAAGCTTAGGTCAATATTCATCATACAAAGATTTAAGTCCAATTAATTCACCTACTTTTTCCTAATTAATTAGACAAACCTGCTGGATTTATAAAAAGCTGGGCAACAAGGCAACCTGTAGCTGAGGGTTTCTACACAGTTTTATCCCACTGCTCCCAGGGTTTGACTTTTTCTCTTCCTTCGCCTGCAGGGTTTTAGTGCCACATGGGTAGCGACACCGCTGCTAGTACAGGATCTCCACAGCTCCCCTCCCTCAAGTCTGTGGTGTGCTGCTCTCACGTCATCCTCACGGCAAACCTCAACTCAACAGCCAAGCCACAAATCTGGGATGAAGAGCTCATTTGCGGAAAAGAATGCAGTGTCATGGCATAACTTAGGCTATTAGTGAAGTCTGAATGCATGTGGGACAATCACTTACGACTGGCAAAAAGGCAAAAAAGAAAAGAATGAGGGGAAAATTGCTGCTTTTGATTTTGACATTTTCTACTATAAATCCTTTTATTTCTCATCCCAACAGGATCTTTCAAGGCCAAATTCAGTCACACTGACTTTTCAAAAGTTAAAACAAACGTGTCTCTCTGCAACACACAACTGAAGCTCAAAACTAAAGCCTCTTGGTCAGGTTTCTTTCTGGGTCAATTCAGCCAGATACAAATTTTCCTGCTTTACCCATGCTGTTGCAGAACAGAGAATAAACTGCACAGCTCAACAATTAGGACATACTCCACATGTAGCCTGCTCAAGAAGCAGGTGCTGGTGGAAAGCACAGGGTTCGCAACCAGCACTCATTCCCACAGGCACACTTTTAATGCAGACCATAAAAATAGACAATAAAAATATTTATGCAAAAGTTGAAGAATGGGCTGCAAGCTCTCAGAATATAATTCTGTTTTCAGTGAGATAAGCAATTTTTCATATGCTTTGGCAAATTTTAGCCTAATTAAAAGAACAAGTAGGTAACTAGTAATACTATATGTGGATAAATTACAGCAATAATTCAGTCATCCATTCCAAACCTGTACAGAAATTTACGAGGGCATTGATGAGGTGCACATGGGCCCCTTACAGCAAAGATTGCAAGGAGCCTGGAAGACTTGGGATTCAAAATTTACACATTCTATGAAAATTTGAAACTCAGGGCCAATTTTTTTCAGTTGCACTAACAGGTATGCAGAGTAGCAGAGAAAACCATCACCACATGCATGGTGGTCACTGTTACATACTAAATGACTTGTTAAATCTACTGTGCTGTGCTGTCACATTTTTTCTTTCACCTCCTGAAAACTGACTTCTCTTTCTCTGGCTCCACTCCTCATACTTCAGTATCATCTCCAGAAATGGGTCTGGGAATGTCAGCAGAATTATCTTAAGGTTCCCCTTAATATCAGCAAAAGCTGTGAGCAAGGGGATCTGCTCATTAATGGCAGCAGGTTTCTGAGATTCTGGTCTGACACCACAAGGCAGCCTTGACTGTCCAGTGCTCACTCTCGGTCTACGTGGAGAATCATGGCTCTTTGAAGGACAAGTTCTTGCTTTGAAGGACACCTTTGTTGAGGACCTTGGGGATTCTGATTGGATTCCTGTCCAAATCTATCCAAACAGACATTTGTGAACTATCATGCAATTCTGGTATAAAAAAGTCCTCTCTTCACCCTGAATCTCAGGTAAGCACATTGTCTAGTGAAAGCCTGCTCACTTCACTTCCACGGGCATCCACTTTCTGTCATCCTTAATGCACAGGGTCTGGATGTTTCCCTATGATTATATAAAATAGGATGCAGGGCTGTCAAACAAAAGAATGAGATGAACTATAAAGCCCATTCTTCTCTAAGTACAAGTTTGCAGCTTTCTGACTCACGTTCTGGCTTCCCCCTGCCCCCCCTCGTAAGTGCACTTTAACTGCTGGAAGAGGAAAAATCCATGTTGGATCCCAAGAGCTGGGCACTGTCTGACATCTTCATATCAGGAAACTCTGGCAATGACTGCTACTGCTCCCTGATGTTTGATCCCAGGCCTCCCACACATGGCCAGATACTGGAGGCTCAGTACCTTGGAGGCCAGAGTGGTAAGAAATACAGATGCCTGATGAGAATCAAGAAGATGTGAGTCAGACATGAGCAAGACCCAGATTACTGTGAACAACATTCTATCTGAGCAATATCCGCTTAATGATGGTCAGAGAGTCAGTACAGCTCTCATACTAAAACAGTTAACATCTCCAGTTTCCTGAATCCATAGTAATACAGTGCCATTCAATAATCTGCATTCTGGCCTGTAAAAATCACCATTATTTTTGCTGTCTATAGCCTTAAAAATGGGCATACTTCTCAAAAGAAAAGATAATCTTTTCATTTGTGATTTCAATCCATAAAACAATCCTACCGCCTGCTTAACATGCCACTTTTCACTTTGAAATCTCATAGTTATCATCAATGAATAGGCTGTATCTTGCTGAACATGTAGGAAAATTGAGGCAGCACCTGTGCTTTTCACACTCTGAACATTTGATCAAAACAGAGAGTCAGGAGGAGATCCACACACAGCCTCTGCTTCAACGTCTGGAGAACACTGCTTGCTGGCCACATGAGAGGCGCAGAGGTCTTTGCACAGATTGAATTTATACGTTTACAACACCTGTTCACTTTTCTAGCAACACTCATAGGTGGCTTTACATGTGGCAGTAAGATGTACAGAGTAAGTCCTACTTGTTTGTAGTATATTGAAAGAGGTGCCTTTGCTCTTGCAGTAACTCCATCTGAGATGCGATTAAACTTCACGATATGTCAAAAGGAAACTCTGAAATGAAATGAAATCACCACAGTACCATATGCCACACTCTGCCTAGGCACAGCAAGAATAAGTTAAATTCACTATGGCAGCTGCCAGAGACAATTTGTTTGCTTTTATTGGTATATGACTCAGCTTTAATATTTTTCTAAGACAGTTCTTGATAATTCTATGGACAGATAAGCAACACTAATAACACAGAAGAGTTGGTCAGTTCCTTCCAACCAGCCTAGTAAATCTATTCTTGGTATAAAGGGAGGCAAAACAATAGTCAGAGTATCCAAACTTTCTTCTTTGGAATGGAATACTCCTAACCTTTCTGCCCTGGACATATTTTCTCATTAGAGAAAGCATTATTCAGCTAAAAGTACTGAGTTCCTATCCTAGGTCGGAATATTGCCTGTGGTGATCTTCAGCAGCTCCTCCCACAGCCTCAATTTGTTGGACCACAAAACACAACCAAACATTTTTCTACAGCACATGTGCAGTAAGACCTTATCAAACTTTCAGTAAAGAACTTACTGATTCTGGGATGAGAGTACAGAATTTACCAGAATTAGATGATGCTAATTTATACATGTTCCTGCTAATCAGATGTGGAATTGCCCCCAGTCTCAAAATAATTAGTCTTGCACTAGTGGAAGGAATCTTCTGAATCTTCCAGAATGGAAGGAAGGAAGGAAGGAAGGAAGGAAGGAAGGAAGGAAGGAAGGAAGGAAGGAAGGAAGGGAGGGAGGA
>Ga0181612_122900_pt1 | contig 11331 bp, 8 predicted proteins | sample HoacroProtozoa21_FD_119630 | JGI IMG/M metagenome (GOLD analysis project Ga0181612, IMG submission 119630) | Hoatzin crop microbial communities from Cojedes, Venezuel. Combined Assembly of Gp0051906, Gp0051904, Gp0051908
CTTCGGCAGGGGGGTTGGACTAGATGACCCACAGAGGTCCCTTCCAACCCTGAACATTCTGTGATTCTCATGTACAGCTGTAGTGTACATTTATACATCTTATTTCAGTGGGCTCTCATACCACATATATAAAATATCATCACCTGGGTATAGAATATCTTTGTATTATGACAAGGTACATGCCTTTCCCTTCTGTGCCTTTTAAAGTTGTGTCTTGAACAGAATGATATTTACCAAAGTTACTCCAAATACAATGAAGCTGCCAGTAGATCTTTAGCAGCAGAACTGGTGGCATTTCCCCCAGGTGACTCGGGGCTCTAGCAGACGAGCTGAAAACCATGCTGCATGCTCAGGAGACAGGTTTCCTGTGTCACAGACTTGCTGTTATGAGCAGCACTAACAGGCATCCTTTTCTGCCATCTCTGCAGAAGTATGACACAACAGTCTGCCCCAGTCTTACAAAGAGCCTTCTCAGAGACATGCCCAAGCACTGGTGGTGGTTGTGGAAGAAACCTTACGTATCTCCCACTCCAGATGAATAGATAACCTGCAGGTGGGAAGTGAGTTTTAGATTCCAGCACTGCTATTTCAGTGCATAGCCTAAACACTCCAAAGACTTAATCCATGTAGGTTTAACGCACACAGTATTTAAAAGAGCTAGCACCAAAGGCATTTTGGTCTCATTTCCAGGGTTGCTGTAAACTCACTAATTTATTTAACTCTTTTAAACTGAGGTTGCAGACTGTAAACAGTCATGAGCATTTCCTTACTAATTTCAAGTTCCCTTTGGAGCCATGTCTGCTTTTAGGTCTAACTGCTGCAGTAACACCAATAACAGAGATAAGAAGATAAACTCTGCAGTAAAAGTGTGACGTTCTGAAGGCTGGGTGCAAACTATCAACAGCTGCTATCCATAAGAAATGCCATGATTATACTATCAAGCAGATTTATGGTTCAATCCAGTCTGATCAGATACCTGAATAATTTCAGGTATGAATAATTTTTCTCTGTGGAGTGCACTGAACTCTCAGAATAGGGGTCAATTTTCTCTTGCCTTCAGAAAGCAGAGGGAAAAGCACTGTGCAGTTCGTAGTATGCTGGAGAAAGGCTGCTCTCTAGTGCTCAGTGATGGGGTAGTTCTGGGAAACGCTGGAGTCACGTTTTCTGTGCATTGCAGCAGTCATTGCTCTTGAATTTGATTTAGGCTTATTTGACATGCAAACGCGGTATCAATTTGATGGAGGGCATTTCAGAGCATATATTTGTTGAGACTCTGAGACATTTTGCTCTTTCGACTTGATTTTTGCCAGCTACTTGATACCAAACCATCTCTGAATGATTAACAGAAGTTAAATCCTCCTGCGAGTCTCAACCAGTTGCTAGAATGTGACTGGCAGGTGTGGGCCATGCCAAGATGGGATTTTCTTTTTTTATTTTTTTTGAATAGGAGTAAGCAAAAAGAAAAGCAAAATGTCACATCATTCCTGTGAATGTTGACAGGGATTAAAAGTCCTGTGGGAGAGCAATCGCCTTCATCAGGGCAGGGAACAGCAGAGAAACAGAACTCCAGTGGAATCAGAAGTTCAGCAGTTCTCGCAGCAGAAAATCTGTTGCATCCAAAGACCGAGATTATACTTAGTGTAAGTTTTCACTTGCGTCTCTGCGATGTCCTCTGCAGGACGCGATTTAGTTTGGTGCAAGCATTTGCTGCTATATTGATGGCTGTAAGCTGATAATGAAGAAACAAGTTACGAATAAAAATGAGAAACGATTATCAAACAATAGCCATAATTAGCACACAGGTCTCAGATTCACGGTTTCCCTACCCTGTGTTGGGCCAGAGGACACTTTGAGGCCCAAGCAGAAATTAGGCTGAGTTTAGTGGAGTGATGAATTGCGCACAAGGGTACATTTGCCTTGTCCTTATTCTAACAGCACATCAGTCTACTTCTCCCGTGACTTCTCAGTACCACTGAATTATCAAGTATTAATTAATCTGATGATGCTTCATATCATACTTGATGATACTCCATAATACCTACTAGATAAATTGAGGTAATAGCTGTGGCTTCTGTATCCAAATACAGGGACACAGAGTTGTAGAATGTGGGATTGGCAGTGGCAGACCATCCCTGTGAGATATTGCCTAAGCTGTAATGAAAAACCTCCAAGGACAGGCACATCACCATCTCTTGGTGACCTGTTAATTATCCTCACCACTGTAAAGCTTTTCCTAATGACTAACTTAAGCCGTCTTTGCTATACATTAAGCCTGTTACTTCCTGCAGATGTAAAGATCAGTTTATTCTCTCCCTTTTACCAGCAGTCTTTGCAGCAACATATCAAAGACTATCTGAGGACTTGTTCCATGTGTTCCATGTTCCAGGGCTTGATCCAGTCAAACAATCAGGATGAACAATTATGCGGTTCAAGTCAGACAGCCAGGTTTATGTACCTCACTAGCAGACCTACTTACCGAATTAGAGTAGTATTTAAAACTTCCCTTAAAGAGAAAACTCTGTATGGTTTTAATGGAAAGGACACACCCTTTGTAACTGATAGTGTTATTTCTTTTTTCACCTTTTTTTCTGCTTTTCTTCTTCTTACTATTTTTCCTCTTTCTGTTTTTTTTTTTTTAGATTTTTAATACCATGTACCAAAATGGTAAAAGACGTGGCTAAAATGGTCATTGAAACTGTGCTAATTCTAACACTTTAAAAGGTGTCCATTCTGAAAGGATGTTAGCTGGAGGAGTAATGCTTTTTTATCTGGGATGTCAGATGTGTGAGGTCAGGTATTAGAAGTTAGAGGTCAGGTATGTTAAAGAGATTAGCGGTCTTAGATGAGACTGTAAACATGTGTGGGATCCTGTCTGGTAAAGCCAAAAAAAGAGAGTGGGTTACTTTTTAGGACAAGTCAAGGAAACCTGTAGATTGATCCAGAAACAGATGTGCTGTTTGCTTTAATTTTGTTTGTTGGCTGGAATACGTTAAAAACAGCAAATCTCTCCTTTTAAAAGAATAGAGCTCATCAAACTGCAGCTTGGTTCAAGTGAAGCAAAATATTTGTGTAATGCAGTGTTTTCCTGGCTGCTGGCCATGCACAGAACAGAGGAATCACTTTTTGATCCTCTCAGTTTTTGCCCTGCAGGCTCTGAAGGTATAAAGACACATGTAACTCAAAAATGTCTCTATCTTTGAGAGAAGAATCCACAGGGAAGAGCTGCTTCCGACTGCTTTCCTCCCTGCTTAGAGCGGAGACGGGTGCTCCTGGGAGTCAGCCAGGTGCAAAATCTCAGTCCGCAGAGCTCTGTCCAGGGGGAATTCCTGCTGCTGACTGACAGCTGGAAAAGCAGAAGGCAGCAGAGGTTGCTAAGGCTGGCCCTCCTTCTGAAGGGAGCCCGAGGAGTGTGGACTTGTTGGGTAAGTAACATGCAGAACCAGAGCTCTGGGAGAGCACGTCTGAGCAGCTGCAGGGAGTATAGAGTATCTTTACCAAAACAGCACAAATGTTCTGCTGAAATGAGTTGACTAATAGTTTCCCTCTGTCCTGGTTTCCCACACAGAGTCAGCTTTTTATTTAAGATTGTGTGGCCTGGCTGAAGTTGGCACCACTCATCAGCAAGGCTGACGCTTGTTATTTCTACACTTGTAGAAAGTAAGTTTACCCCTTGCTTACCTTCAGGAGGTGGAGGGTGAATCCGATTCTCTTCAAGCAGCTCAGTTCAGCTCAGGCAGAGAAAACAGAGGACCCTCTGATGCTACTGGTACCACAAGTGGTAGGTGGCAAAGCTGCTGTCATTGATGGCTTTGGTGGTGTGTGGGGTGCAAGTGTTTTTTTGTAAACCATTTCAGTAATTCTTCAGAATCAGGGAAGCTAATGAGCAAAGCTATTTGTCTTATCAGAAGGACCAAAGGCCTGGCTTATCTTAAGTAGGATATGTGATACTTTTCATTCTCATTTCAAGGATGAGAGAATATATGGAATTAGTGGATGATGACATTAGAATTAGCAGTTCTATGTCTCAGTGAGTATTTGGTGGGAAAGTGCCAGGAGGAAAATGTTTACTTCTGCTGTAATTAGAAAAGCAATCCATAGAAAACCTGAAGGTATCCAGCTTCAGATTAGTTCCAGGCTCTTTTGTTGCCTCTTGAAACCATTATCTGTCCATGGAACAGAGTCCAAGGACCCCACTTAATTCTCCATGTGTCAGAAGTGTGGCGAAGCAAAAACAGTGCAGAAACCGTGGAAGGTGTGTATCAGGAATATCTTGGCTTACAGTCGATGTAACCTAGTAACCTTTTGCAGCCCATGGGGAAAAGTATGGGCAAAAGGGGAGGATAAGGGCATACCATAGAGTGAGTATGGACTACAGGGATTTCTGTTTCCTTAGGCAAGCTATAACAGCATTTGCCAAATGTTGACTGGTCTGATTTTGTTACCCTAGTGTAGAAAGGTAAACTTCTTCCATGAGAATTCATGAAACAACTTTTGGAAGGATCTCCTAGGCAAACGTAATCATATGCCACAGTTTGATTCTTTGCCGCGGAGCAGAGATTAATGTGCAGCACCATGCCAGTGTGGAATGAACATGCTGCTTTGCGAAGGATGCTTTCTCTTAACTCTGCTCTCTACAGTGTACAGAGGGCTTCTTAAGAACGGCAGACTCTGGTGACGCACCTGACTGTGGTGAACTGTAAAAGGAATCTAAAAATTCCGTAGTAAGGGGACATTTCACCTAACTAAATCAATAGTCACAATGGTGATGTGTATGTTACCCTTATTTTGGCCAATGTATATAGATTTCGGGAGGAGATTGCTCCCAGCTGACTGTGTTATCTGAGCACACGAAACATATGTTTTCCCTCTGTTTAAGCAAAATATGCTCATAAGTTAACCCATAGAGTAAAGTCTTGGTTTATGGTGATATCTAATCAAAACCCTCTGCAGATGCTGTCTTTGAATGGACTTGAGATCATACCTTAGTATCATCAGTAAAATTCATGTTCTGAAAGAAGGATCTCACAGAGTCAAAAACCCACTGAAGTCTAATCTAGCTCTTAATTTGAGGGTGCATACAGAATTTGAATGCTGTACAAGACTTGTATTCACTCTGTGAATAAAGCATATATAATATTTCTGCCTGGTCCTACTAAAGACTATTTTTTCCACCTCCATTGCTAAACAGGAAACAATCGGTCAATAATTAGAATCTAGTGTTTAACTACTGAATGAATGTGTATCAAGACAATTTTTTCTGTTGAGTGTGGCCTACAAATAGGGCTTGTGATTACACAGGCCATCAGAATCCATAGCTTTTGCTTTATTAGATACTTTCAAGTTGATATTTTCTGTTTTAATAGAGCATAAAGGTCAATTGATTTAATTTATGTTGACAGTGGAGATACGGTTTAATTTGCTGTTCAGTAAGATATTTAAAAGTGGTATAATTTCAAGGAGTAACTACAGCAACAGAATTCCAGATGAATTGGCATAGTCTTGGTATTTTTGTCTTGCTTAAACTTGCACATATTGATCATCTTGTGCATGTTAAATACCAGCACACATTGCAACAATTAATAACCCTGTGTTAAGAAGATGAGAAACAAAATGTAGATGCTTTTTGGTTTTAGAAGTAATTGATGCAATAAATAAATAAATCCTCCAGAGACTCAATAACTTCTTGTAATTTGAAACACATTTATCTGGAGAATGTGCTATTTGCACATTTATAATAGATGAATGCTTATTATTTTAGACAGGCAAGTTTTTGGCTCAGTGTCTATTAGAAATGAAAGGGCCATCAATGTCTGTGATTTTGGGGCATTTTTCTTCTATACTTGTGGGGTTTTCTTGTTTTTTTTTTTAGCCTGTATCAATATGGAGAGATCTTCTTCCTTCCTACTTTTCCAATTAAATTCTAGATAGCTTTAAATGCAATCAGAATTAGTACAATTTTTGAGAAGCAAAGCCAAATGCACATTTTCAAGCTAGAAAAGATGTGAGCCTTGATGCAATGAAGAGCTGCTCAATTTTTTTTTTTTTTTTTTTTTTCTGGATCAGGGATTTTGGCTTAACATCAAGAATCCTAATATGTTTCTACACTTCTTCTACAGCCTGCAAAATTGGGAAGGAAATTCTTAAGAATGAGCCCTGTGAACTAGCAGTGTTGTGGAACAGACATTTTAATTTTATACTTCTTTCCTGGTTGGAATGGTGGTTTCACACTTCTCTTTCAGTAATCAGATTAAACAGACAAAACCAGAAACACTATTGAGGGGTGCAGTACAAAAGCATGACCCTGATCGGACAATTCTTAGTACAACAAAAGCCCCTGCTGCATTCTTACTATATAAGCTAAAGGCTAGCTGTAGTTGTGCACTGTACGCTGGAAAGCTGTCTGTGCAAGTATAAATATTTTCTCTGTATGTTATTTGGAAACATTTGTATCAAGAGTAAAAAGAAGTGTTTGCCTTGGGTTGTCTTCATAAAGGTTGTAGTAGTTTGTTCTTTTATTTTTGAGTTAATTGCATCTAATTCAAAAGATTTTGTTGATTGTATCCACAATTCTGCTTTTACCATGTAGACATTTTCTTATGGAAATGGTAGTTTTTCAGTGTATGAAAGAAAATGGAGGCTGATGGCAAGAAGTGCACAGATTCCTCTGAGTTCACTGAGAGGAGTATGGCAGGGTGTGCTGGGCCAGAAGTTCGCTTTGGGAAGCTAACTGATTGGGAAGAAAATGGTCTGTTGCTTTATGGGACTTAAAGTTCAGGAGTCATGATTCAGTATAAGGTTAAGTCAGTTCATCAAAATGTCAATGAAATACATGGATTTAAGAAATGTCAATTGCTTGTTTTTCATGAAATATCAGAGCACAACACTGTTTCAAAAACAAGATATTCACCTTTTCTTGGCCTGCAGTATTATGCAATACTTAGAGAAAATTAACCTTTTAGTCTCCTATTTTGGGAATGCAACAAGATAGCAAGATCTTTAGCTTTTTCATAGACCTGGGAATTCCAATTAATGTGTGAATTTTGTAGCATGATACAATAATTGTCCATATATATTTTACACATATGAAAAAGACTGCGGTGCAGTACAGGATAAACCATGATTCCAGCTCAATAGCTGCATGGAAACATTTGCTGGAATTGCACAAACTCACAGTAAAGAATCAGGTGTCATCAGTGGACTTCTTCCAACAAGATTCATGTGTCTGAATTTCCTTTATGTTGTGCAAAGTACATTTGCATCAGCATCGCGTTCATGATTTTATCTTACTAGTACCAGTGACCACACCAGGTAAAAACCATGTTTGAAGGATCAAGCCCTTAGTATCTCTACTACTAGATAGCCTGGGGTTGAGGCAATGTTAGTCCCAGTAATGATGCTGTTCTTTTTTTTTTCTTTTTTTCTCTTTTTGGCTTACTACTGTTTTCCCTATGCCTGAATCACACGTGTTAGGACAGCATTGTCTAATAAAGTTAGAGGACATGGATAGGGATTCTTACTATTTTCTTCTTTTTTTTTTCCCACTACCTACAACTTGCTGCATTTAGAAGCCTCTCTGCCTTCATTTCTCTATTGCTAAAGTGGCTTTTAATACTTCCACCAAATAAGAGAAATTTATATAATGTTTTCTAAGTGCTTTGAAATCTTCAAAGAAGGGTGCAAAAAGAACTTGAAATGAGACAAATTCATTTTTAAAGGGATCCAACATCGCCTGTATGATACAAAGGGTTATTTTGAAAGCTGATGGTGGATGCCTCCTGCTGCTGCCTACAGGGAATGCACATCACTAAGATCTATGAATGTTTATTGAATTATAAAATGAATTTGCAGTGCAAAACTGCACTGGCTCATATAGCAAGTGGCTTCTGCTGTGTTTCAGATTGCCAGCCTGAGCACACTGGCACATGCAGGAGATGTTTGAACAGTCGTGAAAGCAGGGACACTTTCAAAAGAGTTGTCTGACTTTTCACCAATTTCTGTCAATAAAGATGCCTGTATTGCAAAAAACTTGTAATATTGGAGCGAAACTGGGGAAGAGGCAATTCTTGCTTTCTAGCTTTGGGCGCCTTTGGTAATAGCTGTCTTATGAAGTTCACTGGCTAAGCTCACAGTAGAGGCCTCAGTGTTTCCCTCCATCTGAAAGTTTTTAAGGCCTTATTGATAGTGCTGCATCTGAAGGGCAATGCAATCCCATTGGTTTGAGCTCAACATTTCCAGCTGACTGCTGGCAGCACAGCCATGAGGAAAACTGCCAGGATGTAATTTGTGTGTTGCTCCTCGAGAGAAGGAGACCCAAGACATGAAAGCAACAAACCACATATGCACCAAGGGCATATAGTCCAGAGGCCAGACTAAATCTGATGGAAAGTAAATCTGAAATACATGTAGCGGAGATGTCAGGAGGCCAAGCACCAGCGACTTTCACCTACTGATCCATTACTAGTGTGCCACAGTACTTGCTGATGTGGACCTAGCCTAATGCTACTTAATCTGAACAAAATCTAGGACAGTTTGGGAATGGTGGATGAGAAACTATGTTCTTGTCAGTGCTGCATGAATGTTATGCAAAGGATAGAGAGGAAAGCATCTAAAAAGGTGGTTGTTTATTCAACCTTTCTCCTCCATGAAGTCAGGCTTTCAGTAAACAAGCCGCTGAGAGAATCACCTCTATTATTTATAGGGTAGTTGATTTTCCAACGTGTGCTCTCACCAACAAGTAGAGATACACAAAATGACTGTATTCTGGTGTGGCTGCTTCTCCTGTGTGAACTTCAAAGATAAAATGCCATTTTAAAAACAGGTTAACTAAGTAGGTCAGTATTTATTCCAGGATGAGCATGTGTGGTCTTTAAGACAGCTGAAGAAATTCTTCTTTTTGAAAGTCTGCATTTTACAGCATTGAAGAGTTTGGCAATGCTGGTTTAGCACAGTTCCTTTTTAAAAGCTGCATACTTCGGTGCTAAGGGGATTAGAGTTGAGCGCACTTTAATGAACACCTGTGAAGAGAGTGAACCTGTTTAAAAGAATAGACATGCTGTGCTTCAAAGTAATCCACAGAGAGAAATATGGAGAGCCATTTTAGAAGAATACTGTGCATTTTAACTAACTAATCCAGTTAAAAGAATAAATTTTCAATGTACAGAAAGACAAAACACAAGAGAAAGCAGAAGAGAAGGGCTATGTTATACAGCTACATCTTTCTCTGCTCCATTTTTTGTTCCCAGTCTGAACAAAAGCAAGCACACTTTGAACCACCTACCTGGAACAGATATTCAGGGTGCAATTTCAGTGGGGTTTCTCAGTAGCGATGGGATTATGCATTTAATGGGTGTCAGTTGTGCTTTTTAGCTAATAGTTGTTCTGATCCCTCAGGAAATGAGAAACTTTTGAGTGAGGATGTAATGATCACATTTGCTAAGGGAGAAGTAATAGAATTTTTGCTGACTGCTTATTTTCTCACTATTAATGCTTCCTTATGATGGTAATGAAAACGTTGAAATATTCAGCTGATGAAATGCTTTATGATGAAGACTGAGCTGGTCTTTTGCAGGACTGAATTTGTGACCCAGTAATGACTTTAGAAGGCTGGTGGTAGATGGCAACAGTGGTAAAATATTCAATGAATGGCATAAAAATACTGAAGTGAAGGTCTCTAAGGCTCTTTTCATAGTACTATCTTGTGCTGAATGTCTTTTGTATGAGAAACAAGTAGAACCTCGTCTGCCTAGGCAATGCTGCTGGAAAGACCCATGTATTGTGGTAGGAAGACCAGTAATAAGAGTCTGTTTTTCAAGATTTTTGTTTTTAATTAGATGCCCTTTAACAGTGCTGCTCTTCACCCAGCAGTTCATTCCTTCTGCTGTTGCTGATGTACCAAAGCTTTTCCTGGAGTGGAACCTTTTCACAGATGTTTTGATTAAAATCATTACATCATCGTGGCCTCCCCACATAACTTTTTGCATGGAAGGTATTCTGTTTCTTCAAGCGTAACAAATGTGCAGAGATATCAAGTGAACACAAGGATAAGAAAATGAAATTTTGTCCTTTGTTACCCTGACTCTCTGAGCCTTCTGAAGCACTTCACAAACTCTAGGCCCTCCTTGAAGGGAGCGTTGCTGTTTCTGTTTTGAATACTGGGAAAGGGGGAATGAGGGGCAAAGGAACCGAGACCTAAATAAATGAGCTGGACTGGAGCTGAAGGCTGACCTTCCACTTCTGCACAAGGCAAGGAGAACTGAAGCTCTCTCCTATGTTTGAATGCACAATAGAGAAGGGAATGGGTGCAAGCGAAGACAGTGTCAGATCTACGTCTGGTTCTCAGCGCAGGCCCCTCTAATTCAGTTTAACCTGGTTTCCTTGGTAAATTCTTCACTAGTAGGGGACTGGAGCGATGAAGTTGTCCCTTGTCAGCACCTCACTGGGCTGTCACGCTCGGGGCGAGAGAGGGTGCCTGTGCAAAGGGCGTGAGGGCGCCGTGCCCCTGTAACAGCCCTGCTGGCGTGAAGCAGAGGGACTGCTGTGCTGCAGCCCTGCGGGAACCCCATGCTCTGCTGCGCAGAAAGGACCGCGCTCCACTGCGGAGACCAGCTCAGGGCGGAGGCTCACTGGCCCGAGAGCCACATCCCTGCCCTTCTCTTTGCTCATAGAAACAGTGACAAAACAAGAAGGCTCTTTGAGTTAGTGCTGAAGTGCCGCAGGTTTCCTCAAATGCAGTTTTGAGTTGAAAAGAAGAATTTTGAAAGAGTTTATCTATTTTGCCTACAGGATCTATTGCCTTTCAATGCTGCAGAGTGAAAACATTGATACATCTCTTGCATCTGGATACACTGATGTCTCTCAGAATACTTTGTAAAAGGAATTTCTGCTATGAGGACCAACTCCTTCAAAAGTGTATTTAGAGTGATTTAAGAGCAGATTTTTCCCTTATTGTCAGGTTTCTTTAAGCTATTCAGATGAGACCCAGTTCACCAGACACAGAAACAAAAGAACAGTGTAATCCAGAAATGTGTAAAATGAAGGGAATGAAAGTCTTTTCTTAGTCTGTGTGGAATCAGCTTAAAATGGGCCTAAAATAAGTAGGATTTAACTGAAGTACAGAAGATCAAACCTCAGAACAAATTGTCAGGTAATTTTAAATAAATCCTCTTTACTCCTTGTGCTAATAATGAGACTGCTCTGGAAACCTGGATCACTGCTGTTTCAGAGCAAACATCTCTTTATCCCTATAGTTGCTCTTCCTCTCACCTCAGCACATCAAACTTGAGCAACCTGTAGTGTGGTGTGACTGAAAAATGTCCCCTGGAATAAGGAAAC
>Ga0181612_125548_pt1 | contig 11331 bp, 5 predicted proteins | sample HoacroProtozoa21_FD_119630 | JGI IMG/M metagenome (GOLD analysis project Ga0181612, IMG submission 119630) | Hoatzin crop microbial communities from Cojedes, Venezuel. Combined Assembly of Gp0051906, Gp0051904, Gp0051908
CTGATTTTTTTTTTTTTTTTTTTTTTCCCCCCCCCGATAGCTTATTTGTGGGTTTCTTTTTAGTAGTCCTTTCTGGCCAGATGGGAAATGGGATTGATGGGCGTTTCATGCAAAAGTGATCACTTTGCTGCTTATCAGAATAAAGTCTGTGAAGCACATATAGGATGTCTTGTGTCTTTTCTGTATTTTTTTCTCACTGTGCATCTAAATGTTGTAGTTTTAGAAGAGAAATGTTGAGTCCCTGGTAATAGCCAGATGGTAGAGGAGCCTTCAAAAGGCTGGCCCCATGGGAAGTGCAGGTATCTGGTTTCAGGTGCGGTTAAATTGCAAGCTGCAACCCCTGCAAGAGGTTAAAATGTCCAGAACCTACTGACCGTGTGACTTTTATCACTTCCTGCTAGCAGATGGAAAATTTTATTCAAATGGTAGGGATTAATGGAGGGCTTAATTGAACAGGAAGTTTTTCAGCCCTTCAGATGATGGCTAAAATGATCTATACACTGTTACTTCTGACATCTCTGCCAGAAGTAATCTCTGGCGTTCTGGCTAGTGCAAGTTGCTTTTAGGGCGAAGGTGAAAGATTGCAAGAGTCGAGGCACGCGTGTTTTTCAGAGATTGGAAAACAAGAATGAAATGATCTGTAAAATAACTTTTTTTTTTTTAATAAAAGCACAATTGCAGAGAAAAGGCTGCTCAAAGCGAAAAGAGAGTTTTCCTTCAGTCACACAGCTTTGATCTTGCATCCTCTGGAGTTTTAGCAGTTGGTCAGATTACTAAGGAGGGAGTTGCTGATATGTTTGGTATTACTTGGTGTATCGTTCACCATTCAGCATGAATCTGCAACCGTTTTGAAGAGGAATATGAAACAAAGGACAACACTGAATTTATCAGGAACCAGGGTTTCAGGTAGTGCCAGAGGGCCTTGCGTGAGTAAGGAAGTGGGAACTTCTGTCATCTGAACCCTGCTGGTTTTGTTTAATGGCTCCTGGTTGGCGACTGGGAAGCAAACAGGTTTTGCAGATGTCCCCTCAGATGTCTGAGAATGCTGAAAATGACACTAGAAGAATATGGAAGTTGTGCTAAAAGTAACTTTGACTTTTGTGTAATTAAATAGGGGGGAAACGCTCAAGTTTTCTGAAAGTGGGCAGGTTTTAACATTCTGTAGGCTCTCTTCCATAGGATGGGAAATCTTTTTGCAGGGCCAAAAAGGCTTTTGAAAAGAACATCTGTGGTAGATAACAAGGTCCCCATTCCATGTAATCCAATGCAGACAGAAGGACGGTGTTGCAGAGCGGGTGAAGTGAAAGGGGAGGCCGTTTTGCACCCTGAGGCTTCCCCATGCTGGTGTTCCTGACCCCTGGGAGAACAGGAGGGTTGCTCTGCTAGCCCCCTGGTAGCAAGCCCCAGCAGCAGGACGGGGCTGGTGCTTTGCCAGCTGGTGGGGACTGTGCAAGGGAACTGGAATTGCATCTTCCTCCTGGTCGGGAAGGTGCTTGTTAGCTTGGAGTTCACCTTCAGCACGTGGGACAGGGTTTACGGTTAAAAAAAAAAATTGTATTTTTGTGGTCTTCTCCTTGAAGAAGAGTTTGTCAGGACGTAATATTGGCTCAGACATCTGCTAATGAATATTAGAAAGCAAGTAAATGTGAACGAGTTCCTTTATATTTTTTCTGCTGCAGTTATTTTGAGTTTTAGTTTTCTGGCATGTGGTGATGCTCTTCTTTGTGCACCAGCATGGCATAAAATGGCAGGCCTAGCCTGGAGTCAGTCCTTGGTGATGTGCTTCCTGTAAAACTTGCTGGCATGGGGTGGTGGGCTTGGCTTAAGCTGAGAAGTTAGGAGTCTTGGGTCACACTACCAGGAAAGATGGGGAGCCCCCATTTCTGGATGCGGGAACCTGCAACCCAAGTCTCCATTTGCTGACCGCTTCTGTATGTACCCGTGCTCAGCTGTGCTTGGTAAGCAGCTTGCGGGGTGCTCTGGTAAGGAGAACCAAGTAGCAGGTGGAGAAGAGAAATGCTGCAGAAGAGGAATGTCTCCAGAGCATGGCACAGGAGCGGAAGCAAACTGCACGGGCAGGGGCGTGGGGAGGAGTCAGAAGCTGTTGGCGCTGGTGGTACTGCTGAAATAAGTGCTCATTAGATGGCACTCAGTACTGATCCGCAACAACGCAGTGACTCCCACTGTAGCTTAGTCCCATAGGGTCAACTTGCCTATCTTTGCTAGAATCATAAGCTGTCGCTAATGAGCAATCTCTGCAGCCTGCAGTAGCCTGATGAACAGTGAGGAGAGAGACGTCTCCAGGACACAGTCGCTTCCAAGATGGCCTGCTGCCATACATTGCTGTTTCTTGTCCCTTCTCGCTAGGGACGCTTTTGCATTATTGTGCATGTTTGTAGCTCGCATGAGCGTGTCTGAGCTCACCCAGTTGAATGCTGTTGGCTGTGGTGGCGAAGGTGTCAATAACCAGAACCTTGGGAGGAGGGTTGTAGGATCCACAGTGAAGTCTCTGCAGCGTTGCTGTTAAATTCCCGTGTGGACTGATGAATTTGAAGGGTTAACCTGGGTGGCTTTATGCAACCTGCAGTGTGGTTGCAGCGTAGACGCAGCTGGAGTACAACCCATACCAGTGAAAGGTTTAAAGTACCTGTGCTCGTGTTCTTAGACTAGAAATGAAGCTACTTCAGAAAGGGAATTTTGAAGAACCATTGCAGGACAAAGGAAGGGTGGCACCAACCTGTCTCCAGTATTCAGAAGGATCTCTTCTGCCATCTATTGCCATGCACAGCTCACCACATGCCCCTATTGAGAAAAAATTCCAGTCCCATCTCGGGTAGGATAACCCTGGAGAACGTGGGTTTAAAAGAGAAATTGTCTGGCTGAAATAAATTGTCCAGATCCTACACTTATAAAGGAATAAGCCTTTAGACCTGGATTTATGGACAGTCAGTAGGATAGATGCTATAATGTGATCAGATAACAAAGGCAGATAACTGTAGGAAAACAGCTTCTTGGCAGCTTCATTTAGGTGCCATATCCTCATGTGGTCGTGTCCCCGCTGCTGCTTCTCCCTGGGCAGCAGCTGATAAACCCTCCTGTGCTTGCCACAGCTACCAGCACATGGGATTGGCGGAATTGTTTGGAGTATTTGGTGGTAATTAATGTACTTAAATCTAAATCAACCTTTCTCCAGCTGCTGAAGGCTGGGCTGGAAGCATCCTATTGTTGAGATCCTTGGAGGTAGACGTATGGTTTTGTAATTGTATTGTGCTGGAGTTGCACCATGGTAACTCATGGTCCTGTTTGGGTCTGAACATGACAGGAGAGCTTGCGACCCTGTGTACAGTGCTGCAAATTGCGTATGATGAGCATAGACTGTTCCTGCATCAGATCCGACTACAACCAGGTGCCGCAGTAAGATGAGAGGAGACCCATGCTCCTGGAAGAAGGACTGCGAGCTTGACTAATTACACTTTTGGGGTTTGAGGTTGTTTTTTGTTCCTCTTTGCTTCTGTGTATCCCGAGGTCTGTGGAGGGGACTCTAAGTTCACACAGGGAAATCCTACAGCTACATCAGGGCAGCGTCAAAATTCCCTGGCCACCATCGATGTTTCAGGACAAAAACCCAGGGCATTTAGTGCCCAGCGTGATGCATCCCTCTCAAGGTTATGAAAACTCCTGAAACACCTGAACTGCCTGGATCCATAGCTGAAATCTGACTGCAGTGTTAGTTTTCTACAAATTCTTCGATACCTTCTAGTGTGGTCCTCTATCTAGCAGGCAAAGTCTGCATCCCTGTGTTATTGTGGCCACTTGTATAGGTGAGGTGGAGTATATGGTGGCTGGAGTTGTCCGGTTCCTCCACAGTTAGTGTGGTGAGGGGTGGTCAACAGTGTTCAGCAGCTTTTAAGAACTCCCACTTTGCCCAAGGCCATCTTACATGTTGTTTTGACAGCCAGCTATTTGCTTAGTGGGTGTAAGTATTTCTGCTAAACTGCATGAAGTGAGGCAGGTTTGGAGACTGCAAATAAATACCTGCTTGTGATCAGTAAGCATGGTCAGGAAAAATAGGCGACTCCGGGATTAATGATAATTTGAGCAGTTTCTAACAAACAAGTTTAAGTTGCCAGCTGTACTTTGAACTAGTCATTAAGCATAAGGGTTAGCTCAATTATCATTCATTAAATGGCATTCCCAAGCACCTTTCCATTGTTTGCAGGAGAGGAGGTTCTCAGAAACCAACTGTTTCACAATTAAAACAAACATAAACAAACAAATAAAAAGCCAAAGGAAAATGTGCATCCATTCATTGTGGCTAATTTTTTAGAGCAAGAAGTGTTATTTGTGGAAACGTGCCCTGTTAGATTCAGCAATCAAAGACTGAATAGAGGTGGGCTTAGTATTTTACTCTGATTTGTTCACTTGAGAATTTAAAGCTGGTGTAAAATCATGTTATTAATTTAGGCCCAATTTTAAGTTTTTGGACCACAGAACGAAAGGAAGATTGAGTGAGTAAAGGGCTCAGTAAGAATAACTTTTGAAAAGTGTTGTATTCAACCTCACTGGAATTTTTTTTTTTTGTGCTGAAAATTAACCCAGATTCTTCTAATCACGTGTCAAGATTGAGAATTAAGACTCTTACTAGTAATACAGGTCTGGGCTGTGTCTTGGATTACATGATCTTGCAAATCATTTTGAAGGAGTCATGTCTTAGAGTGACCACATGCTTTGCACTGGTTACCTGCGCTTGGTGTCTGCATGGATGGGAGCCACCAGGTCTCTCACCCTCTGGCTCCTTCCTGGCACAGACAGGCGTGGAGACACAGATGATGGCTGAACCTCGATTTCCACTACTGCCGACTTGCTGGCAGTAGCGACCAAGCCGGCATGTTGCTGAAATGGGCAAAAGAGACCGGTGATACAGGCAGAGAATACTACCCCAGAAGCTGAAGGGGTGCGAGAGAGGAAATGCAGTTCAAAGGACTCCCTCGTACGCCTGCTTTTTGCTCTTGGTGCGATGCGGTTTATTCACCTGACGTTGTAACCTGGGACACAGTGGCTGCAGTGGTGTGTGAGTATGTACAGACAGAAGGGCTACCTAGTACTGCCAGAGCTAACGCTTGCACTCAAGCGTGCTCCAGGGAGGGCCAATAAGGTCTTGTATTCGGAGGGCAATTTTCCACCCCTGTTGTTGGCTTATCCAAATAATGTTTACCCTGACAGTTCGGGGGAAAAAGCAACTGTGTTTTGGCAGTGTTGATGTAGACAACTTTTACGGTTTGAATTCTGGAGCCCTCTTGTCATGCACTCGTGATCCTCTCTGGAAGGTTACTGTTTGGAGTGAATGTCTTGGGCTTGTTCTCAGGAGCGAAAGGGTGAAATGTAACTTAGCCTTAGCCATGCTTCCTGCTGGCGCACGTGAGAGTGGTAAGGATTTCCCGGTTGCCCTGTGAAGGATGATACCTCCAGCACACAAGTTTTGCATGCTTACCTTGGGCTTGTCTAGAAGTGCCTGTCACATGGTTGATTTTGTTTGAGCTGAAAATTACACACTTGATAATCATCTGATCTGCAGCAGACGCCTGGCTATTAAAGCTTAAATTACTTTTTTTTTTTTAAATGCGGGCAGAACTTATCTACAGCAAATAACTTTCAGATACGTTTACCTTAATTAATAAACAAAGCTGCACACACAAAGGAGTCTTTGCATACAGCCATGTTGCGTGCCAGACCGAGTGTCGTGTTGTACAGTGCAATTAAACCGAATGTGTGAGTTGTGTATCAGCTCTGATGAGAACAAAAGATGGTGCACTTTGAACCTGATCCAGATCGGGGTAGGGATGAGTAAAACTCAGAGATAACTATTTTGCTGAGCCAGCAAAGTGTCCTAGTAAGGAAATAAATAACCCAGGTACATGGCAGAGTGGAAACTGTGAAGATACTAGCACAGAGTGATCAGCACAAAAGCAAAAATGGGTGAGGTAGAGCGCCTGTCTCTGTGCCAGAGCCCTCCGTGGAGTGCGTGCTGGTGGCTGATGGAAGGACGGCTGTAATGCTTGACTGTGACTGCGTGTAGCTGTATGGGACGGTCCGTTTGAGACAGCAGTATGGGAAAGGTCCCACAGGACTCAGCTCAGCTGTATCCGCACGAGGACAAACCTCTGAATGGAGAAAAGCAAATATACAGTGCACTGAATTTCTGCTGCCCAGACTGAGAGGCATAATACAGAAAGTAATCCGGGAACTGCAGAGCCTAACTGAGCAAGAACAAGAAACCCAAACTCTCCCTGTTTAAAGATGTGTTTTGGTAGAGGATGGTTCCTCAACAGCCAGCCTGAGATCAGGCGGTAAGCAAATCTGTGTTCCTGACTATCTGCGCAGTGTTTGGTGAAAACTAATACCAGCTGATTGCTGCTAATTAGTAGTAGTGATTTGAATGTGGTAAAAGTAAATATCTACAAACACTTACATTGCAGTTTCTCGGGAGGAGAAGTGACAAAAGCAAAGTAACCAAACAGCAACGCTGCTTTTAGAAAGACAGAGGCGTAGATTCCTTCGCTTTAGCTTGCAGGCTGCTCGCTAGCAGCTGCGAAAGTGAAAAACACGCTGGGTTGAGAAAAGAAATGGGAGTTAATCCCAAAAAGGTGACAGTGAAGCAGCTACTTAAGCTACAGTTCCTGCAAAGAGTGGAAATCTAACTCTAGTGGTGCTGGTAGAAAGAAACAGGACGTAAACATCAGGCAACAGAAAAGCAGGAAACAGCGAAAGCACAAGTGAAATTCAAGGAGCAAGTGAAAGGTGGTGAGACCAAACAGCAAGCAAATATTGTAGCATCTAACGGGTAAGAGATTTTGTGAAAATCTGCAGGTTGCTGAACATTAGAGAACGTTTGAAAAAGATAGTTGGTTTTGCAAATTGCTTCCCAGTTGAGATGCTTGGGTATGAGGACAGCCTCTCAACCCCGGAATTTATTGTAAACAGATTAGTATGAATACTTATATATTAACAATTCAATTCTGCGTGTTGTTCTTTGTGTACGTTGTATAGTACTATGCTTTGCTTTCACTTAGGAGTTATGGAGTAATAAACTGGAAATAGTCATACTTTTGTACCAATGTACAACTAAATCTCACGTACTGATAATTTCACACTTGGTTTGTAGCTAATACAGCACGCGCTGTGATCTAGAGTATTAACGTTTACTAACAGAGACTGATATTACTAGCCTGAGCTTTGCAAAGAAAAGACTGCCTTTGTGTAGTAGGTGTTTGCTTCCTAAACATGTCCTTTTCTGCAAGCTAAAGGAGTGGTGCTGGGATGCTCTATTTAAAAAGAGATTTCTTAAGTATTTTTAGGTAACGCTAACTGTAGTGTTTTATTCTAAAGAATGCAGTTTGCTTAAAATATTTAACTAAAAATAAATTCCAATCTAGAAAAGCTTCAAAAAGTATATTTTGCGCTGGAGAAAAATGTTTTTCGGTCTAGTCTGAGTTTGAACACTGGAGATATTTTTGTTGTGGAATTTTAGTCTCTGGCTGTAATTTGCTGTCTCGGACCTAAACAGTCGGTTCAGCAGAAGTGTACCCTAAAGGAGGTGAGGCTTCCTTAGGCTGAGGCTTTTTTGAAGTTTGTGTCATGGGTAGGTGTTTGAAGTCTCTCAAAAGCTGAAGGAAGACAGCATTCTGTTGAGAGAAAGGTGAATAAGTAGTCTGGATATTTCTGGCTGTGTGTTTGGTGTTTACATGATGTTTAGATGTGGTGTTATTTTGAGTTCTTACTTCATCGTTTTCCTTCTTGTAAAGTTCTTTGCGGATGTGCAAGTCTTAGGTAGCGTATACCCTTTCGGTGAGGGCAGAGTGAGCAATTTATTTTGAGGATGGAAACAGGATTTTTGTCATTGTTTTTGCCACTCACGCCAATCTGTCGCTTGTTGACAAATGCACGCTAAATAGGTCATTCCAGCAGAAATGGTTGCATTAACAAGCAAAGAGCAAAGCCACGCTGGTGATGTTATGTGTTTATCACACACAAAATGTCTTTCTGAGCACTTTTATCACTTCCTTACCTATTCTCCCTTGCTCAGAAGTGGTGTGTAATCGAGTACGACAGGCTGCTATGCTTGATCTGATGTAACTGTCGTGGAGGTGGGTACCTCCTTTTTTGGCAGCAGCTTCACACTTATATTGGATTAAGTGTAATGTGAAACCATACCCGAAATAATTGGTTTTATGCTTCCAGAGGTTTTTATGGGGACATATGAGGTTATTAAGATGCATACAGTCCTTCACAAGGAAACAGTTTTAAGTTGTTGCCTGTGTTTTGAAATGTGTATTTTTTTCCTCTGCTGGCCCACCTCTCAAACTGGTCATCTTTACACAGGCTTTGCTCTAGATTTGTGTAAGAGCTTGGCTTTTGTTTCCTAACCTCAGTGCCTCATCCTAATGTGTTGTAGCTACAGAACAGCTTGTTTCTTGCTCACGGCTCACTCTCTACACCCTCAGGCATTGACACAGAAACCCATGGAGCACATGCCTATCCATTCAAAGAACAGCGGTTGTTGCGGAAACCTAGAGGATGCTACGGTCACAAAAGGGTGTCTGCATTAACTAGCATTCATAAATCAAAGTGGTGAGGCTTATGCCCTGTAAACTGCTCAAGGTTTTAATAAAAAATGGATATTTCATAAGGAGCAGGCCTGGTTCTGTGGCACTGGTGTGAGGCTCAAACCAAGCAAGAGCAATTACAGCAACATCAGTACAGGTGTGAGAGGAGAAGCATCTCAGACACGTCTGCCCATATAGCAACAAGTCTCCACAGCCTCCCCAGGAAGCAGCAAAAGTTCATGGTGGAAGCCTGGAGCTGGGCAGAGGGAAGGTCTGGCATTTTCACTGTTCTCGCTGAAACGAAGAGCCCCAGTGGGAGCGTGGTGATGAAGAGCAGGTGATGCTGCCAGGGCAGGCTGCGTGCCCCGTGGGAAGCAGGCAAGCAAAACGAGCGGGGAGTTGTTTGTACTGGGGAAGGTTGGTTAGCGGAGAGCGTTTTTTCAAAGACAGACCGAACCAAGAGTACTTTCAATTCACTAATTCATTTCATGTCTATGCCAAACTTAAAGTAATTCGCTAATCCTCTTTCAGTGCTCTGGGGACTGATAATAGGGATGCTGCAAACAGCTCTGGCTGATCCTTGCTGCAAAAGGTTAATTTTGAACCATGAAACAGGCTTAACCTGTACTTTTTGGAGTGGTGGTGGTTGTGGAGTCCTCCTCGCGGCTGATCTTTGATTGCATGAGATTTGAGCAGGTAGTTTCAGAGATGCCGTGAGTGGATAGTGTGTGTTTTTACCAGCCCGTCTGAGGAAGCACATCAGTGGGGAAAAATCACTGTGCAGATGAGAGCAGCAGGCAGGGTTGCTTACTAACCTTTATAGTCTGTTTTTTGGAGAGAGAGTGTACTTTTAGTGCAGAACAGAAGCCAACACAAAGCATTCTTCTCTTGCCACATGTGTGGTTTTCGTGATAGAAATATAGTTGGTTGAAATAAAAATCCCATTCATCCTGTGCGGGAGTCCTCCGTCTGCTTGAAGGAATAGAGCTTTGCAAGTCAACCTGAGTTAATTCTGGGCATATACAGGCAGGTCTATACAAGATCTTCACTCTGGAAGGGTAATTATTCACAGATAACGAGGAAATATGTGTGTTTAATCATCTTTTAGTTTCAGTTCAGAAATTACAAGCACGATGATAAAAAAATTATAAACACCATGCTGTATTGGCTATTAGGGAGATGAAAAGAAGCAGTAGGAATGGCTGGTGTTGTTGTTGTTTGGGAAGGTGGGAGCTGGGTGCTGAGGACATGGACAATTGTATGCGGAGTTTACAGAGAAAAATGCTGATGCTACTTTTGTTCTCTGTTGTCATTAGGGGATGTGTATATATGTATGCAAACACTGCTGGGATTTTCAATTTTTTTTTCTATTTTAGCCACAAAATTGTGGAAGTTTAAATACAGTAGCAAACCTCTTCTTACCCAACAATTTAACGTCCATGAAAAAGAAGAGGTTTGCCAATTACGTGTTTCATCCACGCTGAACGATAACTGTGCTTTCCTTAAGTCATAACAGTTAAGCCTGCCGTGGAGTGACAAGACCTGGTTTTTCCTTTACTGTTATTTGATACGTGTTTCAGTTTGACATTATGTAAATACTCTGCTATTAGGGAAGAAAATGACATAAAATTGCATCCTTTCTCAATGAGGTTTTAAGTTTCTTTCAGTAGCTTCTCTCCTTTTTTGAAGCTGTAATAAAGAACATAATTAGAATCCCAGTTGCTTAAGTGAGAAATTAGCATGTTCTTAAATGCTGAGCCGAGCCAGGTTCCCAGCGAGACCCCCTCCGGGTATCTGTCCTGCCCCGAAGCGCTTTCCCTAATACCAATTTGTGTTCTAGACGTATTAAAGAAAATCATATTCATTGCCACCTAGCAGTTAATCAGAGCCTTCAGATAGGCTTGAAATAATTTGCAACTTGACTGCCAAAACCACCTGCATCTGTTCATTTCCTACAGCCGTACCCGGGTGTGCTCTAAAACTTATCAAAGAGTGTCACTCCATCACCCAGTACAAGGACTGAGACAAATGCACTCCATGCATGTCGTTCATTCTTCGAAATTTGTCACAAATATTACTTAACCCCACCCTGCACCTTCCTTGCTTGCTGTCTTCTAGGCTGTGGCCAGGGGAACAAAAATCTAATGGCTTTTGCCTGATATTTTCCCTGTCAAAAATGTCGTGCCCTAAAGGTTTTGATTTGTTTTTGTAGAGCTGGGCACTAACATAGATACCTTATCCATTAATATATATTTTACCATGTAAATAAGATTCTGGCAGATTGGAATAAATTAAAACCTTAATGGGGCTAAAATAAACCTCATTTGTAAATTAAGCTGACACTTCAAAAAAAGAAGACATTTTCATGGTGTAAAATACAGAATTATGAAATAAGTGAATAGTAAACTGTAATTGTATGATGTGCAAGAAAATACTCGGAACATATGAAATAGTAGTCACAGATTTTGTAGTCAAGATGTTCCCTTTCTGGTTTTCCAAATTGTTGCAGAAGATACCAAAGGGTAAAGCAAATGAAATACTGTCTTTGCAATTGACCCAGGGAGGGATATGATACTGGTGGGGGATGGATTCAGATCTCTCTCTTCTTCTTTTTTTTTTTTTTTTTTTTTTTTAAAACAATGATTTTTTTTGTGTGTTCTGACATCTCTTGTGCAAGTTCTGCCTAACTGCCTAACGTGCTCCTGATACGCTCTTGTTTCCACAGGCC
>Ga0181612_146675_pt1 | contig 11331 bp, 3 predicted proteins | sample HoacroProtozoa21_FD_119630 | JGI IMG/M metagenome (GOLD analysis project Ga0181612, IMG submission 119630) | Hoatzin crop microbial communities from Cojedes, Venezuel. Combined Assembly of Gp0051906, Gp0051904, Gp0051908
AGGAATTTCCCATGGCTATAAACCTTTCAACAAAACTTTCCATTTTCCCACAGTCAACTGCCAAACTTTTCAACTTCTGCTCAAATCTTTTGTGGGATGTGGATATACAATGTGTGTGATGCTGCAAATTTGGCATATTACAAATTATCGACAGAAAGTATATAGAGAAAAATGGATACATCACACTACTCATTTCTTTCATGTCTCAGCTTACAGTTGTACCATTGCTGTCTTGCTGAAAACTTAGCATTGGCTTTTCAGAGGCAGTCAAAGGAACAAGGGAACGAAACAATCATCTACGTCAAGAACAAGAGCAGCCAAATAAAATATTAGCTTTTATTTCTGTTTCTGATTCTGTTTTGCATGATTAGTTTCAGTTAAAACAAAAAATCTAGCATTCACATATCACATGCACCTCTTAAATGCACACGCTTCATTCAAAGACTGTATTTCCAAAAAGGAGCTGACAGTTTCAGGAAATCCCCTGTAATATGTCCCCAGTGAGTCACTTGCTGCTTAGAATTACAAGAGAACATTTATTTTAAGGCAAAGTTTTATACTTCCATCTCATTTGGCCAAATCCATCCAGACAATGTCCAGATTCTAGAAGAATCATATCCCAAAACGTAGCAAATTCTGTATCTCTTCAATTCACCCTAAGAATCGGTGCAAATTATAGTTAGGATCTGCATATGGACAGGGCAGTAAGTATCTACAGACAAGAGCAAAGTCACTTCTCTTAGGAGCCTAAGAAATTCCAGCATAAAAGCAAATGATGCTGATACGGGATGGCCTAGAAGAGAAGGACAAGAACGACTCGCGTTTGGCTTGTCAACGCTCAGTCTGAAACACACTTCTCTAACCCTGCTAGGGCAGCAATCTCATCAGCTATCCCAAGCTATGCCACTTCTCACCAATTCCATTTTGTAGAGAATTACACTTCAGTGAGTAATTTCCACAAAACCCTTCAAAAACAGCTGTTTTTAAAAGGTTTGCATTATTTCTATCCAATCTGCTCTACCACTAAGGAAGCTGGAGACTTGATCAGTCTTGTCTGGCCTCTGCCAGGTTTGCAGATAGTGCAAGTCTCAACACATTGCCAGACTGTTGCATAGGTACTTGCAAATACTGTTTTTATTCAAAAAGCAAATATATCACTATGCGTCTACTATGCCACAGAAGAATTCTGCAACTGCTTTGTATTGGGTTTGTGTATAAACCCTCCAAACTATGCAATAAACCTGAGGTAAAGGGATCTGCATCTGTCTTCTCTAAGCAGAAAATGTTTAGTTTTCCACCTAACTGTATTTATTAAAAGAAGATAAAAATCAGAAAGAATGAATGTTGGAGTCCAACAAAGCCAAGCTTGGTGTTCCTTTATAGGAGCCTTAGGATAAGCCTTTGATTCAGAAGCCAAGTTTCTTTTCATCTAAATATGTTGTTTTGAAGCATGGTTATATTGAGGTAGTTCCAGATACCAAGTTCAGCAGAGCATAAGGAACAAAACAGGTAGGAGGAGAGAGACAAGGAGAGGGCGAATTCTCAGTTGAACAAGAACTAGTGGAAAGTAGAGTTGAGGCTGAAACTATCAAGAAGTGACAAAACGCCCGTAAGAACTTGTGAAGTTGCTCAACAAAAGGTCATATCTCAGAGAAGGTAAGACTCCCCTGAGGCTGTTAGCTGGTGTGTCATTTTCTGGCTAAGGATTCACATTCTCAAACGTTCTTCCTCTGCCACATCACATGAATCTTCACTACAGAGCTTCAGATTGACCCAACCAGTTATGACTCCTCCACTACATATGAGTAATTTCAACAGAGATTAAGAACTTTCATGAAATGTACTCTTCTAAAACCTTTGGCACACATCTTCATTATCATATCTGTACATGAATCTCCTTCTTGTAAAAGGCAGTTGCAGCCTTAGCAACACTAATTTTGTGTTTTACACAACCCAGTTATACTGAAATACACAAGGGTAACAGAATATTTCATACACCTCAACGTTAACCCTGAAGCAGGGTTTCCCATCCTTGCACTGGTCTGAAGATTTTCTCCACATCAAAACAAGCAATTGTTCCATAATGGAGATGATTTTCTTTCACTGGAATAATTGTACTAGAAGAACTCTAGCAGTGCCCAAAGCAGCACCGGTACAAGAATGTTTTATATTGTAATTGCTTATGCCACCTCCCCTTTAGAAGTAACTATAAAAGTGAAAAGCACCTCCTCGCCTCATTGTATGCTAGAATTCTTCAACCTTAAAGTCCCAAAGCCTTAAAAAACCTACCCTTTTCTATAGAAAGAGAGCTCTGGGGTAACACTAATGCTCCAAATCTCTTTATCTTACAGAAGATGACCAAAAAAACCCTACAACCAAACTACCCCCACTGGTTCTCTGCTAACTGAGTGAAGGAAGAAAAATCTTCCCCAATCCCACACCTACCGATGGTTTTAACTCAGACCATGGCAACAAGGCTTACTAATCACGCGCTTAAGACTCTCCAGCTCTATGAGGAACACTAGCCATCTGGGTTTAAAAAAAACAAAACCAAAATCTTTTGCATATAGACAGATCTGGAGCGTGCCCTCTTCGAGTTATTCTGCTCAGCCCCTGATTCCTCAGTCATTTTTAATATTTAAGATAATGTAAGTGGTGTTTCACTCAAAATCTTACAATGACGTTCCAAAATTTGCCAGAGGACTCCCTGCTCACAAATGCAGATTTGGACGTCTCCAGTTGTTTTCTCTTATTTGAATCAGAAAGGAGCAGTTTTCAATCCAGCTTTTGCACGAGCCTCCCGAAGACCGAGTTCTGTACCTTGTCTTTTTGCAGACGATGAATTCCAGAGATCGGTCCTTTGTTTCTTCTTCTGATTACCGTTATCCAGATGAATGTGTACCTGAAGGAAAATAACAGAAACATTTCTAGTGACAGCTACAGGAATCAACTTGCACTCCACCCCTCAGAAAAGTTAGCCCATATTAAGGGTAGTTAACATAATTAGTGTCACTTTTATAGTGTTAGCAAGGTCATATTATTTCCTGTCTGTCTTTCCTATTTTGTTTCCAGTCTTTCATAAGGTATCTAACAAGGAGCAAAGAAGTATATCACCATTTAGCCAGCCATTTTGAGTCAGGTTATGGGAGCAGCTTTTCATGGGCTGCCCTCAGCAGAGACAGAGCCCAATTATTTGGGTATTGTCCTCCAGAATAAAACACACATACTACAAAAAAAATACTATTGTGTCAGAAAGACTTGCTTCACTTGGCAGCAAAAATAGTATCAAATCATAAACTTAATATGAAAGTTACTTTTTACCTAAGAAAGATCTGTTCCTAAAATTCATTATAGCATCACAGCCCCTAAGTTCCAAACTCTAAATAAATTATAAAGACTTTAGGGGTGAGGTTCAGTGGCCGTACTGTCCTTGCTTGGTAACAGGCCCAACTAAAGTCAAGAGAACAGATTATTGGAAGAACACATCAATTCTTGCATAATATGCTGTATCAAAGTTTTCAACAACTCACATTTGCTGCACATTCTTAATTACATTTTAGAGTTTCTTTAAAAATTACTGTGTTACTCCCCTTTTTCCTTGGAACCTAAACTAACAACAGTTCCTTTGGTGGCATTTTCTTCTGAAGAACTTACATATCCTCCCTGTTATCAACATCATTTGCTATACCATCCACACCCTTCTGAGTCTTGGACACACTAAGCAGAGACATTAAACGTCAGCGAGGAAAAATGTAGAACTAAAAGGACTCCATACCTTGTAATATTTAGATATCGACTGATGTGGCCTGAAACCTGTTGTGCCTTCTGGAGGATCCATGTTGAATACTGTCTGGAAAATAGATGTAAACAAATGGAAATATTTAACAACTGTTTCCAGCAAAATCCCTAACATATCTTTGCACTGAGAAGTTTCTCCACAAAAGTTACTGTTGTGATAACCTTAAATATGTCTCCTTGCTCCTATTATTAAAGGAACACAGAGATCTTGACTCAACACCTTTTTTACAGGCAATTCCTGCTAACCATACGGCTTTGTCCTTGCTCCAAAAAATGCAAGCCAGTATCCAAATATATTCAAATGATATTAATGACAGCATTATTATTCACACTGTTCATGACTCCTGGCTGTGGATAAACATAAACACACCACATGTTCACGAGATCAGAGAGAGTCACAACTGAGTGTAAAAGAACTTCTTGAATTCCTTCAGTTTAAAATTTCAGCCATGATACCGCACACTAATAATACTCTGCTTAGAAAAAAATATCAAGCATGTAATCATACCTAGTTGTCCATATATTAAATTAAAAGCTTGTATCAACTCTTCTGCACAGAGTTATGCTTCCTCCCTTTTCCTGATGTCTTATGACTAAGGGTGATGCTCTTTCAAACATATGGCATTCCGTTGCAACTTCAATGAAAACAGCTGTGGTTCTCAAATATTTATAATTTCTGTTAATTTTTCTAAACAAAAATTCATTAGACATTTAAAAGGAATTATCTGAGCTCATAAGAATATCAGCTAGTTGCAACAAGAAAAATGTTCTCCACCAGTCAGAGGAAAAAGAAAGAAGTAGAATTCCTGGAAATATTAGCTTCTGAAAAAAAGCCAAAAGACAGGATGTACAAAAGGATGTGCTTCTAAGAGGAAGAAACAGATTTATTCTAAATAAAAACAAGCTCATTATGAATTCAGCCTTGAAGACAAGGCTCTGTAACAAGAAAGCACTGCATTTAACCAACACAGGCTCTAAATGTGACCTAGTCCTACTTAAAAGTATCTCAAGACAACAAACTATCATATGGCAAACAACTTGCAATAACTGTCCACGTGCATGTCCTCAGCAACAGAAAAAGGATCTTGGCTTTCAGCAAGAGACTGCTGTTCAAGTCACCTTTCACCTACCCACGCGCTAAAAGAGCACACAGACAATTATCTTCAGTCCTGTAGCACACACTAATCAACGGGCTCCGGTCACTGGGACCAGGAGACCCGGCTTCTACTTCTGAATCTTCTTGTCTCTCAGCTCTGAAACCTTTGGAAACCAAATAAAGTTAAACCTACCTCACCTTCCCCACAGAAGAACAGTGACTCTCACCTTCCAGTACAAGTCATGCTGGTATCAGCGTACACAAATTGCTACTACTGCATCAGAACATGCACAGAGGTTTTGTTGAATCACTGCTATAAAAATGAAATACTGTGTACGTCACCGCGAATGCACCCTCAGACATCCACGCATTCGACGAGTTCAGTATCGCAAACCTACCAGGACTGGTCAAAGTGCAACTAGACAGCTTGTCTTTACCATGCAGGTCTGCCAAGTTTGAATACATTTCTCATTTTTTGTTTTACTCAGGGTGTTACTGTGTGGTGTCCTTTGGGACAGGTATGCTGCTCTCCACTAGCACAACTGCTGCAACGTGACTTCATACGCTACTACTAGACAAAGTAGGCACAGAAAGTTTTATTAAGTAAGAAAAATGAATCGTCTATAGGAATTATTCTGTTAACTTGAGCTGACTGTTCTCCAGCAAGCATCTAGTAATGTTTTATAGGAAAATTTTTAATTATAAAAATTATCCTTTTCTATTGAATTCCAATTCTAGAAGAAGAGGATTCACAATTAAGCTAAGATAGCAAGTACATTCTTAGGTGAAAAACAACGATACTGAACAATTCATACTACTTCTTCTTTGTAAGATTTTCTAGCAATCAATAGGAAGACATCCTGAGTGTTGTCAGTAGACTTTGGTACATATGACAAAACAGACCTGAGCTGTGTCATTCAAAACGAATAAATAAAATCCAAGACTCAGGACAGGACTTTTAGAGAACACAGCTAAATTCATATCTACATGATTTAATCCCTCTAGTTTACTTAAATGGGACACTAAACCCTATAAACAGTAATAATCTCGGATAGAGTGAAATGTAAGTGGGAATGTTATAAATCCTTCAGCAAAACAGGAAAACTGAAGTACACAATCACTACAGCACCCAGACAGAAAAGAATGTAATTACAAATCTTCTAGCAAGAGCTCTGGAATAGGCAAGAATACTGAGGAAGGAAAAAAGAGTTCATTTGCTGCTGCCAAATGCAGAGCTGGACACAGAAGTAATTCACTTTTCAGATTAAATAAATTGCTGTGTTCTTACATAGATTTTACTCTCCTCCTGCCTGTCTGTCCATTATTTTATCACCTTTTTTGATACTCCTGTGCTTCCTATAAACATAGATTGCACATTTTCCAGAAAAAAGATCTGTGAGATCAAGGATTTCTGAAAAAGTCTGGCAGCCAATCTGTTAGGCAGGCTACCAGAGAGTGGAACAAAACCAGAGAACTACAAAGAGACTGAACATTGCCAGCCATGACAGACTTAAATATCATGGAATTTCTTGCATCAGTGGCTGAATTATAATTTTTAATACAGGGAAAACAAAAGCTTTAAACCAAGACAGGAAAGCAATGACTAACACACATTAAAATGTCACCATTATTATCACCCACCTACTAAAGATGGGGGGAAGATCGTTTTGATCCAAAAAACCCACAGGTATTTGGGATGTAAAGGTCTTACATCGCTGTCATGAAAAGGTCTAATTCATCCTGACACCCAGTACCTCAGGCCAAGATAATGCTCTGAAATCATCAAATTCTGGGAACACAGTGAACTTCATCCCAAGCGTCAGCAGATTTTCCAATATGTAACACTGCGGCTGAGATGCTGTTTTGTTTGAACTTCAAGATGCCCAAACACTACCCTCTTTTTGACTATCACTCAAGAATATTAGAAATTTGTTCAACTTCAGAGGAAAGCTAGGAACTGAATTTCAGGCCGCTGTCCCACTGTGCCTTCTAATTTTATGGTGCCCAGGTTTTTCATAATCCATGTTTTGCAAGTGAACAGCACAAGAGGACTGACAGCACCACGGGGATACCCACAAGCGTCACATTCAGCTCCTGTGGCACTGAAAAGATTTTTATTTTACAGATACCTTAATTTAATAATTAAATGGAAAAAATACAAATAAATAATCTTTTGTTTGCTTTTTTCCTCAGCCTGTCCTATTATTCCATGAGGTCTCATATTCCCAAACATTGCTGCTAGACAGTAACCAGCTCAGTAACCCAGCTCCACCTGGTGGAGGCTAAAACCAGACACATTTAAATCAAGCATCTCCAACAAGGAAGATCAAAACTGTAAGAAAACAACATGGGTTAAAAAAAAAACAAAACAAACAAAAAACTAAGTAGATCATCCCATTAGGCAGCAGCTCTCTCCTTCAAAACCCACAGACTTCCATCACTGCACAAGTGCACATACAATCAAGAATCAAATGGCTCCAATGTCTTTCCACATTTTTTAAACCAACCCTTCCATCCTTCAGGCTTATAAAGCAGCAGAATTAATTCTTTACCTGGATAATATCTGAAAGTTTATGCAATCCAGATGTATTGACAAATATCCCAGTACCTAGAGAGAATAACGCAGGATTACTTTTACAGCACAAACATATATCCATTTGTATATGTCCATGTCTTACCTGGAGAGCACAACACACTGAATACAATGACTTCAAATATTATCTGAAACAAAGAAATCATTTCAAGTTTTTCATCGTTATTCAACATGCAAGGAGAAATGTACAACTGGCATTCCAAGGGAAGTTTCATCTCTCTGCTGCATCAGGAAGCTGGCATCCAAGACAGCTACATGAACTTCTTGAGGCTCCTCTCCATTAAAAATTGGAAAGGAGACAATTAAAACAAAGAGAAGCATGCTTAAACTGTTTGGTTACTTTTTTCAAAAGCTCACGATACTAATATTAGTCTCATGAAAAATAAAAAATTGACTACCCTGTTCTGCAGAGAGACAAAACCAACCCTAGCTATAGCTAGAAATATCCCTTTACAACCACCTCTGAGCTTCTAGTATGCTTACAACAGTGACTACAGAGGAGCAGTTAAAAGATCATATGAAATACAGTGATGATGAGAATTTGGCCACGGGAACGATAAAGAGATGCAGCTGTTAAGCCAGAGCGCAAACAGCCTATGAGGAGAAAGACACTGGAGGAAAAACAACAACAACAAATAAAAAGAGATAGATGTGTTCTCAAAGGAAGCACTTGCAGACCTGTCTACATTCTACTCTGCATGGAACAGGCTTGGTCTCTTCAATACTTCTCCTGAAGAGGCTGCTAGTAGGAACTCACTAAATCATTTTCTTAGCACAAGTAGAAGTTGGAGATTTTTTCCTTGCGGAAGGGCAAATTAAGAACAAGGTGCTGACAGTAGAACAGAAACTTGCTACATCATGAAAAAATCCCCCACATTTTGTGATTCCAAATAATCCTGTTCATAACTCCATTACCAGGGAAGAACTCAAGACACTAAAAGTGCCATCAGCACAACGACAAGCTCCACCCCACAATCCTTCTGGTTTCAGAGGAAAAGTATTGTGTGCAAAACCCATCCAGGTATGCCCACGTACATCCACACATACGTAGGCACACGCTCAGGTTTTGACACAAAGCTCTTCTCAGAACTAGTTCTGTTGCACAGATATAAAATGTTTCCCAGCAGATACCTCACAGCAAGTCTTAATAAAAAGACAGAGGTCCTCAGGCACAGATTTTAGCTTTTTAAAGCTTTATAATTTAAATCCAAACACAGCCTGTCTCCTCCTCTCCCCGAACAACACAAACCTCCAATAACTTACATTACAGAGAAAAGTCTGCGTGAAACAACTAATGAATTTACACTTACGGCCTGAAAGAAACTGTAAAATCTGCTCTAGCGACTCCACGAGTGAGGATTTGGTCTGGAGTGTTATTTGGGCCTCTGCAAACAGATCAAAGATGTAGCTGCAATTTACAAAGAAAAAGCACAAATGGGTAAACACTGCAAATAATCACAAGGACACAATTACTGTCACTCTTTTATAACAACAACAACTTCACTATCTAGTAGCAAAACATGTTCTTGTCTCCATGAGAAAAAAATGTACAGGAATAAAAACAAGTATTTGGTTGTAAAGACAGCGAATATTGTCATGACAGAAAGCATGCTGACAACATCCTTCACATCTTCCATCATTTCTCTACAGCACACAACACGTCTTCATTTAGAAACAGATTTGCATACAATTTCCACGATCTGTTTACAACCTACAATATGCATTAGATTAAAAACAGACTTGGAGAGCTCTGAGGTACCTGAAACTACATCACTGCAGCACTACTACCTCTGTTTAAATCATGATGCGAAAGCGAAAGAAGCAGAGTGAGGAGCTTCTTTCAGCTCAGAACACCTGACAGGCATACACGCAGCACAGGATTTTCCACTCTTGAAACACTTTGCAGGAAGTTCCACCAGAAATAATGATTACTACGGACAGGGGATTTAAGGAAACCCAAAACCTTGAATAAACACTATTCCCAGAAACTGGAAGAGCAGTACCAATCCTAACAGCTGACCCAGTTCCACCTGGTCTAGAATCCTCTGTGCTTTTAACATGTAAACATATCAATGAGAAGCAATTTACCTCCCCTCTTTGGTGACTCCACTGTCATTCGGTGGCAGCTCCACTGCATCAATAGCACTTTCGAGCTGAAGAAGAATTTCTTTAAGAGAACCAAGAGGGAAAAAGTTTAGGGTTCACAGAAACTCACTTCTGAGACACATCTAAGCCTCTTTTTCAAATGTACTTTATTACAAAGACTGTCACCAAATACAGGACCTCGCTGTTTTCTTGATTCTGTAAACAAATCAAAATGATCAAACCCAATTTCCTAGATATCACCTCTGCATATTCGTATTCAACTTTAAGAACTTCCGTGACAATTCCTCGAGGAAGCTTGTCAGCTAAATATAAAACTCTATAGACAGGGAAAGTTGTTCTTGGAAATGCTTTGTAAACAAGAGACATTTCAAGCTTTTGCTATTAAGGTTATGTAGCATCGTGTTCTTCCAGCAGAATGATGCAACTAATACGATTCCAGCACACTGACGAGGTTAGAAAGCAAGGGAACTTCTAGCAACGCAGGAAGCAACGCATCCATCTGCCAAATCTCTCATCTTCTTGGGAAACAACTGTAACTAAACATTCCACAAAATTCTCTGAAAAGAGAGACAACTTCAACTCCCACGAATTTCTCAGTTATGAGTAATGTCTACAGAAGTGCTACATGAACCTCATTTATAGTTGCTGACGTTTTGAAACCGTTTCAACAGCAATTTTCAACAATACAAAAGAATAACCTTACTCTTTATCTTTGCTATATCTTCAAGTTCCATGTTCAGTCCTGTTGAAGAAAGGAAAGATTTCAAGGAGGATGTTTCATGCCTGTTTCATTTCTAGTTTCTTTATGCCTTTTCAGAAATTATGGATATGGCTAGAACTGTGTGTATGGAAAGGCATCGTCTGTATTCCACTCACTGCTCTATTTCATGACCCCTTGTGGCACACTGATTTGGCCAAATCTTTTCATGTTTGTCTGGCAGTGATTACTAATTGACGATAATTTATCTATTAATGAGTGAATTTTCCAGAAACTGTTACAATAAATTATCTTCCAGTTCTTGCTAACGACACCATATAATCCCAGTGAAACAGTGGTTTGTGGCTCTCAGCGCACCTGAATGGGCCATCTCCATATGGAATTCCACATTTATTTCATTCTGTTGAACTACTTTGGCTTGTTCTTCCAACACGACATTTATAGCATCCATTGCCGAAGCCAGATCGTAGGGTGTCAAGTCAAAAGACGACGACTCCTCACACAACTTCTCCTAAAATATAAGGAATGGAAGCATTATTTGGACTGCTCAGTGTGCTATTCGCCCCGGCAATTTCATAGATGATAAAGTCCAGACAACCAGGCTTGATTTCATTTCTGATCTATGGCTCAGGCCAGAGGACATTTTACGACTACCTGAAGACTTTGACTGTTACTAGGCATCCTTTCTTCTGAACAGATTTTCCCACACTATCAACATTCTACAACTCCCATCTAGTAGCAAATCACCGACATCACTGAGACCCCTTTGGTTTTTAACAGGTGTCACCTCCTCTGTGTTCTCACTGTTGCTGCTAATAGATTTTTCTGGACATCCTTTTGTTTCTCCCACACAGCTGCCAAAGAGCTTGCTGTCCAATAGTCAATTTTTTAGTTGGAGAATCAGTTTGTCCTTCCTGGTCCCTCTCACACTCTTAGGAAATAGTCATATCCCTACATTTGCTGGTATGAAGACGTGGTCCTTGCCCCTCATGATCTTGCATTCAGAGATGGGGACATGAA
>Ga0181612_171069_pt1 | contig 11331 bp, 6 predicted proteins | sample HoacroProtozoa21_FD_119630 | JGI IMG/M metagenome (GOLD analysis project Ga0181612, IMG submission 119630) | Hoatzin crop microbial communities from Cojedes, Venezuel. Combined Assembly of Gp0051906, Gp0051904, Gp0051908
GAGGGCTATGCACAGCATGCCAGGTAGCTAAACTTAATCCCACTGATCACCCAGGCCAACTGCTGCCTGAGTCCTGACCCATGAAGGGGGACCAGCTGCGCTGAGGCACAGCCTGCTTCCCCCGCTGCCCAGGGGTGCTTGGAGCAGGAGGAAAGCAGAGGTCTCTCTAAAACACCAGACAATTCTGACCTGGCCCGCAACCAGGAAACACTGAGCCCTTCTCCCTCCTTCCCCTGTTCTTGTGCTCCATTCCTCAAGGCACACAGCAACAGCATCACAGTTTCAGCTCAGATGCCTGCGTTTGCCAGGTCAGTGATGCTGCTATAATATAAAGCATGTGTCTACACAGCTCTACAGCAGCATGACCACAAGCATGTCCTAGGCACTCTGCTGGAGGAGAGCACGAGACGGAGACAGAAAAAAGCCATCCGAGTTAATACGCTTATGGCTGATATGCTAAAGATGATCTTTCAGCACATCCTTGCAGGCTCACTGTACATACAGAATATTCAGCTATGGTCTTACACGGTCACCATCAAAGAGACACTGGGAACTACAGCAACACGACAGAGTTTGTCCTCCCACCACCTCAGAGCTGTAACTACAGTCTATAGCTACAGCAGGTGACCCCAGGTATGGGAACTAACAAATGCCACAGAAACGTGTGGCAATGGAAAGAAGAAAATGCTGATCTCTCGCATGGTGACCCAACTCAGGGTCCTAATTCACCCTCTCCTAAAGGTATGCAGCAGTCCTAATGCGCCCTGTGTTCTCTTCCAGTTAAACCAGTGCCTTGCCAGTTCTTTCTTGCTCCCCTGCGTACGTAAGCACTGCGGGTTGACACTACACTCCTTCGTTTACCCACCTGGGTACTTCCAGGAAATCCTGTCCACACTTCCCCAAGCTAGGGCTTTATTCTAGTCCAGCAATCCTCCAGGCCAATGCTGACTTATTCCAGGAGAAACAGCAAAAAGGAGCTTAGTGTTGGCTGCTGCTGCGGGAATGGCACATCATTGCTCTTCGATCACGTTGTTTGTGCAACATTTGCCTATTTCCTGGCTCAGGGACTGAAAAGCTCCTGGTGCTTATGAGCCTCACGCCTTCAGTGAGCATAAGACTAAAGGCACTGTGTGCTCAGCTTATTTGCTACCCTGTGATTCTGTTTAATCAACTTCTCCTTCACTCCTCCAGTAAGTGCCTGCTTGGAGACTTGCCACTAACCTTCATTTTCCTGCAAAATCCTCCCAGAGAACTTCTTTCTCAAGGATTAAAGCTTGAAGGATAAATTACTCCTTCCCATACACATAAGAACTGTTCTGCCTGGCTGGCCTTCCCAGCAAAGCACTGAAGTGTCGGGAGGATGAAGCAGGCAGGCACAGGCCAAGTTGTTCAGTGGTGGTGAAAAGCACCGTGGGGAGGACCAGTCATGCCCAGGGACTCCAGGGACATCAGGACAAGGAACCACAGAGCCTTGCAAGGCCTCAGGAAAAGAGGAAAAGAGTAGGTTTGCCAGTGCTGCTTTGCAGAGTTTACTACAGCAAGATTTGCTCGATAGACCTGCCAAACAGCAAAGCTTGTTCCATGAGATGGTGGAGAGCAGCTTGCTATTGTCTGGCCTCTCCTGCCTTGATCAGAGACATCAAGTGAGTATGGTACATTTTCCACTGTCCACATTTACAACATCTCAGTCACAAGCAAATTAACTTCTGAGTCATGGCCATCACACCAAACTCCTGTTTCCAGGGGAGGGGAGTAAACGGAGTCACCTTACTCCATCTTGAAATACGAGATTAAACTAACCTTCAGGTCTCATTCTAATTTCTCTCCATTGGGTTTTGCAAATTGCACCACTGAACAGAGGTTGGTTTATTCTGGAGTACAGTCTCCCTTTCATTTCAGAGATCTAACCAGCTAGAGGGATGTGAAAGGCACATTTCAAAGAGCTGTACAAAGGATTTTAGCAAGCTATGATATTGCTGGGAGTTTTTTGCTATCTGATACAGCAAACCTCATGGACACAGCATGATTTGTCTACCGGTGTGTCATGCACATCACTCCATCTGCTTAGCAGAACACCAGCAATCTCCAGGGAAAAAATGCCAGATACATCTATTTTTTTTCACGTTAAAGGCTAACAAGAAAAATAAAGGTGTCTTGGCTGTATTTGCTTTCTTCACTGTTCACTTAACCAGAGCTATGCTGCAGGAACTAGTTGACGCAGTAGGATGATTAGGTGACCAGAGTTATATTCCCTGGGTTTTTTTGTCTGTTCTAGCACCTGAAACAGGAGCTGGGCTTATATAGTGGCTGTTAATTGCAGCAGGAGAGGTACAGCCAGAGTAGTTATCTAAACCAGTACAATTTCCTGAGTTTCCTTTCCTTCTTAGGCTGAACACCTGAGTGTAACTTTCCTCAAGTTTACAGTATTATCACTGCTCCATGGCACAGATCTGGATCGCTAACAAGAGGAATAACTGCCATCTTGGTTTCAAAACTAGGTAATATAGAGAAAACTATAACCACTATAGTCTGCTCACTGCATTCGTAGTCCTTGTGTTCTCAGCTTAATCATAAGCACGGACCACGTCATCTCAGAGACAGCTCGGCACAGGGAACAAAATCTCCCTTGAACCTCTGAAGCTCCAGTGCAGCCCAGGGTGTAGGGGTTGCTGAGAGCACAGGCAATGGCATTTAATTTCTGCTGTGCAATGAGCTGCTTGCTTTGGCACATGATACCGTCTAACTATTTTCCTCCTTCCATGTCTTTTCTCCTCATTCTTCTTTTTTTTTTCCTGCTTCCCCAACTCTTCCTCCATCCCACTGCATTCAACACAAGTTTACACAGCCATCTGTGGCTGCTGCTTCACAGGTACCACTTCCAAGGCATCACCACCATTACCACTGCCTCCAGAAATAGAACTGGTCTTGGCCATGGTCAGGGCTGGCTGATCAGAGCAGCCCAAAGGTATACACATGCCAGAGAAGAATCTGTCCACACTATCTGTTGATCATCACAGGAACATTATGCTATGGTACACACAGTCCCACCAGGGAGAGTGTAGGAATCACCATAACTTCATATGAACTTCTATTTTGATCAGATTGGCTCCTAAAAAGTTTCAAGGCAGTGGAAAAGCTAATCTCAAAATTTTATGGAATCATCTGAAGGTCTTGGGCATTCTTGGCTCCCTTTCTGTGGGGTTTCCAAGCTGTTTGGGAACCTTGATTTATTAACATGAAAGGTTTCACCTGGGAAGCCCTACTGCTCCACACATCTGTGCACTTGGCGGCAGTGCCTTTGATGAATTTTTCTGGCTGCTCTGTTCAGTCTCAGCAGCTTCTCCTTCTTGTGTCACAGCATGGTTTTTTCCTTGTGTTCCTCCTTCAGAAAGGCTGATACTTCCAGCCTACCTCAAAGGGCAGGCATTCTAGCGCACTTATTTCAGGCAGCATGCTTTCAAGGTGACCTGCGCTCCCTCTTGATTCCTTTCAGAAAGAGTACCCCTTTTGCTTCATCAATGCACCACTCCATCTCCTGGACAATACTGCTCCAACAGTCCTGCTGACAACGCAGCAGAGGGAATGGAGCTTGAGAGGACTGGCACTGACCTTGCAGCAAAGGAAGGCTGAGAATGTTAGTTACTGTAAGAAATGCTCCTGGAGACACCAGTGTGACATCCCCATCATGTGTCCCAGCTGGAACTGCTTGGCAGCATTAGATGTGAAGAGTCCCAGGAGATGGCATCACCCATCACCTGCCAAGCTTTCAGTGAGTCAAGACCCTGGTTGGCCATAAAGCTCCTTTGGATGACTCCTCCTCAGGAGGAAGAAATTCCTATTTGCAATAAAGTCCTCTCCCTAGACAGAGCACACACAGAACCAGTGAACCTGCAGGGTGCATCTGACCAATAGATCCTGCACTCCTCCATAACACCATGAGGCACGCTGCTCCCCTCTCGCAGCTGCAGAAAGAGCCCCTGGGGGTCATAACCAAGCAAAGCCAAAGCTTAGCTTGAGTCAGCTGATGTTTGGGACCAGGTGGTTTCCCCTGCCCCATGTACACGCCATGAGCCAAGCATTGGCATGCTTTTGGGTCATGCAGAGCAGATATTTCCCACCACCCGCCTTGGTCCTGGCATACACACGCAGCAAGCACTCTCAGCCTCGTGAGTAACAGGCACGAGCTGAGCACAGCCTCCAACCCTCTTCCAGGCCTGGCTCAGACACACACAGTTCTCAGAGGCAAACCTGAGCCAGTAAAACCTATCCAGCGCCTCATGAGATCTGGGAAGTACAAAGCCACATGTGAGCCCACTTTACAGCCTGGCACCTCCACCTCTCCTCCAAATTCCTACTCTGCATAGATATAACATCAGCACTAACTGCAGAAAATGGTCACAATATGACTACAAGTGAATTTATTATTCCTCAGGGCAGGGGGAGCCGAAAAGGTCAAGGCTGTCAACTGAAGCTCAGCCCCAGCAAAGGGTCCAACATCAGTTAAAACTTCCCAGTGCCAGCTCCAAACCATTCTCCTCTGTATTCCAGCTGACAGAGATGCACCCCCAACCCAAGCCCACCAACGCTGAGCCGATTGCCAGGCGTGCCTTTGCGAGGCAGCCCAGTACTGCCAGCCAAGACGCCTTCTCCAGTAGTGATCAGCGGCAGATAATTTTGGAAAGAGCAGACACAGATAGAGCATGTCTGCAGCAGCTAGCTGATGAGGTAGGGAACTACATCTCAGATCATCTAAAACCGTCTTGATCCTCTGCATGTGTTTTATGAAGGCAGAGGGGACAGTGAAAAGAATGCAGGGGGCATGCTGGGTTAGGTGAACGCGAGAACTGGGAGACAGAACTAAATCAAGCCAGCAGCAGGAAAGAGCTGGCCACTCGCTTTCCCTCGCAGCATGTGATGAGGATCAACAGAGCCTTCACCTAAGCACTCAGCTGAATGTTTTCTTCCTGTGTGCACTGAAGACTGGCTTTTCGACTCATGATTTTCACTCACTCCCTGGCAAGAAAGAGGTAAAAAGCCAGGTCACACTAAATGGAAGAAAAAAAATCAGGCTTTTTTTTTTTTGAACTTAATCATTTAACCCATGATTTAATCTCATGAGGTGCAGGGCCTGAGTCATGCCACTGGGTTTTTTGAAGGTGGAAATAGTCGTGGCTGGACTAGCAATACATGACCAACAAGGAACACAGAAACACAGCTTCTGCCATGTCCTGTTACACTGCCTCTACCAGTCCCAGGAAGACAACAGAAAAACAGTCCTACACAGTTGGATCCATCAGGATTGCTGAAGGGATTCCCAATTCCTCATTCCAAGATTGCCCCAAGAGTCTCAGTCCAATCCTTAAAATGCATAGGGCAAAGGAAAGAAACCAAACATTAACTCTAAGAACAAGGCATATGACAAAAATTTCTGCTCCCTTCCTTGCACCAGGGAGACATATTTTGCAGCACAGCCATATACCTCAAACTTTGAGTGCGCGAGTGGCTTCCTGCATAGGGCTTTCCAACAGGCAACATTAACCCTGACTCTCCTCTCACTAGCAGGGAAAAAAATCCCCCAACGTAATTCTATTGATCTCAGTTCATTAACTTTGCACTGGGACCTGGTCCAGCACCCCCTGGAGCTGATGGAAGGTGGAGGAGCAGAGTCCCTCCAAGCCAGCAACACACGCCTGATCGGTGAGCTCAGAGGGAGGCCTGGGGGAGGCAGGAGAGTGAGGGAGATGGGTGACCTCATCTTACACCTTGTTTGGTCGCATCCCAAAGCACTCTGGCATAGTGCTGGCGGAGGCAGGTCCGGCATGAGGAAACGCGGATGGCAGTAGTGTCGGCAGTCCTGGCCGGGGCGTGGATGGGCACGGGCAGTCACACTTCTCATTCCCCTGAGCATGGAGGAACTTCGCAATGCTTCTACAGACAACCTGGGAGGACTGTACCTGTCAGGTGTCTCAGCTGAGGGATTTGCCCTCCCACGGTCCAGAGCTGCATGAGTGACAGTCCTGGTAGGGCGCTGGTGCCGCTGGCCAAGCTCTGCCCCTGTGTCAGCCCCGGGGAACATTACAAGCCTTTCCCTACCTACCTAGGAGAATTTCTTTTCGTCTTTTTTGCACATTTTCAACTTCTCAATCCCCAACTCCTCCCACGGGCCTCTCTAAACAACCCCCTTCCTTTCAGATGCTGATGCTTTTCAGCTGATCAGGCTGTGGGCCAGACCATGAGGTGGGTGTAAATCAGGATAGCTTGTCAATGCTCATTTACACTCGCTGAGAATTTCCCTTCCTTCACCATTTAGCAGAATTATATGACATGTCTTTTATCTCTCCTCACAGTTTAGCCTGCCATTCCCCTTTCCTGGCCCCCAGGCCTCCTGCTTTGCTCTGAACTCCCTGTAGGTTTGCAGGATAAGTTGCTTATTTGCAATGTAAAGTGTCTCTCAGTGCCACAGCCCCGTGCAAACAAACCCAAGAGAGGCACATTTATCCTTACGTGTGCAACAAATCCCCCCCAACTCAGCCGTTCCCTACAACACGCTGCACGTGACTTGCTAAGGGAAGAAATATGTCCCTTATTGCCACTACGCAATGCAGGACCTCTCTGGGGAGCCGTGGGGGAGGGAGAACGAGAGGACTGATCCCACAGAGACCCTGAACTCTCCCTCTTCTCCTTGAAGCTGATGGCGATGGCTCGCCACCCAACTCAGCAACATGTAGACTCCGACTGTCAATAGGCAGGATACCATTAATGACTCCTTGTTGCTATGGTGATATTGATGGATAGTCCCTGGGGTTGGTGGGAATTCAGGGAAAGCTTGGGGAGGGGGAGGGAAAGTGGGTCAAAAAAATTCCCCGGGAAAATGTGAGTTTGCCTACAGATGGGCAGTTGCGTGACATCCTAGACAAATTTGGTGGCATTTCACACGTCCTGACTCATCCTCCCTCTCACAGGAACACCGCGGTGCTCTTCAGAGCCAGCACAAACACTCCAGCTCGCAGCAGGGCTCTGGCGCATAGGCGCGCTGCTGCAAGCGGATTTCATTACCAGGCGTTATTTTTGCAGCTTCACCCTGGCAATCCGTTTCACATACCAAGTAAAAACCTTGGCTCCAGTGAAATTACTCAGACCTATGCCAGCAGGCACAGAGCCAGGATTTCTCCCAGCTCTCCCGATGCCTTATCACAAGTGACAATTTCATTCCGCTGCCACGATAGCCACTGGGAACCCCCTGCCTCTCCAGAGCTATTTCAAGCGTGGAAAAGCCGCTATTGCACAGAGATTTTTCCCCTCTTTTCCTGAGGCTCAGCGCTGTGCACTCTCCGAAGGTGGTGTCGTGGGCTCTCTCACAGACTCCTACTCTGCAATATGCAGTTTAGAGTAAGCTTTCACCCTTCATCCCAGCTGAGTAACAACCACTGCCAAGGACAGGCTGCGCTCCAGTCACCATCGGGTCCCTCACACCTCGCACAAGTGTTCTAGAGATTTGGGGCACAGGAACTGCCTTCCTAAAATACCAGGTCTCTCTCTGGCCTTGCTTTCTCTGGGAAAAACATTCCTAATTCAGGCTGGTGACATATTAATGAAGAAGCGATAAAGACCCAGTGGAGCTCCCTCTTCCTCTGCACATGCCAATTATCTAAGGCCACCAAGGGGTGTACAAACTGCAAGATGCTTTGTTTTTGGGGGGGGGGATTTTAGTACAATCCATAAATTTCAGAGTATGCTTTTTGTCCTAGCAGATTCTCATCTTCTCTGCTGTGTTTTACACACATACAAACTTACTAGAGAACTTTTTACTCCAAACAGTGGTACCACTCCAGGCATGTACCACTCCACCACCTGACAGACACTCTTACTCCGGGAAGTTGTTACTGGTTTGGATCTGTTATTATGGAATAAGCATATCCACAGGGGAGCAGTACCTCTAGCGGTATCATTACACAGACAGTTTTGCCAGTAAATGCCCCGGTGTAGATCAGATCCAACTGATGTGTCAGCTTTTCCATCTACTTGTGCGTTCAGATCCTTTGCCTCCATGTCAAGCCAAGAACTGGAGACAAAATTACCCTGTCCCTCTCTTTTGCATCTTTTGATACACATAGTTTTAATGGACTATAGAGTCTGAAAGCACTTTATATCAGGAACAGATCCCAAGAGCAAAATTCAGTCAGTTTCTCCTACATTACATGCCACTGTTCATCAAATTTATTGGGCAAGGTTCCCAAGCACACGGAGGCCGGACCAGCACTGACAGAGGCTCTCTCTTGTATAGCAACCCTTTGATCAGACTGTCAGCAGCATTTATTTGCCTGTGTTTCATATTCCTGAATGCTCCAGTGAGTTATTTTTCCCAGCAGACTATCAGAGGCAAAGGCTGCTCTTTCAAGTTGGATTTGCACCTCTTCCCTTTCCCACCATTTCAATTAGCTATGGAAACGATTTGTTGGTGGGGTATTTTTTCCTAGCTCCTTTTGCCTGCCTGTTTGTATTAGAAGCTTTAGGAACACCGATGGCTGGAGAAGACTCCAGCTAGTGTGTTCCCTGTAGGAAATGTCGTGGATTGCAATTAGCATGCCTAATTGCTCTGCTTGACCTGCTGCTGGCCAGGGTGGAGAGTGCAGGACCAGCTACAGCGTCCTGCCCTTCCCCCAGCTAGGAGCAAGGGGATGGGGGAGCTGTGAGTGCCATGGGTGGAAGAAAGGAGCTATCACCACAAACCGGTGCGGCCAGACAGGGCAGGAACTGGTTTCTTGCACTGGGAGACAGAGAAGGCTATAGGAACATAAGAGCTTCTTGAAATAAGACCTCTGCCTGTGGGGAACTGTTGTTCTACTCCGCATGCAGCTATTATTTTTCTGCTAATGACCCTGTGACTGCAGAGACATGGCAGATGGTGAACTGCCCAGAGTGGCCAGTTTGGACTGGGCTGGAGCTCTGGGCTCCTCCACTTGGAGACACCAGGGTAAATGCCTTTAGGCACAAATCTCAGCACACTAGGAAGAGCACATATTCCACAGGGCAACTTTCCAAGTGTGGTCTGCCCTGAACAGCTGGTCACCAAAGGTTTCTCAGAGCAGATCCCTTATATCAAGATATTTAACTTAAAACAGTATCAGATGCATTCAAGATAGGAGAATCTCTCTGGGCTGTCTTTGACCCCAGCTGAACGTTAGCTCCCAGGTGACCCCACAGGAATGGGATTTGGAAAGATCAGACTGGAGGCAATACAGATCCATGGGATTTCTCACCACACACAAACCTGGCCTCACCTACTCCCACACACATCAGGTCATGCATGGTTTACTGGCAATGTTTTTAAAGTCGCCATTAAGAAACAAATTCTAAGACTGATTAATACCAATGCATATGCTCTTGGGATGCTCCTAACCACATCTATGTATTTTTTCTTATCAATATCGTGAAGGGACTCTTTGGTGCTCCACCAGTTCCTACTCTATAGTGAAAGGTGATGGAGGAGGAGGCAGGACATGCCCCTTTGTTTAGAACCAGCTGTAAGAAAATGGTTTTGTTTGCTGAAGTGCACTGAATAGTTTGTGCAAGGAAGCTGCATCTTCTTGCAGTGCAGGTTAGCCATTGCACATGTAAGATTGTGAAGTAAAAATAAATGCAGGAGTTCTGTAGCTCTTTCTAAGCAAGCGAGGGGGAAGAGAAGGACAGTAAACCAGATCCCTTCTTCCTGTGCTGTGGAACTGAGATATTAGCTACATCACACAGTCCCCACAACTTTAAGTGTGAAGAAGACCCACCCTGGATCCAGAGCCACAAGATACTCCATGTCCCTTCCTATGCCACGAACTTGCTGCAGGATCTGAAGCTAGCTGCTCCCAACCAGCTCTGGGCTCTGTATTTCCCTCACAATCAGAGTTAGGTATCTCTACTTCCACACCATTTAGCAGAACATTCCAAGTGCCTCATGAAGGCTGCTACACTCTCATAAATCTTTACTTTTTTTTGTAACTGGGAAAAAGTAAGACACAGATCATAGCAGCTGGTGAGAGCCCTTGCATGCACACTTATATTACCAAGGCAGTGCTAAGAGCTGAATCAAGAGCATCATGGCTGAGCTGCAGGCAAACAACCAGCTTTCTTCTCATAACTTGGCTCCTGAACTGCACTGAAAGTCTGCAGCCTTTGTGGTTGTCTCAAAGTACCCACACCTACCCAAAGCTAAACACTCTACAGCAAGGTGAGATCAAACAACTCTATAGATACAACTCAATAATATCAATCAAAAGAGAGAAAATATTGTCTATGCACACACTAAATCACTCATGGGAAACAGGTATGAATCCTTCATAAACACCATTTTAAAGAGTACTCTAAGACGATACGGTGGGGATGCTGCAGCCAGTGTTATGGTAAGAGTCTCATGCAACACAGCATCTCAGAAAAGGATTTCACCTCAACTTCATAAATACTGCCCATCGACAATTCCTGCATGTAGCTGTAACACCTCAGAAAGTTTAATTACCACTTAAGAAATGGAAGACAAAATGAGCTACGTGACCTTTCCCACCCCAGATCCTGTAGGTCAGCATTATTTAAGACAACTGGGAGCCTGAAAAGCTAAACATTAGTGTTGGCAGATGAACAGATGGATGGATCGCTGCCAGCATAATCCATCTTCCCACTCGCCTCTGCAGGACTGGGTGACATTCAAAATGAACTACTTCCCTATGCAAAGAGAAATGCACGCAATGCGATGAGCAGGCTTTAAAATGCACTCATCAGCTGGCAGGACCAGTGGCAAAATGCTTTCTGGCTGCTACCTAATGTTGCAGGCGAGGCTGTAAACAAGAGGCGTCAGGCTGTGACAGAGTGGGGAATGTAGTGACCACAGCGGATGTGCTGTAAGCCAACCCCTGAGCAACCTGTAAAAATCTGTCAGGATGCTGTCATTTTTCCTTTGTGTATAAATGCTCTAAATCTAATTAACCTTTTAATCACAGCAGATAAAATTATGGTATTATCATCAAAGGGGATGTTCTATCTACAGTTTCATGAAAAATTTCCATCTCTGTTCAACTGGGATTTTTTTTTTTTTTTTTTTTTTTGGCTTGGGGCTCTACAAGTCAATTTCCCAAGCACTGAAAAATAGAAGAGAGTAAAATCTATTTCATAGGAGATCTCTTAACACAGCCAGTCACTGTGCAGATATCAGCTCGCCTGATGCCAGATGGGACTGGGTCCAGAGCTTTCAGATCCAGCTCAAATACCTGCTGCCTGAGCACACAGGCTGCTCCTGGCTCCCTGACTGGGGCAGGCACGACAGGAGCTGCGACGCGCTGCACCAGAATA
>Ga0181612_174856_pt1 | contig 11331 bp, 6 predicted proteins | sample HoacroProtozoa21_FD_119630 | JGI IMG/M metagenome (GOLD analysis project Ga0181612, IMG submission 119630) | Hoatzin crop microbial communities from Cojedes, Venezuel. Combined Assembly of Gp0051906, Gp0051904, Gp0051908
ATCATTTCAAGTGCTTCCAGACAAGAGACTGCAGATCTGTGTTTCTCCTTCCTGCTGTATTTGTGTGTGTCCTCATGAGTAATAATTATTCAGAACTCTGCTTAGATTTGAAGTTTCATCTTGAAGAAATCCCCATCAGAAAGGCAAAATTATCACAGCCATCCTGGAGACTGTGTGACTTTATTTCCTGCTATTTTCTCTCTGCTCACTTATAGCAAAAAACTCTATGCAGCACAGAACTGAAGACATGTTCCTGCTCTTATTCCGTTCTTCTTCACCTACTTTCACTGTAACAGTTCCCCATTTTTAAAGTCACAGGAGCTTTCCCTGCAACTAGGTACTGTTCTGTCACGTATCACTCTGCGCTTTCCTGTATCTCAGCCTTATGGTGTTACGTTAAGTCCTTAACTTCTGAACAATGAAGCAAACAATGGGAAGAATATTATCTGGAATTTCATATTATTTCAGGAGAAGATACTGAGAATTTTCTTTAGATCTCTTTTTTAAAAATTGTTTTTTCTAATTGAGATTATGAGCCCCTGTTTTTACAAGAATCAAGACACAATTTTTACTGTTACTCAGCTACATTCTTCTATCTCATTATTAGTCCACCTTCACTTTTAAATAAAGATTTTATTCCAAGTGCTTCTGGTTTGGCCAAAAAAAATTCCAGTAGGAGAATGAGCATGCCATGTTCTCCCTAGTATTCACAACATTGGCTCACCCAACATTTTGATATCTAAGCCATGCTTTCACCGGAATTAATAAGTGATCTTCACACAGTAAGACCTGGCAATGCAAATATACCTCAATCAGGAGCAGGCATGCAGTCATACTTCTGTCAGATTAGCCAGTGTACACACTAGGAAATTTGCCAGCCTTGTGCTTTTAAACTGCTATTATGCTAGCTGCAGCAGAGCAAGTAAAATGCGACCTGGCAGAAAATCCTAGAGCTGTGGCAGACTGAGAGAAAGTGAAATTGGTATGCAAAGACTGCAGTACATTTACAAATTCTGCCCACATTCACGCCAGACTTCTGAAAGTGTTTCTGAAGATAAAGACTGGCAGTGGCTCAGGTTGAGGCCAGGCGAAGTTGAAGAGGGGACAATTAAGTCTGCAAGGTACACAGTGGAGACCAAGCAAGTAGAATATTGGTGTGGGGTTGCTGCAGATGAATAACCTGGTGACTGTCGGAATCAGCACCGTCACAGCTGATGGAGGTAGAATGCCATGACTTGGCAGTGCTCTGATGCTCTCTGTAACCTGGTTTGGAGTACCACCTGTGTCAACAGGAATAGCAATTGTATAAATCCTAAATTTCATAAGAATCCTGTTGATTTGCTTGTGAGTGTCATCACAGGCAAATTTCAGGGAGGATGGTTGATAATGAGTTGGCATAATTTTTATTTCTAAAAAGTCACCTATTTTTGCCCAGTCCAACTTAAAACAGAACAGATCATTTCATACATATAAATTTTCTCATTTAAGTTGCCATGTGAAATTGAGGACAAAATTACAAATATTTTGGCAATTATGCAATGTAAACATAAATGTATCCAAGGGATACGGACAAATTATTTCTAAAGTGGGTTAATGGAAAAATGCCTTATTTGGTGGATATCAATTATGCTGTGGCTAAAAAGTCAATTTATTTGTAATTATAGTTAAAGTAACGGAGTTACTTTAGGTAAATCTGGAATCTTGAGTGAAACCTTCCTCTTCATTATTGCAGCTTTAATATATTAAATTATTTTTTATCTATGTAATGGTATTCATTACATGTAAAGCTTTCATTTCAGTGATGAATGCCTTACACAAATTTGAAAAATAGGCTACAAAATACAGAGAAAGTTAAAGTTCAAAATAGATCTATTTCTTCATTTTTTTATTATTTTTCTTGTATTTTTTTGCTATTTCATGCATTTTTGTTTATCATTTAGTTATGAGCAAAATGAATATTTCAACTTCTGGGAAAGAAACTGTTATATAACTCACACTTGTGTTTGTTTCCTTCTTTTCTCTCATTAGATTTAAGTTGTGGGAATTGTATCATAAATTGCAGCACTATAATATTTGGTGTGGGACATTGAAGGCAGTTAATTTTAAAGAAAAGTTCTTCAGCTCCGTTTAAGGAGCAATGGTTATTGATCAGGCTAGGCTGATCCTGATTATAAGCAAATACAGCACTTCTAAGTTATTCATGAAATACTGCTGCTCAAAAATCATAAGATTTTTAACGAGCGCAAAGTGAAGCATAGGCATTTCCAGCTAAACATGAGGAAGAATACTATTCTTCGAGACAAAATGTCCAACACACAGCTAGACAACTCCGTAATGCATTGGGTGACTACAGACCTGTTAGTCTAATCTCAGTTCCTGGAAAAATTATGAAAAAGATGACACTGGCTACTACTGAAAGGCATTTAAAGGACAGAGCAATGATCAGGCACAGTCAACACAGGTTCCCAAATGAAAATCTTTTTATGTCTTTCTACAGTAAGATCACCTACATTTTGGATATAGGAAAGGTGGTGGTTGTAAGTTGTTTTGGATTTTGGTAAGGCTTTTGAGGCTGTCCCTCACAGCATCCTTCTGGATAAATTGTCCAACTATGGGATGAGCAGGTACACATTGTACTGGGTGAAGAACTGGCTGGGGGGCAGGGCTCAAGGGGTTGTAGTGAACAGGGCAACATCTGACTGGCGACCAGTCAACAGCAGTGTTCCTCAGGGCTCAATCCTAGGGCTGGTTCTGTTCAAGTCGAACACACAACTAGCAAGTTTGCTGACAACACCAAACTGGGAGGTGTTGTTGGCTCTCTTGAGGGACCAGAGGCCTTGCAGAGGGATATAGATTAAATGGAGCATTGGGCAGTCATCAGTGGCATGAAATTTAACACATTGAAGTGCTGGATTCTGCAGCTGGGGTGGAGTAACACAGGGCACAAGTACAAATTGGGAGAGGAGTGGCTGGAGAGCAGCCCTGCAGAAAGGCACCTGGGGGTGCTGGCGGCAGCAGGCTCAGTAGGAATTAGTAGGGTACCATGGCAGCCAGGAGGGCAAACCTCTGCGTCCAGGGGTGTATCAAACACAGTCTAGCCAGCCGATCACAAGAGGTGGTTGTCTCCCTGTATTCAGTGTTGGTGTGGCCTCACCTCGACTGCTGTGTGCGGTTCTGGGTCCCACCTTTTAGGAAGGATGTGAAGGTGCTGGAATGTGTCCAGAGAAGGGCAATAAAGTTGCTAAAAGAGCTGTAAGGCATGTCCTGTATGCCCTGGTTAGCCTCACCAGAGGTATGGTGTGCAGTTTTGGATGCTTCAGTAGAAGAAGGACATCAGAGTGTGACCAGAGGAGGGTGAGAAAAATGGTGAAAGGTCTAGAGGGCAAGACTTAAGAGAAGTGTCTGAGGTCACTTGGTTTGTTTAGCTTGGAGTAGAAAAGGCTGAGGGGTGACCTTGTCACAGCCTACACCTTCCTCAAGGGGGCCAGTGGAGGGGGAAGTGCTGATCTGCTCTGTCTGGTTACCAGCCATAGGGCATGAAGAAATGGAATGAAGCTGTCTTGGGAGAAGTTCAGACTGGATATTAGCAAAAGGATCTTCACTGAGAGGGTGACCAGTCACTGGAACAGCCTCCCCAGGGAAGTGGTCATGGCACCAAGCCTGTCAGAGTTTAAGGAGCATCTGGATGATGGTCTTCTTCCTATGGTTTAGTTTTAGGTGGTTCTGCTATGACCAGGAATTTGGACTTGATGTTCCTTATGAGTGCCTTCCAACTTGAGATATTCTATGATTCTACGCTAACACTAGGATACAGAAAGTGCGGAATGTCTTTTCCTTACTTTTACTTAGTTCTCATGCCCAAACTTGTTTGTCAAGAAATGCCAAATGAAGCGTTTCTTGGGGACTTCAGGTAAAAGTGAGGAGAATGCTACTAAGCCAGCAGTTGCCTGTTCTATTTCATGGAAGTGAGATTTGCTCCATTAGGTCCTCAGCCAACATAAAAGCTTATAAATCATCTGTAGCCCAACCTGAAGAATAGTGAGATCTGTTTTATACCATGTGCATTAGTACTGTGGCCACGGTTGTCTGCCGTTACACTGAGGATATTTGACTTTTGAAATATCGCAGTACAAAGGTCCTATTCATGTTTCTAAAACCCAAACTAATGAGATTTGCTGATTGTGGAATGGTGGAACTCGGTGTTCAATTTATGAGTTCACTGAGCAAGCACTAGCAGTAAATTGGACCAAAAAGAAGGCAAGAAAAGGAAATTGGACAGAAGGCACTACTTCACTGATCTGATTTGGCATTGTAGGGTGTGTTCTCAGAAATACCTCTTGCTAAAGGGGGGAAAACACTTTTAAACTGTCCCAAACTTAGTGGGGAGGCCATAGGATGCTATATTTGGTATCCTAATGAGAGGCGGAAAAAGCAGGAGAGAAACAACTGCCTAGATCCAGGACTCTTCCTCTAAAAATCTCCAGGTACAGAACATACAGTTTTGTATATCAAATACTTGGAACATTAATTTTCCTACCATGTCCTTCTCTGTGTTAAATTATATCTACATCTAGTTATACTGTTAGCTACTGTGTTTCTCTTTGCATAGTAGGCCAAATTCTGCTCTTCTTCAAATCTGCTAATTTAGGAATTTCTCATGAAAATTGCTGGGGAGTACTGTCCTCTCCGTTTTTTTTAACTGAGCTCAGGGCTGTCAGATGGTATTTGCACTGTGCTTTTAACCCTTAGCCCACACTCCCAGGCTGATAACAAGTACAGTGAACAACAGCAGGCCAAGTTCATCTGTTGCAAGTAGAGTTACACCAGGGACGGATCTGATCCTGCATCACAATTCAAGTGATCTATCATTTCAATCTTCTGTTTCTCAAGAGCATTTCCTCACATATTGCATTGCTGAGCAAGTAGTTACAGCCAGTTTCTACAAATCATTCTGACTGTTTACTTGGGAAAGTAGGGGAAGTTTGACAGCTGTGACGAAATCCTTCTGTGATAAAATGCATAGAGGTTTTAGGGGAAGACAGCTGAAACCATTCTTCCAAACAATGAAAGTCTGTCAGCAATCTAAACCTCTTCTGCTAATCCTCTTCTTCTTGCAAGAATTCAATAGGGAAAAAGAAAAAAATCAAAATGCTGACCTGTGGCAAAACTTCAGCCTTATCCCAAGTCAGTTGGAACACAAAGATCTATATAATGTAACACGGATAAAATAATCTCCTATCTTGAGGCGTTATTTCAGAGAATGGATCTGTACATTTGCTGGAGCCAGCTCATGGTTAGTTTGAGGATTTTTATCCAAGTCTGAAATGAATTCTCACTAACAATCTGGATGCTTGCCTGTGGTTCTGAAGTAAACTTCTGCAGCTAGCAAAACAACTAACCTCATCACAGTTCAAAGGATGTGCCAGGTGTCTCACTGTTAGCATTTCACCTGGGGTAACTCCTTAAAACTCAAATCACAACAAAATTCTGTGGAGTAAATATTCAAGACAGTCCCAGTGATTCTGAGAAATCTTACTTGACTAATGATTTCTGTACCTTGAAATGGACTTTTGGTGCAAAAAATCAAAATACTGACACTCTACTTTGATATATTTAGATGAAATATTCTGGTATTTTTAAAAGAAAGGTCTTAATTTCATGTGGTTTTGATCTTTGCTTCTTTGAGTGCCTCAAACAATCTGTAGTTGAGACCACTTCTGGATGAGAACACTGCTAAGTGAAAAAATTGTGACGTAATAATGTTTTCTTCAATTATAATTTTAAAAATATTTGCAACATTCATAAGGTGGCTTGATTTTGAGAAGGTCTGGTGGAATACTGTCAAGATTCTGTAAGAAGCTACATCTCATCAAATCCCCTTGGAATTTGCCTACTTTTCTGGAAGGTGCTGTCTTGACTTTTCTTCATGGCCTGTTGGATTAATGGTGGAAACTGTGATCAGTGTGTCCCGTCTCCTTAACAGCCCAGGCACCTGAACTTGTGGAGGTCTTCTGGAGAGTTCCACAGTGGTAGTACCAGAACTGGATCTCCCCTGCAATTACGAGTAGAAAATAAATTTTTTTAAATCACAAAGTGCGCTTATTTTCAAACAGTCCTGACTATCCCTTGAAAGCCTTGCTCTCCATCTGGATTATATCTTTTATGATGCCCTGAAGTCCTACTGTATTTGAGCAGCTGTAGCAGCCCATGGGATTTTGCAGTGTATCATAGTGGTAGAACCAAAGAGTGGGAGGGAAAACTTTAATTGTAAGAGATGCTGTCTCATTAGGATGTAAGGTCCCCTTTAAACAAACAAAAGAGTTTGAAGAACTCCTAGTTTTCTGAGGGAGGGGGGGTTGGGTTTTTTGATCTTTGAGTGGCTTTCTTGTGAGGTTTGCTTTAATATTATCATAAACTAATTCATTTATATGTGTGTGAGACTGCTGAATGAGTTTTGCTGTCTCATGTTCATTCAGGTACTAATAAAAAAATGCTGTTGCCTGTTCAAATACTAAGAGTAGAAAAATACGTTCAGGCTAGTCTTGGAGATATAGCAACTCTTAAATCACAGTTAAAGTTGCTCTGACTTGGAGCTGCAGTCATCTATTTTGTTTAGGCTTCTTTTTAAAAAGGCATGGAAAATGAACAAATTTAAACTGAAGTTACATGGAAAAAGGCGTTTACTAGCTCAGGATAATTTTGCATTTTCCAAGTGTCTGTATCCTAGAATATGATACTGAAATGCTTTTTTATTATTGGAAAGTTTGGAAAGCATGTGGATTTTCAGAAGAAAATATGAAAATCCTACACTTTTTCTTTTATGCCTTTTTTCCCTTTTTTCAAACCAGGTCAATTCTGCCATGTGAAATCAGAGGCATTTTCTTTGTTCTATTTTTCTGCAAGATGAGCCCATATTTACATATAATTATGAACGATGTTCCTGAGTTTTTTGCTGAAAATACCAAGCACATCTGATATTTGTGTAGTTTACGAATATAATGATAAGAATGCATTATCACCACAGAGGCAACTGTGTTTAAAAAATACCCTGTTTGCATGTTTATATTGATGGAAATATTGGGTTGCTCACTTCTTTATTGACCAGCAAAGAGCATTACAAAGTTAACAGGCTTTAGAAAGATATAATAAAATTGATTGTGATTCACATTCTTTCCAGTTGACTACACAAGTGACTGGAATTGCACACTTAGGTTTCATCATTTTTGCAGCATTCTATTCATAGCTGGCTGTGTTCTTGCTTCGGAGGAACATGACAACACTGCCTTACTCCTCCATCCTGGCTCAGAGGAACCAGAAAATAAAAGGCATTGGATTTTTTTCCTGTCATGTCACTAAATCTACTCTGACAGCTTAAAAAAAGAAGCCACAGACTAAACTGAAATACCCATACAGGAGACAAGACAGAAAATACCTAAGTCTATCAGACTTTCTCATTTATATTTTCCTGCTCATGTTGCCTATTCATTCGCAACAGCTGCGCTCATATGCCTGTGATATACACAGAGTGACCTGTCCCAGGCACCTAAAAAACCCCCCTACTTAACTGTCTCTCATGCCCAGATGAAAAACAATAATGATTCCACTTTTTCTAGACATCATCCAGAGGAACTTTCAGGGGAGGGCTCATGTGTGACAGCTTGTGAGTAGTACAGGGGAAGGAGATCCAGGACCCACAGCAAACAGGGAATCCCAGAGTATATAGCCAGCAGGCAGCTCCTGGCTACATTCCCTTTTGCTGGAATAAAAGCCTTCCTAGTAGAGCTCTAGCAAATTCTAAATATTTCTTTCACACACACCGCAATAAAAAGTTTCAGCAGGACTGTTGCCACTGAGATCTTCACAGTGTTCTCAGTTTACTAATCTGAACTTTTTATTTACCTTTTTGATTGTGAAATTGAGAAAATCTGTCTGGTAAAATGTACTGTGATAATACCTCTAGTAGAAATAAAGGGGATCCCTTTGAAAGAAATTTGTGTGAAAAAGCAGTAGGGGCATGAAGGCAAGCACATAGGGGTCTTATTTTCTCAGCTGGTCTATACAGGAGAACATTGCTCTTTCATTGTTGGTCATCACAGGTATATTTTGTGAGTGCATAGAGATGTTTTCTACATAGCCATGTGTATGTTGTGAATGGAAGTGTGGCTTTTATATAGTTAAATATTTCACCTAGATTTATGCCTTCACTACCTCACAAGCAAATTTTTAACCTTGCCTGAGGATCCACATTCAGTTTTTACAGTGAAACATGTTCATAAATATTCAGTTATTTCTCTGTCCTTTTCTTTGGATCAGCATGTCTCTTCTTCAGGTCCCTTTGTGGCATCCTACTCTTTTAAAACTAAAACAGTAAGTGTAGTTCAAGCATATCATATGCTGCATCTCTTGCCTAAAAGGAGAGAACTGCTTAGTTGTCCCGAAAGAGGCTTAAGCTGGGGACTGCTGTGGGATCCAACTGGTATAATTTAATGTTTCCTCAAGACTAGCAGTAATCTGGGTACTCTGCAAAAAGCCTTTTAGGAATTATAGTGCCTACAGTCTTACACATTCAAGAGAGTAATGCAAAAACTGCACATTCTGCCTTCACAGCATGACTCAAAATCTTAAAAATTTCCTTTGGGGAGTGACAGAGAGAAACAGTATGATAAGGCATACGGAAAGTCAAGAAAAACTCTAAACAGAGGAAAAAAAGAAGCTAAAGATACAATGTTCTCCCATGTTTCTGCTTTGTTTGCTGCAGAGAACAGATAAACGAGTGGAAGGCAACAGGCACAAAAAACTCTGCTGAACTGCATGTCGGTTTTCTCAAAGCTCTGGAAACAGTAGTTGTTTTACAGCATACAAATTATTACTTACCTGTTTATTCAAAACTAAACAGAATTGTAGTCCATCGTTATAGGCTATGAGCATGTTGTCCCCAAACTTGTGCTCTAACGAGTATGGTTTAGTGGTATATGACATGTTGGGGTGAGTTGGTAATGACAACTTACCTAAAAAGAGTACAGTAAAAGCTTGAGATCATGAGCTAGCTTTCTTGGCAAAACAGGAATTTACTTGGAAACTTTTCACTCCTAGAAACATGCATTGTTCGTATGTTTTTCTCCCTGGTAGTTTAACAATCCCTATTTGGATATGAATTCCACTGTTAATATAAGGAAGGCACTTGTCTGAAAGTCCAGGTGTTAATTGTTTGATGGCCAAGTATGAACCAAGGATATTACAAATAGTAAAACAATATACTTCACAGTTTTTCTGTGCTGCTTTTATTGGTTCAACTCTGTCTCTATGCTAGGTACAGACTATTTATTAAATGAGCTAGTACTTTAAAAAACAGTTTTTTGTCAATCTTGAGAACATTCCTGCAATCTGAATGACTCTATTTCTTGGTTCTCTAGAAAGTGTGGAATTTATAGAGTCTGGTGTCTAGTCAAATTTTATTTGGCTTGCTTTCCATAGGATTAATATTTGGCAGGGGAAAATCTTCCTGGCATAGATCTAACTCTGTTCCAGAAGGTGACATCCAGCAGGAGGATGCTGACATGGAAGACTGATATTCCTTTCTCAGATATCAACTTATTTCCATCCACAATATGATGCTCTTCTTTCCAGATTTCTTTTTTTTTTTTTTTTTAAATAAAGTCAGATTCATAGTAGAAACTTGCTCAGAAGTCAAGGGGCAGAGCATGGCATACCTGGGATTCCAGCATGACTGTTTTAGTCAGCTACTTCTTCTCCTACATACTTTTTTTCCCCCACAAGTAATGGGAAGTTTCAGTTATTTATTCATGTATGTACTTTATTACTTTAACTTGAGATCAAGTTATACAAGTTATCTGTTGCTAAATTACATACTTGTTCAAAATTGTCACACTGTACTAATTTCATGGGTTTCTTTAGTTCTAGCCATCTTATTTTTTTATCTTTAATATCTCTATAACTTGACATGTCACTCGTAAAATGGAGATAATGCTCTACTTGAAAAAAACTGTAAAGAAAAATGTCAGCTTACATAGGAGTTACGAATTGTGTAATTCCAATTGGTATTGGATATATTTTAAAAAAATGGCAGCTAGATTCTACAGTAATTCATTATTGTATTACAGAGGTTCAGGGGTCATTTTTGTGCAACTATATTTAATTTATATTGAACTTTCACATGTTCAACTTTATTAAATTCTACTGTTTCTATTGCAAACGACATGAAAATGTTTGTTGTACTTTCTCCATCCTGCAACCTTGATTCACCATCAGTTCTCCTGAGCTCTCCATGATCTTTAGACCTTTTTTAGGTTTTTCACCATATCCTTACTCTAAAGGTTAGCTTTCTTCCCTCTGCCCCCCCTCCCCTTTTTTCTAAGCCACAGCCACTTTTGTATATTTACTAGATACAATGGTAGGTCTCCTTCTTGCCACTTGGGCCATTTTACTGTGTTTTCGGTGACTCAGGGATTAGTGTGCACTACGTAAGTAAGAGCTGATATCTGCTTCTTGTATGCACATGCTTGTATAACTTTCCTAGCTCTATACTACCATAAATGTGAATAGTACATGCAAGTGCTTAAATCACTGTATAAATTTCTAAAGCTGTAATTCCTTTGAAGTTTCTTATATTCTTTTCATATAAAAGTCTGAAGTGAAAGTTTAAAAAGCAAATGGAGTTTCTTTAAGGCATTTCTGAAGTTTGCTTCACAAGTAAACAACAATTTTTAAATTTTATGCCTCCGTTTGTCTTTTCTAGTACATTTGTAACCAATACTTCTTCAATTTTTGTGATTTCCCACTGTGTGACAGAAATAATCAGTACTGAACCAGACTTCAGCAGTTAATTGGAAGAAACACTTGTTGTTCCCTTTTTTTCAGAGTGCACAAATACCCAAGCCTTATTTTATTAGTTTATACAGGTTTGCTGCATGAATGCATCTTATGAAACTTTTATTTAGTTCCAAAGGAAGACTTTTGATGGTAACCATTTCAGATACATGCATACAAATCATAAGTAAATATTTTTGTACTTTCTTTATTCATTTCGGTATTTCTTATAAATTCAATTTAATGCACTGCATTTCTCCCAGATTTATTTTTTCCCCAGCATTTAATGCTGTAATCACATGAAGACTTGGCAAAACTCCAACTGTTTTGGTTTCGGATGCCGCTGGCAACAAAAGCGCCACGCGGCCGCCCCTCCCCCCGCCGGCGTGCGGAAGGGAATGGAAAGAAAGAGGCAGAAACTGGTGGGTCGGGACAAGGGCAGTTTAACAGAACAGCAAACAGAGGGAAAACAGCAACAACAACGATACAAATAAGGAGAAAACA
>Ga0181612_140196_pt1 | contig 11330 bp, 9 predicted proteins | sample HoacroProtozoa21_FD_119630 | JGI IMG/M metagenome (GOLD analysis project Ga0181612, IMG submission 119630) | Hoatzin crop microbial communities from Cojedes, Venezuel. Combined Assembly of Gp0051906, Gp0051904, Gp0051908
CCCCCCGGGGCGGCCCCCCCCCCCCCCCCGACATGTGCATGTATACATTCCTCATGCATCAAAGGTCAACGGCAATGTGGTTACTAGGCAAATTTTCCCCATTAAAACGTTACCAAAGGCAGATGTTTAGGGGCCTACAGGATTTACAGATTTGCTGTCCAAAAAGCGTATTAGGGAAGATGACTGTTCTCCTGTTGGGTTGTATGCTGTGTTTTTGAAAGCCTCAGTGCCCACCCCAGATTAAAGCAGCATGTTGCTGGAATACTGGGCCTCCAATGAAGATGCCTTTCAACAACGCAAAACCACTAATGAGAAAACATAGACAGAAGGAGAGCCAGCCCCTGATGGTCGGGTTTCTCAGCTTTGAGTAGCTTCCAGGGGCATCAGTGGCACTGGCCTGGTGGAAGAACAGGTCAGAGGAAGATGAAGCCTTTGCTCTCAGCAGCTCTGACATTTGTCTACAATCAGAACACAAAAAGAAAGAAAGAAAGAGAGCAAGTGAGAGGGAGAAAGCAAGGGAGACGTCCTGCTTGGCCACATACCATACATGCAGATAGCGTATTACATTTTTCCAGACTAGGGAGACCTTCACTTCCAAGTGTTCCAGTAATTAACCTCACTTTCTTGGCTGGTGTTAATTCATTCCAAGTATTTGGGCCTTAGATCTAACCATGGGAATCTCATTCCCTGCAGAAGTCTTGCCAACTGTTACTAGACATTTTACCACACACATGCAGGCCAAAAAAAGCAAGGGTAATTACACTGCTTTTTTGTGAGGTGCATTTGTTATAAGTTGAACTTCTCCTAATAAAGGAGAGGAGAGGGAGAAGGCAAGGCAGCATCTTTTTGTGTCTGCCCATGGGAGGAGAGGGCAGAGAGGAATGGGGAGCTGCCTTTCACTTTGTGGTACCTGCAACGTAAATCCTCTGTGAGGCTTTAGGAGCCTAGGTGTGACGATCCACCACATGAAACCAGAGAGGAATGGTGCTACCAAGATTTTTAGCTGTGAATAACTGAATTCAATTATTCAGTACCAATGGGAGTTCTCTAAGTAAAAATTTAAATAGGAAGAATTATTCGAACCAGATGTCCATTTCCCAATACTTTTTCTTCCCCTTTCGTGCTGTATGTGCTACCTGTTAAGGAAAGAGTGTGTACGGGAGGAAAAGCGTGTGTGTGAGAGTGTGTGTAGGGGCTCTCTCTGACAGCGTGACAAGCAACAAAGTCATACATGACAACACTTACAGCAGAGGAAATAAGTTATGAAAATCCCTAAGAATTTTCAAGTCCAAGTGCCTGCAGTTTTTGGCCCCATTCCATGCTGAAGAGGTTTAAACAGGGCCAGCAAGGTAAGAAGGGCTGGAGAGGCAGTTGTAATGCCAGAGTGTTGACATTTGGGATCTTTTATCAGGTTAAGTCCTTAATTTTACTAAAGGATTTTTTTTTTTTTTGCTGCTTGTTATTAATTTTCTAGCTTTTGAAATTAACAATAAAATGTAATAATACCTAGTACTAACATAAACCCTTTTATCCCTAGACCTCAAAGCAGTTCATAATGGTGAGTCAGTATTATTATCCACAGTTTAAGCCCATCTGCAAATAAGTTTCTCCAGGGTCTATCTCTAAATCTGATTTTGTAATCCTTTGCTTAGTACGTTAGAATTTATTTATTTTTTAAGTGGGTTAAGTGTAAGTTGCTCAGACAAGTTTCTTTGTAACTTCTCTGGGACTGAGGTCGTCGAGTCTTGAACAAAAACTAGAGCAGACATCTTTAGTGTTTGGGAAAGCTAGAAAGCAGTGAGCAAGTAGCGGACAGCATTCACCTTTTTCCTACAAGAAATCCAAGCTTTCTGACTAATAGGTCAGTGGACAGGATGAAATGGTTTCTTCATGAAGGTGTTCAAAGTTTGGGAATTTAGTTCTGCTCCAAATCTGAGCAACCCTCCCCAGGTTAAGCTCTCTAAGAAAGAAAATTCTGCAGAAGAATATATTTTGCATTCATTGAATTACTTACTATTGATTTTGGATTTCTAATTTTTTAACTGTTTTTTAATAAAAACTATGTCATGAATTAGAAAAAAATCTTAGCAAAACTCTGTTTCATAAATGAAAGTGGAATTTTTCTGTTTCAAAATGTTAAAATATCTTGTGGTTTTTACTGGCATTGTTGAAATTCCTTCCCTTCCCCCAGGTTTCTTCTTCACATAACAACAGCAGTATCGGCTTTATCTTGATGGAAGGGCATATTCTTGCAGAGTCCAATCCCACCAGCTTTCTCTGACCAGCATCAGTTGCCAACTCTGCTCTTCTGTGATTTATATTAAAAGAAAGGCTGAGGTTACTCCTCTATAATCCTCATTCTCTTCAAGTTGAACTGCGCCCCAGAAGAAAATCAGATACAAGACTACTGTAAATTAGCACAGCTCTCTTGAAAGCACAGTGTCACACCAGCAGAGGGTTTGGCTCAATAGCTGCAGCTAAAGGAGTATATTTCTGCCTCTGTAAAGGCTGAAACTGGCCCAGTCAATCTGGTGAAGCAAAGCCTAAGGACGGGTCAGAAATATTTTTTTTTCTTCTTGCTAAAATCAAGTATGTTCTGAGCTTTCCAGCTCATTTGAAGCCACTGATGAATCGACGATGACCCGGTGGTGGTGGTGGTTGTGGGCCAGCGGTCACACCAACCTCAGTGTGAGAGTCTGGCAAACGTGCCAGGTCTCGGTGCAAGAGCAACCGCAGGAGTGGCCATCCCAGCTCCCACACACAGCCTCGGTACGCCCTGACCGGCGTCTGTGCTGTTGAGGAAAAGACATCTTTGAGCAGGCACAGCGTAAGATTTGTTGTTCCTCGGTATTCTCCCACTTAATGGTAGCAACTGGTATGTTTAAGGGCTGAAGTATATTGATAAGTGGGAACTAGTCATGTCTACTGCTTCCACATATGTGACTGTGTAGACAGTCATGCTCACCCACGCGGGTTCTGCCTGAGGAGTTTACAGTCTCTCAGTTGATGTCTGGTCACAGAAACAGTTGATTCAGTGTTGTCCCACTGGAAAGAGCAAAAGATACTTTTATGAAAGGTTAAGAGGAAAGTGGTAAACCTCTTGGATCAGATATGTTGCCTGGAGGATTTCTTCATCAACAGTACATCCACAGCACGATGTTCCCCAGTCCTTCCACTTTGCCTCTTCCCTCCACCCGAAAATTTTCATCCCTTCACTAGCACCAGGTAATGGCTGATCTGGATGAACTGTAATAACGAGATAGATGTTAAATGTTTTTCCCCAGGTCACAAGCTGGATGTCAATGCCAAGTCAAACAAGTCCTCTCCTAAAGCAGGGAGCTGGACAACCTTCCTGTGATGCACTCACATTAGGTATTGTATTTTGGGTAATTCTGCTATCTCTGAAAAAATCCAGCCTCTTTTGAATCTTGCCATATGTGGACAGCTGACAGGGACACATGTTGATTGCAAAGATGTTCCTTTCTGTATCAAACATTGCAAGGGAACATCTCCCATAAAGCATGTGTCTCCGGATACCAGTGCCTTGGAAAAGCAAAACCCTGGAGCCTGCTGGGATGCTCAGGTGAGCAGCTCTGGTGTCCCACTCTAGCAGGAGGAGGCCAGGAGAGTATACTGGGGAGAAACAGACGTTCTGTGCACAGACAGCAGAGGAATGGTTTGAATGAGACAGCCCTGGGACAATTGCATGAGTTTTTGGCTTCCCTCAGGGCCATCAAATGGTGAGTGCAAGCCTCTGGAGCCTCGTACAGCTGAGCTGAGATGAGAGGAATTTTTCAACACCCAAAGCTGGATCAAATCCTCCTTCCTGCCTCTAGTTCATGAAGCTTTTTAACTTTTGAAGGGGAGAAAAAGTAATCCCAGATGTACAGCCCTAATTACATACTTAGATGAAATTGGATTAAGGTGGCTGCTGCCTGTCCTTTTCCTCTGAAGATGGCTGGGACTGGCAAGGTTCGCTGATGCTGGGGCACAGACAAGAGGGATCGGACCCAGCACTGCACTCTATGAAAGCTCCAGAAAAACTTCCCTTCTGACTTAGGACCTGGCTTCTAATCGTTAGGGTCGTTATCTTGACCGTGGAGCAAACTTCTACCATTTTTCTAAAATCTGCCCTTCTCCCCTCTGAAGTTATGTGTGGGCATGGAGGGAGGGTCTGCTACAAACTGATCTTCCTAATGACACAGACATCTTCCTACAAAAATAAAAAAGATAATTACCCAGTAACGGTAAGCAGGGGCACAATATGCATCAGTATTTTTAATGTGCTTAACATATGTCTAGTTATTTTCATTTCCACTAAATCAGTCCAATGTTGTATATCTCTATCCTGCCTGCCTCGTGCCCATGTGCAACACATTTCAGTCAGCATACGTGAAACGCATGGGAACTGTGTTTTCTTGCTGTAAGCTGAATGGCAAGTCACCGTTGAGCTGCTTGGTGCAAGCCCGCAGCTCCCCAGGGGACCGCGAGATTGCTGACAGCAGGAGGACGCCAAGCCAGCCACATGGATCCGATATGGGTCTGATGAACACAGAGTATCGGGGTCCCCCTGCCCACTTGCAGCCGGATGGTATTAGCAGAATACAAATCAGTCTGCTCTATGCTCCCTGTCTGAGAAGGATTTTCTCAAAATGAATATTTATGGTGTTTTCATATTTCAGATAAACCCCTCGAGTCCCATAATGTTGTTTGAATCCAAATGAGGCTGATGGCCACGGCACTGTGCCCTACCACAAAAACCAACTCTTGCAAATCTGACCCAATTCACAGAGGTTTAAAGCTAAACCAGTGCAGAGGCTTGAATGATCCTTTGGTCACTGCCAGACCAGCATGCTGATGGGCCCCCTATGGAAACACAGGCTGGGGTCTACAGCTTCAGGTAGGTGACCTCAAGGCTACCGTTGTCTGTTCCTTGAACACAGAAGTAACTCCTCCTCTCACCTACTAGTCACTTGTTATGATATATGTTTATATATTTATATATTATACAGGGAAGAAAGGTGAGACTTCAGCTTAGAGAAGCTGTTAGTAGAAACGGGTGTGTTGCGATGGCTTCTTGATATTGCTTCAGTGTCTGTTTTGATGCTGTTTGAAGCACACAACTATAAAAAATGCTGCATTTGAGAAAAATGTTAAAGTAGAGATAAAGACAGAGGGGTGAATAGCTTTACTGAATCACAGTCTAAAGTTCACAGGAACAGGATTTGACGTGGGTTTTTTTTTGAGAAGGGGGAGGTCTGGTCCTTCGTCCTGCACAAGTTTCTGGAACTTGTAACCTGGAAACACTTTTGAGTGAGAAAAATTCAAGTATCTTCGAAGGCTGCAGTGCCATCACACTGATCTCTGTGGCAGCTGTGTCTTCAAATGACCTCTTGTGGCAAGAACAATAATTCCCTTCTGGACTCTGTTTTACTGCAACTATCTGGGTAGCATAATAGGGGAAAAAAGCTAGTCCTGAGAACCTGAAAACATGTAGCTGGTGGCATTGGACTGGTGATAGAAATTCAAGAGTTTCTGAGTTTCTAGAATTAAAGAAAATAGTGCTGGAAGTGGCCTTTGGAGATCATTTAGGACAGTGTTTCACCATTCAGGGTCAGGGGACCAATTGCTGACCTGAAAGGCATTTCAAGGCATTTCACAAAACCATTGGGGGAAATAAACCTTCCTCCCTCCTGATATTCTCTGGCATGTGAGAAAGCAAGAAAATACAATGGGCAGCATTACAAATCAACTAAGCAAACTCTTAAAGGTCAGCCTAACTTGTATTTGGTTGGAAACAGGAACCGCCGTGGCTCATGAACTTTTTTCTGTAAGTTTCATTGAGGTAAATGCCACCAATCTAGCCCAGTCTCCTCCCAGACTGTAACCGCAGCTTGGCCAGTCATTCCTTTTGCCTCCCCCCCAAGTAACTGCTGTAGCTGCCCTCTGTAAACCCCCTCCAGGTCGAGCTGCCTGTGCACCAAGGAGTGAAGCCCTGCTCTGATATGACACAGCTGCATAACCTTGACTCCAAGTGCTGAGGAAGAGCTGTGAGAAAGTCAGCAGAGAGACAAGAAAAGTAAAATTACTGGCAGAGGTAACACTGTTGAGATGGGATCATAAACAGCTCCAGGATTCAATAGGGGAAGCACCACCATGAAATGCATAAAACCCCACAGCAAAAAAAACCCAGCAAACAAATAAAAGCTGAGGGAGGCTTATGAGGAATTGTAGGGTCACTGTGTGGAGAAGTCAGTGCTGTTGGTGCCAGCGGAGCCGGTGGAAACTGGCAGCTGAGCAAGGCAGAGGAGATAGTTTCCAGGAGCTGCAGAGGCCACCCCAGCCCCTCCTGGCTGGTGCTTGCCTGGTCAGCCGGGTGGCCTATTAGGGTGACAAGCACACCAGTGCTTAGCCTAATGGCTTATTAAATCCCAGCTATCATCTCTGTGAGTCAATAAATTATTGCGCCACACTCCTAGACTGTGTGTATCCTGCTGTGCCCAAAAAGCTGACCCCAAGGAAGGGCTGTCATCAGGTATCTCCATTCGGTAGGTGGAGAAGAAGAAGTGACCAGGGCAAGAGAGGTCTAGTGGCCTGAGCTCCGGGCAGGCGCCGAGGCTCAGCGACAGCCCCAACACCAGGAGCGTGAGCTCTGGGAGCTGGGGAGCGCGGTGCCAGCGCTCTGCTCTCCATATGGCCCCCAGCCTCTGCGCGCAGAGCACAGGATAACTGTGAACACCCAGTGGATTTGTCAGAACTTCCCCACCTCAGAGGGGTGCATTGTGAAAATTAATCAGTTTGTGTTTGACTTTTTGACTTGGCGTTCTCTCAATAACTTCTTCACACACAAACCCACAATAAACTAATTAGGTCTATTTCTTTGACAGGCTGTTAAAGAAGAAAGGGGAGAAGGATGTGTCTAAACTGCTTGAAAGACGATATTGGATATATATGCCAAGTAGAAAAAGGCATCAGTAGCTCTTTAAATTCTTTCACTCTGAAGCTCTGATGAACAGAAATAGCAAATGAATGGCTTCCAGAAATGATGGGAAATAGTTTTTGTTGCTGTTTGGCTTGTGTTTCTCTTTAGAGGGTAGGGAGAACTGGAAAGGGGGGAGAGCTATGAAAGAATAAATTTCAAAGAAATAAAGTATGTAAAACATATTTTGAAATAACTTCAGTGATTTGCAAAATAGAGTAATAGAGGCCATGCTCACTCACAACTCAATTTATGTATATAAATATATGTACACATATATTGTGAAGAACACAAAATAATTCCATCTGGAGAGTTGGGTATTGTCTTGCACAAAAGGCTTCTACTTGAGTCATTAATAGTATATTTTATTAAAGGAAAATTGGCTTAAAAAGTGGTTGGGAATTGTGGGAATAAAATTGGGATGAAAATAATTATCCCGCTGCCCTGTCTCTTTGCTTGTGTTCATTTTTCTGTTCCAGACACAGACTGCAACAGCAGCTCTTCTGTCTTCTGTTCCTTCCATGTTTGATCTTCTGCCTGCGCTTTCTTCTGCTGGATCCTGGAGCCCGTAGGAATGAGGGTATTGTGTCCATATTGCATGTGTTGACATGTATTTGAACCAGCACCAGGGCAGCCTGGCAAGAAGAGCTTGAAATCCAGCAGGACTGAGGAGCAGGCCAGCTCCCTGCTGACAAAGAGCTCGGCCACTTCTTTAAAACCCTTTGGGGATAAAAGACATGGGAAGAAAGACTTGAACCTGCTGTGACACCTGCTTTTTCCTTCTGCCTAGAGGCTTGAGGAGGTCAAGGACAAAACAGGGGTGAGCATGTCAGCCCGGTCAGGGGCTGCAGCATATTAGTGTAAAATATGACACAGAGGCGACTCCAAATATGGGGAAGCAACCCAGGAAACCCCACATCAAGATGGATGTTGGTGAGTATTGGACAATGGTGGATCACCCTGAATGCCTTTGCAAAGAAGTGGGAAGCAACAGGTGGCAATGAAGGTCCTCCTGGACTGCATCTGGGCAAGGCATTTTGTGTTGAGCTTTTGTAGTTCATCTTGGTCAACCCAGCCCAGGAGACAGCCAACGCAAAGGAACTGAAAAGCCATTTCCTTTAGAATTCAAGAAGAAAGTGAAGAAGTGCAGTTCCTGGGTGGTAAAATGTCTCTGTGGTTGAATAATTAACTTGGAAAGGCTGCAAAATGCTTTGTCTTTAACACAGCTAACCCCCTTTTGCTTTTAACCAATACAATGACTTACGGAGTGCAACATCTTTCCAGAATGTCTACCCCATAGATTACTGTTCCTTGCTGAAAGGGTTGGTCATGAATCCTTGACGATAGTGGCTCTCATTTCACCCAAAAAAACATTGTGTGTCATAATTGAGGCAATAATTAATACTTACTGGGAATGTTGGATACCGTTTTTAAACAATAAAACTGTAAACCAATGGAGCATAATGTCACGCGGAAAAGACAATTTCGCTCAGCAAAAAGCAGGGAGGAGAAAATGGGAGAGACAGAAAGAGGAAGAGTTCAACAGAGAGACAGTGACTCTTGCAAAAGGCTCAAACTCTGAGGGAAGTGGGAAAAATCACTTTTTCTCTTGTTAAAATAATCCATTCAGTTAATATTGTGTCAGGACAAAAGGTCAGGGATCTTCCTGTTGTTAAACATTGCAGTTGGAGCACAGTATCGTAGCTGGGGGGAATATACAGCAAGTATTCCAAGAAAAAAATAACCCACTCACAAAATTCAGTAACAACTAAATAAATAGAGTGTGTGTTAACTTAAGTGTCAGTGTGCGCATCACTGTCTCTGCACTAAGGGGTATTTTTATTCATAGCACAGTAGTACCCAGAAAAACAAACGAGATCAAGACCCAGTTTCTCTCCCTGCTGTCCAGATGCATAGCCAGAAGTAGCCTTTTTTCTAAACAAATGCTCCAGCCACAGCGTATGAAGAAACACTCAGTTATCTCCCTCTTACAGGTGGATAAAGTGAGGCAGAAAGGCACCATGGCCCGGATTACAGAAGAGATCAATAAACATTTAGGAATCAAATAACTCAATACCTTACAGATCTGGCCTTGCATGATTTGCCTAGGGTTAAACAGGAAGCCTACGGCAAAGCTGAGAATTGAATCCAGATCCCCAGGATACTCAGCCAGAGCCTTTTCCAAAACCCAGCATTATATGTATATGTGTAAGCCACTGGAAACTCTAAGTGAACTCTCATTATGACAATTAATTTTTGCTTAATTAAACAAATCTTTTGCAAACAGATGTGGGATGTTAGCTCCGTTTCTGCACAGAAGACAGACAGCTACATGCACAGAGGGACGGGTGGTAATCAACTTTAGTAGCATAGTCATTGATCTAAAATACAGCAGCCTGGTTTGCAAGGGCAGTCTGCACAGCTAGAACTGCATTCTGTTTTGACCCTCAATGCGTACAACAGCTGGATAATCTAATGCAGCCAGGGCAGCTCTACGACGTCCTGATTATTCAGCAGTATGAATTTGTTTCTCCACAACATAAAGTAGGAGCTGATAAAATGCAGTAGGCAACCACTTGCAGCTGTGTGCCACTTGCAATCAATGTGAACTGTAAGTGTTGTCCACAAAGGAATTTTGTATTTGTCACCATGCCTGGCAGAATCAGATGGTAGCTCTGGGGCCAGAGCTGTCAGACAAACATTAAGCTGGTACAGTAATCCTGTCCCAAACCACCCCTTGAATGGGGAAGCTGTTGTAGGGGTCTATTCCAGGGTCTTCTTGTTAATGAAGTGAACAAGGGTCTGTTTTAGAGGGTGGTGGAAGAGACCAAGAACTTGGATTTGCTGTCTGGCCTCCATTTGATGTCCCACTCCTTTAGCTGCTCTCTCTGAACAAAACTTAGATGCCACTTGTCGCAAATGATGAGAGTTATGGAGATGCAGGTTGTGTCAAAGATCTACTTAAATTATTTGTGGGTTACACCTAGTAAAAAGAATGGATGGCAACTGTAGTCTCTGGTCTGAGCATCTACACTCTGCCTCAACACTGAGCTGAAGACCTAAATCTTCACAGATTTTATGGTCTGGAGCAAATTCCTCTATCCAGTCTCCTCTGAACTGATTCAGAGAGAGTAAATCAGCCCACAGGAGGCATGAAGACCTATGCCATGATGGCAAGACTGCTGCTGGTACCTAAAGAAGAAAGTCCACGCTTGCTTTGGGAGCTGTTAGATTTACTGCAGTGAAGGCTTGTTTTCACTGTAATTTACACTCCACAAATACAACTGAAGTGAACACAATCAGACCAGGACCTGAATCATGAGCAAAACCACATCAGCATCTCATGATCTATGTAGTTTTGCACGTAAACATTGCTACAGCTACTGAAAGCCTGCATGGCTATGTACTCAGCTCATGTGTGTCCACACAGAAACAAGCACACAAAAATCTCCAGAGCATAATTTTCCTAAGCACAGTGTAGGAATGGTCTTCACGTCAGGACATACAATTAGAGTACTTGTAGGTGCCAAACTGGTGTTGTTTATAAACATGAAGGCTAGACCCCTTCACATGTGGCAGTAACCATGTTCATCAGATGTGTGAAGGTAAAGCTGCAGACTGATGATTTGAGGTTTTCCATTGCGTAAGGCACTACAGAATGGAGCAAAAAATTTTCAAACTTCACAAAAATTTCATACTGGATCCTGGAATATTTGTTCACCTTAAAATGGATATTAGAAACTAATATATTTGTTAAAAAATAACTATAAATGCAAGAAATTGAGAGAAGCTTTTTCCAAAATCTCCATCTGGCTGATTCCATCCTTCTCCCCTCCTTTCTGACCTTTCTTATACTATGTTAAATGAACCTTCCTACTTCTTGGTTTGGAAACATCTTCCCACATGTGTCACTTTTTTGAAACTTCAACATAAAAATGAAGAGCTATAGCACTCATTAAAACTTCAGTGTAACTCCTCTTCTCAACTGATTTCAAAGGAAAATATTCTGCACAGATCTCCTTAAATGAACTGTCAACAAAGTATGCTACAGGCGGCCAGAATTCAGAAAAATTACCCAGCGTGCTGACTGGGGAGTAGAAAAACAAACCAGGGAGCGGTTCCCCCAAAAGGAGACAAACCTCGTCCCACTGGAGCAGCTCTGAATGCTGAAGGTTTCTCTTCATGCCTGGCTGAGGAATCCAACCCCTCACCTCACTAACTTCGCCCTTGGAAAGGTTATCTTGCAATCAGAAATGTTGCGTTGCGTGACTTGGATCCATTGTTTATAGAATCGTCTAACTGACTTCATATGTATCTGGTCCAGGGAAACTGATGTTATTAAAACACAACA
>Ga0181612_146096_pt1 | contig 11330 bp, 15 predicted proteins | sample HoacroProtozoa21_FD_119630 | JGI IMG/M metagenome (GOLD analysis project Ga0181612, IMG submission 119630) | Hoatzin crop microbial communities from Cojedes, Venezuel. Combined Assembly of Gp0051906, Gp0051904, Gp0051908
AGAGACCTTATAAATGCTTACAAATATCTGAAGGGTGGGTGTCAGGAGGATGGGGCCAAGCTCTTTTCAGTGGTGTCCAGTGACAGGACAAGGGGCAATGGGCACAAACAGAAGCAGAGGAAGTTCCGTCTGAATATGAGGAAGAATTTCTTTACTCTGAGGGTGACGGAGCACTGGAACAGGCTGCCCAGGGAGGCTGTGGAGTCTCCTTCTCTGGAGATATTCAAGACCCGCCTGGACAAGGTCCTCTACAACCTACTGTAGGGGACCCTGCTTCGGCAGGAGGGTTGGACTAGATGACCCACAGAGGTCCCTTCCAACCCCTACCATTCTGTGATTCTGTGATTAGAAACCGGAACACTCCTGGCCTTGCACAGGCAGAGGTAACAGGGCAGAAAAAACTATAAATCCGCCTAAAATTTGGCCAAGGCTGCTGCTGTGCAGAGGTCTGATGCAGGCAGCTCCTGCCCTGGTGTCCCCATCCAGACAGGTCCCCGTGCTACCGGAGACGCTGCCCTCTCATCTCTGCCAGCGAAGGGACTGAACTGCTTCTTCACCATCTGCCCATCGCCTGCACGGGAAGCACAGCTGCAGAGACCAGCAAAAGGTTCTCTTTGCCTGGGACCCACCACTGCACCTGCACCACCTGCAAAACAGACAGCTGGAGAAGCATTGGCCAGGATGTCCTGGAGGAGGAAGGAATATGGAAGCTTCAATCCACCCACTCCTCCCTCCCTAGCTGTCAGTTTTTCCTCCCTTGCTTACTGCTGGGGGAGATGGAGATGGCTAAAAAGCTGTGGCAGCGCTGTCCTGGTCCTCTGGGCATGCACCTTGCCTTGGCACCCTGTGAGCTGGGGCTGCACCCCTGTCCTGGCATGGACCTCCCTGGGTGCCAGCTACTGACCTTCACCCTGGGGCTCCCGAGGCTTGTCCCTGCAAGCCAGGCTGCGGCCACATCCTGCTGGATACCCTCATGGGTTACGCAGGCGGGTCTCTAGGCTGTGGTAGTGGGCAGCTACCTGCACCCTGGGAAAGCGCACGGTCGTCATCCGTCACCGCTCACAGCTGTCTTTCAGCATCTGTTTTCTCTCTCTCCTGAGTGTCTTGATGTTTCCTGACACTTTCACCTTCCTCTTCCTTGCGCGCGCCCAGGGGAAGGTGTCTGTGACTCACATTCCCATTTCACCGTGACGCATTTCAGCCCTGCTGCAGCCTGCTCTGACCACTCGCCTGAGCGCAGGGCATCAGATACGCCAGAGATGCCAAGATTTGTCTTTCCTAACTGTATTTCTTATGAGAAGAGCCTTTGCATAGTCCGCCTCTCATAGACTTAGTCAAACAGATCACTTTGATCTTACAATCATCAAGAAGCTGCAGGTCCACACTCACCTTTTCCTAGGGTCAGACTGGACTTTCGAATGGCTTAAATTTGGCTCTCTTTTGTCCCTTTCTGTAATCCTTGAAAATTTCTCATTTGTTCCAGCAGGAAATATGCTCTGTGGCTGATCTGTCTCCAGGAGTGCAAGGTTTATTCCTTTCATGCTGCCAGCTCTACGTTTGCTTGCATCCCTGAGCTCTCTGCTTTCAAGAAGTCCCCACTGGTGTACACTTCTTGTTTTCTGGTGCTGGAGATAGCACAGGACACTTGGTCCTTGCAGTCTTGCCCATTGACAATTTGCCACCTTCAAGCCACCCGGCACCCAACCCTACTCAGCGCTTGGCAGGAGTGCCTGGAGCCTCCTGCCAGAGGTCGAGGCACACAGCTAGGGTGGTAGGGTCAACCCTTTCTTCAGCTGAACTATCTGTGCGGTACCCTGTGTGTCCTGCTTGTGTGGGAGACACCTCCTGCTCCACGTACATGTGGAGCCACCGTTGCTGTGTTTTGCAGACAGGTGGTGAAGTCAGCTGTGGCTCCTTCCTGGTGCTTCTTCCCGGCTGGTGATCCTTCTGGCACCCAGTAACGCCCCATGGTAATGACCCATCTCCTCCCTGTGTCTCTCAGGGCTCTGCTGCAGAAAGTCCCAGGCCGTTGTCTCTGCACCAGCAATGCTCAGAGTCCCTCCTGCATGGCAGCACATGTCAGCACTAGTAGCTCCACTTGTCTCCAGCATGTCAGGGCTTAGCCATGATTACCATCTTGATGCTTCCAAGCGCAGAAGGTGGACTTCTTTTCTTCATGCTACTGGTCACCAAAGTCAACTGGCCGCGTGCTACAAAAATAGAGGTTGCGTTTTTGTGTGCAAAGGCGTCTCCGTCTCAAGGGCTCTTGTGATACCATCAAGTCATTGCTTCAGCAGCGGTGATGGAGGCCTCCAAAACGAGATGCCCAGGAGTTCTCACTGCCCCCTCCCTCGTCTCAACAGCCATAGAAACACGATTCCTGGCCATGCAGTCCGTACGTGTCAGCCTACAGCCTCTGGCGAAGGTGCCGTCTGTCCTCCGTTTCCCTTTCAGGAACAAGTGTCCATGGCATCCATTTCTCCTATGCGGATCAACCCAGCTTTCAGAATATGAAGGACTTTAGGTCCATTTAAATACTTATTTGCTAACACAAGAGCAAGTGCCCCCATAATTTAATATTCTTCTGGAAATAATTGGATAGAAGCCCTTTGTTTCTTTTCCTTCTGCCAGCTTGCATTTGTTTAATTTGGCTGTCGTGACACGAAGTGACAGATCGCATGCTCCGGTTTTAGAGATAGCAAAACTCTGGGATTCTTCTTTCTGCATTGTTAGAAATTTATGTATTCTCCCCGTTCACTCGTACATCACTATTGTGTCAGATTACTGACCCCCTTAAGAATAAATGCATTTTAATACAGCTGACCCAGAAACCTCCCAGAGGGGAGATAAAGCGTAACTCCGAGAACCAGCTGAATTTGCTGTAGCTTAGAGAGGAATCAGAGAAGGGTCCAAAGCAGGCAATGGCTCAGTGCCACGACTATTTCCTATTAACAAGCCTCCCGCCATGTCCACGTTTCCTGCCGCTCGCAGCCGTCTGGCCCCGGGGCCGCGTCCACTCCTCCAGGTGGGAAGGAGATGCTCACAGAGAGTTGCCTGCAATGCTTTCCCAGAGATACAGATGCGAGGGAGGGTCAGGCTTTATCCCTGTGCAGAGCAGGCAACAGGGCTGTCCCAGAGACCAGGGGTCCTGGCGTGAGGCACAGCAGGCACTGAGGGCAGCAGAACTCAAGGACAGGTCTCCACGTCTGCAAGGGCAAGAAGGCGGTGGACAACGCTGTCTGCAGGGGTTGGGGAGGCACATTGCAAATAACACCTTGCACTACGTTTGCCTGGCTGGCAATGTTCCTGGCACTTCTCTTTAAAGAATATTTTTCAGAAGAAAGGAGAAACAGCAGGAAACTGCAGATTCAACCTTGTATGGAAATGTGAAACCGCAGAATGCAGGAGAAAAAAATATCATCTTTCTCCTTCAAGAAGTCTTTAGACATTTTTCTCAAATTTCACACAGTGAATCTTGCTCCCTGTCCATTTTAGCAAGTTGTTTTGGACTGATTTCTATAAAATGCATTCAAAGCTTGAAGGACTTGCTCAGTTCTGAGGACCACAGGCCAGTAACGCTTTTCTTGCTTTGAGGTTTCCGAGTCATGTGTTTGGGTCCCTGTGGGGGTCTACAGTTCAGAGGAAATGTCTTCAGATTATGGCTCTGACAAAGTGTTGGGGGGAAATTTGTGTCACGTTGGATGACTCCAGTTACCCATCATGTTATTCTAACACCTTCCCCAAGCACCACAGGCCTTAGGTTCTTAATGTCTGTGCTATAATGTAACAGTGACCAAATAAAGACCTTTGCAGGCAAAACTTCTCTTAATTTGCACACTGCATGTTGAGTGTTACCCTAGAGCAGTTTATTATGGCCGCGTCGTTATTAGCCCTAGGAGGCTGGTCCTGCAGTGGCCCTGGCTATGACTTTGTCCCATCGGATCAGCAGATGCGGGTGGACACTGTCTCTTGGGAGAAGCGGAGGGTGTGGGTCTGTGTCCACAGAAGGGATGGAGTCTCCCACCGCAAACTTCCCATGCAGTGCTGCTGAGGGCACCAGGAAGGTCCTTCACCCCAGCAGCATGCTTTTTACCCACCCTCAAGGGGCCAAACCCTCTGCCGTTCCTGCATACACATGGAGGTAAGGTCCTCTCTCCCACCCACCAGCCCGGATCCCACAGGCACGAGCCGAAACTGATCTCTGCTCTCACTGCCACAAGCAAGAAGTTGTGGGCACAGTGGGCAGTTTCACATGAGCTGGTGAAGATGTGCTTGCCGCAAAGGTGAGGAGACCAGTGCTTCTGCACGTACTGGGAGCCAGCATACCTTGTTTAACCTATTAACACAGTAAGGGCTGAGCCTTTCTGCTGTTTTATTACTAATGATCAGTGGTGTAGGGATGAAGTTCATTTGCTTGATCTTCCAGGGTAGCGAAGACTGGATAGGCTCTTCTAATCTGTGTTTCCCTGCTCTGAGAGGGTATGAAAGCCAAGAGGAGAAAATAGCTGAGGTTTCGGATCTCGGGTTGCTTTTGCAGCATGGGCAAAAAAAGAAAGCAAGATTCTCCTCTTGTTTGGAGCTGAAGAACATTTGCTCTGGAAGCCCTTGAAAGAAAATAAACATGGTGCAATATGGTCTTGTTTGTACAATCAGTTTTCTGTGAAAAACTTCACTTTAAATGGTTATGGAGATCTGGATAACGTTTGCCATGCATATGAATTTAAGGACTATGCAGTAGCCAGGGTAATATTTCTACAAATGCCTAACAAGGGAATAAAGCAGGTTACAAAGAAAGATGCATTTCTGAGGGCCGCTTTCCTTCTCTCCAATGCAAACAGGCTCACACACATGCATATATATACATATATATGCTAGAGTTTATTTAGATCTAAGGCCCATTAAACAAACTGGCTTTAAGACTCATGATGAGATTAATCGGGCATGGTAATTACACGTACTTGAAAATTACCTAGCAATTATACTTGAAGTTACCAAGAATTTCTATGATGAATTACATTAGGATTTTAACTCTGCAAGAGGTAAGGACAAGGTTAACAGAGGTCTAGTTTGAAGACAGTTGAGCACCAGATAATTATCCCGCACTGCTGAATATTTACAGCGTGTACTGCTGCCATGAATCTTCAGACCTGTTGCAATGTAATTAGGTTCAATGCATTTAGGTTCTTCAAAAATGCAGTGTAAAGGGCTGCTTCTTGCCTGTGTCAGCTGAACGAAGGAGAAGATGGAGGGTTGGCATACAGAAGCGCACTTTTTTCATCTACAAACATCTACTCTGTGCATTAAAACCAAAGAGCCCATAACATTCCCTTGATGGCCTCAGCATCCCCATGGCATACGAGGCTGTGGTCCTGGTGGGAGTGCGATGGAGCAGGGGTCTCAGCCCTACGGGGCGCTAGGGGGTGGTTTCAGCAGCCGGGCCTGTCACATCAGGTCTGCAGCGGCTGCATGGGTGTCCCTGGGCATGGTGTCCATCTCCCAGTGCTCAGGCAGAACTGGCACCTTCCTCACAGCGAATGACAAGCAGATCCCGGCTCATCCTTGGCAATGTCACTGGGTCTTCAACAGAGTTACAAGAGTGGGATTTATTCTCCGGTACCCAGGCAGCAAGAGCACGGGAAAGGTGGGGTTGAATGAAATCTCTGCAGCACTTCAGTTCCCAAGTAAATATCTGATTAGAGAAACATTTGACTTCAATAATAAATGAGCAAAATATCAGGAGACACGAGTACCGGCAAAGTAGCTCTACGGCAAAGACTTTACAGTGGGGTCATTTTTTTGGCCTGCCCTCCTATTTAAGATCCTCATGCAAGTGGAAAAACCATGTGTGCAGCTGCTAAGGGTAGGGCATGACTTTCTTCGCTCTTGCTCGAACAATTTGGAGGCACCCATCGGCAAACCCACTCTCATCAATTCTGCATCTTCCTGAAAATGTACTTTTAAGCACCTTAATTGCATTTCAGAGATAACCCTGCAGGCAAAGTGACAGGAAGAGAAACCATATGGAGCAGTTTGGCGGTCGGGCTCTTTGTTTTAAATCAATCAAACATCTGCGGCTAATGTAGCTTTGGGCTGCTCCTCAGGAAACATTAGCCCTATTAGTCTGGGCTGGCAGGAACACAAAATAATATATTTATGGACAAAGCACATGTGCATTACTGCTGGAGAGAAAGTGGAGGAGGAGGAGGAAGAGAAGGTCTGTGGTCAGCACTTTGCCTTCTTGGGAGGTCAGCTCCAACATGCAAAGACAGGGGATGTGGGGTCCTGTCTTCTTGCCCCAGCCCTGCGTCACCCACCTCCCTGCCGGGGTGCAGCCTCAAGACCTGCTGCCCCAAGCCCAGAGGGGCAAGACCACCAAAAAGAAGCTGGGTGGTTTCTTGCCTTAAAGGAAATGAGACTGGGACGGTGGGATGGGATATGTCGCAGTCTGCAGGGGCAGCAGTGGGAGAGGAGCGCTGAGCGGTGGGGCCAGCCGTGGGGCTGTGTCTGGCTCCCCACAACACCACTTCCCTGCAGGGCTGATGTACCCCAGCAAGCACAGCACAGGGATCACACTCATCGCTTGCAGGCGGAGACAAGGACCGCACACGGGAGGGCAGCAGGGTTTTATCAGGCTGAAACCGCCGTTTCACACCAAGGGCTGTGGAAGCCAGAGGTGGGTTGGTTCCCCGTGAAGTGTTGCCTGTTAAACCTAGACAGCCTCCAGGTGGTTCATCCCATTTTCTGCCCATGTTATATCTTTATGTGCGCTCATGTAACAGCAGCGGTCCCAAGGAGGAGGTGGGAGGTGGGAAGGGTAACAAGGCTTTTTCATTTACACTGTCGTGCAGAAAAAATACGTGTGCATTTGCATGTGCCTCCATAAACAAGAGGCAGGAGGACATATGCCACCTGCCAGCACCTCTCTAGTCCATCCACCTATACCCGAGTTCCCCAGGAAATGGAGAACCGTGACTGAGAGCAAGAAGAGCAAGAACTCTGGGGCTGCTTCACAACTGGCCACTAATGCTGCGCAAGAGGGAATTTGTGCTAGGGAAACCTTAAAAGGTGTGAAAATACTGTATTAAATCCTAATTAACTCCCCAACCACAGTTTTAGGCTTCCTTGTTTCTGTTCCCTACAGGTGAAAACTAAAAAGCCTATGATATTGAGGGAGACAAGGTAGGGGAACCATATTTAAGGAAAAGTATGGCATTGGCATGTTTTGATTCTGCCAAAACAAGATGTTGTGAATCCTGAAAACACAAATAGTTGTTGAATTTAAGAAAAAAAGCAAACTTTTTCGGAGTAAGGAGTTGTGTATTAGTTAGGCTGAGACAAACCTTAACTCTGCCCTGTAGTGACACTGTGAAGTAATCATATAACTATGACATTTCAACTAAGTTTTCAGTCCTGATTTCCAAAATATAATCTAGTTAACTATTTTTTATTTTTTTTCTGATGCTATCACCACTGTGGAGAGTCAAGGATTTGGGGGTGCCTTAACCTTGACTTTCCAAATTCTTTAATGTTTATTCCATCTTTGCACTTCTTCAGATTATAATGCCAGGGGCTGGGGAAAAGAGGATGGCAGCATGTGCAATCTGGGTATTCTTTTTCTAACCATGCATCCATGGATGCATTTAGCATTGCTGTGTATGTATCAGTTTGAGGAATCTCCTCTTTTGCCCGGGCTGAAAATGCCAGATCTGTACAGTGACTGCGAGATGCAGAAAGGACACTACTATATGCAGGAAATGGAATGACTTAGATCTGGAGAATACCAGTCGTATTTACATTTCTAGTCTTTCACGAGCATGCTCATTTGTAAGCTCCGGCTTTCTTGCAGGGACGCAGAGAAGCTAAGCTGGTTTCATAAAGCAGAGCTGCTGAAGCAGGTAACTCGGCACGCCCAGCAGACCTCCCCGCTGCCTCTGCAGCTTATGCCCCTCACACTCCCTACGTCGTCCTCCTGCCCGCATCATCTCCTCACACCTCTCGTGCACACAAGCCCCATGGTGGGGTGTGGGGCCACCCACACCCCCCCGCCATCCTCCTGCTCCTTCTACAGCCCTTATGCTTTTCCAAAAGATATGTCAGCTCCCAGTGTTTTCAGTCACACTGACCATTCCCGCCCCAGAAAATATGCCCGTTTCTGACCAGACACATACCTCCACCTTCCTCTTCTCTAAAGGGATGGATGAATTGCGCCAACTCATGACCCCTGTTCTCCCAGGAGGGAGCTCAATCTGTTATGAAATGGGGCAATCTCTGGGACAGCCACTGTTGCCTTTTCCTTTCCTAAAGGCTGACAAAGCTTCAGTGCTCAATGGCAGGAGAGGGACTCACCTACCGTCCTTTGAGAGCCCGTGAATGCAGCCTGCGCAAAATACTTTGCCCCTGAGGGGAGCCTGGAGAAACATCTACACTTTTCCTCTGGTGCACTCATGAGAAGGCAGAAGTCTGAAGACTGCTGCTAAATTTGTCAAAGGACGTATTTTCCAAAGGACTTCTAACTCAGGCAAATTATCCAATTTATTTGCAAATTATTTGAAAATCCATCCTCTACTCAAAAGAGTAAGTGCTATAATTCTGGAAGAGATCCTTTGCATCTGCAGCAGTCACTCACCACCTTCTTCAAGCGCAAAGAAGCATCGTAATTCTCTGCAGCACCCCCATCATGCAAAACACACCCGCTTGGTATGAATTTTCCCAGCATTGCAAGCGTAAGTTGTCCTTGAGTCATCCAGAACCGACGGGCTTCAGATGGAAACGGAGGGGTAGCTCAGCTGTGAGGACAGGGAAACTGCTGCTGATGGAGCTTCGCAGTGTGGTTGAGGGCCTCCTGGGAGGGTGGGAAGAATTAGTAGGAGGTGTTTCTGGGTGGGAAAAATGATAGCACAGAGTTTGCTTTAGAAATCATACGTACCTCAACCCACAGGCCACATACCATGATGGGGGAAATACAGGAGGCAGCTGAGGTGTCACAACAGACGTCCCCCAAGCATCAGCTGCCCCACGGTCCCCTAGGTGGCTTAGAAGAGCTGGGACCTGTGTTTTGTGGGTCACAGAGCAGCATGGGGTCCCAGGCAGCACATGGGGTTTGGACTGACTGAATTTCCACAACTTCCCACAAAGGACATTGCTGTTAGGAGTCATCCTAGCCCATGTGGTCAAAGGCAATCATCATACATGATATATGTGTAATCATCAGCTATAACAAGGGGAAAGACTTTCTTATCTGGACCTGTACTTTGTGGGAACTCTTTTTCCAAGCAAATGGGAGCTTCTCATCAGCAATGCCAGCAACTCAAAGCAAGGGTGACAGTCCTTCCCCGTGCAACTGAAGGTCTCTCATGACCCCGAAGAGGCGATACTGCAAAAAAGGCTTCAGAGAGGAGTCAGTGCAGTTCCAAGTTTAGCTTATCCTGTTGCCAGCTGCTTGAAATATTTTGGTGCTGGACCAATGTCTGAAGCGAAGGACGAGGAAAGATGATTATGCAAGGAGAAACGAAGTCTTTTGGTGCTGTTGCTGTGGGGAGAGGGAGGTTGTGGCTACCGTTTTGAGGAGTGTGCCTCACAATTCAGAGAAGTGAGAAACAATGTGGCAACCGCATGTACATTCGAAGACGGTCTGATAAAACTCCAATCCATGTTCAGAAGCAGATACAGGTGCGAGGCAGATCCGGGGGAGGGATGGGAACTCGGAGGAGTAGTCCCACCACCTTCACACCCCTTTGTATGTGGTGTCCTCCCACTCAAGAAAAAAGGATGCACAGGGCCGGTACCAGGTGAGCTTTGGCCTGTGGCCTCCAGGCTGGGCCCCATTTGCCTCTTGCCCCTTCGCTAGCTGTTCATTGACGAGGCTGTCGCAGCACTTTGCAAACAGGCGGTGCGGAGCCCTGCCCAGCTCGTGCGGTGGGTCACCAGATAAGGTCGGCTGATAGTGGCTCTTTATATCTTCACCCTGACTGGCACCACCTCTGTGAGCTTCACAAGACCCATTGTCCAGGAACATAAAGAGTGGCCCTAACCTTCCCCTTAGGTACCAAATCAGATAGCATTTCTTTTCTTTTGCTTTCAGCAGGTTTTCTAATTATTAACCATGCAGAAGAGCTTTGGGTTTACCGCACGGTTTACTGCGGAGCACCTTGCTTGGGGAAGGTGCTCTGCACAAGCCTAGGGGCTTGTTTGCTCCTTGGCGTCCCTGTGAGATAAGAAAGACATCAAACAATGGGAACCCAATAATCTTCCTTTTTTTGTTTGTCGCGAATGAGTAATGAGCTATTTCATCTTCGCTCCAGATCTATGCAGAAACGATAGGTACACATCATGCAATGTAAAAGACATGGATTTAACCCCTTGGCGCAACAACGCACAGCTAATACCATGTACCTTAGAAATGTGCTGTGGTAGCAGAGGGAAGTATTTTTTAAAAATCTACCTTTGATTAGGGACATACATTTTTGGAGTGACGGCCTTCCAGAAATACAGCGTTACACAAGCTCTCATCATCCGAACCAGCATCCTGGAGTAGCTAATTTTTCTCTCTCAAGGTCATTTTGTTATTATGCAATTGCACAAGCAAGGGGTAAAAATACGAAGAAGGTTTCGACGCACTCCCAGGAGCCCAGGGCCTTTAGGACTGCCCGTTTAAGTGCATATGCTTGAAACATTCCCCACACTTTCTCTCAATTTGCCCATTTTTTGTGCAGGCCTCGTGCAGTCTGGGGCACAGAAATGCCACCCAGCCCTGTGCAACGGGTGCCTTGGGATCCCGCTCTCCCTGCACCAGGCTGGAGCTGTGCGAGGAGGACACTGTGCAAACACCCGAGCCTCCTTACCACCCATCCATCACACAGGGCATCTTCTTCCATCCCACCCTGAGCAGCCATAGCCAGAAACCCCTTTGCCAGGCCAGCCTGACAGTCCTTCCAGCCCAGTCTTCCTTCTCCAGCACTGCCCAGTACAGCAGAGTCTCCGTGCCATTGGGATCAGCATAGGTTAGGGGCAGTGGCACCCCGGGTGACAGGCAGCGCTCGCTCATGCCCCCCTGACTCACCCCAAGTGCCGGCAGGAATATATATGTTCGGATTAATAACGGTGCCGAACCAGCGATGATTTTCCAGAGCCCTCCAGAGCTGACTCACAGGACAGAGCTGAGCCAGAGATGACAGGGGGATACAAATCTAGGCCCTGATAAGCTTCTCCATCAATTATCTATTTATTTCGTGCACCATCTTCTCTTTCTGCCTGTTGGCAATGAGGAGAATTCATAAATGACGGTAATAAATGTGAAATGACAGCTAATCTTAATTGACCAAAGCTTCCCT
>Ga0181612_169377_pt1 | contig 11330 bp, 7 predicted proteins | sample HoacroProtozoa21_FD_119630 | JGI IMG/M metagenome (GOLD analysis project Ga0181612, IMG submission 119630) | Hoatzin crop microbial communities from Cojedes, Venezuel. Combined Assembly of Gp0051906, Gp0051904, Gp0051908
GGCGTGGGGATGGGACCGGGGTGCTGGGGACAATGGGGCGGGCGGGAGGGACGCAGATGTGCCAGGTGATGGGGAGTGGGGTGGGAGGCTCGTCCCACCATGGCCAGGCGAGGGGAGGGCATGGGAACCCAGCCCCGTTCTTGGCTCCAAAAACCACCTCTGCCGAGCGAACACCGCTGGGTTTCACAGGGGGGAACAGCTTCTTGCTTTGTGCTTGCTGAAAAACTCACAAGTGAAAAATGCCGCAACGAAACTTCGACTTTCCAGCATATCTGCTGTAGCAGTTAAAACCTTTCTCAGGCTGTTGCTACAGCTGAAGTGGAAGTAAATTTATTACCTTTAATTTTCTCAGATTTGGGGCGTTTTTACTCACCTCCTCCATTCGCTCTGCTGTGTGTGTATATATAAATATAAAACGTTTTTTCACATCTCTGTGCGAGAGCCTGCACATGCATTCGCTCCCATCTGGTGGTGTTCAGACCAGATCAAGAACTGAGCTTGAATATTGCAGTGACCGAACGCGGTGTGCGTGTCTGGGCATTTGCATGCCTTTTGCATATTTTCTCCTGCAATACATAATGATCTCTATAACTTAAGATTGTCCTTGTTCTGTGGGAGTGACTTACTTTGTGAAAGGTCGATCCTTCTATCAGCAAAAGCTGCACAACGATACAGACGAGAACTGTGCTGGGTGAGAGGCAGGACAGGGAGAGGTGTCCTGCTGATCGGCCCTGGGCAGGGCTGAGGAAATCCGGTCGCAGTTACAGCCCTGTCATGACCCGTGTGGCTTTGGCCAACTTTCTCAATCTGTGTTTCGACACCCGTCTGCGAGCCGGGCATTGGGGCAGCCCCTGCGGCACTGCTGCCCAGGGGAGCACATCCTGGAGCCCCCGAAGGAGCTGCAGCGCCGGGGACGGGGCACGGTGGGGTCCCTGGCACCTCTCCCGAATGCCGATGGGTTCTCGGGGCTGTGCCGGGTTGATAAGGGAGGCGGTGTGTGGGGAGCCATGCTGATTCACGCAGGAAAAAGCCAGAGGTTCCCCGGCCACAGCTCACGGTGTTTTGTGGCTTCTCTGTGCCTCCGCCGCATCACACCGCTGGGTGTGAGCTGATAGGTGCTGTGCTTGTGGCAGGGAGGCACGGGCGTTGCTGCTTGTCCCCGTGTCCCTCTCGGGGTGCCCTGCCCAGGCGTGGGTCCCACAGGACTTGTTGGGCACTGTGCCGGGGCTCGGGTGCTGGCACTGGGGACCTGACCCGCAGCTGGCTCTGGCACGACCATGCTGAGCGTGTTCGGAATCAGCTGCTGAACGGTTTTCCCAGGAGTAAGTGGAAGTGGAAACTTGCTAGAGGACAGCCAGGGTGGAGGGAAGTGGAAAGGGAGGGTGCCAGGGAGGGAGACCCGGTGAAACCCGGTAAATGCAGCATGCAGCCAGGAGAGGCTGTGGTCTGTGCTCGTGACAGCCATGAACCTCCATCTGCACACTCGTGCACCGTCACCGCTGGCTGTTTTGCAGTGGGGTGTCCCACGTGAAGCAGGAAAGCCGGTGCCTTCTCACTGCTTCGCAGGCGAGGAGGATGCTTTGCTGCTCCCTTCCTTTCTGCACACACAACAAATGCAGCGCACTGGATCCTCGTGACCTGCAGAATTAAAGTTGCCTTGTTTTGATGGGCCTGGAGACTAACGAAATGCATATCCCTCAGCGTCTCCGCAGCAGCGGGAGGACGAGCAGGCTACGGCACTGCCAGCAGTGGTCGGTGACCGGCACTGGGTGACGTGGTGCAGGTGGCTGTGGCTGATGTGAAGCTGCGGGTGCCATCAGTGCGAGGCAGCTCCGTGGGAGCGGGAGATGGGGCTCAAACGAAGTCGGAATCGGCAACCCAGTCCCTGTAATTGCTGTTAGCTTTCTGGAGAGGTGGCAGAGCTCTCCCTGGATGGAGCACTTGCTCCTCAGAGCATCCGCGACTGGCAATTTGTCTGTCGAAACAGATGTGGGCAGCAACAAACATCTATTTCTATAACTAGAAACAAATTTGGTAATTGCCTCTTTCAACAGGACTTGCTCAAGCAGGAAATGAAATTCCTAAATGGCAGTTAGCAAAAGTATTTATAGCTAAGTTCATAAATGAGATGTGCTTTCCTTTGTCAGGAGTTTCTGCTGGGTGGAAGGAAAAAAAAAACACCTCTGTGGTAGCAAGCCACATATCGATCAGGAGTGTTTCCAGGGTATATGAAAATACTTATTTATTAATGTGTTTATTTTCACTAGCGCTAGAAATACCCCTGACAAACAAAATCTCTTCGGTCTTTCAGGGCTGGCTGGGAGGGTTTGATCCAGATAATTGTGTACTGTGTTTTTTCACTCATTTTTAGGTGGATTTTTTTCTGATTCGTGCTGTTTATGATGGCAGATTGTGAACAGTGTCCTGTGAACAGATTGTTCCTGTGTCCCACTCTGGATGCCAGTGTTCAGGAGGGCGGGCAACGCGCTGCCCGCGCCCCTGCCTGGACACCGCCCGGGCCTGACGCCGTTGTGCCACTTCTCGGGAAGCAGGAGATGCGCTGGTTGTTCTCAGCTTGGTGGGGGCTGTGAGCCTTGCTTAACATTTTCTAGTGAGCAAGCAAATTTGCTTATCTTTTAAGTGCAGAACCAAAATTACTGTATTCTTTTAATCCAGTTTAGCTGTCCTTACCCTTGGGAGTACCTTCAAAAGCAATGTACTCCTTCCAGTCAGCTCAGCAGGCTGGGATCAGGCTTACTGTGCATAAAATACGTTGTCTCAAAACCCTGCAAAAGGGGAGGGTGAGAGAAATGGGCACAAAAAGGGAGAGAAGGGGTTGGCGTATGCAAGATCTTAGAGCGTCTGAGTGTCCCAAAGAACCTCATTAGTTCTCATTGCTGGAAGCTGGTTAATGTCTGCAGGAATTTCTCTAAACAGTCTCCAGTTGACAGGACCCTGCTCAGAGCCAGGAGTTGTCCCAGCTGAAAGAGCTGCTGACCCCAGCTCTCCTGTTTGCAGTTTCCTCGTAAAAGCTGGGTGCTGCCCTGCTGATCCTGCCTTTCTGGCCCCCGAGTGCAGCTCCCACTCCCTGCAGCTGCCGCCGTGGCCATGCTGGCTTGGGAAGGTCACCTTCCGAAAACAGGCACAGCAGTGCGATTGGGCCAGTTACTGTGTTTTAAGGACTAAAAAAATTTCTGAGGCCCGACCAATCTAATCCGTCCATGGCTATAAGCGTGAAATGGGGCCATTTCCTTTAAAACAAACAAAAAAAAAGGGGGTGGGGGTGCAGGATGAGGCCATCATTTGCCAGTGACTCAGAGGATGTGATGCTTGGTTACCCAGGGTGACAAATGAAGAAAACGAACTATATTAAATGCATAGTTATGGCCCAAGGAATGACACTATGAACATGACTTCTTGGGGCCCCATCACCCGTTTTCCAGCAATGTTTTTCTCAAACTGGTTGCTTTTCTGAGTCCCGCTTGCTGTCTGCCCTCCTGCCCCATTCTCAGCCTGTCATCGCTAGCTCGCACGCCATTATTCCTGCTGTGTACATCAGAACCGGCCATGCTGAATCTAGAAATGCAGTCTAGTTGTTAATTGTACTGGTGGTGTGTGAAGCAGGACCAAATCCAGCGGGCTCTTCCCAGCTGTCCTGCCTGTTGTCACGGGCCTGATCCTGCTCTCTTTGATGCCTCGGTATTGCTGCTGTGGCTCCAGCTTCAAGGTGCTGCTGACTGGTGCCAGCAGGGGCAATATCAAAATCAAGATCATGTTCTCTATCTATCTCCAGTACTTCCCGTGCTGCCTTGTAAACAAATATAATTGTTGACAATCTGATGAGCCCTTCGTATGTGGTTTTATGGAGGTATTATTTAGAAGATAAATGTAGCAGATAAGTGCTAATACACAAATATTGCAGCAATGACTTTGTCTGGTCTGATTGTTTCTAAGATGACCTAACAGAGGAGCGGCGGAGGGTGAGTAATCTGCCGTCTGAAGTTCTTTGTTCTTTCATCTCTTCTTCCCTGTCCACGGTCTCTGAGAGGGAGAACATTGGTCTCTTTAATGAGTGGAGCTCGGCATCTGGTGGGTGAAATGGCCTCTGTAAACCAGGAGCAGTGTTTGGTGCTGCACCCTGTCTGGCAGCCTTTGGATTCCAGCTGCTGCCTGGGGCTGTTTTGGTTCTTGCTTAAATTAGAGCCGTTCAAATGTAATGTTTAGCATAATGGGCATGTCCCTGTGTAGGATGTGCCAGGGTAGAGCTGCTTGCACTGGGCTGTGTTGCTGCTGTGCCAGGGTGTTTTCCTCCATGCTGTGTGGATGGAGAGGGGAGGGCGAGGGGCCGCGGTGAGACATGGCCCCCGCGCTGGCCTGGCTGCCTCTCCTGTGGGTTGCTGCAGAGTCCGAGCCCCGGCAGCTGCTCGCTGAGGAGTTGAGTTTATCCCGTACTAAAATCATGGCTTGGAAGGGTGACTAGATTCATATGGCTCTTCTCAAATTCACATTCTTTAGCCTTGAGTAGAAAAAATGAGGTCCACTCTTTGGCTACATTGCTTAACCCACATCCTTTTACAGAGGCTTTGATGAGCATCTGGCACAACCACCATGCTGTGGCTGGACTTGATTCTCCTACGTTTAACCCTCAGGCCCTTCCAGGGGTCCACATGCTGCTCCAAATGTGCCCTGATTGTGCTGTAACATCTGTCTAGTGGAAGGTGTCCCTGCCCATGGCGAGGGGGTCGGAACTAGAGGAGCTTGAAGGTCCTGTCCAACCCAAACCATTCTGTGATTCTGTCCACTGCTCTCTGAAGGTATACTCGCAGCCGACAGGCACAAATGAAAGTTTTTGGGGCAGGCAGGGCTCTAAACTGTGCACGAGGACCGGGCAGACCTCGGGCCAGCTCTGTGGACTCTCCTTGGGTCCAGGCCTGCTCCAGACCAGTTCAGTAATGTCAACTCTGGCCTTTCTGGTTCTCTGCTTCGAGAAGACGGCGTGTCGGCATGTGTAAGGCAAGGCAGTACAGGGTGTCCGCAGCTTTCATTTCCCAAAAGTGATTAGGACTTGCTTTGTGACCTAATTATTGGGGCATGGAAGGTAGTGATAGGCTCTCAGCTGTTCGTGGCAAGGACTGTCCTTGTGTGTCTCCTTGTTCTCTATAGTGCCTCTGGGCACTGCTGAAGCTGTGGTGCTCTGAAATGTCAGTGAAGACCGGGGAGGGGAGCGGGTTGGGCTGTCAAGTAGCTGACAGAATGGATAAGGGTGTCTCTCCTCCTCCTCCTCCGCAGCCTGCTGGTGCCCAAGCCCCTGGCCTTGCTGCTGCCTTCAGCCAGAGATGCGGCTGCTGAGAACGACTGACAGTCAGACCCATCACTTCTTGTTTAGGGCAGTGTCTCTACCTACCCATGGGCAGTAAGTTTCGTGCGAAGACGGCAGCCCAGGTTTGTTGGAGAAAATGCTGGGTCATATCTTTCTTCAGCCTGTCAAAACCCCTGGGTGGGTAGGAGAGCAGGCAGGGACCTCCAGACTAGCAGATGAGAATGATGCCTGCGATAGGATGCTGATGAAGCAGCGCAGGTCTTGGGTGCTGACAGACACTTACGGATGCTGGAAGAGGGGGACCTTGGCCGCAAGACTTGTTTTCCTTTGCTTTTTGAGGAGCTGCACAAGCTTGTTGAGCAGCCTTGAAGGTTACTGGCTTAAAACCATTCTGGGCTGAAATCCTTGAGCATCCTTGCTTGGTATCCCACAAAGATTCTAAGTGCAGAGTTTGGGGAATCACAGTCAGGGAGGAAGGATGCGCGGGTGCTCTTCAGCTCAAGCTTCAAATTATTGCCAGTACCAGTCTGATTTGGACTTTGATTTCTCCCCACCGCCTTCCTGATCACTCTTGAATAGCCCCATCTGCACATGCTCAGTCAAAAAGTAGCTATACCCTTATTTATGTCTTTTACATGCTTTTTTTATGTCACTAGAGTGCTGCCATCAAGGGCTACAAGGAACCTATTGAAAAAGAAGATGCCCAAGGGTGAGGGTATATGAAAAGATGGGAAAATTGGGAGGAAAGGGAACTGCAGTCAGGGCTGTGCACATCTCTGCTGCGTCTTGCTCCGAGTCACGCAGCCAGGGCAGTTCTGTGGATATCGAAGGTGTTAATGGAAAACCAGGGATGAAAGTGCTCGCTGCAGATTTGTGAACACTTTTCATTAATTAATCTGATTCATTTTACCAGGTCTGGAAAGACTCTGTGTGTGTGTGTGTTTAGAGATCTTCCTTTCCGAGGCATGAGGAGGGGTGCATGGAGGACGGAGCATTGCAGTCAGTTGAACTTACCCTAAATCCCCAAGGATTATGGAAGAAGCTGGGACATGTGGTGTGACATTACAGTGCCACCATATTTAGCTGATGGTAGGCAGCGATTCATTTACGCATTTCATAAGCTTCAGGACCAGACATGGCCCGATGTCCCCAGTCCCTGGGGGCTGTGCTGGAGGCCGGAGCTGCTCACTGGGCGCTGTTGTGGGGCAGTCCCCACCGAGGTGCCCCACTCCACGTCGTTGTGGGCTCTCTGCCGGAATTTGTTGAATCATGGTGCTGAGTCACCTGTGTGAACCAGGCTCCGTAAATAACCACAGGCACTCTACAAAGCGGCCGTGTGCGGCAAGGAGCGTAATCTGCTGCTTCGTAGTTGGAGCAAGGGCCCCGGGGGCAGAAAGCAAGATGCTTTTCTCAGCTCCGCTTGCTCTAAGCATCACCCAGCTCTTCGCACGGTGCCGGCAGGTACCCCACTGCCACCCCACAGCAGGCATGTGCTTGCCTGAGGGCTGGTTGCTGGCTGAGGGCTTGGGTGCCCTGTGCTGCGGGTTCCCCGTTCGTGCCCATAGGTTTGTACCCAGTTGCCTCCTGTTGCTGGTGAGCGCAGTGGCTCCGTGCCTGCACCAAGGGCCATGCTTCTCCTGCAGTCCCAGAAGGGACTGGGTTCCTTGGCAAGGCTGGGTCAGAGCCAGGTCTCATTCCTGGGCTGAGTGACCTGGGAAAGGCTTTGTCCGTCTGCGGTGGACGGGCTGGGAGCTTGGCAGCTGATCTAGGCGCCATGGGCTGGGGCGGGCACTCCTCCGCCTCGCCATGGTGCATCTCCCATGCCAAGCTTTGCTCCAGCTGCTTGTCCCTTTGGCTTTCCGAGGACCTTCATTACATCATTTCCCCACTGCCAGCCCGCTTTATCTGTTCATGGACTTCATCCATAGGCTGTGGCTCTGCTGCCTGAGTTGGGAAGGGAGGCTGCCGGTGTGCTCACTGCTGTGAGCAAAGCCTTGCTCTCAGACCCTGCGTGGGCACCTGTGGGCCCTGCCAGGCAGGTCGGGGGTGCTGCAGGGGCAGGATGGAGCTGGGGCTGCCTGTCCTTAGACATCATCCTTAGCCTCCGTCTTCTGGAGGCTAGAGAGATGCTGCCCAGGTTTGTACAAGACCTGACTGCATCTCTTTTCTAATGTTCCTGTTGAAGTACAAAGTCTCAACCTGTTTCTGCCTGGTTCATTGAGGCTTGCTGTGCAGCAGGAGGCATCTGTACAGAACTATCCTGTTCATTCTTGGTGTAAAGGTTGTTTCAGAGAAAGTGAAGACTGGAGGTGAAGGCGCAGTGGATGGTGGGGTTCCTTGGTTCTTCTATTAGGCACTTACAGAATGTTTCTTTGGGAACAAGAGTGACATTTAATTAAAAATAGTCCCTGTGTATGATGGAAAATGGCCAGTCTGGAAGTTTCCATACAGCTGGGTTGCAGAGTGAAGTCCCAATGTAGACGAGGACTCTGTTCTCTCGGATTGCAGGTGTCTGTGGAGGGTCTTCAGCAAGACAGCCCACTGCAGTGCAAGGTCCAAAACCCGAGGCTGGGTGAGACACCCGTCGTGCCCAGTGACGAGCCTGGCTGCTGGGGGCGAGTGCCCACGTGGGCAGGGATGGCACAGCGGCGAGTCCACGGAAATGCCATTTCCACAGCTCTCTGAAACTTCTGAAACAGCAAAATCTGCGTTGTTCTCAGCCCCTTTTTAGTCTCCCTGAGTCTTACTCACTTCCTTTTGTATTTTTCTACTACTCAAATTCACATCAGTTTCTAGATTAGGGGGAACCGCTGGAGTTAAGCTTTCATTTTAAACCCACTTTTTTTGCCTTTTCTGTGACCTGTGCTATTGCAGACGTTGGGGCAACGTTGGAAGTTTCCCCATAGCGATGGGGCTGTACCCAACACTCCCAAAGCCCAGCGAGGGCTTTGCCTGCCTCTGTTACCAACTCTCCTCTCTGTCAGGCACACAGAGCAACCTCGAAACACAGTTTTAGCTTTATTTTCCCAAAGGAAGCTGATGAAATGAGCGATGATGTGGCTCTGATGCTGAGGGACTGTCATGGGAGCATCCAGCAGCTGAGGTGCATGTCCTGTCCTTCCTGGGTAAAAATTAACTGATGGTTCATTGACTTTCAACAGGGAGGCTTGCTGGGGAGGTGTCCCGTCCTAGCTTGAAGCAGGGCGTTGGGTTGCCTCACATGGGGCCGATGTCCGCCAGAAGATTAAATCAGCAGCAGTTGTTTTTTCTCCACACCCTTAAGAGCATATTTTTGATAGTCTGTGTGAGCTTATGATCGGACTCATTGTGCTTGAACTGTCCCGGCAATCTGTTTCACGTCAGAACTAAGGGGTTTTTAATGATAAAAATACCCAGAGGAAGTGAAAGTGAACACAGGAGAAGCAAAATGTTCTGCAGGGGATTCTCTGCTTGCTTTAATTTTGTCACAGCAAAACAGGCTTGGGTTGTAGCACAGTGCACTGCAGTGTTTATGGTGACTGGCATATATTTTTTTCAACTTTCTTCTTAGGAGTTGTGGCTAGTGCAGCTGCATTTGTTCTGCTTAGCCATTATCTCCCGAGTAATTTCACTTTTCCTCATCGCTTCTCACACGGTATGCAATTCAAGTCTATATAGAAATGATAATTGAAGCATACAGATAACTGTTTTGACCTGCAGATGTGTGTTCTACCCGGCTGAAAGCAAAGGTCATCTTGGCTGAGACCCTGTCTGAAAGCTCTGTCCACTTGTAAGTGATAGCTGGAGTGCCTGTAATTATTGCAGTAAAATGCAGGTGTATTTTTTTTTTTTTCCTCTTTATACTTTGGAGAATTTGTCTTCAGCAGTGATATTCTGTGGAAGGAAAGCATTAATAAAGTTTATAGTAAGCATTTTATGAACTGTAGTATAGCTGTAAAAAGTAAGGAAACACATTTAAAGTATATCGTAGCCCCGTGTCCCCTGCGGCCGCTGTGAACCGTGCGTGTGTGCAGAGGCTCAGCGCTTCCAGGGTCCCCATTGGCTCAAGTAGCTCTGCTGCTTTGGAAAAATATTAATACATTTTAAACCTGTGGGTGCTGAGCGTTTAGTTTTCAGGCGCTTGAGGAAGCTCGACGGTGCACCTTTCCACAGCTGCTCTTACCGAGCTGCGAATGTGGGCTTTGGTGGGAGGAGTGGGGCTGGGTGCCCCGGGAGCCGTGCTGCTGCGGTGCCTCCGCGCCAGCTGCCAGCCAGCTGCCGTTTCCATAAATTTCTGACGCTTTAGAGCCTTAGTGTCCCGGTGGCTGGGCAGCGAGGACGTGTGCTGCCCTCCTCCAAAAAGCCCTTGGAGCAGGAGAGTGGCCGCAGCCTGCGTGTTTCCGGCTCCGCAGGCTTTGGGAAGCAGTGGTCGCTCCTATCATTTATTAATGTAATGCTCTAATCTACTGTGAAACCCTGACTCAAGGCCACATGGGGTTTGAAGTGGCAAACAAGTCACAAACTTGAAGAATGGGACGTGACAAGTGATTGTTCTTGATCATGAATATCCAGTTTCGGGATTGTGAGAATCTGGGGGAAAAACGCTTAGTTGCAAAACAGTTGCACGCGTGCTGAGCGACTCCCAGAGCTGCAGCGTCTAGACAGAAAATACAGAAAAGCAGGTTCTGTCACTTAAACGTGATGTCTGAACCTGTTAGCTTGAAACGTATTCTGGAGTAAAAATTATGCAAAATTAAATTAGTGTGACCTTACTTTGCATTTGGAGGCTGAATATGCCCATCTTGTAAAGCCTAGTGCATTTATAACACTTCCCCTGGGGAAAATTACATAGAGAAAGGGAATGAGGTCTCTCCTAATTGAAAAGTGACAATGATTAGGAAGCCAAATACAAAATGTGTTGAGTATTTTTTGTTTTGTTTTGTTGTGTGTGTGCTTTTAAGAATACCAGTAGAATTATAAATCATGTGCTTTGCAGTTTGGCTTGTTCTTCATTCCCCAAAGGCTTTTTATTAGCATAGTAGCTGAATTGCACTTGTATAATAACGTATTAACTCAGAGTTTGGGTTCTTAATGATCCTTCTTCATTAGTTTAACTGAGCTGCTTGGATAAAATCTTACCAAGTATATCCAGCTTTCCAGTGTGTTGGAGTTTTTTCCCCCTTCTGCAAATGAAGCCCACGAAGACAAGTTAGAACAGAGGGAGAGCTGGCAGAAACTTCAGCGCCTCGAGTGGATATGAGTCTCTGGAAACCTAAAAAGCACAAATTGAGTGTGGGGGACTTTGGTTTGGTTTGATTGCTATTTTATTTTTTCCAAAGGCCAGACTGGGCAACATGAGCGTTCTTGGGATTAAAGCTCCTCTCAGCACACCTGACGTGTTTGCCCCGAGGCGCTCGAGGCTGTGCTGCTCCTCGCAGGCTGGGCTTGGAGATGAGCAGACCTCGGGGCACTGTGTGCCCTCTGCTCTGCCCTGAGCTCCTGCTGATGCACAGAGCTGAGCTTCCCGGTGGGTTTGGCCTCCTCGTGTATACATACAGCATTGGGAAGCAATTTTAGTGTCAGCAGCACCACCAAAGACGACATGGGGGCAGATGCGATGCTTCAACGTTTGAGCCCTTGTCTGTGCTGCAGGACAAGGGTAGACGTGCTCTGCTGCAGTGATTGAGCTGTTTGCTTCCCCGTGCTAACGAAGGAGATTGGAGAAGAGCAGGGCCGTTGGCGTGAACAGGGGGAGCTGCTCGGGTTTTGTCGTTCGGACACATTTCACCAGACCTGTTTACAGAATGTTAATTGGCAGCTTAATTGTTCTCCCTCCTCCCACAAAGCGAGATACTAAAATCGCTCTTCTATTGGTAATGCCAGTGGGATTGCCATAAGGTTAGACTAGATTCCACATGGAAATAACCTGGCTTTGGGGTTGGAGAGCAAGGCGTGATGCATGGCCAGACGCTGCCTGCACCTCCTGGCCTCACCCTGCGGTCCCCGTTGGGGTCCAGCCCACCCAGATGAC